>Ga0123342_1001272_pt1 | contig 42297 bp, 16 predicted proteins | sample Turbeawhitnodule_FD_89960 | JGI IMG/M metagenome (GOLD analysis project Ga0123342, IMG submission 89960) | Root nodule microbial communities of legume samples collected from Mexico - Turtle bean Mexico white nodule | ecosystem: Host-associated > Plants > Roots > Nodule | place: Mexico: Nepantla...
GAACGAACCAAGCACATCGAAATTGATTGCCACCTAGTTCGTGAAAAACTTAACTCTGGTCTCCTCAAACTGCTGCCCATTACCTCTGCAATGCAAGTTGCTGACATATTCACCAAACCCCTTTGCTTCCGCACAGTTCTCTACTCTCAAATTCATGCTGGGTCTGACAAATATCTACTCCTCAGCTTGAGGGGTGTTAACATATTTAATTTTCTATTGTAAATTATTGGGCTTTGTTTCTTTGGCCCAACTTTCCTTTTCTATTTTAGTTAGGTCTTAATCTTTCTCTTATATATACCCCATGTATTTTGTATTTTACTCTTTAATATACAAGTGAATAAAAGTTTATTTTATATTTAGTTTTCTCTACAAGTAGGGTTTATCAAAACCTTTTTTTCCATTACAATTACGTACAATTACGTACACTACATTAAAGCATCACATCAGGCAATGAATATTCATCATCTTCATTTACTGTAATAAGATCTACTTGAGTTTCCATCTTTCTATAAGAATTAAATCTTTTTGTTAATAAATTTATTTATTAAATTATATCACAATTAAGTAAATTTATATTATCTAACTAAAAAATATAATTTGGCTTTAAGGAGTCTTCCTAATTCTTTGTAAAAAATTAAGTAAATTTGGCTTTAAAAAAGTTACATAAAAAACTAATGTCGTGTATTTAGACACGTTAATAATATATAATTTATCATAAAAATATTAAATAAATAATAACAACTTTATAATGTAGATATTTATTTGCACAAAGTTTTTTTATTATAACAACTATGATTTGATATTGAATATTTTTGTATACTATTAGAGGAAACCACGAATTAAAATATATGCATGATTATATGTAAATTTGAACAACGTAACAAATTAGGAAGTGCATACTCGGGTATGTATATATATTACAGGTAAGGTCTCCTTGTATTTTATGTTACTTTTAATATAACATATAAGTATGATGAAATTTACTTAGTATTTTGTAAAATGATATATAGCTAAGTAAAATATTAAGATATGCATATGCTCATATGTCAAAGATAAACAAAAAACAAAATACCTGGTTTTAAGATAACAAAATTTTTTTATGAACAATATTTTTTGTCAAATTTCCATCTTTTCTTTTAAGGTGTCCTTCTTAATAAGCATTTATGTAGAAGTTTGAGAAACACCTCATGACAAAACAACATATGACCATGACTTAAAACATGAAATGGAAGGTAAATTTCAACATTGAATATAATTTGTCCTTGTGATTTATTTATAGTAAATACAAAACTAAACTTCACATGAAATTGTATCCTAATAAGCACAAAGGGGAGACCAACACTTTCTATTGTTTTATGTTTAATTTTTTATAATCTTTGTCTAACATGTTGACCTGTCAAGATTTCAATGTTTAACATGTTCATGTAGAATCCACGATACAATAATATCTTCTCATTATATGACCTATATTTAGGGTCTATGTTTCGCAATAGCATTAACGGTACAACTTTTTTAACTTTTAAAATATGAGATGACAAATCACGCAGAACAATGAAGTGTAAGAACTCGTGTTGGTATAAATCATGTGTGTCTAATTCAACCTCATCAAATGACAATAAATTATGTTGTTCACTTGGTAAATGATCGATAATCATTTTATTAAGTTATTCAACATTATCATCTTTTTGGATCCAATATGGCTCTCTAAACCACGTAAAATGCATCCCCTTTATGAAATTCCAACTTGAATGATGTTTGTTGTATAAGTTTTTGTATTGAACTCTCTCTTTCCCATGATATTGCTAATTCAAGAGATTTTTTTATCATATCATCAAGATTTATATATTCAATCCCATCTCCAGCAAAATTGTGCATGTTTTCTTGTAAATGCAATATATTTGTGTTACTCCATAAAGAAGACTTAACTATAAATGTAAAAATCATTTGTGCCTAGTGATAATACTTAACAAAAATCTCCTTCTAATATCATCATTTTTCTTTCAAATAGAGCATCACAATCTAGAGTGTCTTTTAATGATTGATCTAATGCCTCAAATAAATATTTATTAGCAATGGGTGTTTCATCCTAAATAATTGCTCTAAGAATATTACATTTTATCACCAAAATTTAATTTATAGTATTTTAATAATTTACTTATATTTCTCTTTCAATTTTTTTCAAGTGTCGCAATATTTGGGAAATGCACATCAATCTATATCATACATGTAATTACAATTAGAGCATATATGAAAAGTTTGATGTTATGCTCCAGATATATTGTATTAATTGTGTAGATGTATTAACTATGTGACAAATGTTAATGTTGTGACACATAATTTTATAATAATACTATTGAAAAATTATGTAGTTGTTATTTAAAAAATGTATTTAATTAATTTGATATAAATAAAGTTATTCAATTATTTATTTTATTAAATAAATAATAGTATTTGATTTTATCGATAAATGTATCAAATATTATAAAAAATATTTTGAATAGAAAATAAAATATACTACAATAAAACATCTTGATATTTTTTAAACCAAACTTCCAAAATAACCCTAGATGCACAGAGACAAACTTAAAAGAAAAAAAAAAAAGAAAAAAAACATTTTTCGTAAAAATTTAAAAAAGTAGGATGATAATTGTTTTGATGAGGGCACATGTAATTTTTTTTGCCAGAGATTAAACAATTTTGCATTATAAACAACTCTATTAAGCCTTTCATGTCAACCTTTTTTTTTTACTTGTTATTTTGTACCCTATAAACACGTAACAGCATTGAAGTGGTGAAGGTAACTCAAAGTACAAGGATTTATGATGGATTAATGATTGAAGTCCTTACAAAGAATCCTTCTTCTATAATTAGTAGATGCATATACTCTAACTACAAAGAAAGTGTCCACACCCTCTTTAAAAAGAAAAGTGATATACAGCTAGGTCATCGTCAGAAATATTCATCAAGCATTGACACCAAATTATGCATTTGCCTATATAAAGCAAACGGTTTAAACATAGTAAAAATGTTTTTTTTAAGTGGACACATATACTCTATCACTTTTAAGTAGGGGTGACAAAGGGGGTCAGCCCGTCTCGCATTGGTCTGTCTTGTGCTTGGCCCGTGGGTTTGTGGACCAGTCCGCATTCTTTTTTTCTTTTTTTTATAAATTAAATATATATTTTTTTACATTTTTTTCTTAAAAAATGGTCAAATTAAACCTATATATTACTATCAAACCTAAATTCTTTTTCTTTCTTTTCAAACATAGTCAAACATTAAAACATTAAGATAAATATCAAATATCACTATTCTTCCACTTCCAAAATATTAAAAATACCTAATTCCAAAACATTAAACATAAACATAAACAAAAACATTAATTTAAAAACATTAAACATAAACATTTTTGACACGATTGTGTAGAAATTTTGTGAAAACTCCCCGCTGCTAGCCCGCACAGCTTGCGGGGCGAGCTAATGCAGGTTGAAAAGGTCAGTCCGCCCCACGTTTTTACCAACGGCCCCACTTTGCAAATCCCTACTTTTAAGTAAATATCATATTTTTTTAATAAATGATATTTACATTTCTTATTAATTTCTCTTATTTTATTTATAAATTTGTTAACTACTTTAATTTTATATTAAATTTAAACTTTTAATTTTCATAATATTTTATTTAAATTTTAATCAATACTTAAATAAAATAAAAATAAATATCATTTCATTAAAATATAAAATTAAAAAGTGAGTATTATTTATTACAAAATAAGATAAGAGTTAATTACATATCTAAAAATGACAGGAAAAGAAAATATTTTGTTAAAATATAAAGAAGATAAATATTTATTTAAAATGAGAAAAAACATAAAGGCCACACATGGTTTTTGCCCACCAACAGATAAGACAAATGTTAATGCGCATTTTTCGAAAGTGAAGTACAAAGTTTGTATAATAAAAAAATTACAGGATTAAGGTGTTGTAAAACATAAGGACCATTATAATAAATAACTTACGACAATTTAACCTCCTGATCATGTCATTAGCATTGAACAATGGTAATTTTTTATTTTATTTTTTAAAACACCTTAATGTTTTTTACATTGATACACGCTGAATGTTTGAGAAAAGTACCATGTGATGAGCAACTCTTCAATTGAACGGAAAAAAAAAATAAGAAACATGCAATGGCACCACTAGAAGGTTTACAAATTTGAGAATAACATTTGATTTGGGCCACATTTCACTGTTCTAAATTACCATTTGAAAACAAAGAGTAGGATAAACGTTTTCCCCCTTTCATCTTCAAGTGGAGGGGCCTTAATCATAATTGAAAACAACAAATAGTCATACAAGGGCTGAGAGGCCTAAACACTGGAAGTAGAAAGGCTCTCCTTCACACATACCACAGGTCACTTAACCCATGGCATATTTCTGGGTCCAGCTTCTGGCAGTTGACTCGTACTTGTTCCTATCTGTCTTGTACATGTGGGCGATTTCGGGGACCAAAGGATCATCAGGATTGGGGTCCGTCAACAGGGAACAAATTGAGAGCAACACCTAAACATGGCAAAGACAAAGTAAACAATGCTGAGTTGCAATTCAACATACTGTTCTCAACAAGGAATAATTAGAACGGTGACGTTTAAAACCCCAACTACAAGAGCCAAATAACTTTTGGCTGCTTGAAAGAGTCAAGCATCAAGCTACATATGGCCGTTCCTTCCATGACAATTACTCAATTGACAATATCATTCCAAACTTAAAACATCCATCTGGACTCTATTGTAAAGAAATACAAACATTTTAATTTTTCATTTAACAAAATGATTTTACATCGTTCAACAAAAATTGACTATAATTATGAACAACCTTTGAGGTCAAACATCTTTAATGATACCGTGACACATGATTAGATGATAGCTTAAATCAAGTTAAATATTGTATATCAAAATTGAATACAAATATTAGATCATGTGCAAATAAAGCTGCCAAAACATCAAGTTTAGGCAGTTTTTGAAGTTGGAAGAATGATTAAAAACATAGTTTGAGGAATAAAGGATTATCTTATTATGTAAAATAAAGAAGAAACAGACCTTGGAAATAGTTAGCGCAGGGCTCCACTGTTCCTTCAAGATGTCAAGGCAAATGCTTCCGTTGCTATTAATATTTGGGTGAAATACCTTAGTCCTGAATGCTACCTGAAAGGCATTCACAAGATCAGCTGAAGGACTTGCACAGCACAGGGCTCATGACGATATAGAACACAGAATTTGTTATATTCACAGAAAATAGAATTCTCATTAAAATTTTCAACAATATAAACACTAAAGTTTGTACTATTTTGAAAATTGAGACCAAACAATAAATTTAATTCTTGGGTGAGAAATGAGAGTTTCAAGGAAGCATTCACTGTTAAAAAGGTTCCCTTAGAACATAAAACTCCAAACAAGATAAACAAGTGGAAAAAATTATTATGGCATCATACAAACCTTGGGTGGCTTGAAGGGATAGTCTGGAGGGAAATGAATAGTGACTAGGAAAACACCTCCAGCATAAGGACTGTCTGGAGGACCCATAATTGTTGCTTGCCAGTGAAACATGTCTTCAGCAACAGGTCCTGCAATGTTTTAAAAAACAACAGACAAAATGTGGGATGAGCACTAAGTTATTCTAAATATCAACAACACATAACTAGATTGGACACATTCCTAAGGCCCAATAGACAAGCACATAATAGCATCTCAGGCTCTCAATCAATTCCTAAGTCCGAAATCGGATTTCTAACAGGTTTATCCAACTATATTTATAATAACTTCAAGGATTAGTAGTATGATTAGGAAACAACAAAATTATAAATGTCTTCAAAATAAACCAAATCATATCCTCGTAATAATATGTCATTAATAGTCAATTTGGCAATAAAGATCTAGGTCATATGACTATCTTAAAGAGATTTTAACCTAGCAGATAAATTAGTTTGGATCACCCCTCTAATCAGGTTGGACAATAACACAAGCAGCGATCCAAAATGAGGAATAAGATTTATGAATACCAATGATCACACCGATTGTTGGTCATACTTAGAGAGTAACAACCACATGTACAACCGCAGTCCTCAACTGCAGGAAATCCAGTTCCTTATTGCTAATTTAACCATGAAACACACAGCAAGGCATCGGGTAACAGAGGCATAATCCAGAAAATAATACCATCCTTTATCAGGAAAAGAAACATTTAAAGCTTAAAACACGCACAGAATCTGTTCAACGAAAAAGAAGAATATCACACATCCTAAAATGTACTATAGCAATAGAAAAAAAAATTGAACGTCCCACAGCACCACCCGATCATCGTAAACGTCCCCAATACACATACAAAGATTTTAGTTGATACCAAAAACTGAGCACAATCGATTCATTATCAACATCCCCAAATCATGCCTAGATCACTGTTACCATACAGTAACTACAATCTACGCACGGTTAAACAATTGTGCGAATTTCCAAAATACCATACACGATCATTCAGCCGTAGCAAAACAGGGATCGTATAAAATTCTTTAATCGAAACCAAATTTCCAAAACAAAACGAAAAAAAAAGTTAAAAAAAATACCGGCGCTGCAAGAGGTTGGTGGATCCTTCTGGAGATCCTTAAGTTCCTTCAAGATCCGCTTCGACGCCATCGCGAAAACCTAACCGAAATCGAAAATCAGGTCAGAAATGAATTAGCCACAACGCAAGAAAACATAAACAGACGAATAGATCTCGGTAGATAGACATGATTACGCTACCTTCTCCTTATTCTTATCCTTGTTCTTTTTTTGTTTTGTATTATTTTTTGTGTGGCGAACGAGAGAGAAAGGTAAAAATGGAAGATTGTGAGGGATTTGGGGAAGGGAAAGAGCTTTTATAAATGTCTGGTGCTGCTGAGAGGAATCGATCCACTCTCTCTTGCCTTCTTCCTTCCCCCTTTCCTTTTTACAATTCTTTCTCCCCTCTCACCCTTATTTATTTATTTATTTTTTTCATTGCCTATTATTCTTCCTCTTTTTCTTAATTATTATTAATCTTCTCCTTGGAAAAGTAGGTGACCGGGAAGAAACAGTAAAATAAAAAATTTATTTTATTTATTAACATTACTAATATTATTTTTAATTAAGAGGACACATATAAAGAATTATTATGATTATGAAAAAAATTCAAATTTACTTCCTTATAACAACATAAATAATTAGCTTATTATGCAAAATCATTTCCAAGTATTTTTTTTTCTATTAAGAACAATAAAATTAACATTTATCTTTTTTTCCTCTTTTCCTTTATTCAAATCATCATTCTCTTACCCCATTTTTTTTTCTTCCTTTCAACCATCTCCCTCCGTCCGTAGACGCATGAAGGAAGCATAAGAGAAGGGTTGTGGGTCCCTACTTAGCGTTTTGTGTACGAAATCCATTCCCTTTTCCCACCCAGGGTCAAAAAGTGCCACCTAAAACAAACTATCTTTCTTTCCAATCCTATCCTATTCTTCCTTAATCAAAAATATTCTAACCGTGTTCCTCTCTCTCTCTCAATGCTTCTAAGGCATTCATATTTTCTTCATTACTTATTAATCAAAAGTTAGGGCAAAAAATCTACTTTACCATATTACCAACACCACATAATTATTAAAACATTATTAACTTTATGTGTGCGCCTGCATTATTGAATCTTATTAATAGATGCATGTACCATACAAAAAAGCAAGGAATAAATCCCAGTAGGTAAAAAATAAAATATTAAACATCATTTAATACTTTTAGAATAATTAAGATTTGCTTATATTATAATTTTCATTATTTATAATAGAATGATACACTTTTATTATTCAATTTATTTCATACATGGTTTTCTATTCTAGTTTTCTTTGCATATAATAATTGAATAGTCATCTGACATGTGCTCTAATTTTCTGCCTTATCGACATGTTATTCTAGAAACTTCTATTTTACAAATCAGTGGATTTTGACTGGAAGCAGCATGAAACTGCGGAAGGTGACAAGTAGAAGACCCGGTCAATTTTTCTTCCAGGGATATATGTTTCTCTTTATTAATTATTAACATTATTCGGGCGAATAAAAAAAAAGAAAGAAAAAAGAGAAATTGGACAATACCGAGTGAGAGCGCTAGAAATAATGAACGAGAGCCAGCTGGATGGGATCCACTGGACCAACACACGGTTCAACGCGAGTGAGTTGACTCATTGATCTCAACTCATAACTACTCTTCCAATCTCAACCTTTCTTTCTGATTTTGCAAACACGGAAGGGTCCAGATCGACGATTCCAAAAACGACGACGTTCCCGATGATGGATCCTCTCCGGTTCAACGCGACTCTGGTATGACTCTGGTAGCTGTATAAAATCATTGATTATGTATGAGTATTCTAAGGAATTTGTTACACTATTTGAAAGATATTCGTTGACTCCTATAAAGATCAGTATCCCATTTCTGAAGTCCTAATACTCACAAGCATGAAAATGTCACCGCTGTCTATACACACTGTATACCTGCATGCCCCGATCCCTTTTTTGTTTTTTTTTTTATATAAGAGTTTTCACGTTAGTTCACTCAATTATCAACAATCATATGTCATCACATTGAAAAAAATATTATTAAAAAAATAAAAATAAAATAAAATACAAAAAATATGAGGACTAGAAACCCCACATGTTAACAAAAACGATACATAAGTTGATTATACCTATTTATAAAGAATTCTAAGAACATACTAGATGGAAGTCTATTATACCAATGAAATGATTATCTATGAATGAATTCTAAATTAGTCAACTTATCAGCACACTCATATCCTTCACGAAAAATATGAGTAATTGTCCCACAGAAATTAAGACAAGTATTCCATAAAGCATCCATGGAACATTAGTCTTAAGAGAGCACAAACCAGAGCACAAACCAATGTTTTACTTTTCTGTTGAGTGTCTCTCAGTTTTAGTTATGTAGGACAAGAAGCAGTTTACATTTTTTTTCCTCAGTTTATAACCTGGTAATGTGATTTTTTATCTGTATGTCTTATGCCCTTTATTTTAATAATTTTTTTTGTCGATAAAAAAATTACATAGTTAGACTTGTAATAACTTGAGCCTTACTTCAACATTTTCTATCCCCAAGTTTTAAATTGTTTCTAGTAAGTTGTTTTATTGTTTATAGACGTGGTCCATGCTGTATTCCAAAGCTGACAATCAAGGACTAATATGTGTTCACAGGATGTGGTTTCCCCTAACCAAATATTACTTCAACCCTGCAAAATTTACTAAGTTTGATTAGTTTTTTTCTATGGTCTTCTTTACAATTTTTCTGAGTATGGTTTTCAACCATTACCACGAAATTTTCGTGACTTTAATCTAGCACTAAATACATGTTCTGTAATTCCTTTTTAGGTTTGAGTATAATGCAGAATCCGACTTGGTTAAGGAGATTGAAATTTAAGAAGTTGAAGGTATGTGGAGGAAGCTTTTCTTTAGTTGTCTAAGGGAGAATTTTATTGCTGCTGTTGGACATGCGTAAGAATTCGGGCAACAAACAGTCAGATGTTAGTTGTCTCCTAATTCGTAATTCCGGTGGGAAATTTTTTGACCCAACGAGCTCTCTGTTGTAGTGGACAAGGCTCATACTTTATGGTTCATCTTCGTGTCCCAAAAGTCTGTATCATCCTCCCTTCCTTTCGTCGAAAGTACAGGAATTAATAAATTTTTCCAGTGTTTGTTGATGGAAGGTTAAATGGGGGGACATCAACATATAGAGCAAACTTCTTTACGCTGATCGTACATATTTGTATAATGGAGAAGAATTATGAGCGTTCGACATCTGGCAGTTTTGTCTCCAATGTTATTTTTCATCTCCCTCTTAGCATGGCAGTTTTTTCCCCCACCAGTGATAAAAATACTAGCCGTTTAGTTTTGAGTCATTTGAAAGTTGATTGGTAAGATTTTAGCTTCATGTTGAGCTTTAGCAAACAATACATAATAAAAAGTTCGATTATAAAATGAAAGTACGAAGTAGGACAAGTTATTTATTTTTTAAATATTGACTAGAACGAATCTATCATTGACAATCAAACTGGTCTGCGAAGAATGAATAAAGGACACGAAAGATTACTTGACTGCATAATATAACACAATAATTACGAGCGAAGGGACCGGGTATGATATTACTGGTAGCTTAACTACTCATAAGAAATATGTTTTGCAAACTTCCTAGGACCAGAAGTCCTTTTGATGGATATCATTTCTACTGTTATGAATATAATTGAATTGGTTAAATCTTAACGACTATTAACCAGAACAAAAGAATATCATTGTTGAACAGAGGTAGAAGGTATGTCCACTGCACGAGGTGTGGGTGTAGAAACTTCTGACCGAGACTCCGTTGATGGTAGATTTGGCGTATTTACACGACGAATCTCTTCCACCATTTTGACCACATCAGGCATCTTTGGTCTCTGATCCGGTATTCTTACAGCACAAGCCATCCCTATTTGTAGCATCCCCACCATTTCTTCCTCTATGTTCGCATACCTCAACAGCTCTACATCAAACACTTCTGCAGTCCACTCCTCTCTAACAACAGAATTCACCCATCTAACTAAGTGGACAACCTGCTCACCTTCTGTGCTGTTTATGGGCGATTTCCCAGTCAAAAGCTCGAGTAGTAGCACCCCAAAACTGTAGACATCAGATGCCTGGGTTGCTTTGCGCGTGTCAGTTATTTCTGGTGCACGGTATCCAGTTGTTCTCATGGCTGGGACAGGTACTGGACTCATCAATGTAGCCAAGCCAATATCAGATATGCATCCGTATCCTTGTACGTTGAGGAAGATGTTTGAGGCTTTTATGTTTCCATGAACGAGTTTCCCTCCATGTTGTGCGTGGATGTGAGCAATGCCTCTCGCTGCACCAATTGCAATTCTCAAACGGCTATCCCAGTCTAAAGTACTTCTACCTTCCCCTCCTTTGCCTGCATAATTCACATGCATCAACACGCTCCCATTAGCCATTTCCAGATAATTATACGTATGGAGAAGGTATAATTATTGAATTCATCGTTTAGTACAACTTATAAGAAAGACGCACTAGGAAAACAAAGGAATATTAGCCAAAATCAACCCGTGTGACAGACGGATTGTTTCACCGACTTAGAAGTAGTCCTGATTCATGAATGCACAGTCAGGGACTAATTTTATTTTAGAACATTCCTAACAACATACTTCTAGGGTCTAACTCTATTACTAGTACTACTAGCTAGGTTAGGTTGACATGTAGATGAGAGACTACGTAGGATGACAAAACAGTTTGTCCAAGTATGACTCAGTTCGGAAGATCTATTTTACAACTTATTTGGACATGTCTTATTACTTGTGCAAGCCTTCAGAAAAGCTTATGAAAATAACTTATGATATATCCGTAACTTGTGTTCAGCTTAACTAGCTTATAAAAATCTATTTAGCGTTATTTCTGTTTTAATTATTAAACCAACTTATACATTACTGCTTACTTGCTAAGTACATATTCAACAAGATCTCAATTGTGTTGTTTATACAAACAGGCACCTAGTCGTATTATATGATTGCAGAAAACTAAATTCCCGCTTAGTAAGCCTGTTGGAAAAAGTGTGAGAAACTGAAGATAATATAACTGTAATTTTTAAGATAAGAGAAATGGTTCAATGTACCATGTAACATTGCAGAAACGCTGCCTCGTTGATAGTAATCATATACTATGAGTTTCTCCTCCTTTGAGTAGTAATATGCCCTCACTGCTTCCACATTGTCGTGCTTTACTCTCCCCACCAGCTCCATCTGCTGTTCAAAATCTCGTTTTCCAACTGTGACGTCCTTCAACCTCTTGATCACCAAAGTGGTTGCATCCTCTAGAGCAGCTTTATATGTCATGCCAAAGGTGCCCTTGCCAAGAATCTCAGCAGATGCTCTCAACAGGTCCTCTAGATCAAATGCAAGATCGCAACCCTCAAAGAAGACTATTTTGTTGTTTTTGTCCTGACTTCCAGAAGATTGTGTTTTCAGATTGGCTTGTTTTTTCTGGGATTTCATTGGTTGCACATTCACATCTGTATTCTGATAGCAGCACACAATCAAGAAACCTGCAATCACCACAAACCCCAGCACGGAAGCACCAATGATGATACCCAACAATGCAGGTTCACTGAGTCCTTTGGATTTTTCTGCGGGAGGAACAGCCGGTGGTTGCACAGGAAAGGCCGGAGGAAGTGCTGTTGCTGATGTGAGATTGTTACCAGCAAAGGCTGAACTAGGAAATCTAAGAAGAGATGTAGGCACGACCCCACTAAGGTTATTGTTGGCTAAATTCAGCTCATGCAGGCTAGGAATATTGAGATCAGGAATCTCACCCGTAAGGGAGTTGTTGGCAAGGACTAATGAAGCGAGATGAGTCAGATTTGAAATTGAAAAAGGGATACTCCCATTAAAATAATTGCTGGATAAATTGACAACACTAAGATTATTCCAAACTGAAAAATCCAATGGTAGTGGCCCAGAAAACTTGTTAGATTGAAGATAGAGACTCGTCAAATTTTTCAGCTCAGAGAATCCATCAGGGAAAGGGCCTGATATACCATTCGATCTAAGACTCACAATCTCAAGTGCAGAGAGGCGACTCAGAGTGTTGGGTGGGATTGGACCACTCAAACCAGCTCCTGGCAATCGAAGTGCTATGACTCGAGACTTGTCAGAGTTGCAAGTCACTCCTCTCCAGCTTTGGCAAACAGAAGTGTTCGCATCCCAGTTGACATGAGGAGAGTGATTAATGCTGTCAAGGAAATCAAGCAGAGCCTGCTTATCTTCCACTGGTTCAGCCACAACACTAACCAACACTGCTGAAAAAATGTACAAAAGGGGCAGCTTCTTGTCCATTTTCTGGGTTGAAGAGAGACGAAGATCAACAGTTCAACACAACCTGGATGCAAAGTAACACCTATACTCAGGATTTTGGTAACCTTTACAAGAAACCAAACTGGAGTAATATAGAAGGACTAATTAGAGAATTAATAAACAAAGAGTATTTTCAGTATATACGCAAACTCGAACCAAAGACAATTGTGTACAAGACATGTTGAATATACAGTGTGCATTTTACTATACTAAGTATATATATCTTGAGTCAAAATAAGCAGCTCGTGTTTGACAAATCCTAAACTTTGAAGCTAAAAGTCAGTTTAACAGGCAGCCAATAACAACCTGCTGATGATGGCCAAGACTTTTGACAGCAGACAAACACACCACTATATGAAGCCAATAAAAAACAATGAACAGCAGAAATATTTTCCCTTTATATACACAAGAAAAGTATTAAAAATATAAAATTTTTGGGTTTATTCTTTCCTTGCATTATGGAACTAATCCAAGTGATCACAGATAAAAAGTTAGAAGGCAGAGAGCACTTTGACACATAAATAGAATACTTACAGCTCACTTCTTGATCCTAAAATTGAGCAAGCTAGTTAAAGATCCACAGACAGAGAGCACAAGGTCTTCCAAAACCATGGTACGAATCTTGAAGAACAAAGAAAGTGAGGAATTGGGGGTTAGCTAGAAAAGCAGGGGGTTCAGGGCCATATTTGATACATGTCCATCCTGTGCTCAGGAGTAGTTAAGAGGAAGGAAATCCAAACTGGGGTCATTGCAATGATGGTGTGTATCGGTAGTGATGGTAGATGAGCTGTATTCGCTTGCGACAACAGCAGTGCCACATGCAATTGAATTGAAGTAAGAGAAACTCATTCGGTAATGATATAGAAGCCAAAGATTACATATTATTTTATGCCGCACAAATTGCAGGGTGCATATGCGTTTTAGAGTAATGGTTACAAACATGCAGGCTTACATAGATATATAATAATTCAGTCACTAACTCACACGGAGAAACTTCCCAGCCTAAAATAAAAGGAATGTGTATACCTGCTGCTTCTATCGCACTTTACGTACGGATATTGCTTGAATCAAGGATCCTTTATTTGCAAGAATGCAAATTGCAAAGGCAAGTACAGAAAAATTTGTCATTCACTTCAAAAAAAATCTTATCATCTTACTGTTCATTGTTTTATGTATATAAAGAAGTTTTAACTGTTTGGTAGTTAGGATGAGAGATATTTTTCTAGTGTTAAGGGAGCATAATAGTTTCTCCTCACCTTTTCAGCTTATTTTAACAAAGAAACCATGTAGTATACCCTAACCATATAATTGATGGTGGAGACTCATTAAATATCAAATCCACCAAAATAAAAACCAGTCATTGAATTATTATTTACTACCATTGAATCAAACATTCATGGTAGTTAAATTGTAAAGACTGTATGTATACACTAAGCCACTTTTCCAATTTAAATTCCATTTATAATTTATTTCCTTACCAAATTTAGCTTTGTGAAATAAATTGAAGTAATGAAAAAATCGCTTCAAGAGAAGTGCCAAAAAGCAGCATATTATATAGAGAATATAAAAATGTATCTACTATTTATTTCTTAAGTACTAATATTTATCCAGAAAAAAAGGTAATGCTATGGTTTTTATCATAATTCTATGCTAATCCTTTCACTGCCGTTAAGAAAATATTGAAGGTTAAATTAAATCTGGTTAGTATTAAAAATTTAATGATTTATTTTATAAGTGAGATCATTATAATATAAAAACTATTGAAAGGTTTACAATTTTTTCGGTCAATATTTTTTATTTTTCATTTTAATATTTTTACAGACCGGGATAATGGCGTGCCCTTTAAGCAATGTGTTTTTAGTAAATTCATTGTTAACAAAATAATTAATTAATGTAATCAATTCCCAAACTTTCCTTGGATTATATTTATGTTAAAGGACTATATATTCCTACATGTTTGTATTATATTATTAATTTATTAACAATATTTTTACAACTGCACTGTTCAAAGATTTTTCTTAAAAAAATCTTTGTCCATATCAATTATGTTTCAATATGTTTTAGTTATATTATTTATTGAGAGTGGAATATTAAAATTATTTAATTGTAGAAATAACAATAATATTTTTATAGTTCATAAATTAAAAAAAATGTAAATCGATGACATTGACATTGGGTAGTTGGGTATTGACACCATGGACATTATGTTGATAACCATGAAAGACTGGGTTTATTCCACTTGTGCATGCACATTTCACATATATGTAACATCGCTTTATACAAATTGCATTTTATAACTCCATTTTAGCCGTTGACCACTATTTATTATCCATCAAATCTTAATGAACCAAATTAAGAGTAAAATAGTAACACCCTTCTCACCGGAGAGGTTATTGACAATAACAAGTAGGTTTAATAAACTAATTTCTTCCTTTCACTATTTTAAAAAATCTTAATTATAATTTTTCAACGTATAAATGTGGTTCTTTTTGTCAAATTATGTATGGTAAAGGATATAAATGCAAGTTTACAAATTAAATTGATATCTTTTTCACTCAAATTAAATTGGGATTTAGCAATCATAATCATTAAAATCAATTAATATTTTTATCATGTTTGCTTTTGATCTCATTCTACTAGTCCTCTTAATCGTTTGATTAGAGTTTGATCTCACATCATCATAAAAAATGACCCTAACAACACTTTGTATTAGGAATTATGATTCTCAAGCATGGAGGTTAAGGGTTTCTTAGTAATTTTGGAAAGTAGGTTATTTTTGCATAAACATTCATTTCAACAATCAATGCCATATGCCTCGTTTTTATTATGCAACTTAATATACTATGGTCAATTTGATGAAAACTACCATATTAATGCGTTTTACAAAATGACAAATAAAAAATTGAAAAATAATCCAAAATTATGAGATAGAATGCATATAAAATCTTTGATTTAGATTAGAAAATATTTATCTCTATATGTTCACTCACTATACTTTCTAATGAAATTATTTTAAAAAATTACATAATTGATTATTCATTATAGTGGGTACTATAGTAGGTAGATTGACCATTATGAATGTCAACCAACATATTAACTGTTCAATAGCTGTTGTTAATGAATAGAAAAAATATAGATAACATCTTTTATGACAAATAAACTACTTGATCTTGTGGTATGTTAAATACATCTCATTTTAACAAGGAATCTTTACATTAACTTCATACGACCATGAATATAGATAATATATAATTCTTTTAAAAAGTTAGATATATAAATAGTTATACTAAAATATCTTTAATTTATTAGGTAATTTATTTATTTTTTCTCTCTTACTTTGGGTCTTTTATTTTGTTTTACTTGAAGGATTCTTATTTTGATGTACACTTTTTTATTCTCTTTTTTAATTGTTAACTTATTTACTCATATTCTCAAGGTATTTTCATGTGTTAAATAATGTAAACTCATAATTTGTTATGTAACATACCAAACAATTTATCTTTCATCTTCTCTTTGATTATTAATTTCGTTATATTTGAAGAACTTTTCTTTCTATACAATTGTTAGTTAATATTGTTCTTACAAGGTCGAATTCCTCTTAAAGTGACTTTTTTTATCTTTTGTTTCTAGTCTTCTCAGCCTCCAAGTTCAACAACCTTTCAATCCTTACGCTTTTACTGAATGACAGGAAACTTGTAAAGATACTCCAACGCTTAAGTAAGTATGAGTAGAATTTGCATGTATTAAAGTTGAAAAATCACTTGAAAAATTGAAAAAAATGCGTTGACGCTCATATTTTACAGATAAACTGACTTATTATTGATTAAATAACGTTTTAGGATATTGTTTGGATTTGAGTATACTGGAAGGGCATCGGTCATTTTATCATATGACCAACTGGTAGTACAAATATTATATTTTCTTTTGTGTAATTTTTTATAAAAGAATTATTTAAATTTAGTATTTCACACCATGTGAAATGGAAATATAAGCACAAATATAGTCGTTAAAAAAATAATATACAAAATATACTGATAAAAATTAATATAATTTTTTTTTCCAAAAACGATGAGTATAATAAAATCGACCCCCGCTTATCTTGTTCCCATTCACTAGGTTGTCATTAGCTAATAAACAAAATATTATATTGTACTTTAATATTATTTTTAATTGAATTGGAAATTTATTTCAAATAAATAAATAAAGATTCTAAACATCAATTTATACAATTTGTTGAGATAGAATTATAAATTCAATTAAAAAAAATACTAAAAATACCTAACACATTGCCCTTAATTTTTTTACTTAAATACAGAAATATCAAAAGTCAGCCAAAGTTTTTTTTTATGGTAATAATAGTGTTGGCCACATGCTCCAACCCTCCCCGTCCTCCCAATGGGCAGAGGTCAAAATAATAAGAAAGAGATTAAAATAAGTTGTCGTTGTAACCACCAAAAATAAATAATAACTCTCCATTATGCATGTAGATAACCTTTTAATAAGAAAAAAACAAAAAAAAACAAGAGGGTGGGTTGTAGTAATTTAGAATGGGCACCTTCCAAGTCAAATAATTTGCATGCATTTACTGTAATATAATAGAATTGGTGACTCGTGGGTGGCGCTTGGGGCCATGACAAGTGCATGGGACATGGTACAGGTCAAACGCTGCACCCTTCCCCACATTCTGCTCCCATCACATCTCAAAATCAATAAACAAATTTTCTTACAAAAACTGGTTCCATGCCATGCCCCATCCCTTCAACAACGCATTAATTGGTTGGTTGGTTTATCAATAAATAAAGCTGGTTTACACCAGAAAGTGACAATTGTAGTATCATTACACTATTATTACGTTGCTCATCGTTGCCATTGCTGTGAGCCAAACATCATTATTGAAAAATGGCACAATAAGACACTGAGAGTGAGATGAGCAGATAGATCATGACATGGCTAAAAATTAATTACAAAGTTGTGTATCAGACTATATTAATCATATATCTAACCCTTCCAATCTTTCCTTGAGAATTTGGATTTTCATTGGACTCTCATTTTGATAGAGAAGTTCTACTAGTGATCTTTTCTCCCATTCTTTTTATTTTGGAGTTGCAACAAAGGCAGGAACATGATCAAATGAAAACAAGGTAAACAAAGTAGCCCAACATCAAATAATACCACGTTACACTACCCAATCAAACAAACAGTGTTTAGGTTACAAAATTGGGTAGTCGCTGTTTTCACCACCCCCTTATTTACTACTACACTCTCTTTTTCTTTTCTTTTTCAAATCCTCCATCTTTTTTTCTCTTCAACATAATTCCCCTTTTCTACCCTTTTTCATCACTAACCATTAAGGGTTATTTCGTTCTTCATCCCCTATTTTCATCCTACAATTATTTTATAAATATGTAAATTTCTATTTTTTATTTTTTTATTATTTAATTTGAAAGTTGAGATTTCAAGATTACATAATATACAAAAACTTTCAGATTGTAGAATTTGAAATTTATTTTTAACTTCTAGATTAAATCATTCATAACTTCTATTTTTACTTAAAAATAGGTTTTTATATTGGATAATTTGAAAATTATTTTTTACTTTTAGATTGTATAATCCTATGGCTTTTTTGAAAGACAAAAATAACTTTCAGTTATATAATAAAAAAAAGTAAAATGAAAAGTTTTATATTTATGAGATATATGTTATATGCATGATGAAATATGGAGATGAATGATGAAATATATAAAGGTTGGAGAAATAATGATCCCTATTGATGTATTTGGATTTGGATACTTTATTTTTGAGATTTTAGATATTTTAAAGAATTATAAAAACATCATAGGAGAGTTTGAAAATTGTAGTCAAATTGATGAGCCTGTGTTAATAGAGTGCATTCAATTAGAAAAACAAAATTAAAGCTTCATAAAAATTACAAGGTCGAATTTGTTTGCATAATTTTATTAATATGAAATATATGAAAAAATATTCTTAAAATAAGACTCAATATTTTATAAAGCTCATTATTTGCATTTTGTTTCTATCCTTTTAATTGCTTACTTCTTTAATTACACTACTAGAAAAATATTAAATAAAAATCAATTTTAGAGATAAAAAATAATTAGTTGTTATAATAACTAAATTAAATACTATTATAAATATTTTCAACTTGTTTATTTTCCATCCAAAAATTGTTATACATAAAATTATTTAAATAAAGTATAATGTTTCTTCTTTCCCGTAGAAATTGTGGTGCTTTTGGAAGTCATTTTTGTGATCTATATCTATTTATATGTGTGGTTTGTAGTAGTGAACGTTCCTCTCTAATTGTATTGGAGCATTTGTAATTCAGAGTGCATCATTGAAATAAATTCCTTATATCTCCATTGTATTATTGAAATTAAGATTGTGGTTATTTTTTGAATCTCATCATTTGAGTATGATTTCACGATGACGCAAATGAGATTTTGGGGTGACTCAAGTGCGATTCTGAGGAGTTCACATCCAATCACGATGAAGCTTATGCTGAGAGAAAAAAAAATTGTTGATCATGGAAAATCATTATACAAAAATGAAAATATTTAAAAGTGATATAAGAGTTAATTACTAATTTCAAACGCATTGTCTAATTAATGCTTCTTTGTGAGTTTTCTTTATATCATCTTGTTCTTTCTCTCTATTTTTTTGAAAAAAATTTCAACCCTTTATCAATATAAATTTCTTCATTTATAAACACATTTTTTGAATCTATAATTAATGACAAATTTGAACTTTTTATACAATCTTGCACGATTTCATGAGATTTATTGGTTGCTTTAACTTTTTGTTGATGCTTTAGTTACTCTCTGCTCTAGCTTTTTGTTGTTGCTATAGGTCTTTGTTGTTGCTATAGGTCTTTGCTTGTGGCACTAAGTCTCCGTTGGTGGAACTAGGTCTGGGATGGTGGCTAATTGTTGCCTTGCGATGATGGCGAGTTATTGCTTAAGGATGACTCTTACATTCACAAGAAAAGCAAGACAAATTATTTATCATTTTTTATATTTTTAATTAATATTCTTTCTTTGTAATTTAATTATATAACTTGTATTGGATTTATTGTACAAGTAGACTATTATATTGATATATTTATTATTATTTTAAAAGACAAAAGTGAGGTATTTATTTTTTATTAATAAGAAAAAGATAGAACTAGGTGTTGACATTAGCAAATTATGAAAAAAAAATTCAAATGGGTAGGTCTCACCTTTAATTACACAAGTGAGAATCACATATTGTATGATTGATGATGATGATGAAGTTTATAAACTACGTATGTATTTATGAATAGGGATGACAATTGGGTTGGTCCACCCCGCGCAAGGAATGCAAGCTCATTTTACTGGTCAGTCTCGCATAAGAGGTCGTGTGTGGGTCTGCGAGCCATCCTGCATAAGGAAAATATTTTAAAAGAAATAAAATTTAATTAATTATAAAAAAAACCTATTTCTTCTACTGAAAAATTAAATTTTTATCCATGTTTCAATTCATTCAATTAAGATAAAAATATGAATTCAAGTATGAGGGTTGTTAGAAGGTTTGATTAAAAATAATTAAAGTTTTGTTTTTCGTCAATTAAAGAGTATCTTATTGAAATCTCTTCTTTATATTATTTTTTTATTAACAAATTTTAAATTTAAGATTTTACTTAAAACTAGATTCAATGTCACTCTTAATATTAACTCCTTTATATGATTAAAATAAAAATTATATTTTTTAGTACATTAAATTTAAATTTTTAAAAACAAAATAAAATAAATGTCACACTGCAATAATGAGTGAGTGGAGTATGATTTTTTTTGTAGAAAAAATAAAATAATTATCTTTTTTTATTTATGCAGGCCAACCCGCCTCGTCCGTTATTGGCCCGCGCGGGCTTCGAGTGATGCAGGGCAGGCCTAAGCGGGTCAGCGGACTAGATTAATGAGTCTACCTCGCGCTTTTTGATAGCAGACTGTGAGCCAACCCACATTGTCATCCCTAGTTATGAATAAAAGTTGGATGAATGGAAGTTGTGTTATGAAGGCTATGGAAAATGGGTTAATGAGTTCTTGCAATTTACTTAGGAAAGTGGAAAACCTATTAATGAGACATATTATTGTCCATACATTTGTTGTCTAATTAGATACATCAGAATCATGGAGAGATACATTATCACTTTTTTATTTTTGGTATAGTGAAGAGTTATACAATATTAGACATTCCAACTATGTCAACAAGAACAACAAATTTTGAAGAAATGATGAACAACCATTTAGGGAAGATAATACGTGATGTTGGTGAAGAAAGTTTTGGAGGAGTGCATGTGTATGATTGTTTAAAGTCTTATTTGGAACCTAAGATACATTAATTTTACACAATTGTCCATAACTTTAAGATTGTTCAATTTAAAAGCAAGAAATGAATGGATCGATAGAAGTTTCATGAATTGTTGGAGTTGTTGAAGGAGTTAATTTCAAAAGGTAACACATTACCTAATCATAACTATGATGCGAAGAAAATAGTATGTAGTATGTGTTTGGAGTACAAGATACATGCACGCCCTAATGATTGTGTATTGTACAAAATTGAGTTTGCTACATTAAGGATGTGCCCAACATGTGGGTTATCACAATTTAAAAGAAACCTAATGGAAGTAGTGGTGAGGAAGAAACAGAGGGTTCCCATGCTAAAGTGTTTTGGTACTTGTCAACAATACCTATGTTTATATGATTGCTTAGCATTATAGAAGATGCAAAGAACCTTACATGGCATGCAAATGGAAGAAAATGTGACAATTTTTTTCAACATGTAGTTGATTCTTCAAAATGGAAGAGATTTGATGAAATATTTCCAGAATTTGGTGCAAAGGCAAGAAACTTGAGATTTGGACTTTTATAGATTATATGAATCCTCATTACAACTTAAATAGTAAACACAATGCATGATCAGTCTTGTTAGTGATTTACAACTTGCTACAAATGAGATGAATTCTTATTTAAACATAAGTAATAAACACAATTCATGATCGGCTTCTTGGTGATTTACAACTTGCCTTCTTTATTGTACATAAAGAGAAAATATATTATGTTGTACATGATGATTTTAGGATCCAGATAACCTAGAAATGACATTGATGTGTATCTTGAGCTCTTGATTAATAATTAGAAGATGTTATGGGAAACAAGAGTGGATATATTTTATGCATACTGTGAAGATGATTTTCATTTTCTTACAATGCTATTTTGCACAATAATATGCATGCCATATATGTGAAGAAAACACTTGTTATACCCAATTGAAACATGGACAAAAGACGATGTACACTAGGTATTAAAAGTTCATTACTCATAGTCATCCATACCGTAGATTGAAGAAAACATTTAATGCATGCTAGAAGGATGAAAATGCATCAACACCCCCACAATGGTGAACAAGTATATAAGCAGGTAAAGAACATTAACATCGTGTTTAGGAAAACACACAAAAATGTCCACTGAGAAGAACATTTGAAAGAAATGATTAATATTATTTAATCTTCCTTAACTAAATGTTAAACAATATATATGTGAGGCATGTGAAAACAAAATCTTTGTGATAGTGTAAAACATTTCTCAACATAAAAGAAAATAAAAAAAATGTAGTTAAAACATGAACCCTAAACCCTAAACCCTAATGAAAACTTTTGATTGACCTGATATATATTTTGAGTTACATTTAATCTACTAGAAAATGCATTTACTTTCTCCCAACTTATCATATTCTTTCTAAAATAGAAAATAAAAGTTTTTTTCAATGTTTACGAGAGTACTCTTCAAATGTTTAGAGCTTAAGTCTATCCAAAATTTATTCTACTAAATAAATATTAATAATATATTAAAAGTAATAAAATAAATAATAATAACATTATTATTATTTAAAATAAATTTCTATAATAGTAGTAATAAAATAATAAAATAATCAAAACGAATTAAAAAATAATTAAAATATATTTATCAAAGAAAAGTATTTTTATTTTTATTTTATTTTTTGAAAATGTTTTTTATATTTATTGACAATATTTTATTGTTCCCATTATATAATTGTTGTTTTTTATTTTTTTTAATTAGTATAATTTAACTCCCATTATATAATACATTTTTTTTATCAATCACATCTATCAGCTGATACATAAATTTTCATATTTTTTTTAATTTTTTATTTTCTTTCTCTTAATTCAAATAATCCCACTTTTTTTTTAAATATTTTCCCTTCAAAGCTATCATTTTTTCTCTTATTCAAGTTCGCCCTCAATTGGTTTGTCAATTTAGTGAAAGTGTACAACTTTTTATATTTGTAATTTTAGTTAGGAACATTGAAGAAAAATAAGTTAACAAATAATGAATGCTATTTGTCGAGAAAAAGGTGAAATAACAAATGTTACTTTCAAAAAGGTATAGAAGCAAATTGAATTATTAGAGCAACTTTGATTTTAGACCGAAAATTAAGAACATATGTGAAAAATCGAAACAAATTAATTAAAGAATATTAATATTGATATTTGGAGAGAGAAATTAAATAAAATTACGATATTATCAATAATTTCCCTGACTTGTTTAATCTACTTAACTACACTTTTTCTCCCTATATGTATACAATAATGTTAAAATTATTCTTAATATGAGGAGGGGAAAACAAATAATGAGAAACTGTTGCATACAATATATTATAAAAGGAGAGTTTTCCTTTTTGTATATATATATATATATAATATTTTTATTTTATTTTTAATTAGTTTTTAAAAATTAAAAATTAAAAATTCTATAATATAACAATATGTTAAATATTATCTTCAAAACACACATATTTCATATTCTTATATTATATTTAAAATTAAAAATAGAAAAAATATCCATAAATTATCCAAATACTAAAGTACTAAATTTTATGCACTTCAATATATCCCAAATCACTCACCCTTTTATATAACCAACATTATTTTTTATATAATTATTTTTAGTAATATTATTTTTTCTTAAAATATATTACATCTTTTCCACTTGTGAATACGCGAAAGTTAATAGATTTTCACTTTTGCTTTTTTTTATAATACCATTAGTAAATTAACGGGTATTGACTGTGAAAATTATCGTATTAACTGATTTCAAATTAATCGTAACTAATTTGTAACTTTATTTTCTCTTACTTCACTTATACTCAATTCATACGTGGTAAATTCTATGATTTGTCGCTTCATAATCTTTTGCTAACTAAATTCCATCTGGTTCTCTACCATTGGTTAAATATGCGCGAGATATCGCCGAAAGGAAACCCAATAGCACAAGAGAGATGCTTGCTACTACGCAAAACAAAAAATAAAACAAAATTAAAATCGAAAAACGAGAAAATACAAGAGAAGATAAAAAAAAAGTTAGTGACAGGAGAGGAGAGAGAGGAAAAGATAAGAGCGAGGATACACAGCAGCATAAACCCTAGCTCGAAAATATCGCGATAAATCGAAAAATTATTGAAATCCGCGACCTCCGTTTATCTCTCCGTCGGGATTGACCAATCTCTCACACTCCGTAAGCTCCAAATTTCTCGCTATCTCATTATTTCATCTCATCTTCATCATTTTCATTGTTTTAAATGCAATTGATTTTCTGTATCTATGAAATTCGATCTATTTTCGCAAAATAGATTCATCTCACTGTGTGATTGGAAGGAAGATTTATTCAATTTCTTTGAAAGATTGGAATATCTTAACGTGTTTGCAAAATGAGTAAAATGAAAGATTATTTGAATTTAATGCTTTTACAAGCAACTGTAGAGTTTAATCATGTGATGGATTACTCTGTATCTTGAAAAATTCACTGAACCACTTTAGTTTTTATTCTTGTGCATTACTTCAATCATTGAATTATCACTTTGTGCTTGAATGATCGTGGTTTATGTTAGTGTGTTGCGTTTCTGATGAGATGCTTACTCTATTTTCTGGTTTGATCTTATCGTGTAGGTTGTCATATACTTATTCTACAGGAGCTACGTTACTGCATCCTAGAGTAAGTTGAAGCTTTTGTTTTGCTATGCCTGTCTTTTAAAACAACATGGAAGCTGATTCTATCATTAATGAACCTAGCATGTAGTATCACACCACAATTTCACTGTTTTTGGTAATCACAGGAAAATGCGCTGCACAGTCGATGAAATGGCTGCATAGGGCCGCAACGTTCTTCATAATCCTCACAATTAATTTTTCATTCTTCCTCTTTTGTTAGATTTATACGGGTTTTTGATGGGTTAGATATATAGAAAAATGATAAAGAGCTTGTAAGGTGGAATTCAGGAGGGAGAAGAACAAGAGATGTAGAATGTTTAAAATGAGTCACGACTCACGAAGAATTGTATTTAGTGCAAACATTAAATAAATTCAAGCTGCAATGGCCATAATAAGCATAACAGCAATTACAGTGGCTGCAATTGTGACCACATTTGGAACTGCAATCACAATTTGAAACTATGGGACCTGGTATTGAGTAATTATTTATATCCCAATGAATTCATTAGCTTCTACTTTAATATTCTTCTTACTATGAATACCATTTTCTTCAGGGAGTTTAGATAACAATTTTTAATTTTCCTTTTGTCAATCTCTCGTTTATAATTTGAATATTTTGTTAACTTACTATTGGTTACTCTGGTGTAGATGTAATAAATTAACAGAATCAAAGAACAGCTTATCATATAATGTGCTGATTTTATTTTTTTAATTTGAACTCTCGCAGTGGTTCGAGAAAAAGATGTCTGTTGGGAATATGCAGAGAAATTAGATGGAAACAAGGTAAGGTGTAAATTTTGCCAACGAGTTTTGAATGGAGGCATAAGTAGGTTGAAACATCATTTATCTCGATTCCCAAGTAAAGGGGTAAACCCTTGTAGCAAGGTCAGAGATGATGTTACAGATAGAGTAAGGGGTATAATAGCATCAAAGGAAGAGGTCAAAGAAACGTCTTCTGTGAAGAAGCAAAAACTAGCAGAAGTCAAGTCACCCAGTAATCTTTCGGCTACTAAAGCTCTTGTATCTTTGGATGCACCATCCCCTCTTATGAAGATTTTCCCCACTGGCAATCCTATAACCCCTTCCTCTACAAACAACCAAGAGAATGCAGAGAGAAGTATTGCTCTATTCTTTTTTGAGAATAAGTTAGACTTTAGTGTTGCACGGTCTTCATCCTATCAGTTGATGATTGATGCCATTGCAAAATGTCCTGGATTTACTGGTCCATCAGCAGAAATCCTGAAAATAACATGGTTGGAAAGGATAAAATCAGAAGTGGGCTTACAGTCAAAAGATGTTGAGAAAGAGTGGGCAACTACAGGTTGTACCATCATTGCAGATACATGGACTGATTATAAATCAAAGGCCATAATTAATTTCTTAGTCTCTTCACCATCCAGGACCTTTTTCCATAAATCTGTGGATGCCTCTCCATATTTCAAGAACACGAAGTGGCTGGCTGATCTTTTTGATTCTGTAATTCAAGAATTTGGCGTAGAAAATGTTGTGCAAATTATTATGGACAGCAGTGTTAACTATACTGGTATTGCTAATCATATTGTGCAGAGCTATGGAACTATATTTGTATCTCCTTGTGCCTCTCAATGTTTAAACCTAATCTTGGAGGAATTCTCCAAGGTTGATTGGATTACTAGATGTATTTTACAAGCACAAACAATATCAAAGTTAATATACAACAATGCCACATTGCTTGATCTTATGAAGAAGTACAGTGGGGGCCAGGAACTAATCAAGACTGGGATCACAAAGTCTGTATCCACCTTTTTGTCTTTACAGTCTATGTTGAGGTTGAGAACAAGATTGAAAAATATGTTCCACAGCCATGAATATGCCTCAAACACTTCCTATGCAAATAAACCACATAGTCTTTCTTGTATTGCAATTGCTGAAGATGGTGATTTCTGGAGGACAGTGGAAGAGTGTGTGGCCATCTCTGAGCCTTTTTTAAAAGTATTGAGGGAAGTATCAGAAGGGAAACCAACTGTAGGTTCCATATATGAGCTAATGACCAGGGCCAAAGAATCAATCAGGACATACTACATAATGGATGAGAACAAGTGTAAGACATTCTTAGATATAGTTGATAAAAAGTGGCGAGACCAACTCCATTCACCTCTACATGCTGCTGCTGCCTTTTTGAACCCCAGTATTCAATACAATCCTGAAATAAAATTTATTTCTTCCATTAAAGAAGACTTCTTTAATGTTCTGGAGAAATTGCTGCCTGTACCAGACATGAGGCGTGACATCACTAATCAAATCTATACTTTTACAAAGGCACATGGCATGTTTGGCTGTAGCCTAGCAAAGGAGGCAAGGCATACAGTTGCTCCCTGTAAGTCTTAAATAGTGCCCCTTGATACATTTTCACTCAGTCAATTTTATGATGAGGTTCATATTAAGCTGCATTGTAGTCCAACATAACTTTTGTGAATATTAGTGACCAACTTCGACATTGGTTTTTAGGTAAAGAAAACGTGTATTTTTGGGGTAAAATGCACAGCGAGTTATTGAACCTAATTCCCTGGTTTGGACGAAGTTGGGTTTTATTTTTTGGGAGATGGGGGACTTGTGGAAGGATAGTTGATTAAATAATAAATGAATGGAATGCATTTGAAAAGATAGGTCATGCGAAACTAAATGTAGGACTTTTTTCGATTTCTTTTTGTTTCATTCACTGGACAACTAGTTAGCATCTGATTTCTCCTTCAGTTGCATTCTGAGAAACTTGGAGAGTCCTAGCCTCCAGGAACAACAACTCTTTTCATTTGGTTTAATTGTTATTTATATGCCTTTTTTTATCTCTTGGGAAGGATGATGACCACATCAAGCTTAAATGTGTCTGTCACTATGCTTTGTGCTTTTGGTATTTGTAATTGTTCATTTGAGAACAACACAACAAAATGTTTCTGACATATATATTATTAGCAAATGCCAGACCATGCTTTGATTGTAAAGCATCATAACAATTGTATTAATGAAGCAGTGGCGAGGATGCTGATTATTTCAGTCTGTTGTTTATCTTGTGAAATGGATTTTGAACAGCATGTTTTATAAGAATGTGATTTTTGTTGTTTTCTATTTACTTTTTTCGACTAATTTTATTTGCAACTTTGCTGGTACCGTTAGTCAGTACGTTAGTTATTCTGCAAACTCATTGTTTTTTCGTTGTAGGGCTTTGGTGGGAGCAATATGGTGATTCTGCTCCAGGGTTGCAGCGAGTTGCTATTAGAATATTAAGTCAAGTTTGTAGCACCTACTCATTTCACAGGCAGTGGAGTAACTTCAGGCAAATTCACTCTGAGAAGCGGAACAAGATTGATAGAGAAACATTGAATGACCTCGTTTATATAAACTACAATCTCAAGTTAGGTAGACAGATGAATGCTAAGTCTTCAGAAGTTGATCTGCTTCAATTAGATGATATTGACATGACTTCTGAGTGGGTGGAGGAGAATGAAACTGCAACTCCAACACAGTGGCTGGATCGTTTTGGTCCAGCCTTGGATGGCAATGATTTGAATACCAGACAGTTTAGTTCTTCTATATTTGGTGCAAATGACCCCATATTTGGATTGTAATTTTGTATCCCATTATGTAACATAGCAAATGTTCTTTCTAGTTCTAGATCGTGTTCGCCCTTGATGAAGTAGGTCTCATTTTTCCTTGTAGGAATGTATCTGAAAGTGATGTAAAGACAGGACTCTATTATTTGTCTCTCTCAGCCAACATGTGGGAGCATAGGATTATTGATTAATGAATTGTAGTTTTGTTGTATTGAAATATAGAAGTTAAACAGTTTCACATTTTGATTTGGGAGTTACAACAAGTGTAGCAGAAATTATGTATGAAGTCTCACATGAATATGTTAATTCTTAGTGGAAACTATACAGTACTATTTCATGCAAATACAATATTTACTTCAGTATTCCGACCCCAAATTGTTCATTTAATTATTTATTTAATAGCACAAGTTTATTTAAGTTTAATTTCAGAAATATAATTATTTTTTGCTTTTAATAAAAATGTATTTATATTTTCTATATTTTCAATGAAATGTAATTCTTTTTTTTTTCTTCTAAAATAATTTGTCATGTGTGTATTAATAATTCTCTTTCAACTAGTTTTCCGCTGGCTTTATTAAACACTGTCTTTGTCATTACATTTTCACTCATTTTAAAAGAATAAATCAATAAAACAATAAATTGATTATACAAAATTAAGCATCTGTGGATAATAAAACTGAGTTCAAATTTGATTCAATACAACTAATTTTGAAGAGCAAAGCAGAAACCTATATAACACAACATCGGGGATTTGCACTAAACGACTTAATTACCTTTTTATTTTAATTGTTTATTTATTTTATTTTGGTCCAAATTCAATTAAATCCTTCAAAAATTTCAATTACAATGTAACTACTTTTTCATCCTATTAAATTTGAAATCTTTAGCAACCAAATTGATGAAATTTAATTTATGCACAATACAGCTATAATTATGTATAGTGACAATATATAAAACCAACAACATTAACTTAGAATTATCAAATTAGTTCAGTTTTACCAAAAAGGTCATCAATTAAATTTGCATTTATCTCGTTAAGTCAACAGATTATTTTGACTCGTTTTAAGAAGTTTAAATAAAAGAATTATAAAATAAAATACATATTTTTAAAATTTAAGTTATATTAATAAAATTAATCTTAAATTTAGATATAATAATTTAATAATTGATATATATATTTTAATAAAATATTTATTTATTATTTTTTAAATATAATTATTATTTTATAAAACCAACCAATTCATCAACCTGTATGTGTTAAAATAAGTCTATCTATATTGAGCACTAAACTGGTCAGATTAAAACGATTAAAATTAATTTAATTCAATTTATTTTTTTCTTTTAGTCTATTTTATTGATTTTTCCTACCCATGCATCATACTAAACCTATTTTTTCTTCTTCATTTCAACAAATAATCATATGGTTGCATTTCAAAGAATTTGCAAATTTTAATTGAACCCTTAGTTTGTTGAATTTTTAAATTGAGTGACTTGATATTATAAAAATTAAACATATTAAAAATAATTAAATAAAAAATAAAACTAAAATCATTGAACTTTATTTGGGTGTTAACATGTCTATCTAATGGTTAACTGAACAAATTTAGCCATCAACAATTTTCCATTTTAGAACTCAATCCAACTTTGATTGGTCAATTTCTTTTGCTGATAGTTAGTCAAAATTCAAATAATTATTTGACTAAACATTTTGTTTGATCACTCAAAGAAATCAAAAACATAAAAGGCGAAGTTGGAATCCTAATCCCAATTGGTATGGTTCACGCTTATTCGATGGACTACGATTTCAGAAGCAGGTCGGGCCCACAAGTTCCGATGTACCGTCCGCCACCGTCACCGATGTACCGTCCGCCACCGCCACCGTCATCGTCACCGTATCAGCAGAATCCCACTCCTTCATGTAACCCTCTCTCTCTGTTAAGGGTTTAAGTTTTCGTTTGTTTTCTATTCTTTCTTGAAATTCGGGGAAATGAAAGAAAATTTGGTTCAGATGCGTTTTCACGGCGGTGAAGTTGAATTTTCCTATTGAATTGAATGTTCAGCAGGATTAGGATTTGGCGTTAGGGTTGCTATAAAGCCAGAATATAGGATCACACCGCCGGTAAGATTTGCCTTGCTCGTATTTTGTGAATTGAGGGAAATTTTAAAGAACTCTACGTTTTAATGCTTGTGAGAAATTATTTATAAGTTGAACGGATACGATTACCTGGTGAAGTCCATTTTGGATGTTGGTGAACCAGGGCGAATTTTGCGTAAAATTCACTCTGAGGCTGTTCTTCCCCATGCATAATTGACTTGGTCTGTTTCAATAGTTGAATATGATCTTTTAATTGTTTTGACAATTTTGCAGCCTCATTTATCATCTCATGCGGGAGATAATTCAAGGAGCAACTTCCAATTTGATTTTGAATTAGAGAGAAAAATTTTAGCTGAAGCGGATAAGGATAACCCAAATTGGAGCAAATTTGGATCAGAAAATATCCCGACTAGAGTTTCTGATTCGTCAACAGCAAAGGTTTGTTCTTGATTTAGAGGAATAAGTTACAAGTTATGGGGTTTAATGAATTTTTTTCCCTGTATTTATTATGCAGAGGTGATAGATTATATTTGTTAATTTGTAATTAATTTGGAGCACTTTTTTCTGTATATATATAAATCATTTACTGTTTCCAAGTTGCAATTCTCAGTGTAAAATGAAACTTTTTTTAGGTTACTGCTTTGGATTCCATTGTGAGCAAATTTATAGCTATGGGGCTCAGCCAAGAAGCTGTTCCAATTGCAGTTGAAAATTATGGTGATAACCCAACCAAAGTAAGTTATGATCACTGAAACTCATTATTGACGTGATATTTCAGATACTAACATTACTGAAAAGTATGATTATGATTCTGAAAATAATGTCATACATCTCTCTCTTTGTAATGCAAATGGTTCTTCCCTTCATACATACTAGATTTTCTCTCCAGATTATTTCTGTGAATTTGCTTTTAGTCATGGAGTTGATTGCTTTTCCTAGAATGATAAAGTGATCTGTTTAATAGTTAGTTAGCTAAACAATGTGTACAACTTTGGATGTCTTGCTTGATTGATTATCTTCTTCTTACCACGTCTCTCAGTCTGGGCAAGGAGAGTAGCATTGGTATTCTGTGAGTCTACTAGTTCCTTTTATTTACAAACCTCAATGATCATCAAGGAGAGTTGCTTTGGTATTCTTACATGTTATGCTTTAAGCCTAAATGGAAGAGTTTTGACCTAAGTTTCTATTCAAGTCATAGTTTTCAGAAGCTAGACCGAACTAGCTAGTTTGACCAGTGAACTGGTCTGGTGACGGGTTTGTTAAACGAAAAAACCCAGCTAATTTCAAAACTGGTGACAACTGCTAAAGAACTGGTGTAGAAAATCAGTTTGAACCGGTATTTCAAAATTTAAATTTTTAACTTTTTTTTTTATATTTTGAATTTAATCTGAAATATTGAGGTAAAAACATAGTTATGCATTATTGTCATTATTAATTTTTTTTATCTTATATAATATACAATTTAGCCTTTTATATTAATTTGCAATTTTTTATATCATGAGTTTTATAGTTTTATACTATTTCTTCACTTAAAATATTAAATAAATCTAAAATAAACTTTATTTCTACCAGTTTGATTGAGGTTCAACATAAATTGTGAACCAGTCCTCCTCATTAGTTTGATTGTAGATCTAGTTTTTAAAACATTGATTAAAGTTGACTAGTTGTCGACTTCTTGTTTGGATTCTGTTAAAAGCTTTTCCAGCTCATTTGAGTCTGCTTCCAAATCGTATATAACTATTGACCTACCTTATAAAGGCCTTTTTTAGCATTAGAGAATTTCAGGAGCATTCCAAGCTTGGATCTTATTTCTAAGCTTTTTGCTTTGTCATTCTTAGGATGATGGCCAGGACTAAACCTGTCTTGAAGGGGTGTATGTAAATTACATCACATGGTTGTTTGTATTGTTGGTACTGACCACATTAGATTCAAGTTTATGGTTTTCAAAGTAGTCATTACATTGTATTTTCTGTTGGTTGAATACCATCTGATGGTTTGATGTTTTTCTTATTTAAATTATTGCTAAAATTATTTTATTTACGTTGCCAGCTGCCACAGTAGCACCCAGAAGATCTGAGTCTTTACTGATTACTTCATTTTTCTGACTTGATGTATTTCTCATTTGAAGGTTCAAGAATTTGTCAAAGGCTACACACTTCTACGTGAAATGGGATTTTCATCAAATAGCGTTGCTGAAGCTCTGGTTCTGAATGACAACCGTACGGACGGGGCACTAGCACATTTCCTTAATGGTTCCTCGTGAGACTGCTTGGGGCTATCATTTACTGACTGAGGAATATGTTAGTTCCTTTATAGAGTGATAAATAATGGTCAAACATGGGCAATCTGTTATTGTCAGATTGCCCTTAGTTTTTACATACATGTATGTTGGTGAGATGTGGAATTCGTTTTTGGTTTGAAAGGATTGGTAATCTTCGAGATAACAAATAGATCCGATTTTTGCCCCGTGTTGTGTTTTTCTTTTGATGTCAAATGATGAATTCACGTTATTCTATTGCGAATCTTAAGATTCTAATGATAAATAGTCAACTTATATGAATAAAACATAATCATGACTCAAAATTCACTGCCTATTTCATATACAAAAACAAAGTTCTCTTAACTGCAAATATTATGAGCCACCATGTCATTCCTATAAATACTTCCACTAGTACATTTTTGGAAGTTCTTTAACTAATTGGAGTCCTCTTCCACGAAAAGAAGGAATCCAAGAATAAACCAATAAGCCAGCCCGTGCAGAAAAAAAAAAACCCCAAGGTGAGAGAAGCTGAAGTTTTATTCGCTGTTCGATGTTGCATGCCTCTATTAATAACTGCAAGTAAACCTTCAACTACTCAACTAGCCAACTGTGTTCATAAGATGAAACCGTGTTTGTTCGATGGACATCGAACAACTTTTCCAAAGACATCTCTACGAACCACTCCGCTTCCAATAGAAATTAAAAAAATCTTAGGAAGCAAACCTTGTAACATGACTCCTATGTATTACGTTTGTGGTCTTTTCAATGGAATGAACTCAAACACCAGCACAGATTGCTCCTGAAAAACATAATCATGTATACTCTAAAATTTGACGACGTCAACCATTATGGGGTAAGTAAATTTTCTATTGTATACTTTGAACTAGCACACATGCACATGTAATACACATGGATAGAGAGGGAGACCTGTTGACCAAGATGAACAACAAAACTTTGCCTCATCAACATGCTTCACATCAAGCCCAATAAACCAGGATCCAGCGCTCACATCATCGTGGGCATATGTACGAAGAATAGATCTGTCAAGTCAACAGATTCAAGATTAATGCATAAACGGCAACTAACAGTATATGTGCAGCTAGGAGCATATCTGACCTGTTTATTGATATAAATTTAGCCAAAGCTCGTGATATAACATACATCTCTCCTGATGCATGGCGAAAGTATCTGTTGAGCAGGAGATTTGATCATCATTCCAAGAGGAGATAGATGACATGAAGAAAAATATTTATTATGGTTAGGTCACCTCAATGCACTTAGAGTTGTGCACCAAAACACTAAATACATGAAATATTCAACTCACATGATAGGGATACAGAAATTTTTCATGGACTTTACATTTTGGTACTATATAATGTATAATCATGTCTGTAGATTATTTTTTTTACTAGGAATTGTATGCGCAGAAAACATTTTATTCATATAAAAGTCAATAGATTTATAGAACATGAGTAAAACAGAAAAACTGTCAATTAATAAACTTACTAAAATAGAGTCTAGAAAATAAGATAAAAGCAAATTTATCCTATCAGTCAATATGACTTTTATTTAAAATAAAACAACATAAAAATCTAACATTTTGTTTGTTAATTAGTTCCAACAGTTATATATTCAACAATGTAATGGGCTTCTCCCAAAAATATTGCTTTATGAACCAAAAGTAAAAAATGTATTTGCAGTATTACATATGGGATCGACAAACTCAGTTCGTGAAAAAAAACTGTTCCACCAAAGATACACTTTCAGCTATTAAAAACTGGAAAATACTGCATAATTCATGACTAATTTATGCAAGTTTGACATACAGTAAACTTAATGCAGTTGTTCAGTCATATGAAATAACTAGTTGTTTGGCTTACGATTTTTTGTCACCAAATTTCCACCATTCTGGTTCATACCATTTATGGTTCCTGTCATATTTCAAGATACCAGTATGAGAATCATAAAATATATTCCCTATAAAGCACATAAAATAAAACATTTTAAGCAAAAGGGGCTCACAGCTCAGAGAAAACTTCGCCTGATTTCATGCATCCCATGTAAACACGTGGTTTGTCCAAGTGAGTAGCAAGTGTAGCCCCCAAGGCATCTGTGCAAGGACAAACCAAGTGGTAAGACATATGTACATCTAAAACTGGGTAACAAGTTCTCTGGAATTCTATTAAATAGGGTGGGGAGCAAGCACACAATAAAATGTTATCATACAATCATAAAAGGAACAATTTATATAATTTTCTTCTTCTTTGTTTTCTTTAATATATTTCCTTTATTCTTGTTGCTGCTTTATATATTTAGAACTTGGTAAAAGGTTGTAGTCTAATAATACAATCTTGTATAATAGATGTCTAATAAGATGAAACTTGGAAGATTACTCCACAAGAACCTCAGTTGCTATCAAGATAAATATTTTCTTCCTCCTATATGTATCTAATAGGTTGTGGTTTCCGTCAGAATCATGCAACCGTCTACCATGAGAATGTTTGAATTAAGCTAATAATATTATGTAACATGAAACTTTATTGTTTTAAAATGTACGAAGTTCTTGGTATGACAAGGCATGAAGTTCTTGACATATATAAAAGAAGGAATGCACATTTTGTATTGGCAGGTTAAGAAAAACAGAAAGAACAGATCACTACTACATAGGACAACAACCTTCCGCCGAAAGATTGATAATTTTTCCAAATAAGACTATCAAAACTGTTTTAAGATGAACTTATAAAGATGACAGAAAATAGCCATACCTACCATATTATATAGCCATCATATAAAATTTTCTTAACATACAACTGCAATAATGCCTATGCAATCTGCAACTTCATATAAGCACGAAAATCTCGAGGCTAAAATAGTGATTCTATGATGTAACTTTTACCCAGAAGCTATTATTTCTCACTTCCAAGAAAAAAAGTAATAAAGCCTTTCAAAATGAAAAACCATAAAAGTCATATTTGTTATACGTATTTAAACACATTTATTTAATTAAAAATATGGTTTTTTTGTTAAAAAAAGTTGTAAACAAACGAGTCCTTAGTATGCTTATAGACCAAGCGCATGGCAGATTACTAGCTACTACCACTACTTAGAGTAAACATGACATGACAACTCCTTATGAGGCTAGTGGCACTCCAAGTCCATCTCTTAAACAGGCAACAAAAAGATCGAACAACAATAGCCCAAGCCACAAGTCCAATTCAAGATGCAGAGAAATTAAGCCATGAGGAATGTTGAGAGAAGAGACAGAGAAATGCCACGGAATGGTCAGAGAGAGGAGGAAGATGAAGATGAGGATAATGGTTGTATTGTAATTACAAAATGTATCACGGATAATTTTAAGAAGTTATAAATGTAGCTTTAAGAAAAAAAAGTGATACTTTAGTGGCTTTTCCCTTTTTCCTAAAACCCCATCCAAACACTCCTCGAGTTCATAAGCACCATTTTAATGATAAAATAGCACTTTCACTTACAGGAAAAGCCCATCCATATGATGACACCCAGAAATTTGAGGTCATAAGATCATATACTCCTATCTGTAAAAACGGAGTTCTATAATGCATGGGAGGATTTATCAGAGGAGTTCAATTACGAGAAAAAAGGGACATACATATTAAACAACCAATGAAATTGTTGGATCAGAAATAAGACCAAATTATAGTATATAAGTGAGTGACAAACTCACCTTGCAAGTTCGTTTTGTAAAGTTGATCTATGCCTAAATTTACTTTCTAAGAGAAATATTACATTATTAACAATAATCACCTTATCCAGTCAAAGGAAAACTAACCAATATTTACGTAAATATCATCATTGACTTTAGCATAAAACTCAGCATCCCATTTGTCTGCAGCATGAGCAAAGAACAATTTAGCCTTCTTCGGTAATGCATCATTTGTTTCCACATGATTATCCTGTCAGCATAAGTTTTGGAGGTGAGCTAACTACCTTATGCTCTTGAACCTTATTCTCCACTCGAAAGAAGTCACAACATACATTACGAGCACCAAGTTAAGCAACCGCAAATGTATTACTTTTTAATCCCACATCTGCTTACTTATCTAAACTGTAAAAAATTATTGTAGCATGCATATAATGATGTCGTCTCAATGCAAAATTGATGCCAACTCAAACATAGTTTCATTTAGAAGAAAAAAATGTGATTTTAACCATTGGAAATGGAAGAATCAAATAACAAAATGCTCAGTGAAATAACTAGGATAAAAAGACAAGTTATTGAAACAGATTTTTCCTGACTGGCACCAGTTGTGCTGGTCTAACTTGACTGGCACAACTGGTGACAATTTGTTTGCATAAGAATTCTAAGTGGTGAAGTTTCCACGGTTCTAACTTTTAGCAACTAGGTAGATTCAACTTTTGCATGTGGAAGACACTATTGAAATGTAATCTAAAAATTATACTCAGTAAATTTGCAGTTGAAAATAAAAAGTTTCAAAGCACATGAAGAGATAAAATCCTTAAATTAATTGAACATACGAGAATTATGAAGTCATTAGTCAGCCTATTCTCACGAGCAATGTCTGCATCCAGATTGTCTCCACGATTTTCACTGCAAAAGTATATGTAACATATAAGAAATGTTCCAATTGCCCCCACACTCCCCAACCCATACAAGTCTAAAAATAGGAATTTGAACCTTCTACCAATAACAAATCGCACAATGATGCCCTTTCCATCTTCAATTTTCTTCAAAGATGACCCTATAAAGATAGTGCTTTAAAAACAATCACAACTAAATGATAATCTTAGTGCAGGAAGCTGTAAACAAACATCCAATAAAGATACATTTGAAAACAAATTTTCATGATTTCTGAAAATAACTCCGTTCAGAATCAATGAAATAAATCAATACATGAGATATACTAAAAAACAGAGTTCCATTATAGAGTTTTCTTATGATTCATGATCAATAACAGATATTAAAGGAATTAAAATACATCAATAAGAGGATACTGAGTATTCTTTCAAGTGTGGAAATGATGAGAGGAGCAAAGGGAAATGGATTTCTTAGCAAACAGATATTATGTTGAAACTCATCATCAACATGCAGTAATAGTGATTTAAAGCCACAAATTTATGTTTTTGACATAGTTTTCAGAATCTTAAGATTCACTTCGAATCTTATGATTGGATGCACTTTGGCTATCTACCCATTCATATTCCAAGATGAATCTTAAATGCATTTATATGTTAAGACACATGAATGAATCTATTAAATTCGTAGAACTAATTCAATTCAACAATTCATATGATTTTAACTTTTCACCAATTCTCATGAAAAAATAAATTAAAGAGACATGTGAGCTTAAATTTTAAAATGAAAAGGAATTTGGAAGAACACTAGTGAACATGTCCTATTTGATTATTTCACCTTTGTTACTCACCCATTCAATGCATATACACTATCTAGCTGTTTAATTGTTTCATTCCATTCTCCTAAAATAAAGATTTCACAAACTTTAGATAAACTAATAATTTTGTTTTATATGACTTCTTATGTTATTTTATCTATTTCTAATTTTAATGGTTTATATTGAAAACTATATATCATCTATATGATATATTCTAAGTATTTTTTCCTTTACAATTGAATCTTATGGTTCAATACAAAATTACAATTCAGGATTCATGATATAGCTCGGCAATACGTGACTTGAATCTCGATCCCATAACCTTAGTTCAGGCTTCATATAAATTCTTTACATCGTCTTTCATATTTACTGTTATTCATTCATTCGAAAACAGGCAAATATATACTCAAGACATCTGGCTCTGAGGAAGAGAAGGCAAAGAATATAAATACCACTTCCCATCCACGCCTTGCGGATTGCATCTCTATTCTTCTGCCGACCAAACTTTGTCAGTATACCTATCACAACCAACGGCCTTCTCCTAGAGTAAGTTCCATTAATCTCTATCAAGGGTTTCGAAACAAAACCCTCTTGTCTAGCCGCAGCAAGTTCCGTCTCAAGGGCATCAAGCTTCTTATGTTGTTCCCTACAACCATATAATTCAACGGTACCAGTCACAAAAGAAATGAGCAAGCTTTGAAAGTCCAAAGGAGATAAGCAATAAAATCCAATAGCAATCAATAAAAAACCCTGGTAATTTTTTAAGCAACAGGTTCAAGTACACTTAACTCACCTGCAGGCTATGATCTTCAATGTATCATCCACAGATATAGCAGATTGTCCCTAGAATGAAAACTTCGAGGTTAAGTTAGCCAGAACAAGAAGTAGAAACAAGTGTCCATCTCCTAATGCATCGAATTTATAATATAGTATCACGCAGTTGATCTACGACACATGGTGAATCCTAATTCCTTAATAATAACTAAAATACACACGCGATCAACCAGTTCTCGAATTCATAAAATCAACAGTGTCAGATCAAATTGAAACACATTAATTGAATCAGCAATCGCGAAAATTAAAATCCGGTGCAATAGGTCGCGATTCGTCCGTACGGAAATCGCGATAAGGACGTAATTAAAATTGCAGCGAAAGAATTTAGAGGATTACAGATCAGTGAAAAATAGTGTCTGTGAGGAGTGAGTAGCAGTAACTAACAGACCTGGCCAGTGATCCTGTCGAGCTCTTTGATGAGGTAAACGCGATTCTCTGCATCCTGCCAAAGCCTGAAGAGGAAAATTGAGCAAAATGAAATTAAGCGCAACGGCAACAGAAGGAAAAGGAAAAGAAAGAGAAGAACCTTCCAACGACGTAGATAGAAGCGAAAGTGGCGAACATGGAGATGAGGAGTGCGGGAATGCGGGATCGATTGTTACCCATACTTGAGAGTCTGTGATTCGATCCCCTGCTCTGCATTTTGAATTCAATTCAATGCAAACCTATGAACGATAACGGTGTTATATCTGCAGATGCAGAGAGAATTGGATTATAATTCAGAATTAGTCAGATGCAAAGAAAAGGAAGAGAAGACACCTTGGTGGTGTGGTAGGTACTTGTTGCTGGTCAACAAAGTCACCACTCATTCACTCCTTTGCCTTCCCTTGTTATTCCTTCCATAACAAAACAATGTTATCCAAATAAATATTTTATTCAACTACTATAATTTATTATAAATAATTTACAATAAATGTTTTTTAAATCATTTTTTCATTAAAGTTAATAATTTTGTTTATAACCTTTTTAATGAAGTTATCTAAAAGGATTCTCCACTTTATATTAAAAAAATTAATCAAATTTTACATAAAGAAAGACAACTTACATCTACAAGATTGTTCTCATCGGCATCATCTTTATGGTAGATAGATTATTTCACTCATTGATTTTTGTTCTTTGTGCAGAGCCCTAGGTATGTGCAAATTCAATTTCAGTGTCTCTTCTTTCAAAACAAAGATATATTTCTCAAGCACACGAGAAAAAATTGAAATTCTAACGTTGAGTTAAAAATCAAAGTGAATAGAGACGAAAGAGGAAGAAATCGAAAAGTTCAAAGTTATAATACACAACTACTTAAGCAAACGCCTTCAATGTAGAAGGGCATTTTTGGAATTACAATAATTATGGAGGTGCATGAAGAAAATGTCTGATTTTGAATTAAGCTAGTTACTTTATTGGTACGTAAAAAGAACAATTTCCACCTTCACTTCTATGCCTTCCATAAAAGAAGTGAAATTACAGTTTTACCCTCCATTTTCATTTACTCCATTCAGAACTTGACATTCAACCCCACCTTCAACACTTCTCACTTCCAGCGCCGCAACAACCTCTTACCTTTACCGTAAAAAAAAATTGTATTTTAAATTCTAGAATTTAAAATACAAATTTTATATTTCGAATTATATAATTCAAAATACAATTGTATTCCAAAATATAGAATCCAAAATACAAATTTTGTATTCTAAATTTTAAAATCTATAATACAAATTTTTGTATTCCAAATTTTACTATTTGAAATACAAAATTTTGAATTTCAAATTGTAAAATTCAAAATAGTCAATTTTGATATTTTAAAAAATATGGGGTACTAAAAAAGCTATGGAGGTGAAAAAAAATTTGCCCGTAAAGATAAAATTGAGTTACCTTTTTTTTACATGAATTCTACTTAAAAAGTATGGAACCTTTTAAACCTGAAATTAAATTCGTTTGACATTAAACTGATATTAGAAATGTTATGAAAAACATATTAAAAAGTTTACAAGTTTATCGCCTCTTTAAAAATAACTTTAAAAAAAATATAACTTTTCTTATTCCTTGATTAGTTTAAAGAAAAATTCTAAAATGATAATTTAAAAACACTAAAAAATCTTTGTGTACCTTTTAATAAACGAAATAATGTTGTTTTTACACTAAACAATGGGCGGTTAAGATTTTCTTCTGGATTGTTTTAACTCTTATTTATGAGAATTTTAAAGAATGTTTAAATAAAGAAAAGTACATAAGCTCAAGGGTTGACTAATTATTTGGTAAGAAAGAAATAGGAAAAAAAGAATGGAGGAGTAAACAAAAATGAGAGATGAAAATTAAAAGTTGGATGTCAGCTAAGATGTCAAGTTCTAGTGTGATATCTAACATGATTTTTTTTTAAATATTGTCTTGCTCAATTTGGTAAGATTCAATAAAAAAACATTTCAAACATCTTGTGATAGTTTTACTTTTTATTGATTAAAAATTACTAGAGGGATACCCCAAGTGTTAGAGAGAGACAAGAGAGGACGAGAACTATACCCGAGTAATTGACTGTATTGGCTAGGTTATAGGGTTTGTACATTTTTTTTTAATTTGGTTAAAGTTTTTATCCATGTAAAAGCAAGTTTTACTCAAGTAGGAAGGTTTTTTATTTTTTAAAAATATGGCACAGTATTGTTAAATGATAAGTATAGTGTATTAATTTTTTGAAAATGTTCAGCAAAATATTAGAGAAAAACTGTATTAGTAATTATATTATTATCTTACAAATTTATATATATATATATATATATATATATAAAATAAAACTAGAAATTTCTTTGATGGCCTTGATAGATAATTTAACACAAAATCTAACGAAGAAATATTGGAGAGGGAGATGGGACCTAGAGAACTATTGAAGTCTTCTTCTTCTTCCTCCGGTCGGGCAGGTGACTGGGTGATGAACTGGGATTCTTCTCGTCCTCCTGCTTATCCTTCGGCACGCGGGACTTGGTCGTCGGGTGAACACCGGATGGTGGGGGTACCTACGAAGGCACTCCAACGCTCAAGTCAGTAAAGCGGGTGGTTAGCTCTCAGGTAGGTGAACAGTAATAATGACATACCTTACTCCTTGAAATGCGTGCTATTTATATTATTCTAGTGGGCCTACC
>Ga0123342_1001273_pt1 | contig 42274 bp, 21 predicted proteins | sample Turbeawhitnodule_FD_89960 | JGI IMG/M metagenome (GOLD analysis project Ga0123342, IMG submission 89960) | Root nodule microbial communities of legume samples collected from Mexico - Turtle bean Mexico white nodule | ecosystem: Host-associated > Plants > Roots > Nodule | place: Mexico: Nepantla...
TCGACATAAACCATTCGTTCGTCCGGCTAGAGGTCATAGAAGGACGAAGAGTCGTATAAGACGCAGGGTTTTGTGATGATTTTACCATGAGTATGCCGCGGTCGTCCGGTGCTGACCGGTACAATATACATTATCCATCATTAACTAAATGGATCATATATATTATGACAACATAGTAAGACACAAGACTGAAGATTCTCAATAACTTTCTTTGCCCCTTTTAATTGACCATAGGGAGGTGTCTATGAGAACCCCACTAATTTATCATGTTATTTCTCTTCTAATTATACATGGTGGGTGAATAGATTAAAATTTAGGTCATGTCCTATATGAAGGTGAGTGAGAATAAAAATGATAAAGATCATGAAAAGACAAATAATAAAGCGTAGATGACTTATTTATACAGTCAGATACAGACAAATTGTCTTTTCTGCATTTTGAATCCAGTCACAGAACATGGGCGTGCATGAGATTTGTTATTTTATGCTTTTGTTTCTTTTGCTGTAACTTATACATGTGCTACTTTATTCAATCTTAGCAGTATAATTAACTACACGTTTACGTTTATATATTTCTTAAGCATCTTACTTCAAACCTCCATGTTATGCACAAAAGGACTAGGGTTAGTCAAGATTTGGAATTACTCTATTTTTGTTCACATCTTTGCATAGGTGGTAATCTTGTTAATTAATTTTCATTTTTTTATATTAAGTGAAAAAAGAGAGTTAAATCCACAGTTAAAATTAATGGTCATTGTTAATTAATCTCTCTTTTGTTCGGTTTAAAGCTTTGTTGGTTCTAGATAATTATGATGAAGTTAGTGAAATGTGGTGTAAAAATAGATTAATGAGAATATATATGAGGAAAATGGGAGTGATTTGCAAAGTGCCAAATTCAGGTTCAGCAGTGTTGTTTGACGAATAATGATAGTCCCGAGAAAGTGTGATTTTGTTGTTGTATTCGAACAGGCAACAGAAGTCACCAATACAGTTACATACAGGTACTGCTAGTTACCTATAATCTTCTCGGGTGCAGCATTTTTAAGTGAGACTAGTTTTGATAGTTACAAAGCCAATAAGAAGTCTTTTCGGTCAGAAAAAAGAGAGAGTTTTACTACTGTTAAGTGTATCTTAGAACAAATTATTCTTTCAGAATCCAGATAATTGTATGTAATATTTGATGTGACAGTTTTAAAAAAATATATAACAAAACATAAATTTATAATTAGTCAAAGTAGAAATAATTAGTCAACTTAAATTTTTGATTTGTTTAAATTAAATGTGAAAATATTTTTTAAAAATAAAATACATTTTCTAAATAATAAAAAATACTAAAATATATTTATAAACACAACTTTATTATAAATAAAATTGACTTAAGTCCTTTTTAGAAAATAATATTTTATTTCAGTCCATTGAAGCAAATATATACAAGTTATTCATACATGTAAGATTGGTTAAAAAGATTGAGAGACATGAATTCTAAATATTAAAAATAACTAAAATCCTATTTAGAAGTATAAATTTTAATTTTTAAAGTGTAATTTTAAGTGATCATGTGAACTATATTGAACAGACATTCTTTCTCTAATAAAATAAAGGAAATAATAGCTCCAGTTTGAATTCATTTCAGATCCTCTCCCAAAGTTTTTGTTTTCCCATAAAAAAAAACTCACTACAACAAGCACACAAACAAGTAGCATAACCAAATGTTATTTTTTTAAAAATTATTTTTGAAATGTTTTGGTCTAACGAATGTTGGCTTATTTAGTGAAAGTTAATTATCAATTTTTCTGAAAAAAATAATAATAACTATCAATTTTGAAGAAAAATAATAGAAGTGTCACTATGTTAATTTTCATTCACTTATTTGATGGACCTATCCTTTCTACCATTTTTATTCTAAGAATAACTTTATTAAGGTATAAACGGTTTGATAAGTATTACTATAAGAAAATTATTAAATAAAAACTAATTTTAGAGATAAAAAATAATTAGTTATTATATTGATTAAATTAGATACTAAACCAATGATACTAAAAAATTAAATTATTCTCCGACAACAATACGCCAAAACCTTGATGACTTCTCTACGACAAGTGCATCATGTTGTCAAAAGTAATAATTTATCTCTAGGGACAGATATTGAACTCACAAAGAACAGTTGAATAATCAAGTAAAAGATTCACTAAATAGAAAACAAAATGATAAAGTTTGCTGAAGTTTGTTATGATTAAAAAAAAAACAAGTCACAGAGTTTGTTGCTTCCATTGAAAAAATAAGGATTGTAGTTCATTTTTCTCACTCTTTTGTATTTTGATTAGCGTGACAATATTGTGTCATTTGATTGATATTAATGTCCATATAAAAATCATTTATATCTTTTTCTCGCATTTAAAATAAAATTATTAAGATGTCTCCTAAATATCAATTCCTTGCATATTTATAAAAACTTTTTATTATTGACTTTTTTTCTAGGGATTTGTTCTTTTAGGTGGGTTCGGTGGGTCTAGTCAAGTGAGTTGTTTTTAGGAGTCTAGTGGAGTGATTTGAAATTTGGTGGAAGAGATTTATGATTTGAGTTTTTGTATAAGTGTTGAAGCAATTTTGAAGTAGTTCACATTTATTTATTTTTTATTGCTGATAAAAAAAATTAAAAAAATGTTGAATTTATAAAGTTTTTGAAACTGGTTTAAAATTGTTTCCGCTACAAATAACTGATTATTTTAAGCTGGTAGTCGATTATTTGAAGAAAAAAAAAATGTTCTTGTGAAGTATTTTCACTGTTTTAATCAATTATATTACCATTTATTTGGTTAATTTGTTCTTCGTCATTTTTGGAAAAACTCATAAACATATTAGTCAATTAACATATATTCTAAGGGATTAAGTTATTAAGAAACAACTAACTATCTTAAATACTTAACTAATTATCCTAATCACTCTCAAACAAGTGTATAAAATGAGAAACAATGCTCGGTTATTACTTTTTCTAATCAATTAATACAAAAAGGGGGTAAAATATTGTTTTAGTTATACATCATTTTAATTGATTTTAAGAACCTATTAATTATTCTGTTTTTGGTGAATTTGGAAAGACGTCAAGGACAAATTAATCAATTATTTAAATGTTTAATTGTTAAACTAGAATTAAAATCTATTGAAAAACATTTTAACCTTAATCAATACTATTTTAAATTAATTTTAATCACAAAAACAAAAATTATAATATTACAATTTCATCAATTAAAAAAATTATCAATCACATTTATTATATCATTCACTAATTTTCATAAATTTTCTCTTTATCTTCCTTCATTTTCTATTATTTTTTAATCTAAATAACATCATATTTCACTCTCTTTTTCTTCAAAATCATCATTTTTTTCTTCATTAAATTCATTCATCAGTCGAAACAAAAGGATAAGGGTTAAAGGCCTTGTTAAACTTTAGAAACTACGTTTTTTCTTATTCTTATCCTAATATATTTTAATCTTAAAATGCTTTAGTATTAGGCTTTTTCTTATGCGCAAAGTTGGAGAAAATTAAAGTTTAAAAGATTTATTTATAATAAGTTTGAAAGTGAATAACGATAAAACTAAATTTAAAGTCTGTGTAAAATAACTCTTGCAACATGATTTCTGCTGGCGCCTTCGGTTCAAAAAGCACCTAGGTTAAGAAAAAGTGTTTTAAGATAAAAAAAAAAAAAAACTAAACAAATGAAGAACATAAGAAAATTGTTGTCTAGTTATGGTGAAAAGATAAATATAGTATATTTAACTAACCTATTACAGAAGTGGTAAACATTAGAAACGAAGATATATTAAAAAGCAGAAAAACGAAAGTGATGCAACGGAAAAGTGAAAACTGAAAATCAGGGTTTGGGTTCAGAGAGAGGACAGAGGCAAGAAGAGATCCAAAAGGAGAACAGAAACGGGTCTCAATCACCACTCACAAGTACTGTGACGGTGACTGCCTCTTCTGTTTTTCAGTCACCGCGTACGAATCATACTCCTAATAATGCTGCAATCTAATTACCACAGCTGTTGCAACATTGACAACAATTTTTTTAAATCGTTTCTCTGTCTGATAACAACGTTTATAATATTAATTCAGATTTTTCAATTTTTATTTGCTATTCTTACAATTTCTTCTAACTCCCCGGGATTTTCATCTCATGGCTTCCCCCCTTCATACTTATGTTGGTGAGGCCAAATTTCAATTAACATTTCAAAAAGTTGGTATTAAAAACAACACTTCAACTTTTATTTTTTAATTTCCATTCAAATAAATTTAAATTTAATTATACAAAACTCGCTAAAAATGATAAGGAAATACGAGTAAAATAAATAAATAATAAAATATGAAATATGAGATATGAGAATGACATATTTTTTAATTCATCTCAACATAAAAAAAAACTAATAACAGTTCACTATATCTATGTATAAGTGATTTATGTATACAAATTAAATTAATTTATATGTAATTATTCACTATAAAAAAATAAATATTTCAACACATGTTTCCTTTGGTACCGAGTTTATCTCAATTATTTACAATCAAATTATTTTGATTCTTACTAGAACATTTGATAAGTATTAATAATGAAGTGTAAATTTGGAATTTAATATATGAAATTGAGACAATGATCTCGATTGAGACACAAAAATCCTCTCTCTAACATAGTAATTTTTTTAAAATAAAACTCAATAATTATAAAACTAGTTGTCTTAATCATTTCACTTTTTTATAAAAGTTATTTGTGCCAAGTAGTTTTAAGCATGATCTTTAAAAGATCTCGATATGATTAACACTTCAATGTAAGATTCTCTTGAGAGAAACCAATATACAAACATTCTTTAGAAGCATAAAATTAACATTTATTAGTTTTTTGGCAAAATGCTTGCGTCTGTTCAACCAAATGAAAGACTTGTGTCTAATGAGATCTAATGCTTATAAAATCATGTTTACACTTTGTTGTTAAGAACATAATAAAAACCAAATGTAGGATTTGTTGAATTTTGATCTAATAATAAAAACTCACAAAGGTAAGGTAATGCCGGTTTAAAAACTACATTTTTGCTTATTGATATGATTTTCTCTAAAAACATATTGTAGGATCTATGTTCTCAGCACCCACACGAGCAGTTGGACTCGAAGGATGAATGTACTTCTCTTTAGCTGAGGTCTTCTTCTCATCTAAAATATCCTCTACCAGCACCAAAGCAATGTCGTACACATCTTTTCTCACATCAAATCTTTCTTTTATGATAAGGACTTTATAAAAAAAATGTAGTTTGTCTTAATGCTTTATTAAACCCATCTTCATGTTGAGCTAAAATAAATTACTTGAGCTCAGTAAGATTTCTTGTTATCTTTTTTCGAACACTCTACTTACCATGGTAGATTAGTGTCATATTCGATCGGTAAACTTTGCTTTCAAGGTTGCAGGTTTTAACTTTTGTATCTTTCTCTTCTTCTTCATATTGAAGGCATTAAGTCTTTAGGAATTAAGATCAACAACCAAGTTTAACTTCTCCATATTAAACTTCTACTTTGTTGCCTAATATAGTGTTACCTTTATGGCTTCCTTTAGAGTATCCTCGAATTGACTATATATCTAAAATAGTCATCAACTATAACAATACCATACATTTTTTTTTTCCAAATTCAAAGACCTCGTTGAACCAAACAAATCTATATTCAAAAATTTTAAAAATCTAATAATGGAAATACGATTTTTTTGATTGACGTATGTCGTGATTATTTTTTTTATTCTTTATATAATGTTATTCTTTTTCAATAATTTGTTAGGATTTTTTTCTAATTGTTCGTTGGAAAAAATGTTAACAAACATTAACTATGATTGTTTTTATGTAATGCTAATCGAAGAAATTTTTTAATTAACATCAATACAAAAAAGTTAGTAAAGAAAAACTACAGTCAACATCGTTCTTATCGATATCATCCTAAGTAAATGTGGTTAACATTAATTGAAATAATATTGACCGATATCAATAAAAAAAAAATACTTCAGGAATATTAATTGAAAAAAAAATATTAATGAACATAAAAAAATAAGATTGACTACAAAATATCATCAATATTGATATTTTTGAATTATTAATATTTATTTAATATCTTGTATTCTTACATTAGATAATAACTAAAATATGTAATAAAAAATTTAAAATCAATAAATTAAATGATTTTATTCATATAAATACGTGAAAAAAAAAACAATTCAAGTTCAGTATGATTGAATACTTCATGATTATGAATTTTCATATCCAATCATAAGATAAAAGATATGTAGTGAGTTTCTCTATTTATTTATTTTTATATTATGCATGTAAAATATTAAAATTAATTTATTAAAATAAAAATAATTAAAGTATCATATTTTGTGTGTGTAATATTATTAGAGCAATTCAAATATATATTAATAGTATGCCAACTTAAATTATAAATACTTATAAATTTAATTAAAATCATTAAGTAATTAAGTCTTAAAAACATTACAACTAGTAGACCAATCAGTTAACCTGTTTCTTTGGCAGAATAAGCCAGTGTCTCAGTCTGTTCTGACTATGATGAATAAATGTAATTTATTTTGTCACCTCTAAATATATTGTATATAAGATTTCAAGTTTAAATGCTAAACAAAGGAAACATCTCAAATAATAAATATGAATAATCAAACAGATAAAAGAAATTTTTTGAAGTAATTAAAACATGTAAAAAATGTGTTAAAGAATGCATTACATTTATTAATGCAATATATAAATGAGTAAGAAAAATGTATTAAAATATTAGTATATTAATTGTATAAAATTGCAGAAGCATGTGTGTGTTGTTGGTGGGAAAGAGTTGATCCTCCTCCTCCTCCTCCGGCTATTCATTTTACATTTTTCTTCTCTCTCTCACAAAACTTTACTACTTGGAATTACTCTCACAGAAAACCATAGGAAAGTTACCAAAAAAATACAACCACAAAAGAAATGCAATGGTGAACAGTAGTAGCAGTAGCAGTAGCATTATTATTTAATAATATCACCATTTCACTCTCTCCCTACATTTGAATCACCAACTCCCCTCTCTCTCACTCTCTTATTTCTACCAAAACGCACTTCCCACAAACCACAAACCACAAACCCCAAACCTACCTCCTTAATCACTATGATGGCGGAGAAGCACTTGCGGGACCTGCTGCTGGAGGACCAAGAGCCCTTCCTTCTCAAACACTACATTTCGGACCGTCGTACCCTCCTCAAAAGAACCTCCCCAAACACCACCTTAAGAAAAAACACCTCAAACTCAAACTTCCCACTTAATAAATGCCTCCTCTCCTTCCACAACGCCACCAAATCCCCGCTCTTGGAATTCGCGCCGCCCACCAAGAAGGAGAGTCAACTCAGGCCCTCCAACGCCAAAACCGCCACGCTCCTCCTGGAAGCCGCGCTCAGAATCCACAAACACGCCAAACCCAAGCCAAACAGGGCCTTCGGCATCTTCGGCTCGCTCTTCAAGAAACTCAAGAACCAACGAACCAGGGAACATATAAACAATGATGTTCGGGTGGCGGTGGTGGGATCCTGTGAGGGCAGGCCCAGCAGTAGTGGCGTGTGGTCGGAGAGCAACGAGGACAAGTCGTTGGACTTGGAAACTTGTAGTAGTGGCCACTCCTTCGATGACTCTGTGGAACAAGAGATTCAGTTCGTCAACACACGCAAACTCAACTCTCATGATCTCTTCTTCTGCCAAACCCCTTTCCGTTTCTCACTCCAACGGAGCCCCGACTACTCCCCCCGCCGAACGCCGGAATTCTCTTCCCCGCTCGCCTCTCCCTGTCGCCACACAACTCAGGTTGCTCCTTTTCACATTATTCTTCTGCCAAATACTTTTTTTTTTCCAAGTAATAAAAATTATTTTTTATTACTCACTCAACTTAATTAATGCCCTTTTTATACAGTAAAAGTAAAAAATACCATCAATTTTTCAACTATTTGTACGCAGTCTATGTTCAATGTAAACCATATTGTCTTCATTATTTCTAATTATATGAAAAATAATTTACAAAATTGTAAATTTATTATTTAAAATAAAAAATAAAAAAATCAATTTATAATAAAAGTGTTTCTTATTTAACTCATATTACAAATTTTTGTAACTCCTGATTTTATAAATTTAGATTGATTTTTTTTTAATTTTTAATAAAAATGTTTAAAATACACACGTACACTGTAAAAGCTTTTGCTCCAAATTATTATTTATGACTTATCAGATAGTAGTTTTTTTAATAAAAAATCTACGTATTTACCTTATAAAATATTTATATTTAGACTACAGTCCAAAATATATGTTTGATACTTTCACGACACTATCTCAAATATGATTAGATATCATACTTTACATTTTAATTAAATTTACTACTACTGAGGATAAATTTAGAAGAATTCAGAACATTTTAATTGAACTATAATTCTAATAATAACTTTGAAGGAACTGATTTTTATTCTTCCGGGTTCAACTCGGTGTTTGACTCGGTAGTGTGGTGAGTCGGAGCACCGAGTTGAGCTCGTGAATTAACCGTGATAGTTCGTGGTGTTTATTTTTGTCGGCAAATAGGATCTGCATTAGGGGTCTGGGAATTTTGGCGGAAGTTTTTTGAGAGACGATTTTACCCCGCCATTTTTGCTGAATTTGTTAAATATTTGGTGAAGCAGAGGTCACGTAGGTTAATTTAATTTGGAGTTTCTGAGTTGTATTTTTCGTCCAGGTGTCTGCCATGCAACCTTCTCGATTTTTCCTTTTACTTTTTGGGGTTATTCGGTGAAAAAAAGCCCTTTAAAAGAAGACGAATCTTGTTTTTGTTTGTTCTATTGGGATGAATTATTGGACCCCGACATTCGGTTTTCTAGAAAAATAGTTTCTGGTTTGGATTTTCGATTACATTAATAGTGGAGTGGGTACCAAAACATAAAAAACAGAAGTCAACAACCCAATTATGAAGCAGGTGTTGAGTCTAAATCCATGGGCATTATAAGAATGATTAGGGAATTATGTTAACTACCCAATTACGACAATATTCTAACTGTGGTGGTTGTGAAATTTTCCATAGGACAATGAAACTAACAGTGGTGATGGCGTCGTCAACAAATTCCAATCCGGGAAAGAAGAGGAAGATAAGGAACAATGCAGTCCAGTGTCTGTTTTAGACCCACCCTTCGACGATGATGATAACGATCATGGAGAGGATGGCTTTGATTTGGACTCTAGCTATGCCAATGTTCAAAGTACGTCGTTGTTTAATACATATATTTTTGGTTTATTTTCCACCATTTTATGTTGTGTGGTCGTTTTCCACCAACATGCCATCGTACACGCTTCTTCAAAATTCATTGTCTGTTACAAAATACCCTAAGGGGGGCTGTCTTCTGGATATCATTTCTGCCAATGCCACCTATCTTTGTGGGTTCCATCCAACGATAACAATACCTCATCCCCCAACATGCATTCGCATTCAATGTCAAATTGCCCTACTCTTTCTTCACAACTACACATTGCTACTAGTGTCATTATAAATTTCAACATGACCCACAAGTTTTTTCCTGTCAGAATTCCTGATACTTCTATTCAATGTTCTGTGTAAGGTTTGAGCAATTCAGCACCATTCAAGTATAGTAGTTTTTAATTTTCTGAAAAGCAGCAAACCATGTCACACTTTGCATCTTAACAGCATCGATCACCTTTTTCATTTTCTTTTCTTTTTTCAATTATTACACCCCTTTATCCTCCTTAAACCTTTGTTTTTTTTGGTTCTCTTTGGTATGATTCATCATTTTAGCTGATGTGTAATAGAGTGGCATGAAGAGAACATTTTTGTTTATCTCAGTACCAGTGCTTCAAGACCAATTTAGGCATCCTAAACTTTATATGCTTCAAATAGCTGCTTGTACTTATTGCTGTTTATCCATGCTGAGTTACTAAACACTGAACTTGAAATATATGTAAGAAAGGTTGTCAGTTCTGTACAAAAAGAGATTTCTCTGGAATATGATCTGTCTGCAATGAATGTCTCTAACCAACTTTAAAAAATTAACTGAATGTTGATTTTCTTTTTCTTTGTATTAAATTTTCAGGAACTACGCAGGATCTACTAGACAGGCTTCGTAGATTTGAGAAACTTGCAGGGTTAGATCCGGTGGAGCTTGAGAAGAGAATGTTAGACCAAGAAGACAAGGAGTATGAAACATTTATCGAAGAGGATGATTACGATGATGATGTTGACATCGAAACAGAATGTGGTGAAGAAAAGGTTGTTGGGGAAAGAAGTGTGGTTGAAATCCTGAGTCATTCGAGAGTGGATAAGATGCAGCAGGCACCTGAGGACCTTAAGAGGCTGGTTTATGATCTGATAATGGAGGAAGAGACAGAAATAAATTCTTCAGAAGAGAGGAACACGGTGGTGATAAGAAGGGTTTGTAGGAGACTAGATTTATGGAAAGAAGTGAAGTGCAACACCATTGATATGATGATTGAAGAGGACTTCTCTGGAGAAGAAGGTAGGTGGAAGAAAAATGCTGAGCACACAGGGGAGCTAGTTCAGGAACTTGAGCTTGCAATCTTTTGCTATCTAGTGGAGGAGCTTTCAGAGGAACTAGTATGTTAGTGTGTGAGAAAATTTTGAAGCAATTGAAGAATTTAGAATGAATGATTATCTTTATTCTTTTCACTAGAAGATTACAATCTAACTTTGCACCTTATTTGAATAGGCTATAGTTAGATAAGAACTTGGGGGATATGTACATGATTGGTGTATGTAAATCACCTTTAGTAGTTTTTGCAGTTATTCATCCTCACCCATTATTCTATTTAATATATCCACCTTAGTAATTTATCTTTACAAAACAGCCTTAACAAAAGATAAAAGAAAACATCTTCTATTGCATCTACTAGTTACTCCTTCCTTTTTTTTTTTATTTAAGGTTATTTTGTTAAAACCTTTTTATCTAAAAATAAGATAAGTATACCCAAATTACTTTTTTTATCAGCACCCAAATTGCTTTTAATCACAATAAATAATTACTTCTAATCAAAATAAACAATTATATGTAGATAACTTAAATTAAACATAACATAAAAGTAGTAATTAATTATCAAAATCATAACTAATATGTTGTATTAAGATTTGAGAATAAAAATTATATATATATATATATATATATATATATATATATTTAAAATCCCAACAATTAAAAGAAACAAATAATACACATGTCTAGGAGGATTACAAATGTGATAATAATACTCTGTAATTTGAAATTTTAAGTATTAATAAAAAAGAGTATAATAGAGATTATATTATTGACATTTATGAATTTTAACTATAATAATACAGGATAGTATATAAATAGTATATAGAGTGTATTAAAGGTGTTATTATCGATATTTTATAACTATAAGTTTTGTAGAGTGGTTTGAAATTCATTGTATGGTCATATTTGTATTACAAATTAACATGAAGAAAAGATAGTGGTGGTGAGAGAATTAATTGTAACATGCATGTAGACACACAGATATAGTTGGATTAGATTGTCAACTGAACATTTAGTTGAAAACGACTAATGACTAATGAGGTTTATCTTTCTCTGTTTTTGTCTTAATTTTTTCTTTCCCGAGGGATCGCCTCGTGTAGTAGTTGGTTCCTCTCTTCATTCTTACTTCTTTTCTTTTTGTCAAAAGATAGTGTTATTAACCATGTGTTCACAATCACATATTATTTTTTAAAAATTGTTTGTAATTTTAGGTAGTATAATTTACTCTGTATATGAATTACTTTAATGTAAATTATTGTAAGTACTATATACATTCATATTAATTATTCAACTACCATCATTATTCAGTAATAAATATAATGCGAGAACTATAAACTTGTATAGAAAAAAATATTTATTGTTAGACTTAATCAGAAAAATTATTAAATTAGATATTATCTTCAATTATATTAACAAAATTACTTAATCTTTTATTATTAAAAATAGTAGTTCAGTTTCCTTGAGAGAAATATATTAAAGTTAATTTGATGTTATACAAATGCTTTTTTTTATCATAAATTCAACTCTTAAAGTACTTTGAAAACAACTCATTTGCGTAATTTGATTTTTCATACTTTTTAAAAACATAGAAGTTTGTTTAGATGGATTTCTCCAATTGGAATGAGCTTATCCATAACTTATAAAAGCACACTCATGACCTTTTATAAATTTGTATTTCTATTACAAACCACTTTGAATTTATTGAAAATTTCAATTCATTTTTTTTCTCTTAAAAGTTCTTATCAAGTGTGAAATCAAACTAAAACACAAATTAAAGCCTCAAATTATAATAAAATAAAATTCTACTTCGTTTATTGAAATAATATCTAATCATGTGTTCAACATGATTGTTTTAGAAAAAATTACTTAAAAAATTTCAAAGAATGAGAAAGCTTTTCTCATGTCCTTCACAAATGGTTTGTATTCCTAACCTCATAAATAATGTGATGAATTTATGAAACCTGCAAAGGATTGAGCTTATTTTCATATTTGATATAATTATTATTGCATAGACATTTAGAAGAGATGGTTTTTAAACTGGAGAAAGTTTTCTCTTTGAAATAATCCTTTATATCGCATAATATTGTTGTAAAATATATGTATGGATAATTTAAGTCTAGAATACATTATTTTTTAATTAGTTTGTGTTTGATAATATCTACTTCTCTAATATTAATAAAATATCATATTTATTTTTAGGAGATGTTATTGAATCTAATACATTCATATGATAAAATTAATTTTAAGTACAAAATTAAATTTATCTCTTCATGTTAAATAATACTCATATATTTTTTTATTTGTGAATAAATATACATTTTTAAAAAAAATTAATAAAATAACAATAATATCTTTCACCTTTTTAAAAAAATACACTCAACTGTCAACTGCATCAAGCATCTAAAAAAATCTACCTAATGAATTTTACGCATACCAATGGGTTAAGAAACCAATCGAAATAAGAAAAACAAGCATGTTAAACTCTAAATATTACTCAAGACCACGTTTTTAGCTTTGTCATAGTAAAAATCTCAAGGTAAATTATGTCACCTCTAAAAACATTTTTGTTCCTGTGCCTCCACAACTCCACTACTATTGCAATCCACATACAACTTCAAATCAAATTAACCATTTTATTAACACCACCTAGTTTAAAGTGCATAAATGCGTTTTAGCATCACAATGATCCACTAAAACTAAACCTACCCACTCATAACACTTACACCATACTAACCAAACAATTTTAAAGTGCATATTAACACCACTTACACCATATTAACACCACCTAGTTTAAAGGTGGTGTTACACTTAAAAAATAAATGAATTGTAGTCTTCTCTTCCTCTCCACACATACCACAAAAGTTACTTAGCACATAGACCCATCATCTTTTCAAGTTAGCTTTAGACGCAATCTTGTCTTCCACGACCCTCCAAGCTATAATGTGAGAAGATGGTTGTGTCTTTTTAAAATTCAAAAATCTTCATATATAAGTATCACTTCCACCTCTGCCTCTCCCTCTATAATACTATAAGCAAATTTAATCGTGTAACTGAATGTCTCGCCTTCCTTCCAGATCCAACAATTCTCTTTATCCAAATTAATATTTTTGTCTTCCAAAGCTTGAGCCAACTGCTACGATTGTTCTCATTCTCACACAAACAAATTCCTTCTCCACTTTGCCTTCCAAACCCACTTATTATTAATCCACTCCCCGCCTTGAAACAATCTTCCCTCTTTGTTTGAACTAAGAGAGAAAAGTCTCAGAAATCTCTCTTTTAAAACATCCTCACCCACCATAAATCTTTTGAGAAACTTATCTTCCTCCCACTTCCAATGTCTCACTTAAGATTATTCTCAAACTTAGTTTTCCAAACCTTTGAATTCCATATTTCTGTCAGGTCTCTCCCCAAAAGAGAGTATGACTTTTTAACCCTTTGAGACTTTAAATCCCTCCAACTTCCATAATTCGACTCTAGGATCTCTTTCCACAAACCACTGTTATCTGTTCCAAATTGCCAAATCCATTTATCCAGAAAAGCGACATTGAAGAGTCTAATATCTAAAATCCCAAGACCTCCCTCCCTTCTGACATTTTTTTCATGACACCCATGCAATTTTCCTACTCATCGAACCAACCCCACATAAATTTCCTTTTCATTTTCATTATCTCCTTTGCCATCATCAATGGCATTCTAAATAAAAACATGTAAAACAGAGGAAGAAAAGAAAACACATTTAGTTAAACAGATTCTAGCAGCTGTGAGTATGAACTTCCCTTTCCATTATCCCAATCACTTTCTAACTCTTTCCATCACACCTTCCCAAAATATATTTCCTTTATGACATCTCCCACTAAGATATCTAGATATTTGAACGGGTCTTCATTACATACAATTAAAAATTTCTGGAAAGCGCTGAATCATAATATGATTAACTCTCACCCCAGTGGTAACACTCTTCTGAAAATAACCTTAAACCTAATGCTAATTCAAAGAATTATATATTTAATTACCATTAATTTAACTTCCTTTCGTGGTGGACATATGTATAACACTAACACGTTGTAGACTGTTTCTTCTTTCCCTTTTTTGAAAAAAAAAATCTATTAATCTAATTTTAATCACAACTACAAATTAAGTTCAGTATCTTGTGGAACCATGGGTTATCCAAAGGGCAAATAAAAATGTGCGAATGATTAAAAAAATCTAGAAAGACAGAGGAAATAAATAATAGCACGTGTCAGTGAAAGGGCAAAGAACTGTTGCTATCCCTCAACCCATCAACTTAGATGTGACATCATATTGTAAAGAAATATTCCATGTTTGGTAGCACGTTTAAAATTAAATAAAACTTTTTAAATATGTTATATAATATTTTTAATTTGATGAACATGTATTTATTAAAAGTTTAACGAAAGGTAAAGTTAAATATATTTGTAATAAGAATAACTTATGTAGAAATAGACGCACTTTGTTACAACAAAAATATAAGAAAATTAATATATTATTATACAATTTAGTAAAAGTAATAATATTTTTTAAAATATAATCTAATACGGAAATAATAGTCTTACAATTTTTATACATATAAATTAATTTTAGATACATAAAATGATTTAACCTCTAAACATAGTTACCTTTTATTTTAAATCTCTAAATTTACTTTATATTATTTTAAATTTCTGTAATTTCTTATTTTAATCTATTATTTTGTTTTAATTAAAATACTAATTTTTGTATTTTAGTACCCATAATATTTTTTATAAGAGTATTTTATATAAGGATCTAGAATATAAACTTAGATTAGAAGTGATATACTTAAATGACATTTAGAGATTTTATTATTAAAGTTAAAATATATAAATATAAAATTCAGTTATTGATGTTTTATTTTAAAATAATCATTTACAAATTTCATTTTTTCTTTCATCTACTTTCTCTCTAAAATTCTAACATTTCCGCTCATCATATCAACTATCGAAGTTCAATAGTCTATCATTGGACTCCTGATAGCAAAAATTACAAAATTGCTCAATGAGAATCTCAAATAGAATAAGTTCAGATTTACTTTTTCTCTTTGAGTCAGATTTTGAACTTCTTAGGTTCATTTCAGTTAGGCTTTACATATGATACTTTTAGTTCCAGGATTAGATTTTGTTAGTTTAGAGTCCTGGTGATATAGTTAAATTTTGTTATCAGAACTTTGTGTGTAGGTTAGGCTACCCTTAAGCTTTTGTAGGATTTAATTTCTTAGTGAGCACCTATTCAAACTCAAGTAAGGAAAGCTAGTTTAAATTTTCAATAAAATAAAATTAAAAATTAAAAAAACTATTTATTTAATAAAAAAGAATATTAAAAAAGTGAAATCTTGTTTATATATAAATATAGATCATTATTATATAGAATTTTTCTTCTCAATTATTATATTTATTTCATCCGTTTTCCTACAACTACGAGACTTTATTAAAAAAAACAATTTGAGTAGACAAAAAAACTTAAAACAGGAATAAGTAATATCAGTAATATAAAAAATCATTTTTTAAAAACAATTGATATTGACATTTTTTTTATAATTTAGTTTATTCCACATATTTCTGTGCACGAAAGTTCAGAGTCAGACACGTGCATCATAAAATATATCGGTCTGCATCATAAAATAAAATATACTGGTCCAAACAACAATTTACGCACGCTTCTCACATTGTCTTGGTGTCACAATAACACGTCGCTGTAGTTCTGTCATGTTCAGTCGTTGTGCCGCATCATGCCACACAAGTTTCCTCAAGTTCACAACTCTAACTTTTATCCGAAAAATTATATTCACATTTTCTTTTCATCTTCTAACAACTATATAATATAAATTATTAAATAAAAAGGTAATAAATAAAATATTAAATAAAAGTATAAATTTTGATAATTGTGAAACTATCATATCCCTTTTTCCCCTTTCAATATAAAACCACCCTCATGGAAGACTTTCCTAGCTACACTAAACCTAATCCCTTACAATTACAGTGAGAAGTTTTGGACTAAGAGAGTGCACAGATGCAGAAACGAAAAGCTGGGAGGAAGAAGTTCCAAGAAACACGTCACCCTGTCTACAGAGGCGTAAGGCAGAGGAAGGGGAAGTGGGTGTGTGAGTTCCGACAACCTAATAAGAAGAACGCACGACTGTGGCTTGGGACCTTCTCTCGCCCCGACATGGCTGCTGTTGCGTTTGACGTTGCCGCATTGGCTTTCAAGGGTGACAGGGCTTCCTTGAACTTCCCGGAAGCCATTTCCTTCTTGCCGCGTCTCAACTCAGGTACGTCCTCTGTAAGGACGATTCAGTTTGCCGCCACGCAGGCCGCGGAGAAGCTTCTTTCTTGCACTGAGTTCCAAAAGCTGAGGGACGATGTTTCTTCTGGTGAAGGTTCTGGAAACTTCTTTTGGAATGAAGATTGTTTGAAGTTGGCATCGGATGAAAGTTCTAGAAGGTTCTTTTGGGATGAGGAGGAGGTGTTTAACATGCCGGAGTTGTTGAACAGCATGGCGGAAGCACTGATCATTGCACCTCCGGCTTTGCAGAAGGGGTTCAATTGGGTTGATGGGGAAACCACAGTAGATTTGACTCTATGGTAATTAATTAGGTATTTTCAGAAGTTTATGCAAGGCTCCATCTTCTTCAAAGAAACAATGATCTTATAGCATATTTCTGCAATATTACTAGAATACTGAGTTCTTCAGAATTTTGTGTTTTAGTAGTTAGATAGTAACTTCAAGCAATTTATGTTGCTTAATCAATTCAAAACATTTTTCAAAATAGGGAGATTCTCTGTGAACGAAAAATATAATTGGATTGGCTAAAAGGAATTTAAGACAGAATCCAAATTTAAATTTTTATTATTAAAGTATAATTTAATTATATGTTAAGTTTTATCACAAGCAACTACCAAACTAAGTTTATAATCCAAATTAATTTCTTCAATTGAATATTCTTTTGGATTTAAGACATACTTACATATATAACAAATTCAAAATAAAATAATAATAGTAAATAAATAAATAAAAATATATTATTATTTAAATATGTATAAAATAGTATAGAATTATTTTTTATTAATTTATTTTTAAAAAGCATAACTCGATTTAAACTTTTTTAAAAAAAATCTTGCTTTTTTTTTTATTATAAATACTTTTAGAAAAGTTTGTGAAATTACATTCATATCACAAATCTTGCTGAAAAATTAGTACCAAAAGAAAAACACATATGAACATGACATTGATCTTTTTATCCTTAGGTTGACCTATTGACCTAATTAAGTTGGTGATATATAATTATGTAAATGAGGATTTGAAATTTTTTGACTCTTGCTGCAATCTATATCCTAACAGTCATGATTAGTCCATGTCTATATTTTTTAAAAAAAATTATATAAAATATTAGTTTTTTCAAATACTTCATTTATATTTATTATTATTATTAAATATAATATTTTATTATTTAAAAAAAGTGAGATGTATTTAAAAAAGTGGATGTGAAAGCATATTTGTCCATATGGGCCCTTGGACATGTATAAAGGCAAGGGACTCATCATCATATATGTCATTTCCTACAGGATTTTATTTCCAGATCATTCATATTAATATATAGTTTTCAGTTTTATGTGAATTAAATTAAACTGAATTATTATAACATTAAACTGAATTTTAAAAATATTTTAATAAAATAAAATCATATAATTATTTAGATTATTTATTTTTAATTGTTTGAACTAAATTATTAAACTTTTATTATCATAAGTTATAAATCAATTTGCTTTAAATATTTTCATCTATAAACAATTTAGGTTTAAAAAAATTAAAACAGTAGTCTAAATACGTTTTTTATATAAAAAAAAATTGATTTTTTGTTTTTACATAACTTAGTTTGGTATTAGTATGAGGGTGACAATGTTGGATGAGCCGGCCCATTATGAAAAACGTGGAACAAGCTCATTTTGATCCATTTAGATCCATCTCGCATAAGACAGATTCTTCCTGCACCATATCAATTAAGATTGCACTCAATAATATTATTTGAAAAGACTTATTTGCCCTTAATGATATAAAACCCTACTTTCATTGAGGCACCCAACAACACTACATTTGCACCCAATCCATACTCACTAAACACTCTATGAACCATTGAGCTTGTTGCACGGTAGCAGCAGTGAAGAGGAAGATGGCTGGGTAGAGAGAAGGATCCGTCAATGGAGGAGAAGTGAGCATCATTGCCATTGTTGAAAAAAAAAAAAAATATTACACTATTGCAACTCACTACACCACCACCACTTCTTTTCAAAACGCACACCAGAGTAACACAACACTTCTTTGTAACATTTCAAAAAATATAAGGGCTTCAAAACGCACATCCGAGTAACACAACACTCCTTTGTAACATTTCAAAAAAGATAAAAGCAATGTTGGGTTTTGAAATTTATGTTGGGTACATGTTTTAAATGACATGGTGCATGGAGAAACAACCCTCGCATAATATGTAACATATGCGGGTTAAGGATGGAGAGATGAGCCAACCTGCAAGCCCGCATAAAAATAAAAAAATATTATTTTATACTTTCTCAAATTTTTGTATGTACTTCATTAATTTTATAAATCAAATTCTGAAAGTAAAAATACTTGTTCCAGATTTCAAAAGGTAAAATAGTTTTTGTTATTTTAGACTTTTTTTTCTCCATTTTCAAATTTTACTTTTATGTTATAGAAATTAAATTTTAAAATTGATGAAATATAGAAAGAAATTTAATGGATTGCAAAAAAAACACTTTAATAAAGGATACAAAATTATCTCTTTTAATTTTTATTTTCTATATATTACAAGTAAATTAATATTATTTATTTTTTAATAAAATTTTAATTTTTTATTTTTATGCAAACTAATTTGTAAATATGTAAGTATTTGACAAACTAATAAATTAAATTTACATGTATGAGTGGGGTAGCTGGACCCTAATAGTATGATTCAATCTAGGCAATGGCTTCCTGCACTATATTATTGCACCCAATTATAGGAGAAAAGATGAAGATAGCCTTAAAAAAAATAGGTACATATAAAATTACATTCCAAATTTCATTTTACATAATACAATAATCTCTTTCGGGATGCATTATTTCAATTCCAGATTTTTTTATCTTGAAAGAGATTTTGATTTTTTTTCCGGATTTTTATATCCGGAATACAATAATCTCTTCCAGATCTAAATTTTTCTGGAATACATTATTTTCAATTTAGGATTTTTACTTCTGTAATAAAGGGTATATTTTGAATTTTTTAAATTATGTTGGGTGTAGATTCAAAAGTGTTGGGTGCAGGAAGCAATTGCCTTCAATCTAATGTCTTAAAGCCCACTTTCAATAGCAGTGACCCACTCTCCCTCTCATATTAAACTCTCAATCTTTGGTCTTAAAATTACTTGATGCTGTTCTCAACCGTTAGTGAGGACACATAATACTTGTGATGAAATTAGAAGGATTTTTAGGATAAATTTCATACATTTTTTAATTTCTTTAAAATTTTAAAAATGGGAAATGTTTGCCTTTTTATGTTTGAATTATATTTTAAAAAATTAAAGTTCTTAGAAAATATTATTTTTAGAAATGTTTTCTTAACTGTGTTTCTCACAAGCTGTTCACCTTAAAGGTATGAAAATCTTTTTTTTTAATAAAGTAACTTGTAATTTGATAAAAATACTATGTCTTTCTTATGATATCATTTAATACAGTATCACTCTATTAAAAATATCACTTTTACTTAACAGATAACTTATAAACATCTTCAACAATGATTAAAAAAAATCTTCAATAATATTTTTCTAGATCCCCTTTTATGATTCTAAGACAAAAAAAAAAATATTGTGTTTATGAGGCTCATACACTCCTCTTAAAAATACTATTGGTTTTTAAATTAATTTTTATTATTGATAAATGGTTTCTAAATTGATATCTAATTAGTTACCAATATTTTAACTACAAATTATTTATATTATAAATTTGGTAGCTAATTAGATACCAATTTAGAAACTATTTATCAATAATAGAAACTAATTTAAAACCAATAATTTTTGTAGTCTCTAAAATATTATATAATTTAGTCAATATAGTAACTAATTATTTTTTGTGTCTAAAATTGGTTTCTATTTGATTATTTTCTTGTAATGTTTCTTTTACTTTCAAATAGTATTTTGTAGATGAATTAAAGACACCCTATAAACTCTCACTTGTCACACAAGCAAGTATCTATAGGGTATCTTAAGAGGACATACTTGCTTAACTACACATTTTAAAAATTTACACGTTTTAAAAATTTATACTACTTTATCTCTAAATGTATAATTTCTAGCTGAAAACCTAAGTGTTATTTAGACCATACTCATTTATGGCTACAATCCAAGTATTAACTAGAAAAACAATTATCACTCTTAGAGAACCAATCTAGAGTATTATGTGCAATCTAAAAGTTTTTTTTTATGTAAAAAAATAACTTTCGAATATAGAAATTAAGATTGACAAAATTGAACATAAAGCTTTTGAATTGCATAATATGAAAATAAAAAACTTTTCAAATTGTAAAAGGTAATTTTTACTTTTACATTGCTTTACCCAAAAGTAATTTTTTAAAACAAAGTAAGAATTTTTATATTTATAAAAGTGCATAAAGAAATTATGGAATTGAAAACAGAAATCCCTTATTATATGCATCAGGTTGGGGTGGATCAAGCCCACTATCATTATGACTTCATATTTCCCCCTCAACAGTCTCACGTGGCAATTGCTTCCTGCACCATATCACTATATCACTGCACCCGATTCCACGGAAAAGACGAAACTGTCCTTAAAATAATTTTCCAAAATATATGTTTCGGAATTTTTTTTTCGGAACAAAATTTTATATTATGGATTTTTTTATCCGGAATGAGTCTTTATTTTTGTTTCTGGATTTTCATTTCCGAAACACAATAATTTTTTTCCAGATTTTTTTTTTGGAATGTATTATTTTTCAATTCTAGATTTTTTTGTCCGAAATAGAATTTTAATTTTTGTTTCTGGTTTTTTATTTCCAAACCCTAAACTCAATAATCACTTCCAGATTTATTTTTCCGGAATATATTATTTCAATTCTGAGCAGGTTAAAAATATTGGGTGTAGGAAGCATTTGCCTCTCACGTTTCACATAAAGGCCAATTTGCAGTGTCAGTGAATTCTGAATTGTTAGACTAGGCTGTCCCAGTGCTGAAAACGTCAAGTTATTTTTATGGAAGATGATAATTTCATACTATTACTCTTTTATACTTCTATTTAACAACTAAGAATATTATTATTTTTTAAAATTATTTTTATTTTATTATTTAAATATAATAATATTATTACAAGGAATTGTAAAGTAAAACTAAGAGAAAAATGAGTGTCAAATAATATTTTTTTTTATTTTATATGTATGGTTTTAAAAAATAGGCTCCTCACTCAATGCCTATAAAAGTTGAAGTTATTTTATGTTTTTGGAAAGTTATATTTTAACGTCTTTGAGAAAAATAACTCGCTTAAATATTTAATTTCAGTAATACATATAAACACACTTTGAGTTAAAAGATAAAAATATACAATTAAAATATTAATATAATAGATTATTAAATTATTGTTATGTATTAAGAGTGTAAAAATAACAAATCTCCACTTTTAATATTTTTTTTTATTTTTTTAATTGAAGTCGTGTTTTTATTTATTTTTTAATTTTTTTTTGTTTTTCAATTTTATTATATTATTATTAAATATTTTTTAAATTACAATAATAAGTTAATTAATTATTTAAACTAACTAAATATTTATTAAATTAAAATAATAAATTATTTAAATTATATTTAATTACAAATAATTAAATACACAATTTAAAAAATAAACTAATTATTTATTTAAACTAACTAAATATTTGTTTAAATTATAATAATAAATTACTAAACTCTTTTTAAGGATATATTGTTTGATGGTTGTGTACAAAGTCTAGTACTTCAATCATGTGATAGTCGTAGACTTTGTTCAGTAGGAATGGATCAGTCATCTTGTTCGTACTTTCTCTTGTTTGTACTTTCTTTTGAGCTAGTTTTCTATTATAATTCTAAATAACCTGTAATTGTTTTGTGTTATTATAAAAAATAATTTACTAACACATTGATAGTTTCACTTGACTCTTTATTTGGTTATTTATTCAACATTGAAATACGATAACACCACAAAATTCCAGTCATCTTTTAAATTTATAAGAAAGTCTAAAGAATATAAATTTTAAAGAGATAAAATCTGAAATAAAATACAAAATAAATATCTATACTTTATTATAAACTTTCTCTTCTTTATTTATTTAAATTTATTATTAAATAAAATTCAGATCATACCATTACCTTTTAAATTAATTGAAAGCGACCAAACTTGTAGGTTCAACCTTTTCCAATGAGTAAAATAAATTATCTATTAACTATCGAAGACCTTAATTAATTTGAAATTTGAGAAAGCAAGTTCTAAACTGAAATACATAAATTTAATAGTTAATTAGACATGAATAATAAAACTGAAAGTTGATTATTAACTTCCATTAACTGATGGAGTTAGTGCGTGAACTTAAAAACCTTGAGAATGTATGATGTTATGAAATTAACTTTTGGAAGATGAATAGTGGAAGGAAAGTAATGGACAGAGTCAAAAGCTGTAATGATTAGGCAATAAGCAATAGTTTAAGCACAAACATAACCCTTCCATAATTGATTATTGCTAAGACTAATGGTGATTTCCTTTCATGGCCGCGAATGACAAGTTACTTTTCTTAGATTTCTACAATCCTTTTTACAACTGTATCATAACATAAACCACTTAATTAGTGCTTAATTATTTCCTACAATCATTTTCTACCTAAACTCATTTACTGTGATTCGACATATCGTAGTTTTGGGACGCATCTATTGTAAATTATTTTTTTTCTTGTTAGCTTGTCAATTAATTCAAGCATTAGTCTGAGCTATCGCAGTGGCAGCCACTGTTCTCCAAAACGTCGTTGTTTTGCTCCGCCACCGTTCTTCCTCCTCGAACCTCCACGATGTCGATTTGCGATTCCGAAGCCTTCAATTGGCACTATGGTACGAAGTTCGACGACCAGACCTTTGATATCTGCGGCTGCAAGCTCTTCTTCATCTTCGCGCGTCGGATCTGCCGCCCTCCCACGGCATCACGCGCCGCCATGCTTCCTTCTAAGGGCTCGACCTCCTCCTCCTAGAAGATAATTGAGATAAATTAATTGATATAAATGGTATAAAGAGATAAATCCAGAAAAAATTATGACATAGATGATGAAGAACTCTCTTTCCTTACCAATAAGGTTAAAAAGAAGTTAAGGAAGTATGAAAATTATGGCACAAGATGCAAACCTAAAGATAATAAAGAGTTCAAAAGAAATTCGTCTCTTATGGGTGTAGAAAGACTAAACATTTCATATGAGAATGTCTAGATATGAAGAACAAGGAAAAAGATAAAAGAGGAAGATGGAAAAAAAAAGTCTCAAGAAGAAAAGGGAAACATACCCAGAGAAGATTAGGAAAGAGTTGTTCTTATTAGAGAAAGTCAAAATAAAAAAAACTGATTAAAATTTCTCTTCACAAAATAAAAATTATTGTAAGCAACAAATTATCTCTTAGTATACACGGGTTTAATACTTTATTTTCTTAACCAAATTATCTTATTTATTAATATACATAATTATTTAAATAATGTCGAGAAATTTCTATCTGCTTTTAAATTTTTAAATAACTACTGTTTTATTACATTTATTTAAAAGTAAATTATTTTTTAACTTTTAAAGTAAAAAAACGTTTCGAAACATTTGCACGCATCATGAGAAGTATATTTAATGTCTATGTGTCATTGTAATGAACATTAGAGTTCTGGTTTGCAGTGGTCATAAATCATTTTGTTAATATTTTATTTTCAATTGCTATCAGTGTCAGTTTTCCAGAAACAACGATCAATTAATAAGTATAGCTAAGATACATTTGACATGTTTTTACAGAATAACACTAATTTCCTTAAATTAGAACAAAAGTTGGGGGGTGTAAGTGATTTAGATTTAACGTGAAACTTTCAAATTAATCACCATTTCTTTAATTTTGAAAAATATAGTACGTACCAAAAAATAATTATATTATATATAATATAAATATGTAGGAAAAAAAGTATATAAAAATAAAATAAATTGAAGTTTCACATGTTAAATGAGCTTTTATTTATTTTTATATATATAATATTAATAAAACTTTTTCGTCTAACTTCTTAAAATATAAAATCTACAAGTTATTTTCAACGTAGAGAAACTCAATTATTATTATTTTTATTCCCTCTCTTCATATACAGAAAGATTTATTGAAACAGAAGATAATCTTTCATATGATACCTATATGTTGTCTTGTAACAAACATTCATTTTCAGGATTAGCTCCAAAAGCATGCGCAGGCCTATAGTCCAATAATAAGAATTGTGTTAAAAATTATTATTTAACTTGACATATTTGATGACACCTTAAGTAACAACAATCATTTGTTATCATATGAAAAAAATATATTATTAAAAAAAATAGAAAATATAAAAATATAGATGACTAGACCAAAACTCATATATTAACAAAAACGATACATAGGTAAACTATACCTATTCATAAAGAATTTTTAAGTCATGAGAAACTAGGATTCCATCAACAGAAGTTGAAGTATAGTTAAAAAATATTATTTATGAATTAGTGTTGATATATTCAGAATCATGTATTTTATTACAATTTTTACAATTTTATGATGATATATGAATCTTACTCAAAAAAATCAAACAATTTTGAATTTGCATGGTGTGATTATATTATAATTGTAAAATTATGTTTTTTAATGACATTTTCCTCTCTAAACTTTGTAAAAGCTGAAATTGCAAATCTTATTCCATAATTCTCACCACAACTCAGAAGTGTAATTAATATTCGTTCAATTTTTACATGTTGTAAGAAGAGAAATTCAACCATATCCCGTGGTTGTGCTTTTAAGATTCACAATCGGTATGTGTTTTTTACTATTAGGAATTGAGTTTAATTTCAATGTTGAGATATAAATATTTCATACATGTGACAGATAATTACGATAAATTTATTTATTTTTAAATATATTGTAATATTATATTAATAATTAAATTTAAGTCTAACTTATATATTCATAAAATAAAATTATAAAATAATATTTGTTCTTATTTATATATTATAATTTAATTTAAAGAATTTATATATTATTGGGATCCTTGTGTAAATACCAAAACTTATTGAGAATGACACTTTAACAAGGGGTAAGGTGGAGCACAAACTTCATCCCTATATATCCCCATATACCACTGAACACAGAAGTTAGTTGACCCTTCATTCTTGTGATATCAAGGGAAAGGTAGGTTGGAACATGATTAGGAAACCAAACACCCCAACATTCAACGTAGTAATAATAAACTTTGCCACTTGCTCAAATGACATAAAATGTTTTTCTTTCTATTATTCCCCTCATTTATAATTAATTTTATGTTGTAGAACCAAGTCTGATCACGGTGAAGAACTTCAGAATCGAATCAAAGTTATTATAGAACACTAGGGCAACACCTGAATCTATTAATTTAAACGAGTTATAAACTAAACAGCATTTGGTTCCAAGATTTCGGGGTTTAGGGTTTAAGAGTTTCAATAAACACGCCTACAAAGTTATAAGTTCATAAACCAGCACCAGTATATGGCCAAAAAGATTGTTCTGCACATCACAAGTCACACACATATATATAAAGGAAAAGAAAAACATAAAAACAACCTAGGAGCTAGCAAACCCCTTCTACGTTAACGTAGACAGTGCTAGTTGTACCTATACATATATGAAGATAAAAATAGAACCAAAAGACAAGGAAAACAAGAGCACTGCTCTTACACAAATCACATTAATTTCGTCATGGCCAAGCAAAAGATTTGATGTGAGAGTTCGCCCATATAATTCATAACAGGATACCTTTTCTTCTCTCTTCTTCGCTCTTTTTTTAGCATTTCAAGCATTAATATAGAGCTTTAACTTGTATATATACTTGTGCTGAATTTAATAAAAGGGTTTAATTAGAATTTGTTAAGGGAAATTCCACAGGCTTGTTTCATGTTCGATGTTTTCTGGGCTATTGGGTTCCAAACCAATGTCAAAAGGAGGAGGACTAAGCAGCATTCCTTGAGCCATATTGACAAGAACATTCGGCATGTCAAAGATCAAATCCTCGTCCACGAACTGGTTACTCATCCCTGCTTGGTTCTCTTGTAACCCTGAAGAGTTATAATTCCCTGTTGGCGTCTGCATAGCATCCTTCGCAGCTCCAGCAGCCCCCGCCGCAGCGGCTGCCGCCATCTGAATGTCACGCGCCGAGAGTGAAGCAGGGACAGGAAGGGAAGAAGCGGAGTCAGGGAAATTGAGCTCAGCGTCCTTACCTAGTATCAGATATGATATATACGTGTATTAGATACAATATGTATGTATATACATTGACATTAAGGAAAACAAAATAAAAATTATAAACTACATTATGATTATTATAAATCTAATTAAGTTTCATTTTTTAGTTGAGATCATGTTTTGTTAGAAGATGTATAATAATATTTCTAAAAGGTGTATCACATGAAAACATTGATATAGTATAGACAATAATGAAATGAACCAAAATATTTGTTGTCAAACTTAGTTTTATTTCTTATACATTCAAATGATTGATTTAGACTTTTTTTTTCCACATCAACTTAATATTAATATTTTTAAAAAATTAAAATATAGGTACGTTTTAAAATTTGAAAAGTATTTGATCTGAATATACAGATACTAAAATTAAATATGAAAAAATGTTAAAGAAAAAAACATTTTTCCTTTGATGATATTCTTACCCTTGAGAGCATAAGCTGCCACGTCATAAGCCACTGCGGCCATTTCAGGTGTAGGGAATGTGCCTAACCAAATCCTGTTAGGCTTTTTGGGCTCACGAATCTCAGACACCCATTTCCCGTTGCTCCTACGGCGGACACCGCGGTAGCGGCCGGTTCCGGAAGAGGCTCTGCTGCTGCCGGTTGCATTATTAGAATACATGGTGGTGGTGGTGTCTATGTGGTGTGTGAAGGTGTGTGTTGCGAGTGAAAGTTGATGGCAATTGAGTGAAGCCATTTATGGAGGTGAGTTTAACGAAGGTTGGAGAAGAAGTAGCGGAAAGTGCAAACCAGTTGTTTCTGAATTGCGGCCTGTGAATGGTTGGGGTGTAATCCAGCTTGGCTTTGCCAACGATTGATATCTGGGTCGGAGAGCGTGTTCCGTTAAAAATAAAAAATCAAAAAAGAAAGTAAAAAGGGAAAAAAAAAACTGAATTCAATTCGCGTAACTTATCCAACGTCAAATTTTGTCCACATGATAGTGCACTTTGTGAATATCGTATAACATCACTAAAACCCTGTTTATTTGGCATCATTACTAGTTTTACACTAAGCAAGTTTTTCTTTTTCTTTTTGTGTTTTCGCAGCAATAGACACGGAATTTTGTGGTTGAAAGCGATAGGAGGAATTTAATTGAGTTGTTAACTATCTTTGAAGAAACGAGTGGATACGTTCAATGGATCGTGCGAGAGTTAGAATAAACCCTCTTTCAAGCTTCAACTAAAAAGTAGCGAGTTCTTTTGTAAATATCTTTTAGTTCCAATTGATGTTCCCAGTGAAAGAAATGGGGGAGCAATATAGCCTGCTTAGTATCACGCTTGAAAAATATAGAAATAAGGAAGAGAAAAAAAAGAAACTGATAGATCAAAAGAGTAATATAATAAAAAAAATGAATACGTATTTAGAGTATAGTGTGAGAACGTGTTATGAAAAATCAATTAAGTTTTCTTATTGTTATCAGCTTTTTTTTCTGACCGACGTAAAAAAAGCCCTTAAACCAAACATTATAAGAGAAAAGAAAAAATTAAAGTATTTTTAAAGCTATACACGATAGAAAAATGAGTGAATATAAAAATAATAATATAAGTTATTATTTTAATACATATATGTGTGGCGGAAGATTAACTAAGGTGACAAGTCAGTACTAGCTAGTCAGAGAGGGGTCACACAGGATTTGGGGCATTTTTTACTCTGTTTTTCGTTTTTTAACTTTTAGATTTTTTACATAAGTTGGAGTATTTCTAATATTTTAATTTTTTTAACTTAAAATGCTATTACATATTTTATATTATTATATTAGATTATTGAATGATTTTTTTGAAGTCAAATGATCACTTTTCTAGGTTTAAAGTGAGACTTAATAATTTTTTTCCGAGCAATGATATGGTGACATCTTGCTCCATTATACAACTCCTTATTAATGATATAAAAAGGAGTATTTTTATCATTTTATGTAAAATTTGAAATTTTAAGCATAGATAAATGGTTGTATAGTGGAGCAAAGTTGTCATTCTATCATTTCTCTTTTTTTCCTCCACCGCTTAGTCGTATGCATGACCAACCAACAAAATACTATGTATGGAAACTTGAGGAGAGCTGAGAAGAGATCCATATACACAACATCATAAGTAATACAAGGGTGACAGACAAGAAATTTACCACATCATCAAAATAAATACATTTCATTGTCATACATAATAGAACAGAACAAAATTTTAAAACCATTTGCAGCACATTTCATAAAAAAACGACCCTAATATATGCCATTCACAAAAGGTGGGGGTGTCTCTCTCTATCACAACATGTCAAAAGCTTATAAAAGGATTGAAAAAAACTATAGAACCATGGTATGAATTAAAACAATATCACAAATCAAAACAACACAATTTGTCAATCACTTTGTCTACCTTTTACGAAACAAGGTTTAAACAATAATATATATATATATATATATATATATATAATGCATCATTCACAGTATTTTTTAGTTTGATAATATAGAAATAATGTTAGTTTAGATTCTAATAGCTAAAATTTTAGTAGTTAATTAAATATATCAATTTAAAAATTAATTTAAAATTGTTTATTAATAATATAAGATACTTTAAATATTAATACTTTTTTAATTTATAAAATAATTTATAATTTAGTTAATACTTTATTTTTAAAATTAGTTTTTATTTAATAATATTTTTAGTGATAATTTTAAAATATGTAGTTATCTGAATATGTGATCTGATCATCTACAACAATATAGAAGTTAAATTGCTCGATTATAATCTTATCTGTATAATATGATAGTTGTATTAGTCTTTAACTTTTTGTTAAAATAGTTTAAATTGAATTTTTTATGACTATTAGACATTATATTCATTAACTGTGATTAAATTTATTGGATATTATGTTAAAAAAAATTTAAATGTTGTGGATGTTATTTGAATTTAAAAAGTATCACTAGTATAAAAAGACTATTTTTGACACTATAAAATATTGTAAAAAGGCAACTTTACCTCATAATCGCTTTTTTAGAGTTTTTTATTATCCTAATTTATAGTGCGTAAGTTACGCTCTCATATTTTCTTGTCTTCTAGCACTTCTTTTTCCTCTTCTTCATCTCGAGTCATTGTGTAAGTTTCTTTCGAGTATCTGCTTTTTTTTCACCATTAGTTTTTGTTTTTTTTTTTGTTTCTCTTATTTGTTTATTTTCTCACATTGTTGAATCATCACCATTCCTACTGTTTCATTGTCTTGCATGTTGTTCTTTGGATTTTTGTTGTTCCTCCATTTGGTTCTTCGCCATTGTCGTCTTCGTTGCCGTTGTCGCCGCTCTTCACCACCACCGTTACCTCTTCATAAACTTCTATTCTAACCCAACAACTAACATAATATAAATTAATAATAATGCATATATTATATATATATCTTATAAGGAGGTGTAAAATGACGACTTTTTACCATTACCGCCCTCTTTGTTTGAATTCAAAAAGACGATTAAATAGTCGTGTGACTTAAATTCTCAAAAAAATTCTCCAAACTGGTCCATAAAAAACTTCAAAAGAGTCTTATTAGTGAGAAATTTTTCATATATTTTGAAATTTTTTATCGTAAAAATTTTGTAAAAGAAATTGTATTCCAAACAGATTTTAAATATTAATGATTTTTCGATAAAAAAAATATCATTTTTTCTTTTAGTAATACAAAACATTACGAGTTTATAATTGGAGAATGATATATTATATTACTAGAATATTGCATTGATGTAAAAACTTAATATAAGCTACTAATGAAAAACTCTAGACATTTACACTAACAATTTAGTTTCCGTTAAACCAGCATTATATCAATAAAAATAATATCAATGGTACTCTTCATTTTATAATTAAATGATATTTTATATTTTATTTATAATACAAATAAAAAGACTAGTAAATAAAAATATTATGTTTTCCTTCTGTCTTGGCCAGAGGAGTCATACTCAATAGGTCCACATAATGGTGGCTGGGATTAGGGTTAAGTGCATGCACTTAAAAAAATTGCATTGGTATCATTGCTTCTTGACCTATCTTATATGAGGGAGCAAATAGGTATCAACTTGTAAGCAATTAATCCAATTCTATATTCCATGCACAGTAAACTACACAAATAATATGGATGCAATGTTAAAAAACTTTTGCCTACTTTCCAAATTAGGAAAGTTGAGGACTGTAATTGGGATTCACAGGGTTTAGATTACTTTTTCTATTATGAATTCTTCAATCTTAAGATCTGACATAAAGATTGAAAAGGAAAAGTAGAACAAAAACTAACTTTTGTATAAATTCCTGCTCATAAATTTTCTTTTTTTGTATAAATTCCTTCTTCAAAGTTTTCTTGAGAAAAATAACTTTTTTTAAAATAATATTGAAATTATATTATTTGAACTGACAATCAAACATAAAATAAGTTAAGCATTATCTATATTCTTGTCTAATTAAAGCTTTTTAAGGTTTACGATCGTTTTTGTTCCTATTAAGGAAAAGTACTTGTTTAAAATGTAAGAAAAAAAAATCAATTTCATTACTTTAATAGAAACCCAAAAGGAGCTGTTTTCTGAGAAAAAATCATAAAAAAAGTATACTTTTTCTATCCTTTTATAAGTGTACCTTAACATGTTGCAAATAAAAAAGAAAAGAAAAGAAAAACTAAGGAAAAAAAGTATGTAGCTTTATAAATCCAGAGATAAGTTGTAAAAATATGTTATTAAGATAATAAAAAGATTATATTATCAATCCTCCAATTAATGCATATTGGTCGCTTTACAAAAATAATTAATTGGTTTTAAAAATATATATATTTTATAAGTTTAAAAAACTTTGAAACCCTTAACTACAATTAAAAATAATGATCTTTAATAAAGGTTAGGTTATTTTTTCTTATTTTGTGATAACGTATCTCCTTTAGAAGGATCATATAATTGTATTATGATGTGATCATGTCTATATTAATCTTGTTATTATCATATCTATATAACTCTGATTGATTTTTTAGAGTACGTTAGTTGGTTGAATTATAAAAAATTTTGTCTGAATTTTTTTTACAAGAAATTAGCGTACTCTAAAAATGTATCATTTTATTTTATTTATTTATTTTGGTAAAATAATTCGCCAAACATATAACATTGATGTTATCTTGGATTGTCACCATAACTTCTAATAAAAAATAGCCAGTGTTGTTTATGTTTATCTGTACGTACATTCAACATTATGATCCAGTAATTTTATGCAAAAGCCCTTGTTTAGTCTTTTTGGGCTTTTACTCTCCAAGATAAAAGAAGAAAAAACTATTGCAATTTAAAACATCGTTAAATATAAAGAGTTTATATTTTCTAAAGAACGTAGTAACATAATGTTGTATAAACTCATTTAATTCACTAAAAATACCTAAATTTCACATGAGTTAAAGATAAAATATAAATAAACATATAAATATGGACAATTTTTATCTTACAAGTGAATTTTGTAGTAAATGGTGTTTTTTTCTTTAATGTGAGAAGGAAAATGAATGTTGTAAAAGAAGTTTAAGATATAAAAGAGGTTTATGCATAGTTTAGATTTTGATTATTTATGTGGGGTTTGGTTTTGACATGAGTGAGAGTGTTTGGTGTTGATAGAGAAATGGGATAAAGAGAGGAAAAGGTTGGAATAGGAATAGGAATTGGAATAGAATTGGTGAGTAGTGTGGTTGTGCAGTGATTAACTTAATCTGGGATGTAGTATTCCGGGTAGATATGTAAAAGGGTTATGCCGCGATCCGCGTTTTCAACAATAACCTCCTTTCTCCTCTGTAAATTAATGGCGTGTGGGGGCTGTAATTTTCTGGACCAATCTACCCTTCTTTCTTCAACATACATTTTAGAGTGTCTTCCACAAATCATGCTGTTACTTTAAATATTAATTTAAAATTTTGATAACTAGTTAAATATTAATTTAAAAATTATTTATTAATAATAAAAATTACTTCAAATATCAATAATTTGTTTTAGTCTTTAAAATAATATATAATTTAGTCAATAAATTATTATTTTTTATTTTTACAATTAATTTTTATTTAATAATTTTTTTAGTGATATTAAACTTGTCTTATTTGTGTTTGTTTCATTATAATAAAGTGTTATTAATAAAATAAGACAATTTATTTATATTTTGTTACGTGTTTGTTTAATCTCATCATTTTATTTTAGTAAACAAAGTCTACGTATTTAAACAAATATATATTTTAAAATGTATTTATTTTAAATTTAATTGAACCAGTGTATTAACAATTTTTAAGAAAAAAAAATACTACAATAAAATTATTAAATAAAAATTAATATTTTGAAAAATATATTAACTAAATTATCATCTAAAATAGATTTTATTATTTATAAAATTTATAAATTAGTTTTAAAATTGATATATAATTAACTATTAAGGTTTTAACTTCCAATTAATTTAGATTTTAAAATTAATAGTTAAAACCTTGATAACTAGTTAGGTATCAATTTAAAAATTAGTTTATAAATTTTATTAATAATAAAAATTATTTTAGATATAATAATTTTTTTTAAGTAATATGTGATTTTATTAATAAAGTAATTAATTTTTATTTAATTTCTTTTGTAGTGGAAGAAAAGATTGTCGAGAAAGCATACATCTTGTTGAAAACATATATAATTTTTTCATTGATGTATGTAATGAGGTGAAAGTGTGATTAAGACAATATTTTCAAGAAAAAAAATATTGTGTTGAGATTGTTATTAGGGTGTACCCTGTGAATGAAACCACAAAGATGAAATTATTTAGTTGGTGAGAGTCAAAGGAGGTTCATAATAGAACTATGACTGTGTGGATTCAGTGAGTAGTATGACAGATGCAGGTCTGATGCTAATTTCAATACACGAGTCTTCCGGAAGTAGTGTCTGAATATGTGAGTTAATAGAAATCTAACCGGAATAAAGTGGATGATAAATGTGCCACTTTATGACTAATTATGTGTATTTTCTTTAAATCATTTTTTTATTAGAATTCTAAAAATTTGCTTTGTAGTTGTTTTCTTTAATCTGTGATGATCATGTAAATACACATGAGCAAATTAGATTGCAGGTAATAGAGCTCTTTAGTGAGCAAATGGATTTAGTTTTAATGCTTTGTTTTGTTTCTTTTAATTTTAAACTTTTATGTATATATTAAAATCCTTATGGAGATGAGTATTTTTTTTAGATACAATTATAATTATGAGATAGTATATTTAAAAAAAAAAATAAGCGAGCGACTCATCAATTTGGAAACAATATGTAAACAAAATATTTCAAGATCAATTTTAATCATTAACTACGTAAATACTTTTTAATATATATAAGTAAATTAATTAAAAATAAAGTTTCAGAAGAAGTGTCAACACCTCAAATATCATAATTACCCTTAATATATTATTATCTCAGCAGATTGATATCAGAAAAACTATAAATATTTTTTTACAATACTTAAAGAATGGAATAATTAACTTATTCCTTTTAAAAATTAAAACATTGGAGAGATAAAAAGTTTACTCTACCATTATCATTTTCACTCCATACATTCATTATTTAAGAGCAATTCTGAAAGAAAACATACATAACTTTTCATTGATAGATTGATTTATTTAAAAGTGACAATACATTGTTCTGTGATAATTAAAGAGAAGAAGAATGTAATTAGTTAAATTGGTCGATTGTAGGTTTAACAAGCCTCTTAGCACAACAGCAAAAGTCATTGTTTGGAAAAGCGTGAACGCATTGTCCAATTTGATATGAAAGCTTCTTGCAAGTACCGTTGCAGTCTGGATATTGTGCACATGGTCCCAGACAATGTGATGTGCTCATACCTGAAGAAAAACCCATGCAAAATTTGTAGAATCATTCTAATTTTTTAGGTTCAAAAAAATCATTATCTTAACTGTTGTTTAACAATGGAGACAGAAATATTATCAAAAAATATTGAAAACAGATGGAGAATTTTTTTACGTACCTAATGTGAATAGAAGAACAAAAACCATGGCTGCCAAGATAAGCTTAACTGCATGAGTCATTTTTGTGCAGTTTTTTCTTCTACTTTCTCTCTATCGTCTATATCAACAGAGAGATCTGTAAACTGTGTATGAACTTTATTTTTAACAGCAACAAATTTATACACTCTAAAGAATACTATTTATGGGAATATCTAACATTAATTATTTCTTTGATTTGAAGATGGATATCATTTAAAACAAATAAATTTTTATGTATATAACATTAATGATTATAAATAACATTTACGATTTGTTTGATTTGAAGATGGGTTTGAGGGAGTAAATTTTGGTAGATTTGAGATGAGATTGTGCTTTGTTTGGAAAAAAGAGTTGATTTGAGTGAATGTGAAGAAAAACAATAAAAATGAGATTGTTTGAATTAATGTGAATAGAATAAAAATAAAAAAAATATTTATAAAATTTTGTGAATGATATAATGATTTTAAATGAAATTTTAGTTTTTTTAATTGATAAAAATATACTTTTAAAAGAAATTTAATGTAAAATATATTTTTAAAAGAATTTAAATTAAATTTAGAAACTAAATAATTGGTAGTTAAAACATTGGTAGTTAATTATATACCAATTTAGAAACCATATAACAATAATAAAAATTAATTTAGAAATTTATTTTTATTTAGTTTCTAGAATGGTCTCTAATAATTATTTTTATTTCTAATTGTTTCCTATTTTATGTTTTTTTAGTGATATAATTATTAATAAAAGGAAATGATATTATAAAAGAATAATCTATTAAAAATATTTTTTTTCAGACTTTCTTTACAGTTTTGGATGAAAAGTTTTTATTATTTCGAATTGACTATATCTCCAACATTTTTATTATTTTCGAATTTAACGTTTTCAATCTTATTTCTTACTAATCAGTATATCTGGGTCTTTCTATCCACATAAACAAAAAATCTTTACAAGAAAGATGATAAGAAATAAATAAAAAAATGAGAATATTGTGAATTATGCAATAGAAATCCATTATTAAAATTCATAAATTTTCAAAGACTCTAAATAAATACAATATCTAAATAATTTAATATCGTAATTAAAAAATATAAACCAGATAAAATTAATAAAATTATTCAAAATTTTAAATAAATAAAATATCTAAATTATTTAATGTACTATTTATAAAAAAATGAAAAAAATAAATTTCTAAATTATTCAAAATTTTGATTAAATACAATTTCTATATTATTTAATTTTGTATTTTAAAAATTGAAATAAATTAAATTCCTAAATTATTTAAAAATTCTAAATAAATACAAAAACAAAATTCTTTAATATCCAATTAAAAAAACTAAAATAAATAACATTCTTAAATTATTAAAAAAAAATCTAAATAAATACAAATACTAAATTAATTAATTTTGTATTTCAGAAAGTCTAAAATAAATATTTTTTTTAAATTATTCAAAATTGTAAACAAATAAAAATACTAAATTATATATTCTTGTATTTAAGAAAATTTGAAATACATAAAACTCTTAAATTATATTTTTTTATATTTAAGAAAATTTTGAATAATTTATGAATTTTATTTGTTTTATATTTTTAAATATGATATTAAATTATTTAGATTTGTATTTATTTAGAATTTTTAATATTTTAAGAATTTTATTTATTTCATACTTAATTTAAATATGACATTAAATAATTTAGATTTTTATTTATTTAAAATTTTGAATAAGTTAGGAATCATGATTATTTTAAATTTTTAAATATGAAACAAAATAATGTAGATTTGTATTTATTTAAGATTTTGAATAACTTAAAATTTTTATTAAATTTTAATTAAATAAGATATTAAATAATTTATGATTTATATTTATTTTAAATTTTAAATAATTTAGAAATTTTTTATTTTAATTTTTTTATTTAAATAGGACATAATTAATTTAAAAAATTTATTGATTTCAAATTTGCTTAAATATAAAAATAGATAATTTAGTATTTGTATTTATTTAGAGTGTTGAATAAGGTAAACATTTTATTTATTTCATATTTTTTAAATACGATATTAATTAATTCATATTCTTATTTATTAAGATTTTAATTAATTTCGAATTTTTATTTAATTCAGATTGTCTTAAATACGAAATTAAATAATTTGGTACTTTTATTTATTTATAATTTTTTAATAATTTAGGAACTTTATTTATTCAATTTTTTTATTTCAATAGGATATTAAATAATTTTTACTTGTATTTATTTATAATTTTTGAATAATTTAAGAATTTTATATATTTTAATTTTTAGAATATGAAATTAAATCATTTACATTTGTATTTATTTAAAATTTTGAATAATGTAGAAATTTTATTTATTTCAGATTTTTATTTAAATAATTCATTAAGTAATTTAATTTTTTATTTATTTAGAATTTTTAAATAATTTACGATTTTTTTCATATTTTTAAATAGGATATTAAATTATTTAGATTTGTATTTATTAGGATCTTAAATAATTTATGAATTTTATATTTTATATTTCATTTAAATATGATATCAAATAAATTAGATTTTTATTTATTTATTTTTTTAAATAATATAGTAACTTTATTTAATTCAGATTTTCGTAAATACTAAATTAAATAATTTAGTATTAATATTTATATAGAATTTTTTTGAATCATTTGGAAATTTTAATTTTTTCAGTTTATTTATTTATTTAAATAGCACATTAAATACTTTAGCATTTGATATAATAATTTTTTAATTTCATTTATTTAGAGTTTTAGAATACCAAATTAAATTTATATTTTTTGTATTTATTTAAAATTTAGGAATTTTATTTATTTCTGTTTTTTATTTAAATAATACATTAAATAATTTAATTTTTTATTTATTTCAAAGTTTTTCTAAAATAGGACATTGAATAATTTAAATGATATTTATTTATAATTTTTCATAATTTAGTAATGGTATTTATTTTAAATTTTTTAAATAAATTTAATAATTTAGATTTGTATTTATTTAATATTTTGAATAATTTAAAAATTTTATTTATTTAAAAATTTATTTAAATAAGACATTAAATGATTTATGATCTGTATTAATTTTAATAAATTAATGCATTAATTGTTTTAGATTAAGTCCTATAAAAATAATTAAACACTATTAATTACATTATTAATAAAATTATTCAATGTAAAAATATAACATCTGTAATGTAATATAATCTAATATAATATAGCATAATATAATCTAATATAATATAGCATAATATAATTTAACATAATATAGTATAATATAATATAATATAAACATTTTATAACTTTATTCAATTTACTCTCCATATTTAAAAAAAAAAATTAAATGGTCCTAATATTTTTAAAAAACAAATAATATGCTATGTTTTGTTAAATTTTCCTCATTTTAACATACTCAACTATTATGAAATTGCTCTTTTGAATTATATGTGCTATTATTAAATAATTTAGATTTTTATTTATTTAAGATTTTAAATAATTTAATAATTTTATTTATTTTAAATTTTTAATATGAAATTAAATAATTTATATTTGTATTTATTTAATATTTTAAATAATTTAGAAATTTTATTTATTTCAATTTTTTTTATTTAAATAGGACATTAAATAAATTAGTATTTGATTTATTTAGAATTTTTAAATAAATTAGGATTTTTTATTTCAGTTTTTTAAAATATGAAGTTTAAAAAATTATATTTATATTTAATCAAAATATTGATTAATTGAAGAATTAATTTATTTAAGATTTTTATTTAAATAATATAACAAGTAATTTAAAATTTTATCATTTAAAATTTAAAATAATTTAATAATTTAATTTATTTCTTATTTTTTAAATTCGATATATAATTGAGAGGTATTTTTTTAGTTCTAAAAATACATTATAAAATAAAATGCATTATGGTTGTGCACTCTATTATGAATTTCCATATAAAAAAATAAAAATACACCGTAAATATTTACCCCTTCAATGGTGACCAATGTACTCAATAATGGAGGAAGAAATTTTGAAAGGGCCATAGACAAGGGATGTGATGGAAGATATAAAAAGAGGCGTGGGAGAATAAATCAAAAGGGAGTACTGTTAGAATTTATGGGGTGCAGAATGCAAAGTCTTGGATAATGCACTTGTAGAATAAAAAAATTGGTTTGTGAATTAAAAGTCATGGGACTTTTTCTTCCTGCACCGATCAATTTTTTAGTGCACCCTACAATTTTCAAAATGATATTTTACCTTTATTTAAAAGTGACTTTCTAGAACACAGTTTCTGGAAACAAAATTTTCAGAACGAATGAGCGTTCTCCTTCTCTTCTTCTCTTTGCAGTAATGATGTGCAACAATAGCGACAGTGGGGTGCAATAAAAGAGATTCGAATGGAGGAAAATTTAGTTATTTCACCCAACTCTTGAGGTACAGGTTGAAAAATGGGGGTGCAGGAATTAATCATCTCTTTTTGTGACTTGCCTACTTATTTTCTAATATTTTTTTGCATATCAAATGGGGAATAGGCCCTGTTCTGGGTTTGGAATAAATATTTGTTTTTATTCAATGTCACTATATTATGTTTGTTGATAATGTATGAAAATCTATATCTTAGGTGATTCTACAATTCAAATTAGGAACACCATATGTATGTTTTTCTTTTTCGTATAAGACCATTTTAAAATAAATTAAAAATGAAAATATAAGCATGCTTAAAATAAGATTTTTTTATAATTTGTAAATATCAAGTAAAATATTAATTAAAGAAAATTAAACATGGATTACAAATTTAAAGATTTCAATAAACAATGGTTAACGCAAAAACAAATCAGAAGAGGTTGAATTGTACTTTTCTTAAAAGTGTTTTGAAAACCTTTTGTATTTCTTTAAAAGTTTATTTTCTTTGAAGGGAAAGAAAAAAGAAAAAGGAAATTTTTATGGATTCATTTCTTAAAAATCTTCATTTTTCACTGAAAATAAAATTTAGAATATTAAGAAGTGGACTTTAAATCTAACTCAATCTTATAAAATGTGAGGTTTGCACTCAACTCGTGTATGAGACCATATATTTATGGGTAGTCTGATAGCTGCCCGATAGTGAGTGACACGATACGTTTAACAAACTCTAACTCTATACTTTGCTACCATATTAAAAAGTGAACTTTAAACTTAACTCAACCTTATAAAATTGACATATAAGGTGAAGCTTGCACCACTTATATATCATGAAATGCTTTAATATCTAGTTGACGTTAAATCTTTCACCATACTCCCAATATTTTTCATACTCACCTTTAGTAAAAAAAAAACCCAATTATTCTTTTATATTAATTTCTCCAATATTTTTCGTGCCCACTTTTAGTATAAAAACCCAATTATTCTTTTTTATTTATTTCTCCAAATAATTACTCTTAGTATTTTTTCTCTCAATAACATCTTCTAACTCAGTAGTATAGAGTTTTTTAAAGCTTGAGTATCATAGAGACATTTTGCATACAGATAGATAGTTATATTTTATTCTTTATGTTTGTAAGTGCTTTTTTATATATAAAAGTATAAAAAGAGAAGTCATTGTGTTAATTAGTTCTTTATTTTCTTAATGAGGTCATAAAAAACTATCATTACACATTAAATGATATTTAATACATTTCACCAATTTGTTTACTTAATAAGATAACCTAATCTACATACTTATTTTTAAATGGTAGGTTATATTTAACTTCATGGGGAATTGACATGTTTAACTGAAGATATGTTTTTCTCCCCACCTTTGTGCTATTAGAACGTTATTTTTTAGAACATTTTTTTTATTATAAATCACTAGAAAAAATTAAATAAGAATTACTTTTTAAAAAAATAACTAGTTTTATATTAACTAACTAAAAATTATTTTATATTTAAATATTAATATATTTTTTTATTTATAAAATAATATTTAATTTAATTAGTATATTAATTAAATATTTATGTCAATAAAATTAGTTGGTTAGTGATTTTAATGTTTAAAAAAATACTAAATAACCAGTATGATAAGAAAAACACTTACTTCTATTTAGACTGCGTATTATATTATAAATGATACTTATGCCTTAAAATATGCTTATTTCTGTTATTAGTAAGTAAGATTTTTAATTATTTTTAGTTAACAATAATTAATTACTAAAATATCATTTTGTTGATGATGATTTACATATTTCACACAACGATAAATTATATTCCACCCCTTAATATATTTTTAAATTACACATGTCATTCCCCTCTATTAAACAAGTCTTTAAATGAATTTTCTCTTCCTCTGATTCTCAACGTCATAGGAAGTTAGCTTTAAATTATTGTTGAAACTCTAAAATAAGACGAAGAATTTGTAAAGTTTGAAATTCAGTACTATAAAGTTCAAAGCTTAATTTTTTTAAAGTCTAAAACTAATGATAAAGTCACTACAAGAAAAAATGGTTTTAACGAGGTTAAAACTTCCATTAAGTGGTTTACCCTGGGTTGCGGTTTGCCTCGCTAAACCATCCCTGGTAAACTGGGTTTTTTTAAAAACCAGGAAAAGGGTTTCAAACCTCCGTAAAATAAAAATCCAAGCACCCACTGGGTTAACCACTAGACCAAAGAAGTTCTTTGATCATATTATCATTTTTATTTTACTATTATTATTAACATAATTTATACATATTAATATTATATTAACATTATTATTAATATTATTATTATAATTAATATTATATTCATATTATTAATATTATTCATATTATTAATATGTATTAATATTATTCATATTATTAATATTTATTAATATTATTCATATTATTAATATTTATTAATATTATTCATATTATTAATATTTATTAATATTATTAATATTATTACTATTATTATTATTAATATTATTATAAATATTATTATTAATATTATTAATATTATTATAATGAATAGTTTCCAGTGTATGATTCTTCAAAATTTGATACTGTAAATGTAACCAAAAAATAAATTATGATGATGTATATATGTGATAAGTTAATGTCACTTCACACACAACTTATTTTTACTTATTGAAATTCATAAAAACAATCTTTAAGAATTGAATAA
>Ga0123342_1001274_pt1 | contig 42267 bp, 24 predicted proteins | sample Turbeawhitnodule_FD_89960 | JGI IMG/M metagenome (GOLD analysis project Ga0123342, IMG submission 89960) | Root nodule microbial communities of legume samples collected from Mexico - Turtle bean Mexico white nodule | ecosystem: Host-associated > Plants > Roots > Nodule | place: Mexico: Nepantla...
CGATCGGCGATCATGTTGACAGAACGCCGCTTCATTAACCGGCGATCATGTTGGCCTTTGCATACCTTCGGCGACCACCGACTACGCACGCATGGAGATCGCCTTTTTCGACGACCACCGACTACGCACACATGGAGATCGCCGTTTCATGTTGACCCTTGCAGACCTTCGACGACCACCGACTACGCCCGCGTGGAGATCGCCGGTTCATCGACCTTGTATAACTTCGGCGATCATGGCGGAATTTGCCTCATACAAACCTTGCTGGATTTGGATTTGCTCACGTCAGTGAATACCTACAGCATATCATGGCCCCTTCTTGCACATGTGTCTCCTTAAGAGAATTCGCTCTATATCTTCAAACGTGTAGCACCCTACGTCCCTGCAATTTGATCACAGCTATAGCCCTCACAACCAGTTGTAGCATGTCTCGATGCATCCCCCTTCTTGCACATGTGTCTCGATGCATCCTTTCAAGGCTACCAGTTATTCTCAATACATCCTCGATGCATCTCTCGATTCTACTTTGATTATGAATGGAGGAACATATAAAACGTAATCTATGGAGGGGTTGGTCCATATCGCGCCCATGCAGAAAAGACTTCACTGAACGAAGAAAGCGAGAGAAGACCTTTTTTTCTATCTCATAAACAAGATTAGATGGTGTATTCAGGTCGAAATCGAAAGAGGAAACTGAACGCCGGTTCCAACGCTTGGACAAAACACGGTTTTTTGACTATGATAGGGTTATTTTTTATTTTTTTTTACCAAAATGGGGTCCGTTTAACAAAAATTACAAATTTAGACAAGTCGTGCAAATTCGGCACGACTTCATATGCAGAAATCGTTCCAATTAGGCACGACTTCTGCCATGTCATACTGAAGTCGTGCCAACTTGACACGACTTCTGCCCTGTCATACTAAAGTCGTGCCAACTTGGCACCACTTCTGCCACGTCATTTTTTTTAAAATTTTATTGTTTATATATTGGATAGTAAGTTATGTAAGGTTAAAAATTAATTTGATACATAATTTTCTAAGAGTGTTAGTTTAAAAGGAACAAAAAATTGGATAATCGTGTATGAATCATGTTTGACGGTAATGTAATACAATAACTTGATTATTTGATTAATTAAAAAATAGAAAAAAAAATTATTGAATTTAGAAATAAATAGATAAATGAAAAATTATTATATTTGGAAAATAAATAGAGAATTATTGTTGTGAATTTGCAAAATAAATAGCTTGAGAAGTAATGATTTTACAGAATACGTAATGATGAGAAAAAAATAATTTTTAACATTACATAATTTACTATCCAATATATAAACAATAAAATTAAAAAATTATGACGTGGCAGAAGTCGTGCCAAGTTGGCACGACTTCAGTATGACATGACAGAAGTCGTGCCAAGTTGACACGACTTCAGTATGACAGGGAAAAAGTCGTACCAAGTTGACATGACTTTAGTATGACATGGCAGAAGTCGTGCCTAATTGGGACGACTTCTGCATATGAAGTCGTCCCAATTAGGCACGACTTGCCTAAATTTGTAATTTTTTTTAAACGGACCCCATTTTAGTAAAACAAAAAAAATAACCCATCATGGTAAAAAAACCACAAAACACTGGTTGTAACCACGTCTTGGTTGGGAGAAAAGAGAGAATGTAGCAAATGATTGAGTCTTGAAAACAACTGATATATCAGCCATGGTTGAGAATGCAGAGTGTGCATGGATGCTTCACTTTCTTATAGGAAGATAGAAGTATGAGCAATGGTTAAGAATCCAAAATATGCATAGTTACTTCAGTTTCCTGCAGGAATAACTCACCGCCCAACCTATAGTATGTAGCCAAGTTTGTTTGCATGCTTAATATATTTATTGTAAATTATCACCAAAAAAAAATGTTCAATTGGGTAATATTAGGGTGGTAAAACGCATCGGTGCATGATCCGATCCGTAAAGAACGTGTGAATTTGAAATAGTAGATTATCCTGTTATAAGGTGAGATGGCGAGTTCATCGTCATTTTTCAAATTTTTTCCTTTTTTATTTGTTATATATCTATTTACTTAATTATAATCATTTATCTCATTTTTTAGACAATAAGAATAAATTAAATTAAATTTTAATATTTTAATAAAAAAAACTTAATACTTAACAAAATAAAAAAATATCAACATTATTTTAATGAATCAAATAATGTATAAAAAAAATAATATAAATAATTTATTTTAAAAGTAAGAGATCTCTATAAAAGTGTCAAAAATAAAAAAGGGTGAAGTGATCCCATCATGTCTCGCCTTACTTAACCTGTTGGATTGACAAGTTAGACGGAATAAACAAATTCAAAAAACCTTGTCCAGAGGCAAGAGTTTGAAGCTTCGGACAATGCTTGAGCATTTCACGACCAAAGTGCACATGGGTCAACTCAAACTGAACTAAATTCTGAATATCAAAACATCAAAAACTCCATTTTTCCCCTTAAAAAATGGAAAATAAATAAGAAATAAATTTTACACACATTACTAAATCTGTGACCAAATCTTGAAAGTTCTTATTAATTTCCAACTATATGTGGACGGGTCCAACTTGGGCAAATTGTAGAACTTTTCTGCAGTATTTGCAGCCATATGACTAGCAAATCCTCCAGATTAGGAGTCCCAAAAAGAGACGGGGAAGAAAGAAACACAAATGCAAGATTTTAACCAAGGACAAATCAACAAAGAAAATATGTTTCAGGGTTAAGTTGGTGAATTTGATAACTACAAGGGTTTTGCAGCTAAGCACTATGTTTATGATATAATTTGACTCAGTTAGAATCCAGAGGAAAAATATGGACTAAAATAAAACCCAAGTTGTTAATCATTATAATTTATATTTTTATTTTTATTTTCAATTGTGGAAGGTCTAATTTTTTTCTAATTTACAAATATTTATAAATATAAATTATAAGAACAAATACAAATGCATAACAAAATTTGTTTTGACAGCATGATGGGATTATTAGAATTCGCCATCAAAGTCAATAATCCATATAATAAAAAAGATTACATTAAACATCATCTTAAATCATCAATGTAAGATATATTCTAATCGAAAAATGTAATAATATGAAACAAACTTGAATTAGGTGAAGAAAACTATATTTATTTGATAAACATATCCACTAATAATCATACTCAGATCCCCAAATTGACTCTTCAAATGATAGTGTACAAGTATCCGAACTCTTTCTGCATGAGGATAAATCTCTTATCATATCATGTCTTCTCACAAGATCACTATATTCATCCTGGTGAATGAGGAATTTCATGGTCTGTAAAAAACTTGCATTCAGCATAATATATTCCGCAAATCGATAATCAAACGCAGAACCCCTGTAGTCTTTAAGACAACAGGTTTTAAGGCGTAATGAAATGCATGTAGGAACAGTAAGTGGGAATGGCAAAACTTGTTCTTCTTCATCGCCTTCGGTGCCTTCTTCGTCTTCATCGCCTTCAATGCCTTCAATGCAAATGACAAGAGTTTGAAGCTTTGGACAATGCCTGAACACTTCCCAAAAGTGAGGCCATTTCTTGCTAAACTCCCAAGTGCTAAACTCAAGTTGAACTAAATTCTGAAAATCACAAAACAGGTCTGTCTCCAATATCTGTAAGAGATACAAAATAATATCAAAAACATCAGAAATCATATTTTTCCCTTAAAAGTACAAAGTAAATGAGAAGCAAATTTTACATGCATTACCTTATCTGTGACCAAAACTTCAACGTTCTTAACAAATTCCAATGGAACTACAAGTGTGTCGACTTTAGCTCTAACCAACTTGGGAAATGCGCGGATTTCATTTTGAATAATGCAATCAATAGTATCGATTTCCAAGTCTTCAAGATTAGGAGACCCAGATATAAGCTGTTCAAGAAGATCATAACATTCTTGGAACCGAATAGAATTCAAATGCAAGATTTTAAGCAAGGGCAAATCAATAAAAGAAACATTTGTCAGTTCTACGTTGGTCAACTTGAGAACTACAAGAGTTGTGGAGCTAAACACAACAGAGGGCACCGCCGCAGTGTAGCAAATCAGTTCGAGATGAAGGTGTTCAAGACTACCACTTATTCTCAATAAATCCTCAATGCATCTCTCGATACTACTAGAATTATAAACGAAGGAACATATAAAACGTAATCTATGGAGTGGTTGGTCCATATCGCGCCCACGCAGAAAAGAGTTCGCTGAGCGAACAAAGCGAGAGAAGTCCTCCATTTCTATGTCATAATCAAGATTATATAGCGTATTGAGGTCGAAATCGAAAGAGGGAACTGAACGCCATAGAAGGTTCCAACGCTTGGACAAAACACTGGTTGTAACCACGTCTTTGGTTGGGAGAAAAGAGAGAATGTAGCAAAGGATTGAGTCTGGTAAACAACTGATGATATCAGCCATGGTTGAGAGAATGCAAAGTATGCATGGAAGCTTCACTTTCTTATAGGATTAAGAGAAAAGATAGAACTATGAAGCAATGGTTAAGAATCCAAAATATGCATAACTCACCACCCAACCTATCAAATCTTTTAACAAGATTTTATTTCTGCATATGAATTGAAATTGACGTGATGCCATGAGAAACCTCACCTTGGGAAGTGAAAGAAAAGTCTAAGGTTATATTTTCCATATTGCATTCAAAAAATTATAATGTGATGTTATTACTTATTACTAATAATATGTAAATGTTGGTTAAATAAGTTTTTTTAGTAGTTTATTATTTTGAGTTTTTTTATTTTTTATAAATATATATTAACATTTTATATAAGATATAATTTTATTACTTTATTTTATATTCATATATATTACATATGATTTTACTATTTAATTTTTTTTACACAAAGTGAGAATTTTTTTTTAATATTTTAATAAATAATATATTTGAGAATAAGTTTGCATTGTTCTTATTATTATTTTCATACTTTTATATTATACAATTTATTTTAACTATTATATTATTTACAATCTTATTTTACTATTGTAGAATTATAGTTTAATATTGTTTTATTTAATCAATTTTAAATAAATTTTTTGTATTATATTGTAATGAAGAACATCTTATGAAAAATCATATTTATTAATATAGAGTCTTTTTAGTCATGCTCCATCTACTTTTCGCCCCTTTACAATTTTTCTGTTAATATTTAATAAGAAAATGGTCTTTTGACAATGTACTTCCATATTTCAGTAAATATTAATATTTTAATTATTTTTAATTTTTTAATTTTAAAAATTATTTTAATATTTAATATTTTGTTTATATTTTTATTAAAAAAATTATTTTTTTATAATAAATATTAATATTTTGTTGTAAGGGTAAAATGGATTAGGAAGTGAAATTATTAATATTTTGTTATCATCACCCTATTTAATAACCACACACTTCAAAAATATGTGTAGCTGGTCGAAATCAAACACCTTCAAATGAAGGTTTCCTTGTGAGAATATCATATATACACCATTTAAAATAAAAGAAATATAATTGAAACGATTTATCCAAAAGTAAAAGATTAATTAAATAATATTTTAATTCCTCGTAAATTGTGGTTGTTTACGTTCCTTAATAATTTTTTTCTGATTTCATCTTAAAAGAATAAATTATTCTCATTATTCTTTGGGTGTAGGTTATATAGTAATAGTGATTTTACAATGTCTTAATTTATTTTTTATAATATTCATACTTTAATTAATTTCTTATTTGGTGATTGATAGTGTTAAAATAGAAAATATTTCTTTATTATGATTCAGGGTCCTATTTAATATCTAGAGTCTTAAATTTTATATTATGTTAATAAATTTCAAGTTTTTTTAAGTAATTGATTTTAAACTTATGACTTTTACAACGAAATTAAGCGATACATTAATCATTGATGAAGACTGGTATGTATTTTTCTTTTAATAAATTTGTATGTGTTGTTTTTATCCTAAATAAAATTTTCAAATTATTCCTTATAATTTGTTTTATTTCAGTGTTGACATATTTTAAGTGATCAACTATTCATATGTCAAGAATAAATAGGATTAACATTTTATTTTAAAATTTAATCAATATAAGAAAATTTATTTTGTGTGTTTTTAATAACAAATATTACAAATGGTGTTTGATTTTAGAAGTTTATAATCATGACAATCCCTGCACAAAGAATAGTGTTTGGTTGAGAGAAAAGATAGAATATGCAGAGTTGCTTCAGTTTCTTGCAGGAGTAACTCACCACCCAAGGTATCAAATCTTTTACAAGATTTTATTTTTGCATTGGAATTGAAAATGATGTGATGCCAAGAGAAACCTACACTTGAGAAGTGAAGGGAAAAGTTTAGGGCTATATTTTCCATATTCTTCATTGAAAAACTTATGATGTGATGGTACTACTTATTAATAATAATATGTAAATGTTTGCTAAATAAATTTTTTAGTAGCTTATTATTTTTTATAAAATATTTTTCTATTTTTTTATTTTTTATATAAGATAGGATTTTGTTTTTTATTCATATATTATATGGCTTTACTATTTAAATTTTTTTACACAAAGTAAAAAATGTTTCTTTAATATTTTATAAGATACTTGAGAATAAGTTTATTATTCTGATTATTATTTTCATACTTTTGTATATATCATTTATTTTAACTATTATATTATTTACCATATTTATTTTACTATTTTAGAATTCTACTTTAATATTCATAGGTACTAAATTTGTTTCATTTAATTAGTTTTAAATAATTTTTTATTATATTGTAAAAAAAACATTTTATGAAGGAATTTTAGCAATCACTCATAACAAACATTAAATTAAGAAATGTATTTGTTATGGGTTTGTGTGTAAAAAAATTATATATATTTATTTATTTTTATTTTTTCCTAAACTCAATAATAGTAAAGTGTGTATCCGAATCTATTTGTGTACCACTACATTTATAGTAAGTTAATAAAAAACAATGACTTTTACCATTAACATTGAAGTTATGTTGGTCAAACATTACTTCAACTAGGAAGTCAAATTCTCCTTACCATATACATTATAGTAAGTTACCACATAAATAATTATTTTATCATTAACATGGAAGTTGTGTTGGTCAAATATAATTTCAACTAAGAAATCAAACTCTTCTCATCCAACGCTAAAGTATGTAGGGGAGTTTGTTTGTGTGCTCAATACATTTATAATAAATTATCACATAAACAGCCACATTGCCATCAATATTAAAATTACATCGGTCACAAAGTCATCTTTATTATGCACAACTTATATTATACAAAGTCATCTTTATTATGCAAAAACTTATATTATATGAAGTCATGCCATTTAAACATACTTAGGATAATTGTAATATTTTCAAGAAAATATCAATTGAATAATATTTTTAATCTGATTGTCAAGATTGTGTTGATTAAAAATAGTAATCCGCATTGTCATAAGGTGGGATGAAGAGTTGACCTCTCATTTTTCAATTTGTTTTCCTTCTTTATATTGTTTTAAATCTATTTACTTGATTATAATCATTTATATTTTTTTTTACAATAAAAATATAAAAAAGAGTAATAAAATTATATCAAATTTTAATATTTTAATTAAAGAAAACTTAATGTTTAACAAAATAAATTAAATATTAACAATACTTCAATAAATTAAATAATGTATAAATAAAGTATTATAAATAAAATTTTATATAAAACATTAACCACCACAAATTTGTATTCCAAAAATATGAGATCCTTTATAAAAGTGTAAAAAAAAAAAGTGAACTAACCTGCCAACTAACCATTCACCCATAAATCTTGGCGCATTTTACCATCCCTAAGTAATATAAAAAAAAGTACACCATTTCTAGAAATTTCCCATTATGATGTAAAGTGTTTTTTTCAAAATAATTTGATAAAACACTGAGTAAAAGAAATGAAAAAATTAAATATTTTACGTAAAAAAAATTAACAATTAGACCATATTTATTTGATTTGACTTGAGAAAATATAAAGACCAAAACTAAGTGTGATTAAACTTTTTGCCGAATATGCAATGCAACTAATATCAGCATATTTTATGTTTAGTAGGACAAACAAAAAAGTGGATACTTCTAATATGTAAAATAAAACAATTCAAAGTAATACACTTTTTCAATAATATATAATTTTTTAATGATTTTATACACATATGAAAGATGCTCCTAGTTATCACATATGCTTCTCTGTTTCTGGAATTAGCATCACTTGTAATTTGAAGAAATGAGTTACATGTCCTTGTATCTTATGAAATAAACATCTTCCATACTTAACTCAACAATTGATACAATAACTAGCTAGGCTTTTCATTTCAAGAACTATATCAGCCACTGTTTACTGACATGATTTACCACCATTTTCATTTCACCATCTATAATGCTGACAAAAACTACATGAAATTTCGTAATTTTCAAAAAGTTATGACCCCAACATTCAATATGGATCTGGAAAATAAGAGAATGTGATCTAAGATGGCTCTCATTTTTTCTGTGAATGAACCAAAAGGCCAAAGCAGCTTAGTTTCTGAAATATAATTTCATATTATACAGTGGAAATCACAGGCTTCACATTGTTATGTCTCACTATTTTGTTGAAGGAACTGAAGGTCTTTCATTTGTATTTCCACAGCTTCTTTTGATAGAGGCTTGAGTTCTGAAACATAACCATCATCAACACCAGCTGCTACTTTCTCTGCCTTGTCTTTCACAAGGCTCTGGATCACATCGCGTGGAACTGTTGGAAAAACAGCACCAACCATTGCTGTCAGCAGTCTCTCATCTTCTTCCTCTACACCATCCCTTCCAAAGCAACACACATAGATTGCATCAAGAGCCTTCCCAGCTCGAATCTCCATTTCTATAGCAGGAGGCTCAGCCTTTAGCTTTGCCCGTCTCTGCATTGTTGAATGAAGTTTTATAGTGTTTTTAGTGCCATATAGATAAAACTTAGCTTCAGCATAATCAAAACACCAAGCATACCGGCACAGAAAGCAAGAATATCTTCCACATAACTTTGTTTTTCCTCTTCTCTATACAGCATTTCTCACAACACAAGATGAATGAAAATTTATCTGGATTTGTTATGGGGATTTGCCATCACCCTTTGAAAGGTTTCTTTGAGAGCATCCTAATATTAGACCATTCCTATTACTTACAACTTACAAGTATGCAACTTTGCTGTGTTGATATGGTTGGTACTTAGTGATATTTTACTGTTCATAGTTTAGAGTTTAGATAACATATATTGGAACAACTAAGTCAGTTAATGCAAACTGGTGGAGTTCTTCTTCAAATGCAGCATAGTATCAAAACAAAATGACCTTCAAAGATAGATAGATACACCAAAACTAGTGAAATAAGGACCAACCTCCTTTGCCTCACTCATCAAGGCCATGAAATTCTGCTCCTCAAATTCAATGTCATTTGAGATCCTGAGCCTAGAGACCCCTTCTAGAATATCTTCAGTTTTGAGAAGACCTGCGCCAACGGCTGCTAGCCAACAGCATAACAGAACATAGAGAGGATCCCCTGCCTATTCACAACAAACCAACACCAAGTCACACATTCATTCCCCTTTAGCTCACCAAAACCAAAACCAATTGTTACCCCAAAACAATGCCAAAAGTAAAATTACAAAACAAAAACAAAGGATAAATCAACCCATCAATATTCAAATTTGATTATGGGGTAGGAATCAAACATTTCACCTGTCTTCATCAATGTAAACTCAAAAGATTGAGTTCTGAGCATGAAATCTAGCTCTTTAAATCTAACCACAAAACCCAGTTAATCCATGTAATAAAGGTTTGCCTTAAATATATCACAGGTTAGATAGGTGAACTTCTAATTCCAATTCTTATTAGGGCATACAAGGAAAACTCAACCAACAAAGACTGATATATCAGATAAAAGAGTCTCAAAACTTAAATAAAATACCAAATAGTTCATTCTACTTAATGTAAATAAAACTCTTAACACATCAATTTATGATTCCATGATAGTGTAAATTCCTACATTTTTTACACAATAAAATTACATTGTTAAGTTCTGTAATGAAATAACTAATCAAGTTTCTTGTTTTGAACATGATTTCTGATTGGTTGAAACTCTATGAAAGTGAAACTCTTGCTTAACTACCCAACCTTGATCAATTACAAAGACATGATTTTGATTTGACACGAATGAACCCCAGAAATCAGATGAAAGGGTGTGAGGAGAAGGATTGGTTGATCACTCACCCTTCCTCGTCGGTCTTGGAACTCATAGAAGGCAGCGGAATCAGCCTGGGAGCACTTCTTCCCAACGCGCCTTCTGAACTCAGCAAAGTCCACGAGGTCATCACCGACGCCACCTTCGTCGCTGAGGATTCTGGCAATGAGACCCACCACAGGAAGTGCCCCGATGACCCTGTTGGCGAAATTGCCCAAGGAGTTGGAGTTATCCATGTAGGCTTTGACACTGAAGTGTTTGACTCTTGAAGTGGGCTTGGTGGTGGTGGGGTGAGCATGGTGGCGGTGGAGGTGGAGGTGGCGGTGGCGGAGGGAGGAGAGGGTGAAGAAGTGGGAAGAGAGAGATGAGAGGGGTGAAGTGGACTTCAAAACCACCATGGTTGGGGGGGTTAAGGTGGTTGGGTTTGAGGTTCTTGGCCTCACGTTTATATATGTTATCCACTTTGCTTTCTTCTTCTCACTTCTCATACTTTATTTATGTACAAAAATAATAATTAGCGTGTAAATATCTATTGAAAATATTTAATTTATATATTATATAACTATGAAGTATATAAATTAATAATAAAAATTTATGTATATTTTTTAATAATATTTTTTATGTTCAAAATAATTTATTTTTTATTTTTAAAATTATAATAAAAATTTATATTATAAATTTAAATTTTTAGAAAATTAATGTATTTTTTATTTTTAGAATTGTGTTTGAATTGTCAAAAATTTAATAAATATTTTTTTTTCTAGTAGACACTTCACCGATATGTGTTCTACAAATGTAGTATTAATGTCAGTGTCTGATACATGTGTCCGTTTAAAAAGATATGTCCGTGGCTCAGAGATAAAAATTCTCTTAACTTCTTTTTATTAACACTAATTATTTGTTTATAATAAAATGAACATAAACGTTTTACTACCACCATGACACACATTTGACGAGGTCAATGAGGCAAAAAATTATGATGTGACAATGACAATTTTGTAACAATAATGATTTCATAAGCATGTTGGATACTGCTTCTCTGAACTCTTGTTTACCACCACCGATGACTCCTCCAGTGACGCTCATCTCTAAATCGCTTCGTCGCCTCCTCGACGAGTTCCTTTGCTGCGAGGCCAGGTTGAAAGTTGTTGTTCTCATGAGTCGCGACCCCTCTCAGATCGTCAAGCGAGATCGTCATTGTTGCGCTCGACGTGACGACACACCGGGAACAACTCCGCCGCTAACAACAAGGATCGCGTGCGGTCGTTGTCGTGAACGATGGCGCGGAACTGGTCGGCGTCAAAACAGATCCACACAACTCTCAAAACGCTGTCATTTGATGATTCGACTGTCGGAGAAGGCCCTTCGTCGTAGGGATCAAAGACGAAACTCTAAATTTGGGTCATATATTACATCAATTATTACTGAGATCTGATTATATATATTACACTGATTATTACTAAGAACTGATTATATATATTACACCGATTATAACTAAGAACTGCAAGTAGCTCGCGCTAGTTATTCGCGCAGAATCTGCTGTCACGTGTGTTGCGTATTCTGCTGTCACGTGTGTTGCGTCAAACGTAGGTTAATATATTAGGACTCTAAAATAAATATATTTTTCTGAGTTATATTGTTAATAATATATTATTCTATACTTTGCTTGTGTTGTCATGTCATGCTTTCTTGTTTATGCAATTCGAATCAAGTACATATTATTGTTTTGATTTAACTTAAAATAATTAGTCGTATTTATTTTGTAAATATGCTTCAGTTTAAAGTTTTTTCTTTGAAGGAATATTTCATTTAAAGTTAAAATCTTTATTTTGTATGGATTGCACACAAAAATGTACTGATTACACACTTTTAGGAATTACAGAAAAGTCTTTCTGTTCTTATATATTACATAAATCTCTTTCTACTTTATATATATTTTTTATAATTAAACTCGTAGAGTATGTCTTTTTCCAAGTAGATTTAGTGTCGTTAACAAATTTGTTTTTATTAATTCATGCACTGACAATTATTTTTTTATTATCTTTTTGGTCATTTTTTGAATTCAGGTTACTTTTTCTGGTTTTTAGATTTATGTTATTTTCGACAATTTTCAAATCTCTACTATTTCTTAGTGATTCCTAGATTCATGTCACTTTCAGTCATTTTTAACCACTCGTTACTTTCAACAATTTATACATTACTTTCATTAATTTCATTTACTTTTTTAGTAGGATTATTTTTTTAATAGTTCAATACTCCTAGGGATTTCTAAATCCCTTAATTTCATTTGTTATTTTTTTAATGAACTTTATACAATAATAAAAAACAAAATTAAAATTTTGATATTTATAAATGTAATAAAATGAATAACTAACAAAGTTTACAATTTCAAAATATAATAATGTAAACAATAACATTACATTATCATTTATTCTAATTCACAAAATTAAACATAATAAAAATTAAATAATATTTTTTTAATTATTCATGTTGATAATTTATTTTTTTAGAAACATTTTTTTATTATATTTCGAATATATAAAAAATAATCATAATTAATAATGTTCAAATAACAATATAAAATATATATTAATTAAATTACAATATAAAGTATATATTAATATAATCAAAATTTAAATATTATTGGTGATGCGTAAAACATAATAAAATTATAAGACAATACTTTTGTAAAAAAAGCTCATTATTACTTAAATTTTATTCATTAATGATTTTAATAACAAACCGTGTAACTACCCAGCGTTTTTAGTTCTAACAACCACGTTTCTTTATGTAAAATGACAGCTGCGAAATATTATTCCATTTTTAAATAATGTTTCAGAAAAGAAATATTCCTAAAAGCAATAATTCTCAATACTGTAAGTATCCAAATAATTAGTGATGCACAATTAAAAATGCATTAAAAAGGTTTAGTTAGATAAAAACAATTATTTGTTTTTTTACGAGAAATGATGTTTTGGTAATAATATGACTATTTAATAATTTTTTATTTAAATATATTAATTAATTTTTACAGTATAAATAGCAGTACGCATTGCTTTAAATTTGAAAGCTGAGAGAAGGTGAATTGATAGTGTGGAGTTGATAACAGAGGAAGAAAGGAAGAAAGAGATGGGAGCATATTGTAACGTCGACGTTTCGTTGCCACCTTTCTACGGCGTCGCTTCAAGCCAAGATCCCAGGTTCTGCAAGCACGTTCACGACAACGTCCATGGCAACATATATATTGATCCCGTAATTTCTGTTCACAATTGAATCGTTTCGTTTCTCGAATCTTATTCGCTTGTAGCTACGAAGAAAACTGAAGCACGCTATTGTTTTTGTTTTTTGTTTTTGATTTTTCTGATTTTTTTTATTTTTTTTTTGCGTTTTGTTCGGTTTTTGCAGCTTAGTTTGAACTTCATAGACACTGAGCAGTTTCAGAGGTGAGTTTGAAACGTTTTTGTTATTCTGTGAAACGGTTCATTTCCACAAGCTTGTTGTTATGTTTTGTTGTTTGTTAATTTTTTGGTTCTGTTTTTTTTTGTTTATGTTGCAGGCTTCGCGAGTTGAAACAACTTGGTGAGTTAATCATCGTTTATTGAATCTTATTGTAAGAGATTCGGTTAGAAATTAGAAGCTGCTTGAAATTGAAAATAAATACACTGGGATAGGTACTAATTCTAGGAAGGGTTTTTAATGCATTTTATTTTCCATGTGAGCTCACGAATAGTTTGTTTGCTTTTAGATGCTTGAACTGTTGTTTCAACGGCGGGGCTACTTAGCATGAAAAACCTTTATGCTTGGAATTTATGTATGAAATTAGGTTAGAGTGGGACCAAGATCTTCAAGGGTTATTGTTGTTGTGGTCATGGTTTCGTTTTGATCCTTTACATTGCAGGCAAATAGCCGCAGTTGTGGTCCTGGTGAGTTTAAAAAGACCTTGAAATTGTTGCCAAGTTTGCAGTGTTGGACCACTTTTAAGAACCATGAGTGGATTATATTTTTGAGTGTTCCCAGGCATCCTGTTTGTTAGTGATAATTTTAATTTGTTTGTTTTGTAGTGTAATCAGGTTAGTACGCAAAATGATAGAATGTAGTGAATGGTAAACTATCAAATATTTAGTTGGACTGTTATGCTATTTTGCTCTAAATGCTGGCTATCTAGGCTTCTCCTTTAGGCAAGAGGCTAGCTGGGGAATTTCATGGGAAAGTTGGTTTTACTGCTTTGGGGTTTCAAATGAAGTATGCCAAGATCTTGGTTTTAAGTTCAATTTAAAATAATACCAAAAGAAGATGCATTTATTGGTCATCAATACTCATTTTTCATGTGTGTCGTGAAAATTTTGAGTACTTTAATGAGTTTTACTTGCAGGAAAAGGGTACCATGCATGTATATATAAAACAGGTTTTAGAGTTTTGGAAGTTCATTTATACTTGCAGTATAGCTTAGTTCTGATATTGAAATGACACTATGGTTAAGAGTATAGCTTAACAATTTGGTATAAGGTAAACTGTTTTTGCTTTACAACAATATTATTTTACACAAATTTTGTGTAAGGATGTGAATCTGTTAGTGTCTGTGTGTGTATGTGGGTTTTTTGTTATTATTATATGCCAGCTTTTATAGTATGTTGAAAGTGTCATGAAGGTAGAGAAAAGATCTTTCTGAATTTTCACTATTATGTTACAGAGATGAGATGAAACACATTGAATTTTAACGGAAACTGAATAACTTATTATGCATTTATGTCATGACCTAACTAACACAAGGATGTCGATTATTTGATTCCCTGCTAACCACTGGGACTAATAAATCTATCTCTATAAATAAAAAAATTTCCCTTGTGATGCAATAGAATATATCGAGGATTGTGTTAAATATCCATTTAGTCTCTCAGAAGATATTAAGTTTATTTCTTTGGTTACGAAGTAGTTCTTTACATATTCATGTAACCTGTAACACGAAGACAGTTGTTGTGAAATGTAATTTTTAAAAAAGCTGCTTCAAAAGCTGTCATGCCATTGATGCCCACATGGCTTGATGTCCTCTTTTTAATGTTCAGTATGTTTAATCACTTCAATAAATCAGTTTGTTTTTATGTTTCAGGTTTTACGAACATGGTTTATCCAGGTGCTATGCATTCCAGATTTGAGCATTCTCTTGGCGTGTATTGGCTAGCTGGTCAATGTGTGGAAAAGCTTAATACTTATCAGGTATAAAATTTTATTAAGTATTTTATCATTTTAAAGGTAAAGTCATTTTGACAGGATGCTAATTTGTGCTTGTGTTGTGATCATGCAGGGCCTGGAGCTTGGTATTGATAGATTTGATATTCAAACAGTGAAGCTTGCAGGTATCTCATGTTTCTTGGAACTACCGTTGATTTTAATCCAATATAGTTTTTTAATAATTTTTACTGCGGATGCCTTATTTTCTGTAGGACTTCTGCATGATGTGGGTCATGGTCCTTTCAGTCACTTGTTTGAACGCCAGTTTCTTCCCCAAGTTATCAGTGGTTGCGATTGGTAATCTTATTTTTACCATTTTTAATACAATTTTGCATTTAATGATCTAATTTACTTCATTTTTCTCTGCATTTTCCCCTCGTAATGTTTAGAGAAAAGTTGTACTTCTGTCAGTAAATTCCTTATTTTTTGTGTCATATTTTTTTACGTTGTAGGTCTCATGAACAAATGTCAGTTAATATGGTCGATTATATGGTTGATGAACACCATATTGATGTCGACTCCCAGATGATAAAAAGAGTCAAGGTAAAGCTACTTCTTAGCATTATTTATTTTCCTGCATTAGATTTTGAGCATCACTTCCTTAACGATCATAAACATTATGTCTGAAATAAATTAACAAAGTTGTTGTTAGTGTAAGTAATAAATAGGGCGATTAGGCAGTGTAGACCTGGAAATAACTTTCTTCTAGTTTTGAAGCACTGTAATAAATGTGCAGATACCCATGGTATTTCTTTGTTCTTTACCAGTCATCACTAGGAAATGTTTGTTCAAGCTCCGCCTTGGACATATTCAAAACAGATTTAGAAGGTTGTCTAGCTTCCATTTTCCCATCTCCTTTACTGTGTGTGGATATCCTAAGTTGAAACAGAAATTGCACGGGTTTATGTTCTCAGATATTTGTTCACTTATTCTGCATCAGAAGCATATTGCATCTCTCATATAAATAGAAAGTAGAAAGAGGTTTGCATCTTCATTCTATTAAGTGGTTAATGTTGGCAGGATATGATACTGGCAAGCTCTGACTTTGCTCCTCCAAGGGTAAGATTTTTAATTTATTCTATTTTATATTTTCTATTCTCTAGGCATAATTATTAATAGTTTTGATGGATCATTTTTTTATTCTTACCAAAGTTATTTGTTACCAATGTATCCTTTCTCTTTTATATTTTTTACTCAATTGTTGGTTATTTAGAGCTCAAGTGAGAAAAGTTTCTTGTATGATATTGTTGCAAATGGGCGAAATGGAATTGATGTTGACAAGTAAGTAAACAGAAAATTTAACAGTTAAATCTGGTTTATTGATCTTTTTTACATACATTTTTTCATGTACTCTTTGAGTATCTGAGCATGTGTTCTGCCATATTGTAATACTTTGTGGAGACTATTGTTTTGCAGATTTGATTATATTCCCCGTGACTGTCGAGCTTGTGGTCTAGGATGTAATTTTGAATTTCAAAGGTTTCATGAATCTCTTAAAAAATAATTAATTCTTATCAGTTGTTTTATAATTCTTCTTAGCTGGAAAGCAAACTTAAATATAGGTTATGTAACACTTCTAGCAGCTAAAATTGTAATTTACCTACAGGTTATTGGAGTCAATGTGGGTTTTGGATGATGAAATTTGTTTTCGTGCTAAGGACTGTTAGTGTCATACCTCAACATTTTTTCATAATGCATTTCTGATTTTCCTATTCGATTGTATTTCTAATTGTCCCTTGCTCTTGGCTGTGCAATTTGCTAGACCTCACCATCCATAAAATGTTTGCCACTCGTGCTGATCTGTACAGAACAGTTTATACACATCCAAAAGTGAAGGTGCGAAGTAGTTATTTTGTTTGGAAGATTATTTTATTTTAGGTAGATGTAGATGGCTGCCTTCCCCCTCCCCTTTCCTGTTTATTTAATATCCATAAGCTTTCCCTTCTTGTTTTTACAGTTTCTAATCCCATCTTGATGTTTCCAGGCAATGGAGCTTATGATAGTAGATGCACTTGTTCACGCTAATAGTTATTTGGAGATTTCATCTAGCATACATGATCCTTCTCAGTACTGGAAGGTTACGAGGGCCTGTACAAATGAACTTGTATTAAAAACATTTTAACAATGCTCTTTTGAATCATAAAATGTAATTTGCTTAAAAAAATGCAGCTGGATGACACAATAGTTAAAACCATTGAGACAAGTCCAAGTCAAGAACTAAAGGAAGCAAGGGAGTTGATCCTGCGCATTCGAAGGAGGAATTTGTACCAGGCATGTTTTTGACCTGTTTCTTTTCTGTGATAGTTATCTGCAATTATCTATTAGGTAGTGGTATTTTCGCAAGCTGTTTGGCACGAATTCCATATGTGTCTTAATTCATGTTACATTGGCTTAAAATGTTTGTGTGATTAAAATTTTTGTATTTATTAAATTATAATTATTTAGTTTTGCTGAATCTAAGGAAGAATTTTGTTTTGCAGTTTTGTAACGAGTACCCTGTGCCAAAAGATATGCTGGACAATTTTAAGAAGGTCACTGCTCAAGATATTGTTTGCTCTCAGGTGTTCAATCTGGCTAAACCTTACTATTTTCAAATTGCATATAATTTTGATTTTTTCTCTTTATTGAGGAATTCCATTTTGTTTTATATATGTCATTTGACAGAAGAATGGTGGGGTTACACTGAAAGAGGAGGATGTAGCTGTTTGCAATGTCAGCATTGATTTGACTCGCGGAAAGCATAATCCCCTGGAAAGGTATTGAGTGAAGAAGAATAATCATGGTTCCTGAACAGTGACCTTTAGTTTGTTTCAATTTCCTAATATCTTGTCCTAATGTATTATTTTCTCTTTTATGGTGCATGTTTCTGTGGCAGTATCCACTTTTTCAAGGTACATCACCTACCTAACTATATTTTTATAGTAGTAAATCCTCTTACCTTGTGCAGTTTGACAGTTTCTGGGCTAATTTGTTTTAGTTTAAACTGTTTTTTATTACTTCTTCTGGGATACTGGGCTGCAATTGTTGAAAATTATTGAAACATTTAAAGTGTTTTAGTTTGGTCCTTATCATTGGTGTTTGATTTAGAATTGAATTGGGCTAGTTGTATTGAGTTTCCTTGTTGAATAATGTATTCAGGATTATGAAAGCAATGAGAAATTTACAATACCTGATGACCGCGTAAGCCACTTGCTACCTACATCTTACCAAGATATGATAGTCAAGGTGTACTCCAAAAAGCCAGAACTGGTTAGTTAGTTATCCTATTCCTATTCCTATTCATGTATGAACTTCTTTGCTTTACACATTCAGGTTGGATTCACTAACCTTTCTTTGTGCAATCCTATAGGTGCAGGCAATTTCAGAGGCTTTTGAAAATTTTCAATTGAAAACATATGGAATAAAAACACAGGTACATTCAACACCACAGAAGAAGCGACGGTACAATTCAACTGTATGAAGGAAAATGTATCATGACCATGATGCATTTTTTTTCTTTATTCTGTCTCACCCTCTTTTGGTATACTTACATTTTCACAATCGTAAGTCCACGGAAAACAATGTGAAACTCTGAAGGTTGTACTAGAGTCACCACACCAAAAAATCAATTACATGTATAGCAGTGGTTAAGTGCAAGACTCTGATTTAGCTGTAGTTGGCAATGAGAGCAATATTTTCTTGTCACTGCTAGTTGGCAGTCTCAACTTGCAAATGTTTATCAAATCTCATGTTAATGACAAATTGGTCCACTCTTGATGGATGAAAATGCATCTTTAGTCTCTACCTTTTTAAGGCTACTAACTACTAAGCATTCATTGTGTACTACAATTGTGTCCAGTTGGAACAAAAAGTCATCTAATTACCTTAAATTTCATGTAAGACAAATCCTTTTTTTGGATAAAACTGATAGTGGGATTTGACCCCAACCCAAGGAAATAATGCTGGATTGCCAAGTTGACTCCTTATGGAAGAAAAATCTAAAAGCATATGCGTCTCGTGACTAAACTAAATTTGTGGTCTTCAATCTACTTAAATCATAGCCCACGGTGCTTATCTTGATAGCTTAACACATTTCATGCCTAAATCACTGATGTGATATTTGCTCAATTTTTCCTTCTTAAATGATACAAACTACGAATACAAACTTTGCTTTAACTTGTAATAATGTCATCAAAGAGTTGAAACAAATAAGGATCAAATACACAGTTTCCCAAGAACTATACTTATTCAGAGATTTAAAGCAAAAAAATGTGAAAAAAATTTGAAAAAGAAAAAAAGATAATGGGTAGATCCTATTTTTTTGCTATCACTTTCTTTAGGGGTCCATTTTGTGTATTGGGAAGAGGCACCCTAATTTTAGTTTTGGATGGTCATGGCTCTAAGATCACGGGTGTTACTGCTTACTAGTGATAGCTCTTAATAAAAATCTCGAGCATTTTGCGATTCAGTTGAAACTTGGCCTCGTGATTCATGACTATGTTGAGACTTCAGAGACATCTTTTTGGTCACATTAAAGTCCAAAGTTGGCATTCACGGGTAAGCAGCATTAAGCACATCATCATACAAACACCAATCTTCCTTACCCTTTTGATTCATTGCAAACCAAATGCCTCAAACTTCATATTTCCCTTTTACTATTTCCTTTTTCAATAAGTATTCACAAACACACATCACCCTTGCCATATGCACATATACTCCACTATTTATCAAAATTTTAAATTTTGTTCAAATTCTACATGTCGGTGATGTTTGATGTGAGTGTTCTTCAAGTTCAATATGCCAAAGTACATCATTTACCCTTCTTAAATTTAGAATACATATCTACAAATGAATATTGTTTATTTATTGATTGGTGAAGATAAATTATGGTAATGTGTTAACTTTTCTGTACTCATGATTCTAAAGTGTTAACACCGACTAAAACATCATGATCATTGAAAATTTGAAAGCATCTTAAAGGGAAGCAAATTCAACAGAAATCATTGGTCTTGGTTCACCATTCTATGTTTGATATTTAATCAAATGTGTGATGTGATGATCCTAGGTCATGTAGATGCCCATTGAAAATTAGTTCGATTCTTCTTCCATTGCACCTTCTTCTTGAGCTTATTTTCATGAGAAGATTTTTTTTTTTTTAATTTTTCCTTTGGGGTAACATAGAATATCACATTTGATGGCCAAGACACACTTTTCTTCTTTATGTCCTTATTTTTTTGTTTTAATTTCTCATGCTTTTCTTAGAACAAAGTATATGAAAATTCAAATGTAACCTTCCCCAGATGATCACCAGTTCAAGCTTGTCACTGAAATTCTCTTTCAGCCCAAAGAAGTTATTTCCCTTTATTAGAAGAAGTCTTAAAGAAGCCAATACTAGTGAGACATTTGGTGTGTACTAAGCCACTCAGCAAGTCAAGTTGGCATTAATGGTGAGAAAATAGTCCAGGGAAAACGAATTATTAGAATCCATTTCAATGATGACTACAAGAAGAAGAAGAAGAGGAGGCAAACACTTTTTTTTTTCTTGTCACCTGAATGCATGCATGGATGTCTCACCAAGAAATTTTATATTCATCATAATGAGTTTTGCCAAATATACAAATGTTGTGGGCTTTGTACCATCCCTTTGAATATCAAGGTTTGATTTATCTGAAATTTGAAATAAATATGATTTTGATTCTCTATTTTTTAAACATTTAATCTTTTAAATTTAAAAAAAGTACACATTTAATGTAGTTTTAGAGATTAAAAACGTGTGTTTAAAAATCATTTAGTTCTTTAAAATATTTAGAAAATAAAAATTCAATTTTTTAAACTAAAATATGTTTTTTTAATTCAAGGAATCAAAACCGGAAATCATAAACTAAAAAACACAGTTCTTTTATTTTTATTTTTATTTTACTTTCTCTTTGATGGTAAATTCATTAGTCTTGCATCAACCAATATTCCACACATTTATTATAAAACAAATAATAATAATAATAAAATTAATTTAATTATAAATTTTCATGTATAATAAAATTTAAGGTTTCAACAATGATTAAATTTCAAGTGATACTTATAAATGAATTATTCTTCAAATAACTTTCTAATATTATTAATGTTCTATGATCCATATATTATTCTGCTAATAATTAAATATAGCAAATAACATGGAAATGTAAGGAGATAAATCATTTTTAGTTTCATCTCGTGCTAAATAATTAATTATTTTAATAGTTAAATGATCATCCTCTCTCTATCATATTCTCATCCATTACGATTTTGCTGCTACTTTTTATTATATATATATATATATATTATTATGTTGATTAGACCTATCAATAGAAAAATAAAAACAAAACTTTGTTTTGTCCCTGTATCATGGTCACAGTGTAAATTAATCAAAACATCACCTTCACCAAATTAAAACTTATGTGATTCTATGAAGGGTTGGACTCATATAAGTGATGCTACTTGCATAAGTATAAGATACTGTTTTAAATTTTGTTTTTTACCAATCTCTTGCTTTAATTATTTATTTAATTAAATATAGTTAATTAGTTTACTTAATAATGAATGCTAAAATTCTGCAAAGAAAATAACAAAAAGTTTAATTTGAAAAATTTAAACTCTAGTGCTACCTTATTAGTTACAAATATCTTACATTCAAGAAAAAACTGTATCTTAGAAAAATAAATTTTAATATTTCAAAAAATTATCTCCAAAATTTAAGTAGGATGTACTAGTGAGATTTTTTTATATCCAATTCATAAGTGATGAATATTATATTGTTGAAAAATAATTATATTTTGTAAGTATTAATATGAAGTTTAATTTCATTATCTTTTGTATATAAAAAAAAAGAGAGTATCTATTTAGAAATGTTAGCATTGAAAAAATATTCTCTAACTAGATATGTTACAAAAATGAATGATGATTAGAAGAAGTTACATAACAATTGTCTTTGTGACAAAGTGACTTCCTTAACTGTTTGCATGATCACCATTGATGAAGCCAAACAACTTGTTTGAAAGGGATGGGAACATGGAAAGGTGCAATAACCGTGAATGCCATCAATGAAAAAAAAAATTAGAAGAAAAGGAAAAAGGGAAGAGAAAAACAAAGACACACCAAACAAGAGAGAGCCACAGAGACGCACAGTGAGAGATCTTTGGTTTCAATAAATTAGAAGAAGTTGAAGGTTTTGATAATCGCAGGGAACCAAAGTGGGGCAGAAACACACGTCGTGTTCAGGCAAAATCCATGTGCCCACATGGATGATTGAGAGAGAGAGAGTGAGGGAGTAAGGGTGAGAGAGTGTTGTATTTATGACCTCAACATCACCACAGGCAGCAACAGCAGCAACACCTGCAGTGGCAGCATAAACATATAGAAGAAGAAGAGGAGAGACACAAGAGACCCACCGAGGAAATTTTGTTCAAAACCAGAACTTGCTCCTAAAGTTAGCATCTTTTGATGATTTTAAGTGGGTGGAGGTTCAAAGTCCGTAGTGGGGTGTGGTGAATTTTATTTTGGAGTGGGGAAGAGGTGAGAGAGATGAAGAAGAGTGAGAGTGGGGGGTATGTGAGAGCGGATCAGATAGATCTGAAGAGCTTGGATGAGCAGCTTCAGAGGCATCTGAGTAGAGCATGGACTATGGAGAAGAACAAGGAGAAGGAGGAAGAGGAGGTTGAAGGAAGGTCCACAAGAAGCAGACAAGAGTGGGAGATTGACCCCTCTAAGCTTGTCATCAAGACTGTCATTGCCCGTGGCACTTTTGGCACAGTTCATCGTGGGATTTATGATGGACAAGATGTTGCAGGTAGTACACTCTCTTATGAAGTGTTTTCAGTCTTCACTTCATGTTTATCTCCTTTGTTTTCTTATGTACCTAACCATGTCTATAAAGAAAGAGCAAAATAAACATGCATGGTTTGTTTTTCCCTCCCTTTCTTGCACTATATTGTTTAACACCACGCCCATGAACAAGGTGGAAGTTTTATTCACTTGTGGAAGTTCGTTCATGTAGTTGGTGTTTTCAAGGTGTACTTGCATAATGTGCACATGCTCCCAAAGTATAGGTTGTATGGTTTTTAGGCGTTTTTTGTGTGAACATTTCATAGGCAAGTGCATTTTCTATGATGTCTTGCTTAGTTCTCAATGGGATTATTATGAAGGGTTTCAAAGAACTGGTTCAAAGTTATGTCTTATTTGGTCAGCAGATCCACTGCTTAAGATTTATTTTGCATGTTCCTGCTTGTGATTTCGTTTTACCTGTACCTTTGCAATCAAGCAACAATTTTTGCTTGGACATGACTCTGTGTTCTGCTTTTTTTTTTTTGTTTCCCCAAGTTCTTTGAGACGGAATCTAAGTTGTAAGTGTTTGGTTAGCCATAACTGCTCAGCATTGGATTTGCAAAATCCGTGATTCACAAGATTGAGTACCCTTTGCTCCTTTTCTTTTTGTTTTCCCTGGAATTCACAAGATCCACTTGACTTCACAGTTATGTGCATGAACTTTAATGTTTATTTCTTTTTTAACTTTCATGTGTTTTTGGTTATTACTGTTGTGCCCCTTATTTTACTATCATGGGGTGGTATAAGGATTTTAAAAAAAGAGCAAAAAAAGTTTTAGATGACTGGTTATTATGTTGCCACATGCATTTATCGTTCATACTATATTCTTCTAGTGGGAGTCAGTTACAGGAACTCTTCTCGTGAGAGTTAAAATCATCATCAGTGATGGTAATGCCTTTTTGAGATTTCATGATTGTCATCATGATGTTAACAATATGCTGAACTTTATTATCTTTACAGTTTCTGGATGCTAAACTTGATAACCCTGCAGTTTTCTACCGAAATTTAGAGGAATGAGAACAGTTTAACTTGTGAATGCGCATGCATGCTCTCCTTCTGCTTTCATAACATGCAATTAATTTTTCATTTTGTTTTTTCTCAGTTAAGCTCCTTGACTGGGGGGAAGAGGGTCATCGATCAGATGCTGAAATAGCTTCTTTGAGAGCAGCGTTTACTCAAGAAGTTGCCGTTTGGCACAAGCTTGACCATCCTAATGTAACCAGGGTAATATTTGCTCCTTCATTCTTCTCTTCGTCTTAATCATGTTTGTCCTTTATCTTGTGCTGTGGTAGGACCGATAACTTCCTTTAGCAGGTGGTTTATGTGCTGTCACTTGCTACTGAGTCAAATCAGATAAGAATGGAGAGCATATAGATAAACAAAATGAAAGGGGGAAGATAAATGATGAAGATCTAGAGATTTAATGTGTTACTCGAGGCAAATATTGGAATATGTTCAAGCTGGAAGTGTTGGAAAACATTCTAGGACTAAAACATTGAGAATCTCAGACTAGTTTGAATGTGATACAATGGCTTGATGGTGGTCACATTTGTGTCAAATGGATTTTCTTAAGATTTATTTTCTGTTTTGTCTCTACTATGTTGGGGCATGGGAAAAGGATTGAGTGGTAGTTGGGTGGGTGCATTAAGATCTGCACTAATAAGGAATGCAAGTGTACAGGGCAGAAATTTGGTCTGGTCTTAAGGTTCCCCCACAAGTAATGCATGAAATTTGTATCATAATTTGAAACATTTATGTGAGAATCTTCTTATTCATTCTTACTGTCAAATCCGTTTTGCAGTTTCTTGGGGCAACAATGGGAACATCAGAGCTACAGATACAAACAGAAAATGGTCATATAGGCATGCCAAGTAATGTTTGTTGTGTTGTTGTTGAATATTGTCCTGGAGGTGCACTGAAGACTTATCTTATTAAAAACCGAAGAAGGAAGCTGGCTTTTAAAGTGGTTGTTCAACTGGCTCTTGACCTTGCAAGAGGGTCCAATCTTTATGCCTTATCTGTGTCATATAAGCTTAAAAAAATAAGCTTTCTTTCTAAGCCTCAGAACTTTTCATTTTTTACTCTACAGGTTGAGCTATCTCCACACAAAGAAGATTGTCCACAGAGATGTTAAAACAGAAAATATGCTTCTGGACAAGACACGAACCTTGAAAATAGCTGATTTTGGAGTGGCTCGTATTGAGGCTTCCAATCCTCATGACATGACAGGTGAAACTGGAACCCTTGGTTACATGGCTCCTGAGGTATATGCTTCAATTCCTTTGAAAACATCTCACTCTTGCATTGTACTTTTGGGATTTGTTTCAAACACTCATTAATGTCTAGTTCTTGCCTCTGCATAGACAATTTTTTGAAACTCTTGGACGTGTTAAATGTGGTCAAAACTGTTGTCTAACTAATTGTGAAAGAACTGGGATGACCATTCCGCTCTTAAAAATATAGTGAAAAATCACTAAAACGAGTTCTTGATTAAAATATTTACCTTTTTGGAAAAATAAGACATTGCATTGTTCCATCACTGTCCATACTTTTATCAGGCATTCCTTTTGGTTTATAATTCACCCATCAATTATGTATATATCCGTGTTGGTTTTGATACATAATTACTGGAAGAAATCTCTACATCAGAATGTCCCATTTACATTTCATAAGATCTTGAAGTTCAGCATATCACTAATGATAAGTCTCTTCAAAATAAGTACATCATCTAGCACACACAAACGTTGTTTTGCTTTTTTCCTGAAAGTCTCTTCAAGATTTTTGACTGTTAACTCTCTTTTAATACACAAGCCTTGGCATATATTCTGCTTATGTTACAATCATAAGTAGCTTTGCTTTGCATAAGTAATCCATGTTTTGTTGGAATAGTAACAGATGTTGCATATATGAAAATCTTACCTGAAGAAATTGAGCAGGTTCTAAATGGTAATCCATACAATAGAAAGTGTGACGTGTACAGTTTCGGCATATGCTTATGGGAGATATACTGCTGTGACATGCCATATCCGGACCTTAGCTTCTCCGAAGTGACATCAGCTGTAGTACGGCAGGTACATGATGTGTATTAAGTTGTTTTGTCAGCTGCATAAACAAACTTTTACATGTTTTCAAAATCCAAAGTCTAATTCCTTCTCATGATATTAAGGACATTTTTGTTCAAAATCAAATATAGTATTTCTTACATCCATTACATATTCCTTATCCATGTGCATTAACCACCTTAAACATCATAGTTGCTAACAATTACTAACTTGTAGAATTGTTAGTTTATTTGCAAATGGTCTCATGCAATCATATCTGATGTTTATGCATCGCTAGTAGCTGTTTTTATTTTAACTAGATTCTTTGTGGAACTGCAGAATCTGAGGCCAGAGATTCCACGATGTTGTCCTAGCTCTCTGGCAAATGTGATGAAAAGATGCTGGGATGCCAATCCTGATAAGAGGCCAGAGATGGATGAAGTAGTGTCCATGTTGGAAGCTATTGACACTTCAAAGGGTGGAGGTATGATCCCTGTTGATCAGCCTCAAGGTTGTTTATGTTTTCGCAGCTATCGAGGACCTTGAAAGATTTTTCACTGTCAAGGAAATCGATTATGGAGGGATGATGATATACAGTATTCTGGAAAATCAGTTTGTATTTGATTTCATTGAAGGAATAGGGAAGGAAGACTCAGGATGGAATGCATACACAAAAAGTGTGAAGGCCACAGACGAGCTCTGCAATTACTTGTTACTTTGTTGGGCTATAATTTTTGTAAAGCTAATTGTGCTCTCTCCTCATTGCACCCATTTTTATAATATTTTCTATGTAAGTTGTACACTTGACAGTAGTAGCATGGATTGTTCCAACACTAATATCAAAGTCCTCCTGAGGGGTCATTTGATGTCCGATGAGCCTACAAGTGATCTGTTTTGGGAAGATCTGCTCATGTGCAGAAAGACACCTATAATATATGGAATAAATATACAATTTGGCCATAAAATATGTTATCTGTTGAGATTGAGATTGAGGAAGCTTATTGTTTATCCAATCTTACATGATATTTTGAATGTCAAGGATCTCATGTGAGAATATCTAACTCCCTTCAGAATGGTAAGCCATATATAAAAAGTTATGAGCATATGATAAAAAAGAAGTTCCAGATGTTTGCTAATCCTCAGATTGAAAAGGTTTCTAAAGTTGATCTAATCTTTACAAACATTATCTAAAACTAACCATCTTCTCAAATCAAGTTTCTGCTTCAAACTATTCGTGACTCTGGTCATCTAAAATATTCATTAATGGGGCCAGTTTGCTTGAAACTCTACTATGTATAAAAGATCCTTCTGTTAGAAATTCTGATTGAGCTGTACATGAAGAATATTCTTGTTCTACAACTGTTTCTGATATGTTAATGATATCTTTCATTTTATTTATTATCTTGCAAAAGAAGAGAACTATAGATTAGAGAAGTTCCGTATACCTTCCTTTGGGTTACAGCTTCAGAAGAAACTTCATCTAATAAGGGAACCCCTGTTGAATCAGTTCTGCATCCCACTAGGCCATACTTCAACTGCATAAATATGGCTGGCTTCAAATATTGCAATCAACTTCTGGTCAAAGATTCTTTCCATGGTCGAAGCTCACAACGACAGGTATAGGAAATCGCATGAATTTAAGCATAGAGACAATCTCCACTGCACATCCTTGGCCATATCTGATGTTGGAGACGAGGAGGGTAATTGCAGACACGCAATAAGATTGTTATACTGTTGGGAAAACAATGACCACACACAGAGACACAGTGTGAAATTCGGAATACAAGTTGGATGATGCAATATCCACCACCAAAGAAAGATGCTTTGTTCCCTTTAGATTTTTTTTTTCTTTCTTGAATGTGTGAAAGAGAATCTTTGATAAATGTTATTGTACAGTGTTATCTTCAATCCTTTCGACAATTTCCCATAGAAGTTGCGGAATAATATTTTTCACTTTCGGATATAAGGTAACACCGAATATTTCAGAGGTGATAAGAAGACAAATTCAGACAAAGAACCATTCATCAAAACCATTGTTGAGTTGCATAAGTTTTTAATATTTGCCCAAGTCTAATTATTGATGTAAAGGTAAAATTTTTTATGAGAAATTCTCTATAAATGTATATCGTTATGTTACATCATTACTTGGGTAAAAATAATCATCAAAAGGCTTTTGGTCTTGTGCTCAAATGATAATGAGTGTTGATCCATTCATAGTTGATGTTTGTGTTCAAAGTAGACAAATAAAATAATTCTCTACAGATATGAATAATTCCAGATGAATGCCAGAAACTGTATGAGATTGGCCCATACTTTCCTCACTGAACAATCATAATTTTATTGATGAATTGGTGGAATGAAAGTTACAAGCCGGGGTGGTGAATAGTCTTAAAACAGAATAAAATCTCAAGCTGTTCAACTGAATGCTAGGTTATAGTAAAATGAATATTTGCTTTTCTGATAACAATGAGAGAAACCAAAGGGAGTAAACTTTCCAATGTAGCAGCCTGCACTCCTGAATAGCCTTGAAGCAAGTGACAACAAACACTCATGTGGTGGTATTTGTAGCAAAAGCACAGAAAGTTCACTAGCCAGCAATCTTGTAGCTTGGATTCACCAAATTATCAAGGCCAGAAACTACTTGAATAGATTCTATGACATCACCAACTTTGAGGTCAGCCAAGTAATCCTCATTTTGTGTTACATAGCCAAAGACAGCATATCGACCATCCAATATATTGGCATTACTAGGAGTTAACTCACTTTCTTTCAATAGCCAAAATATCTGGCTAGAGGCAGAGTTGTCCTCAAATTCCTATTCAACAGAATAAAAGGAGTAAATAAAAGCAAGAAAAGAATATTAGCATACATAAAGAACAGCCATGTCAAAGACTAGATTCTCACATCTCTTGCCATTGCCATTGTACCGAAAGCATTAAATGGAAGTTTTGTTTGAGCCTTGTATAGACCAAGCTCCTGTCAAAACAGATTATTGACAACAGCAAATAAGAAAGTTTTCAACCTTGAGACGGTTAGAGGAACATGTTAGAAAGTATAAATACATCAAGTTACAAAGTGAAGCTTCATGCAAGAAACAATGATCATACAATGAGATCTGTGATACAAATGCACAAAAGTATAACATGCCCCAAGAGTGGTAAACAGCTGAAGATCACCTCTAAAGTTGCCCCATACACAGGTGCCTTTTCTCCACTCACTGTAATTTCTAATGGTATTGTCCTGGTTTTCTCTGTACTTGGATCGATGAAACCCTCAGCAGGGCCTTCAGGATCACCAGTTTGGACAACAAACCCATCCGCTGCACAAAATATAATTTTGAAAAAATAAAATTAAGACTATCTTGGTGAATGTGTAAGTAAAGCAGAAAGCAGGACAGAAATTGTGGATATCCAAATAGGGCATTTTTTGGACAAACTTCTCAATAAAGACTTCTAGAAGAGAAAAAATAAGAAAAAATGAAATGAGTTTTTCTACAAGTTAAAACTAACTTAAACATAACTTAAAAAATAAACATTTAGAGAAACTATACGAGAGTTTCAAAAATTAGCTTATACATAGACTAATTTTAGTTTACAAAAAAGTTCATTTCATAAAACATAGCTAGAGAAGGCCTAAATCATTATTTACCAAACCAGCTATAGCTAAAATGGAAATCCAAAGCAAAAATGCATGTCCCATAAAAATCATATTATTACCTCTCTGGATTTCCATGCCATCATAGAAGTGCCTCTGAACCAAGTCAACGAAATTTCCAGAAGTTACAGGGGCATTGTAACCATCAAGAACAATGTGGAAAACACATTCTTCAAGATTTGGATTGTCTTTAATCTTGACCTTCATATCCACTGCTGCTCTCCCCTTCAATAAAGGCATATTTTGGTATTCCTCGGGCACATCAAATGGGAAGCCATCAACCATGTCTTCTTCAACACTGCAGAAATGCAATGCCCCAGGAACATCTCAGCTGCAGTCAATGAAAGGTTCTATATGAGAAAAGTCTTTCTCAAGAAGGTTAATTTTCTAAGTCCTCCTCAATTTTCCACTGTTATGAGGAGGATTCAATTTTTGCCAACACTGATACAACCTGGTTACCAGAGGCCTAGAAAAGCCTGTTCGTTAATTGGACAGTTTGGATTCTGCCCACTCAAAACAGATCAAACATGGCAGATTTTACAACCAAATCAATCTGAAGGGATCATGCTAAAATGGTTGCAAATCTAGTATGCAATATCAGTTTGTCCAACTGAATGCTTTTCAATGGCTACCTGACTAACTAAACATGACACTTTGCAGTACAGTAGCTAGTCAGACCTTTGGATTTTAGGCACAGTTAAGTTAAGATATATATAACCAGGACTAGTGGTGATCTACTGGTTGTACCAATAGTGCGGGTCTCTTATTACATTGATGTATGGCAAGGTTAAATTGCTTTGCCCCATAGGTTTAAGGTAAAGCCTACTTGCATTATTTAAGCAACTGACCCTTGATTCAGTCAGATCCTATTGTCAGATCAGATCAGATTAAGGAACATGAAGTGCTTTATATTGTCACAGCACGTCTATGCCTTTTTCTGTAATCCTAATAATAGCAGAGTCTCATATTCTTAATGACTACCACACAGAATACATCATGACAGAGTGAAAACATTTAAGAAATCCACCAATCCGTCTTTCATTTCTTCCAAAGAAGAAGAAAAAAATATTCTGTTCTTATTGAGCATGTGTATGGAAGGATAAAGGTCTTTGTGTGGTTTATATAAGTCATTTCGTAATTGAGATGCTTACCCTCCAACATATTGAAGAAGCTCTTTCTGTTTTGGTGCAACTGCATCTCGATTCCTATCCTGCACTATCAGTTCAAGCTCATCTATACCAGCTTCCAGCTTACTAAGCAGTTCAACTCCATGTTCTTTCTTTGACTCAGCTAAACCAGATACAATTAAAGTCTTCCCTTGCTTGAGAACTCGAGATGCCTGTCTCACATTCTACATTCCATGTAAAGTAAATCAGCTTCTACCCCTAAGGGAAATGAAACAAAAAATCCCAAGCACAAGCTGCATAAACAACACACATCTACAGAACGAAGAATAAGAATCTTTAAATCTTATGTCTTACTCTTTCCACAGAATCAAGTGCCTTTACTCCAGCAATCTTGAGACTCTCTGTGATATCTTCAAGTGGCTTCTGTACCTCTCTAATGGCCTTATTGTCAATAGGAAGAGCATATCTCAACAATGCCCCAGGGTCCTTAATTGGTGGTCCAGATATCAAAACAGACAGATCAGACAACACAGGGTTAGCTACTTGAGCATAGGTGGGCAACCCGAATGTAGGAACTCCCGTTATTAATCCAACCGCCAGTGCTATAGATATAGCACATTTCTTGAAGGAAAATGGCTCCCCATTCTGCGCCAAAATACAACACAATAAGCTATGGGGCAGCAATAACACATTTCAGCAATCTAAAGTTACATTGTGAACATAAGAACTAAAGGTCTGGAGAAAAGAAATAAAGCACAAATAAAGCACATAAACTCTTTCTAAGTAAATTGAAAAGAACAGAAAAGTGAAAAAAGTTCACACAGATAACAACACAGAAATTGATCATAACATATATTCCCAGATATTCAGTATTTTCACAATTACCACTGTAGATTGAAGAGTTGGGCACATTAATTAATTAGCAGAAAAAACACTTACTTTTCTTACAATGCTTATTTCTAGGCTGAAACACTTGACTCGAGTAACCAAAGTGCATTTGAGGCAAATACAAATCCCAAATATCCACTCTCAGGTATAATAGCAGCAGAGAAATTTAAACCTCTCTCAAACTGCTTACCATTAGCCCTCTCAGTACCTCATTAGAGGCTTATCTACCACACTGTAATGTATAGAACTTACACTCTTTTTCCCTTGTGAAATTCACTTCTACAATTTTCCTTTTATTAACAAATTGATTGTATTCAAACATGAGATGAACAAGAAAAGCAAAATGCTGATTGGGTACCTACCACATCACCACCCCAGATGAGCACAATCACCATTCATGTCAACCAAAGAGCATCTACAATCACAAGATCAAATTTTTAAGAGACTTACATGGTTGTTCTGAACTTCAGAGTGATTGGACGGTTGGTTAGAGCAACGAGCATTGAAACCTCGGAGTCCTCGAAGTGGGTAGGATAAACGCCTAGAGTGTGTGGTGTTGGAATTGAACCATTTGGGACTGAGGGAAACACAGTAGTGGCAGGGGATAATGGCTGCCATTGAAATGAGGCCAACAACAATTTCAGAGAACAAATTTCATGTGACACAAAATTGGAGAGAAAGAGACAGACAGGGAAAACTAGTTAGTTTGATAAGGTTTTAGGCAAACTTTGAGGTTTGTGTTTTGTAAGGGATGGTTGCAAAAAGGGTCACCTTTGAGGGAAATCCATCATCCATTCATCTTGATGCTTCTTTTGGATAAGATAACATAGCATTGGGTCCATGCAAAGGACACATTTTCTTTAACATAAATATTTTTTTTAAAAGATCTAATATCTTACATGCATGAGTGTATTTAACTTAAACTTCAAAATATTTTAAATGATTTTTTTTATATAAAAGCAATGTGTTATTTGATCAAAAAATTTGAACATGAATTTTTATAATAGCATTTCATCATACAATCAATGAAAATTGATTTTTTTTTTCATTTAACTTTTTATGTGAGGTTAATCATGAATTAATATGTCCATTTTTTTATAAATTTAAAAATTATATTATTTTTTTATCATAAAACATGTTATTTATATTATTAATTTGATTTGTATAATATATTATTACTATATAAAGAATTCATATTCTCAAACTTAGCAAATCTTTCTAACAATATAAACTCTAGTCTTATAAAAAACTTTTTAAAAAGCCTAAAGTTAACATTTTAAGAGGTTTTGTTGAGGAGAAAGAATGAGGTTATTTTTTTTAAAAAATATATCAAAATGTAATGTACATGTATATATGTTTAAAACCTGCCTCAAAAAATTTAAATCCTCAAATGACAATTAGTATCCATGGATATTATTTTTAAAATATTACAAAATAAAAATTTAATAATTTGTAACTTTTGAATAACTGACTGAGATAGGATGGTTTCATTAGTATGCATTTACCATAAAAAAAATAAAAAAAATTGATAGTAAGATTTATTTTTAAAATGGATTAAATCCTTTAAATTCTTATTAATTCACAATTTCTCAAATTTTATAGTTTCATATTTTATAAATCCTTCAAATTACAAAATCTTAATTACAGTTTTTTATATTTTCCAAAAAAAACCATTACATTCTTAAAAATTAATTTAAAATATGCGCTATTTTTTATGCAATTTTTTTTCAAATGCTAATTGAGTACATCCATTTCATTTTTTTTCTTGAAAAGTTAGGTAAACATTTAAAGAAGAACTCTGAGAAATTAAAGAGCAATTTTATTAAAGAAAAAAAAGAATAATTTTGAGAAAAAATGTAATTAAAATCAGTGTTTGAAAAAGGAAATGTATTCTGAATTGTAGAATTCAGAAGTATTTCCAGGGATTCTACAGTTTGAAAGGTGTAAATAGAAAAAAAAATATTTCCTAAAAAATATATTTTTAAGGAAAAAATGGTCATTTTACCTGATTTGTTGGTGTGTTAAGAAGCCATGGAGGTGCAATAAGAAACGGCCGGAAGATATTGTGAGAGTCATATGTCTTAGGCCCATTCCTTCTCTTTTTTCTTTAAGATTTTTTTAAAGTCTCAAATATATTTCTTTAAGATTTTTTTAAAGTCTCAAATATATTTCTTTAAGATTTTTTTAAAGTCTCAAATATATTTCCTTAAGATTTTTTTAAAAGTCTCAAATATAGTTGCATAGATGTTTCTCTCCATCTCTTTAGTTCTTCCTTTTTCTCTTTCATTTTAATCCAATGATCTTCTTTTTTACACTCATCTCATTAAATGTTTAAACAAAGTAAAGTGTTCTATAACCTCTTTTATATATAATCTTGTATAGTTTTAGAAGTTAAATTTTTTATTCTTTCAAACTATTTTTTATAATTCTTTTTAATTAGTACTTTGGTTGTTTTTGAAATTAGAAACTTGTAGGTGTTTTGATTTTTGGAGTTCTAATTGGTTAGTATTTTCCTAGACATCAAAATACATCTTGATAAGTGATATCTATTTATTTATTTAATTTTCCGTTATTTTAGATTTGTGAGTAAAAGTTGAGATTTTAAAAATCTTATTATGGTTATGTGATTTTGAATTTGAAATAATGAGTTTGGATGTTGACAGTTGATATCGATAATTAATATCGATAATTAATATCGATAATTAAGACTTATTTAAAAATTATTCTCATACTTTTATTTATTTATAAAAAAACATGAATTAATCTCTATTTTCTAAAAATCTTTAAAAGTATTAAGTAATTGATCTATAAAAGCAAAAAGAAAATGGAACATAACACAAGATGTAAAAGATGTACAACTTGGGTATAATATTTCCCATAAAAGATATATGTATATTTATGGCAATATGAAATCAGATGCTTATAAAAGCACACTTTTACGTTATAGATACTAAAAACATAAAAAATATATGAAATCAAGCTTCAAGGTCTGGAGGGCATTCAGAGACTGGGACCTGAGCTGTGTTCTGGAGCTCAACACCATCATCATTGTTTTCTCCTCTGCAATAGTAGAAACCATACAAGAGGAGCTGAACCAATCCAGAGACTGCTCCAATACTGTTACTGATCTGCAACAATGAATACACAAAGGTAAATAAAAGATGATTTGATCCAAGAACTACAAAAGGAAAGAGAAATTATATAGAAAGGAGAAAACTAAAGTAACAAGTAATTACTAGAACATAGATGTCGAAGGGGTGGATAAGAGCATATGTGGTCCAGCACACACCATTAAGGAAGTTGGTCAGAGAGAGCCAGAATGGCATGTATTTCACACTCTTAGTTTTGATAACCTTAGCCTGTGATCATTATTTATATTTACCATTATAAGTTTTGGAAACAAAAATGGTGTAAAATAGATTTCAATGTTTCTCTCATAGGATGTAATTGTATGAATTGAAAACTTACCATGATTGTAAGAGGTGAGACATACATCATGACATTGAAGACATCACAGATGATACCAACCACTAACGACCTTCGTGTGGTGCCACACAATACCAACATTGTTATAAGAACAATGGCAGCAAAGAAAATAGCTTCAATGAGAAGTAAAAGCGACACCTTTCTCTGCAAAGAGAAATAGAGACAATGAGTGACAAAACAAGAATAATATATGGTTACATAAGCATGATGATATTAAACCCTAAACCACATTGATTAAAGTTTATTAATTTTTTAGTCTAACTCAATCTTACAAAATTGATCCATAAGAGATTCACACCTATTTATAAACTATGAAATGTCTTTATTATCTCATGTCATTAGGAAAATTTTTAAATGACTCTTATACTATAATAAGAAATTGATCTAAGCTTAACTCAATCTTACAAAAGACACTAAGATGAGGTGAGAAGTGAGGTATGCATGAATAAGTGATATAACATATATAATGAAAGAGGAAGGATGCTCACCCGTCCTTTGTTGGTTGCATAGATGAAAAATATGGCAAGATAGACAAACTCGATCACGAGCCCAACGCCATTGATGGTGACCACTAAAAGACTGTTTGGGTGCACAAATGGCATTCCATAGAACACCCAAAACGCACAGTTCAACACAGTAGCTATGTAGGGATCAGGCTTGAACTCCTCCACCGATTTCTGCTTTATAATTTTATAGAAAGTTGGTCTGCAATTCATTCAAATAATAACCCATATATCATTTTTCAAAAAAACATTCTATAAATAAAAAACACTATATTTTAGGTGAATTTTATAATATTTATTTTAAATTTAATTTTATAACCTATTCCTTTAATAGGTCTCATATTTTCTACCACTTTCACTTTTTATTTAGAAGCAAGCATTTTTTAATGAGAAAACGTTAAGCAATCTAACACTAGATATTAATTACAAAGATTATTAACACAACTAGTCACACACTGCTACATCTACAAGATAATTATGCAACATTTTTAAAAAATAGATATATGCGTGAGAAAGATTAATTACGCTGGTGAGAAGAATAAGCCGAAGGAGATAATATTTCCTGTAGAGAAAAAACAAAGACGGGTAAGAACACATACAAAACAAACTTAACAATAAACACAAACCAATCATGTTTTCATGTGTAAATCGATTGAAAAAACATATGCATGAAAACGAACCTATGATGCCGATTATGTTCCGAACTACCGAAGCAGACACCATTTCGAAGACAACACAAAAACACCCTGAAAACTTAGAAAGAACGAAAGAAGAACACAGTGCTCTCTTTGAGTGAGTGAGTGTGAGTTTGATAAAAAAGAAGGAAGATGTGAGTTTTATTTATAGAGTTTTTTTTTTAAAAGATATTTAAATATCTTAATTATATCTTTTAAAAAATATTTAAATATCTTAATTATATCTTTTAAAAGATAATTAAACTCTTCAATTATTTTCTTTTAGATAACTTATTCAAGTTTTATTGGCTAAAAGTTAACCATAATAATTATCATTTCATCAAATATATTATCAAACTTATCTATTTTTAATATAAACAATTTTCCGAATGAGTTGTAAAAACGTTTTTCAAGTTCTAACACAAAGATAACACAAAACTGTTTTTATTTTCACACAAAAATTAAAACTTTATATATATATATATATATATTATTGTTGTTATTTTGAGAAATTAGTTGAAAACTATGAGATTTTTTTTTAAATATAATTGAATCCACTGTATATAAACTGAAATGACGATAATTTCTTTTAAGAAAAAAAATCATATTGAATGAGAGTAAGAGTTATATATTCTTTTTAAGACCATGTTTTTAAAAGTTTAAGATTTACAAAGTTATATTATTCATATAATTGAACTGTTTATCCAAATTTCATATATTAACTGTTTACCATTTTTAATCAATCGTTTCCATCTTTGTTTTCACGTTAAAATTTAATAATTTAAAAATTATCAACAATGAAAATAATCGTCTACTAGAATATAAGTTTTTTAGTACAATTCTAAAATACAATTTATACCTTTATAAATATTTATTTATCACAATTTTAATAACAAAAAATAAACAATTACCCTTTATATTTTCAAAATATTTTTTTTTAGAATTGTACATCCGAAATATAATTTTTATGTTTACACGATAAAGATAACAGAAAGCTGATTATTCAATTTAATTTAATTTTAATTAGATATAAAATTTAATTTAATTAAATAATGTTTTATAATTCAGTTTAGATTCGATCTTTTAATTTTATAATCATAATTTTTTTTTTAAATTCTAAAATAAAAATATAGTATATTTTTTGAATGATAAATTACTAATCTTACCTTGAGAAACTTATACATATTTACATTTTTGTGACCATATTTATATTTTTAAATATATATCAGGGGCCATTTTAACTTTACACCAAAAAATAAACTACCTACATTCACCAATTTAATTAAATCAATCATATATATTAACAAATTTTTTACTGAAATACATAATCTTTTTTCATTAAATGAAATCAATTCACAGTAGAGAAATATATGGAATATGATACACAGTGCATAAAATATTTAATTGCGTAATTTATTATAACACTTTATATTAAGTTTATTATAATTTATAGTAAAATATTTAATGCGAAATTTATTATAAACACTAATTGCTAATTGTAAAAAACATATGTAAATCATTATATTAATATCTATTTGGACCATCATATATTGTTATATTCATTTATATTTATCAAATTAGTATATATAGCGAGTTTACTCAAATTCATATTTATATTTAACTTAAAGTGTTGCAAAATATGAACCATACTATGATTTTATATATTAATTGTTATTATTATCATTTTGCCAATACTGTGTATTCTAATTAAAAACTTATGCTTTAAGCTGTAAAAAACAACATAAGTTTATTAGATTATTTAGTATAAACATAAATAACTCTTTAATTAATTTAATAAATGAAGTGTATGTATCCATGTGCATATATTTATTTTTAATTAGAAAATTTTATCTTTTAATAAATAAATAATTATTAATTTTTTATTTAATAAAATAAATAATTGATTTTTATTTTATTTTTAAAATAATTAAATAATTTTCTTTTTAAATGGTTAATTAATAGTTAATAGTTTTACATTTTAAATAAAATTACTGTATTTTTAATAAATTCACCTTAATATAAATAAAGGTTGAATGGGTGATGGGTCCTGATTTAAAATAAATAAATATAAATTAAGTTAGTATAGATGAACAACTCTTTCGTGAATTTTAAAGCACTCATTAGTTTTTCTTTAATCAGATTTTCCAATTCATATATATTTTTTTTAAGAGGACACGAATAAGTTTGATTTGAAAAAAATCAAATTAAATATAATAAAAATTGATTATTCAATTTAGTATATCTAAATATAAAATTTAATCAAACTAAATAAATAAGATTATGGTTAGAAAAAAAATATGTTCAAAAGGTCGTTAGTATATTAAACATACTAAAATCAGAAGAAAATAAAGGAATAATAAGAGTTTTAATAGTGTATCAGGAATAATAAGAGTTTTAATAGTGTATCAGGTCCAATGGATAAGTCCAAAATATTAAAAAAAAATTTCAATAAAATTAATAAAGTTCAATAACGAACACTATAAATATGTGATCTAATTAAGGTAAGTAGAGATTTTTTATGAAGTTAGAACTTAATCCAAATGATTATAAATTTATCATTCAAGCACCTTGCAGGTACATCACAAGTACCCGTGTAATCGAGCTTGTATTAAGTTCTTTTATTGAAAAAACTATTTCTTTAAAAATATTTCTTTTACTCATTTATTGCATATTTCTAAAAATAATAAAATTATAAAATCTGTATAGTTCAGACTTATTTAAAAATTATCTCCATAAATTTTTTCTTGAAAAAGAAATTTTTTAATTATAAATAAACATGAACTAATCTCTATTTTCTAAAAATCTTTAAAAGTTAATCATGACATTATTTTATTAAATAATTAATCTATAAAAGCAAGTAGAAAATGGATCACAACACAATATGTAAAAGATGTACAACTTGAATATAATATTACCCATAAAAAATATCTATATATTTATTGTACTATAAAATCATATGCTTATAAAAGCATAGTTTTACAATATAGAAAACAAAAACATAAAAATATATGAAATCAAGCTTCAAGGTCTGGGGGACATTCAGAGATTGGGACTTGAGCTGTGCTTTGAAGCTCAACACCATCATCATTGTTTTCTCCTCTACAATAGTAAAAACCATACAAGAGGAGTTGAATCAATCCAGAGACTGCTCCAATACTGTTACTAATCTGCAATAATGAATACACAAATGTAAACAAAAGATGATTTCATCCAAGAACTATAAAAGGAAAGAAAAATGATATAGAAAGGAGAAAAGTGAAGTAACCAAGTAATTACCAGAACATAGATATCGAAGGGGTGGATAAGAGCATATGTGGTCCAACACACACCATTAAGGAAGTTGGTCAGAGAGAGCCAGAAGGGCATGTATTTCACGCTCTTGGTTTTGATAACCTTAGCCTGTGATCATTATTTATACACACCAAGATCATTACAAGTTTTAGAATGAAAAATTGTGTAAAATAGATTTCAATGTTTGTGTCATAAGATGTAATTGTATGAATTGAAGACTTACCATGATTGTAAGAGGAGAGACATACATCATGACATTGAAGACATCACATATGATACCAACCACCAACGACCTTCGCGTGGTGCCATGCAACACCAACATTGTTACAAGAATAATGGCAGCAAAGAAAATAGCTTCAATGAAAAGTAAAAGCGACACCTTTCTCTGCAGAGAGGAAAGAGAGACCGTGAGCGACAGAATAAGAATAATATATGGTTACATAAGCATTATGATACTATTTTATCTTTTAAACATCATTAATTAAACTCTATTAAAAAAGTAATTGCAAGTGATAAGAAATTGATTTAAGACTACCTCAATCATACAAAACACATTATGAGATAATATAAAATGAGGTGAGATTTGCATGAATGAGTGAAAAGATATATAATGAAAGTGTAAGCATACGCACCCGTCCTTTGTTAGTTGCATAGATGAAAAATATGGTAAGATAGATGAACTCGAACACAAGTCCAACGCCATTGATGGTCACCACTAAAAGACTGTTTGGGTGCACAAATGGCATTCCATAGAACACCCAAAATGCACAGTTCAACACCGTAGCTATGTATGGATCAGGCTTGAATTCCTCTACCGACTTCTGCTTTATAATTTTATAGAAAGTTGGTCTGAAATTCATTAAAATAATAACCCATATATCATTTTTCTCAGAAAAACTCTATAAATAAAAAAAACTATATTTTAGGTGAATTTTATAATATTTATTTTAAATTTAATTTTATAACCTATTCCTTTGATCAATCTCATTTTCTATCACTTTCACGTTAAAAACAAACATTTTTAAATGAGAAAAAGTTAAGTAATCTAACACTACATCAAAATTTAGATATTAATTACAGAGATTAATAACACTGGAACATCTTCATAATAACCATGCAACATTTTTTATGAGTGTAGAGAGGAAAGATTAATTACGCTGGTGAGAAGAACAAGCCAAAAGAGATGACATTTCCTGCAGAGAAAAAGTAAAGACGGATCAGAACACAAACAAAACAAACTTCACAATAAGTACAAACCAATCATATTTTCATGCGTAAATTGATTGAAAAACATATGCATGAGAACAAACCTATGATGCCGATTATGTTGCGAGCTACCGAAGCAGACACCATTTTCGAAGACAATACAAAACACGCAGAAACACGCAGAAAACTTAGAAAGAACGAAAGAAGAACACAATGCTCTCTTTGAGTGAGTGTGAGTTTGATACAGAAAAGAAGGAAGAGGTGAGTTTTATTTATAGAGTTTTTTTTTTTAAAAGATATTTGAATATCTTAATTATATCTTTTAAAAGATATTGGAATATCTTAATTATATCTTTTAAAAGATAATTAAGTTGTTCAATTATTTTCTTTTAGATAACTTATTCAAGTTTTATCGACTAAAAATTAACTATAATAATTATCATTTCATCATATATTGTATTATCCATCACATATTGTTTTCATATTCATTTATATTTATCAAATATATATAGTGAGTTTACTCAAATTCATCATATTTAACTTAAAGTGTTGCAAAATATTAACCATACTATGATTTTATATATTAATTGTTATTATCATCATTTTGCCAATTTAATAAATGAAGTGTACAGTGTGCATTTATTAATTTTTAATTAGACAATTTTATCTTTTAATAAATAAAAACTAATTTATTTCTTTATTTAATAAAATAAATAATTGAATCATTTTTATTTATTTAAAATATTTAAATAATTTTCTTTTTAAATAGTTAATTATTAGTTAATAGTTTTACATTTTAAATAAAATTACAGTATTTTTAATAAATTATTTCGGTTAACTTAAATAAATCTTCATCTTAAATTCACCATAATTATTATAAATAAAGGTTGGATGGATCCTGAAAATAATTTTTTTTAAAAATATATATTTATTCTTTTTAGGTATATATATATATATATATATATATATATATATATATATATATATATATATATATATAATTTTATATTTTTTATATATTTTGTAAAACACAAATATATATATATAAAGATAACATATATATATATGTGAAAGTCAGAA
>Ga0123342_1001275_pt1 | contig 42249 bp, 19 predicted proteins | sample Turbeawhitnodule_FD_89960 | JGI IMG/M metagenome (GOLD analysis project Ga0123342, IMG submission 89960) | Root nodule microbial communities of legume samples collected from Mexico - Turtle bean Mexico white nodule | ecosystem: Host-associated > Plants > Roots > Nodule | place: Mexico: Nepantla...
GAATGGTGTATTGATGTGTTAAATGAAGTGTACAATGATGTGAAAGTAAGATCAAGACATAGTATTTTCAGGAAAGGAAATACCGTGTTGAGATTGTTGTTAGGGTGTATTGATCTGTCAGGCTCGTAATGAGACATCCTGACTCTACTGATATAATGGAATCACATAAATGAAGTTATTCAGTTGGAGAGAGTCGATGGAGGTTCATATGACTTTGTTTGGGGTTTGAAATATAATATGGTCTTTCAGGTCATATGAATTTACCCTGTCATATGAGTGAATGAGATGATGAGATACTAAGATAATTATGCGCATGGCTGTGTGGATTTCACAGCAGTAGTATGACAGGTGCAAGTCTCAGGATTCTAAATTCAATACACGAGTCTTCCGGAAGTAGAGTCAAGTGTTTATGTGAGATGAGTCAATGGAAGTCTGACATGTGAAAGATGAATATTGAATTTTATGATTTGAGAATTTGTATGAGACTTGATGATTTGAGAATTTATATGAGACTTGATGATTTATGTTTTAAAAATTTCAAATTGAAATTTTATAGAATTTTGTTTTATATAGCTAGCTTACCCTGTTATTTGTTTGTGTTGTTTCTTTATCTGTGATGATCGTGTATTTACACGGGAGCAGATGATGTTACAAGTGATAGAGCTCCTCAGTGAGAAGTTGGATGATGAAATTAGTTTATTTGAAATTTGACTATTTGTTTTAGATTTATGTAGATATTTAAAAGTCTTATGAAGAGAAATATGTTTTGAAATATTTTAACAAAGGGTTGTGAACATATTTGTATTATCTTTATATATTCATTTTAATATTTTATATAGATTATAGTTTTTTTTTAGATGTGGAAAAATATAGGGATGTTACAACAATAATGCATGTAATATCATAATTTAAATATGAAAGTCTACACAAAGTTTTATAAATATATGAAAAAGTTTTATGTCATTTTAAAGTGTTATACATGATTACCTTAAGGTGCATCCAAGTGAGTTTCTTTGCATTTGCACTTGCACTTCTCCCACGACATGTTATATCCAGAATAAGCACTGAAATAATAAGATTTCATGTTATAACACACATAACATTATGTAATGTAATGTATGAGTAATAAATTTGTGAATGTAATGTAATCATAATAGTTTGATAAATCTCTAATTTATACTAGGAAACTCATGCAAAATTTCATAATTTTCTTACAAGTGTAAGTATGAGAACTAAAACCTCAAAATACCTGGAAAAAACCTAAAAAATACTAAAAAATAAAAAATAATAGTAAACGAGGGATTTTTTGAATTTTGGTGGACCTTTTGTTTATTGGCCACGTGATTTCTTACCTCGTTTCGAGCATCTTTTATTTTTACGCGTCTCCATCTGAGTTCTCTATCAAAAGTTATGGTCGTTTGAAGTTTCTTCATGATAATTATTGTCAACTCCAAATCTATCACTCTTCTCTTCAATTTCAGGACTCCATCAAATATCCACTAAATGAACTTCCAACAAACCCTAAACTATTAACTAATCAACACATACATTCAAATATTTATTAAAAAATTTAAAACCCTAAACCTTAAAAATACTAACCTTTTAGAGCCAAGTTTGCGGTGGCAGCGTGTGGTAAAGGTGCTGGTGGTGTGCAGAAGGAAGGTGTTGTCGGCGTGCAAAATGTGTTGTCGGCGTGCAGAGGTGAAGGGTTGGCACGTGGAGTCGGAGGTAGTTGTTTGCTTGTACACGCGAAGAAAAGAAGACACTTGGTGGCGACGCGAGGGTGTGTGGTGAACCAGAGGCTTTGCGTAGAGAGAGGAGAGCTTGAGGAACAGTGTTGGCGATAATGGAAAGCTCAGTGGCAGCGGCTATGGGGTCGCAAGCAACGCTCAATGGAGAAGAAGAAAGTGAGTGCGAGCGTAGGCTGGGAGGGTTTTCAATTATATTAAGTTTTATAACGATGATTCAATAGAGTAACTGTCGTTATTTGTTCCCAAATTCTATTATTAACGACTGTTCAGTGTATCAATTGTCGTTAATTATGCTCGACTTCATTTTTAACGACGGTTGTAGTGATAACCGTTTTTATTTTTCACCAAAAATTTAAAATAATTAAAAAAATGTCATCGCGCTTTTTGCTACAACGTTATTTTTTTAAATGTTGTTAATTGTTTTTTTAGCATTTTTGTACTAGTGTGAACATCTGCTTAAGTTCAAGTAAGGGAAGCTAGTTTTAAATTTCCAATAGAACCTTAGGCTTGAAGATCTAGATGTGGGGGTGACATGGTCATCAGTCTCAAATTTTCTTGCAGAATTGTCTCTTTTAAGAGTAAAGTAATATATTAACTGAAATGGTTGATTTTGAATATTATATATTGATTTTAAGGGGAATAATTTATTGAAAGTGTTGTGATTGAGAATTAGAAGTTTTAGAGAATTGAAAGTGTTTGAATGGTAATATAAATGAGTTTAATTGTATTTGAATAGTTTTTTTGGATTACTTAAAATGTGATGTTTGATTAGAATTGGTTGTTTGATTTTAGATGATGTTTGATTTAGAAAGTATATATCAGTAAGGACTGTCATTTTCAGTGTGTAGCCACTACTTAAATACTCTGTCAACCAGATTAAGATATAGGAGCAAATCAAGATTAACAAACAAGTTATTTATTGTCTTGACTGATCGACTGGTAGGATCATATATTCAAATACGTAATTACAAAATATTAAATCGATCATTAAACAAGTTTAAACATTGTTTCAAGCCCACAACCTGAGTCTAGGATAAAATCATTTAAAGAGGTTCTATAATATCCTCAAATGATGGTTTTAGCTCGGTTTGATTGTTGACAACGTTCTCCCTCTCCTTAGTTTCCTCCATGGTGGAATATACTTCCCCACCAATTGGTACCAGTTTCCCATTTATAACGTCCTTGTCCAAGTCATAGAGAGGCTCTTCAGCAGGTATGTTGTAATAAAAGGTCGCCTTCCATACGCCTTGCCAAAAACATTCTTCACATATACGCAACAAGAAGGAGTGGCACTTCTCCACCTCGGCAGACAATGCCTTCTCCTTCTTTTCAACTTCGACTTTTTTCTCAATGAGCTTAGCCTTTCCGGCCTCAACCCTTGCGACTTCAACCTTCAGGGCATCCTGAGCCCTCTCAGCCGCGACTTGGTCTTGGTGCATTTTCTCCTTGCGCGCCTTCGCCGCCTTCAAAGAGCTAGCCGACTTCGTCAGCTCTGTTTTTAACTTATACACCACCACAGTCTTGGTCCTTTCCATTTCCTCGCCTAAAGTCTTACCGACCACCATTGTTCGACTGTGCAATTCAACCCATTCAACAATTAGATTGCTCGTGGGGACGATCGCTAATACACTCTCATCCTTAGAGGACAAACCGATTTGTACACCCTACGCCACGTACAACAGGGGATTCAACATGGAGGGTTGTCGAGAAGAAAATGACCTTGCCTCTCAACCCACTTGAGTTGTCTTGGTCGGCCGACCCCTGTTTTGGCTGACTGAGGGGGCAACAGGAGCACTAGCGGGAATCACATCAATAGGAACAATTGGGTTGCCCTTTCCAATTGCCTCAAAGCTTCTTATCTTCCTGTTGACCGTCTGACGCCTCAGATTATTCATAAAGCTTCCCAAGGACGGATCCATCCGAGTAATGATAGCTGCAAGACACAAACAAAATTAAACAACATCAACATAACAAATACAAACTCAAACATAAGAAATCTGCATACCATTAAAATCCACCCATTTCTTGGACAATCCGTATAATGCTATCAGCTCTCGAGTAGGTAACTTATACGGAAGCTAATCAAATACAACCAGGATCGATTGGTCCAACGGTGACATGGATGACCTCGACCAGTTACCAAGCTGGGTCAGATTTTGGGTCTAATGAAAAGGGAATTTTGTTCGTCTTTCTGTATTATAAAAGTAATCTCGATCGTCCGACTCTACGAAGATTTTGAACTATTTTTCTTTGACGTTTTTGTATGAAGTAGTGAAAGCTACAAAACGAACATTCCCCGGTCGGCTCAATAAGGATAGCCAACTCACAGGATTGCTCAAATGAGTACTATAATAAAACAAGAATGAGTGTGGTGTGGGAATAAGAATGAAAATGTCACAAACAACTCGAAACGCCTGAAGGGCTGCCCACGAGTTGGGGTGTGGTTGGGTATGAGCAACATTGAGGATCTGAAGGACCCTCATGGTAAAAGCATCAAAAGGTAGGGTCATATGCAGGTCTGAAATGAAGGTATTATAAACAAAAAAGAAGTATTGGGGTGCGTTTTCTCGACCGTGACAAACTCGGTCGGTGTGACCACAGATATCAACCATCACCACATCCGAAGGACAATCGAGTTTTATGAAGGATTTCTTGGATAAATATTTATCTAAACTATTGGAATCCCTTAAGCTAGTATGAACCACTCACTTCCCTCGCACTGCCAGATGCAACGCGAGTGACAGAAGACTCGACATTAACAACACTATCAGAGGAATAGGAAGAAGAAGAATAAGACATTACTAACCTGAGTAAAGTACAAAGAGTGAAAGAAAGATTGGAAGAGTCGGCACTCGGAGCATTCAATAAATCCTTTTGAAAGCAAAGTGTAAATCCTACTCTGTTCAAATGCACTGATATTTATAGGAAACTATGGAGGAGAGAAGTAAGTGTGTCCTCCATTCGAAACCGTTAGATTCATATCCATCCAATGGTTAACATTACTCGGCATATGAAACAACACTGCATATCAACCGTCCAAGATATTTAATTGTACAGGACCCATTCAAGCGGCGGCTCTTTCTTAAAAAACAAACGTCAGATCCCTGCCAAACATTTAATGCACTTGATCATCACATTCCACCTCGAGAAGTGTAATGATCATATTCGGCTCTTCAGAAATTAATTTCTTTGAGCCTAGAGGGCAAGTGTACCGGTCAATACCGGACGGACTAGTCTTGGTCCCTATGACTTACCGCCTGAGTCAAAGATATAAACATGGTAAGTAACAACGATTACGATGACGTTGAATGAGTCAACCCACACTCCGAAATATACAAAAAATATCTCTAACATAAGAGATAAAATCGATTAAACTGAAAGATACACCTGGTATATTAAGGAACCGCTATACACATCAGTTAACAATCGATATTCGGCCCATAAGGGTCAAGGTCCATAAACCAAGCACTATAAATAGAGCCTTTTGAGAAGAAGCAAGGTACGTTTTTGACATTCTGTAATAATACACCTAAATCAAAGCACTGTCTTGAGCATTGAAGTGCAATCGTAGGTACCCCCGACCGAGCGAACATCAATAGAAAAGGAAGGAGACTTGAAGGAATTTGCAGATGACTGACACATCAGCAATTGTGCAACTAGTTCAAGTACTATCTGGGCCCCTCTTTGTCCATACTGGTACATACCCTGTGCTTTGTTTTGTGTTTGTTTTCTTTAATCTGTGGTGATTATGTTATTTTACACGGGAGCATATGAGATTACACGTGATAAAGCTCCTCAATGAGCGATCAGATGATGAAATATTTTTATTTTAAATGTTTTACTTCTAATATTCTGTGTATATATTAAAATTTCTATAAAAAATATACATTTTAAGATAAAATATAAAATATTTATATAAATTTATATGTTAATTAGATATTGTATGCATAATATATTATTAAATATAGATAAAATTAGGGATGTTACTGTTTTAATTAATTATTAATTAATTATTGACTTGAAATAGAAAGGATTATTAAGATGAAATAATAAAAGTACAATTAGGATAAAATTAAAAATAAAGTGAAAATTGGATGTATTTTTAAAATATCAGGGTTGAAGTTTATGAAAGGATTCAACATAGTGCTCGGATTTTTTTTTTCTGCAATTCACTTTTTTTAAACTTTAAATTTGAATCATTCATATAAACTATTATTAAAATAATCATTATTATTTCAATATTCTCGTATATATAATATTATCGTTAAATAATTACGTGATCTATATTTTCTATGTAAACTATTAATTTAACATGACAAGTACATATAATAATTTTAGTTAAATTATATTTTTAATTCATGTCTTCAGAAAAAAATTATAGTCCCTTAAAAAAAATTTAGTATTTAATTATTGTTCATAATTATATTTAATCAGTCGTAAATACATTAATTTATATATACTCCTCTTTCTCGTCCTTATAATTTTCGATCATAGAACATTACTTGATGTAGATTTATTTGAAAACATTATTTTTTTAATCATTTATTACTTTTGTACAATGAAAATATATACATTTAAAAAAAATATTCAATCTAAATAAAAAATGCTACTTAAAGTGTAAATTTTTGTAATTTATTCTTAGAAGAAATTTTCAATCAGATTCCATTAGTCATTCAACTACTCTGTCATTTATGTTGGGTCATTTCCGTTAATTGTATCTTTATTTCAATTTTGTGTTTATTTTTCTCATCTACTCACAGAAATGCAGAAAAGAAAAGGTGGAATTGTTTGTACCAGTGCCAGTGCCTGTAAATGGCACGAGAGAAACATGACAATGAAAGTTGAAAAAATGTTTGGGAAAACGAAAAGTAAAATATTAAAAAGTAAAAAAATAATATTTTTTTCATGAGTTTAAACATTTTTTTTTTAGATTTGCAAAAAAATTTAATTATATATATATATATATAAATTATCATTTCTATTTTTTTATTAATTATTAATATTTAATTTTATATTATAATAAAATAAAAAATGAAAATAAAAAATAAATTTTAATTTTAATTATTAATATAAATTTTTATTAATATTAATTTTTAATTTAGATTTATTTTAGTTATAATTTATATTTCTTAATTTTTATATTAAATTTGTTAATAATTTTTCTAAAATTTATCACATCTATCAAATCATTCATCAAGTTCTACAGTTTCTACTTTCCTTTCAAATTCACTTCTCAAATCCAAATAATAAAAAAGGAAAAAACAATAAATTTTAGTACCTTATTTTTTTATTTGGTTTGGTTTGTAACCTACAATGTGGTACCATTTCATGTTCTTAAAAAGTAAATGTTTAAGTATAAAGAAAATCTATTCTACCAATTTTTAGTATATTATTTTAATTTTATAAATTAAATACTTCATAACTAATTATCTTTTAAGCTAATGTATATTTATTTTATTAAAATTAAATCAAGACTTTTATTTACTTGATTATACTATTTAATTAATTTAGTTTTTAAATTTTTATAAATTTTGTATTTTTATATAAAAAAAATTCTCCCATCCTAATTCAAACAAATAATCAATAATGAGTGTGATAGTCACTTTGATAAGGTAGAAATTATAATTATACTTTAAAAAAGTAGAAGTGAAACATTAAGGTCATCAAGACCTAGCATGCACACATAACTAGTTTGTAATGGTTTGGAATGGAGGGAGTAACAGAAGTTGAAAGAATGTAAAAAGGAGTGGAACTGAAACGTCTTATCGTATATCAGTTGGTGCTGGCAGATGCACATTATGACACCGCCAGAAAAGAATAATGCACCATGCATTTCATTGCAGTGTTCCATTTCTTCTTTTTACCTGTTAAAGCATCACAATGTATGCACACAAAAATAATCGCCATGAACTTACAAAATTGTTAGTGTGTTGTGTACACAAAATAACACTGTTTGTGAAGGTGTAAAAGCAGCAGTGAAAGAAAACAGTAAAAAAATGAAGTGTTGTAATGATGAGTTAAATTTAGATTCATGTCATGTGGAGAAATATCTTGATGCTTTCTTTGGATTAAAAAATTGGAGATGAGAGAGTGAATTTAAGATGACTTGAAGAGAAAATGTAAAGAAAGTTAGAGTATTTGGATTAAGGTAAATAGAGTGGAAAGTGTGAGAAAAGTTTATGAAAGTTTGTTAGTGATGTGATAAATGTGATTGAAATTGTATTTTTTTTAATTAATAAAAGTGTAACTTTACATATTTATCGTTTTTAAATTGTTAAAATTTAATTTTATTTATTTATTTATAAATTATAATTATTTTTTATTTAAAATATTATTATAAATATTTGATAAAAACTTATTTTTATTATAAATAACATTATTATTTTTAATTTTAATTTTTTAAATTAATATAATTATTATATAAATTTATTTTTTTATTATTAAAAATTATATTTATTATTATTATTATTTATGTTTATAATTTATTATATATATAATATGATTAATTATGTTATTTTATTTTATAATTTTAATTATATTTTTTATATTTAAATTATAATTCTGTTTTAAATAAAAATAATAATAATTTTAATTTAAAATATATGGATAAAACAATAAATTAATATTAATTAATATATATATATATATATATATATATATATATATATAACTTTCTTCACACATTTGCGTAGAAAGTTTTGTGGGAGAAAACATTTTCGATTTCCGTGTTTTTAAAATTATTTTGTATTGATTTTTAAACTTTTGTTTGTGTATACTGAATAAGCGTTTTTTTCCTTCCAGAAACAAACGAAGCCTAAGAGTTGGCCTCTGCACAAGAGACACATTTGACCCTGCAAATGTGACAATGACGTAACAGAGTGAGATTGCGGTCGAATGAGCAATGCGAGCTTCAAAATAGGGTAAAAAAGAATATATTACATCGGTTCTTAGAAACAACCGGTGTAATATATATTTTTACTCAGAATGATCCATATTACATCGGTTAAGTCATCTAACCGATGTAATATATGGCCCATATTAAAAAAATTGATTTTTTTTTCATAAAAAGTGAGTGAGTCATAAACGTCACATAAGTAACCACTTATATACACACGGGGTAACCATTTTTGTGTGTGACACTATATGTGGAGAAACCTACATCGGTTAAGCCATTTAACTGATGTAATATATGATTTTTACATTGGTAACCGATATAATATATGGTTTTTATTATAAAAAAATGATTTTTTTTCATGAAGAGTGGATGACCATAAACATCACATAGTTAACCACTTACAAACACACGGGTTATCAGTTTTGTGTGTGTCAGTATATGTGGAGAAACTTACATTGGTTAAGTCATTTAACCGATGTAATATATGATTTTTACATTGGTTAAACCATCTAACCGATGTAATATATGATTTTTATTAAAAAAATGAATTTTTTTTCATAAAGAATGGGTAACCATAAACGTCACATAAGTAACCACTTACATACACACGGATAACCAATTTTACGTGTGTTACTGATCATATATTATAATATAGAGACAGTGTCACATTCTCACCAAAAATCACGTCTGCAGCGTCAATTAATACTACGCTAGTGATCTCAGATCTTAAAAAGGTGTTAATAAAACATTTTTGATATCTTAAAAGTCTGATATATTAACTAGGATAAAACTAATCTTAAACTGTTTTAATGAAAAGCTGTGCTGGTTACTATAGCAGAAGACTGCATTTGAAAGAAAGAAAAAAGGGTGGCGAAGTCGTTAACGTCTTTTCGTTCTTCCACTGTTTTCCATTATGGAGTAAAAGTGCAGGTGCTTTCGTCTAGTCTGCATCATCCTGAGTGCTACACAGTCTTCAGCAGCACCACTCTCCCATCTTCTGATGCACAATTATTAAACAAAACTATACTCTCTTTCCACTCTCTTCCTCCAAACACTTTTGACCAAACAACATGAATTTTCAAAACATCCTCTCAGAACTCAACACCCTCTCTGTTGGTTTCCACATAAACAAGATAAAAAAACTAAAAACATAGACAAAACCAAGACAAAATCTACATTTAACCACAAAAATTTAAAATAATTCAAAAGATAACATTAAAAAACACATTCGATTATATTATAAATACTAATAAATATTTATAACATAAATTATTTAAATACATCTATATTATATTTAGATAAGCATACTTATTATCTTTATAATCAATTATGATTAGTAAACATAATTAATATTTATCTTTTTTATTATAATACAATAAATAATTAAAATAAATAATATTACGATAATGTATAAAATATTTAAATTTTATTCGTTTGTAAATTAAGTTATCTTAATATTTAGTAACTAATTTTATAAGAAAACTTAAATTCAATTAATTAAATTAGAAATGAAATTTATTATATTTTAACTTTTAAATTGATAGGTAGAAAACAAATAGTATATGATTTATAATTAATAATTTGAATAAATTTAAATATAGTTTTTAAATAGTTTTTTATAATTTTTTCAACTTAATTAAATAATACTTCATAATTAATTATCTTATAGTTTTAATTTCTAAATTATTTTTATTAAACTTTAACTAAAAATATTTTTATTATTTATTATTTATTAATTAATTAATTTTTTTATTTTATCACATCACCCAATTCAATAAATTTTCTACTCATCTTTCTTCACTTTCTCTTAATTAAAACAATATTATTTTTAATTTTTTTTCTTTTCTCATCTTTCCCCAATCCAAAGAAAGTAATGTTTATAAGTGGTTCCTTTATTGCATGTGAATGGAGGGGGGAAGTTAGGTTTTTCTACCAATTAGTTTGCTGTAATTGACTTTGTTGTTATTATTGGACTCAATTTCAATGCTTCTGCTATTCCAATCACTACACTGTGTTTAATACAGTGACTACATGTTGTAATGTGGTATCACTTCTACCAATATTTATAGAGTTATTGCTTTGCTGACAAAAATAAATAAATAATAATAAATGATGAAGGTGGGGCGAATGCCATCCTATAAAGGAAAGGATGAACTTGGGTTAGATTAATTTTTAAATTTGGATTAGAAATTATAAACCAACTCCATTTGTAAGTCAGATTAAGTTAACCAACAAAAAATTTAAAAGATAAAAAAAACATAAATATAAAGCATTCATAAATTGACCGACTTAAGTAATAAATAAAAAACAATCTGAACATGACTTCACAGTCATAAAATGTTATCTTGAATTATTCTAGCACTAATTCTTTTTAAATGCTTTCATCATGAGCTGAAGAAGAAAATATAAAATAAATAAAAAATAACATAAATTTCATATTACATTTGGTCCATGTTCATCCAACAATGATTAACTAAAAAATTTATTAAAAAAAATGAAGAAAGGAGATACAATGTAAAATTCACTTAAATCACTTTCGCAATGCCGCTCCAAAACATTACATAAAGGCAGGTAGCTAGAGAGCAATAAACAAAACCGCCATGCTAAATAGGATAATTGGGCCATTATGATGTTCTATTTAACTATAAATGTATTGGACAAAAAGTCATTCTTCTGCGTGACTCATTAAAGTAGACTTACTTATTGTTAAAAGACAAAAATCACAACAATTCTCCATAAGGCTATTGACTTTGATGGTGCGTTGCAGGTTGTGAATGCCATAGATTTCTCAGTAATCCATAGTGTATATTTTAATGCAGACTCCAACCCTTTTAATGTGAAGAGAGGATGAACAAAGAATACAGAATCGTGATCCAGCTGATATGTCGCCAGTGAATGTAAAACCTCACTCCCTTGTAGTGTCTTCTCCCATAAAATGTGTTGCCATGTTGTGCAGTGAGTGAAACAAGGTTCTACATGCTGCATGCAACAGCTTCTTTATTCAGATTATAGTAAAATGAGGTTAGTTTAGTTATAGCAAGTGCTTCACCAAAGAGTGATGCCCTGGTAGATCTTGTTATGTGAACTTCAACATAATCACCAACCACAGGATTTCGCTTTGTACCAACATCTTCCCTATCTACGATTGGCATATTGACGAACAACACCCGATGACCCTTGTCACTCTTGCCCATAAGCTCAGTATCTGGAGCTCTTCTATTGGGTCCTTCCACTAATACAAGCTGTGTAGTTCCAATCTGAGAGTCAAAACACTTCCCCGTACTCTCGCGGAAAGTCTCAATAAGTTCAGCCAGCCTCCTCTGTTTAATTTCCTCAGGAACATCGTCAACATAATTTCTGTGGGCATGAGTTTTCTCCCTCATGCTATAAGCAAACATGAATGCCATATCATAACTAACAGCATTTACCAGAGTCAACGTCTCAGAATGGTCCTCCTCTGTTTCTCCACAAAATCCTGTTTAAATTGCAAAAGTATCACAATCAGAGGCTAGTTTCTTATGCGGTAAAATAGAAGTGGTAAAGAAAAAAGTACAGGATAATAACTAGGTTTTGAGAACTACAACTACATAGTTAAACAATCTATGAGTACATCGTTCGTATACCGCGAGTATTACAACGCAACATCAGTCGTATTTTATAGAGTAATGTCAATAATTTCCTGCAGTATCATTTTAACAATTTCATAGGCCAAACAACCATGCGATACACCATCAACAATTCCAAAAAGAAATATATACCATATACTGGTGGTATGATACTCCTGAATAACACAAACAAAGAATTTGGTCGTGATTTTTGCAAATATAGATTTTACCTGTCCCATTTATTTTGTTGAGAAAAATTATTAAATAAGTGTTCAATAATTAGTTACACCTACTTGAATAAATAAGATGGAGGAAAAACAGTATATTCAACCTACACTGTTGTGCTTTTTATAGATTATATATATATATATATATATATATATATATATATATATATATAGGAGTTACAAAATAAGGCAACGAACATACCTTAAACCCTAACTCTAGAGCTGGGTAAATACAAAAAAAATAGTAAGTTAACATTTCATTTCAACACTTCCCCTATAGCTGGATCATATAGGTCATATGCACCATGATTGGAACATATAAATTGAATCCTAGGTCCTCTTAGATATTTAGTTAGAATGTCTGCAAGTTGTTCATTCAAACTGATAAACTCGGTAATAAGATCCTTGAACAACTTCACTCTAACAAAATGACAATCAATTTTTATATGTTTAGTTCTCTCACAAAACACTGGATTGGATCGGGCAACAACACTTTGTTTCTTATTTTTCCAAGATATAAGATTCTCTCTAACGAATACACAGTATACTATGGTAGATCTCCTGTCAATGGGACACCCAGACCAATCTGCATCACAATACCTAAGATTTGAGTATTTCCCTTGTTCTCATACAACAATCCTTGTCCTAGGGTCCCTTTTACATATATGAGAACGTGAATCACAACATTCTAGTGATTACTGTGAAGATTCTGCATAAATTGACTCAACTCCTGCTGAACAAAAAAGATTAGGTCTTGTTATAGTGAGATAAATGAGTTTTCCCACCAACCTCCTATATCTCTCTAGGTTTGAGAAAATTTCACCTTGGTTTCTCATTAGCTTCTCATTTGAGTCCATAGAACTATAAATGGGCTTGCAACTTGTGAGGCCTGTCTCTTCCAAAATATCAAGAGCATATATTCTTTGTGAAATGATAACACCTCTTGATTGTGCCACTTCAATACCAAGAAAATATTTTAGACAACCCAGGTCTTTGGTTGAAAAGTGGTTGAATAAATGTTTTTTTAATTGACCAATTCTAATGATATCATTTCCTGTTATAACAATATTACTAACATAGACCATAAGATAAACACACTTTAGAGGAGAAGTATTACAATAAAACATTGAATGATTTTCTCTCACTCCGTTTCAATCCAAAAATCTATGCAATATGACTAACTTTACCAAACCAAGCTCGGGGTGATTACTCTAAGCCACAGAAAGACCAATTTAATTTACAAAACTAAACCAAACTTTCACCAAGCAACAAATCTAGGAGGTTGTTCCATGTAAATCTCCTCCTTCAGCTCACTATGAAGAATGACATTTTAAGCTAGTGAAGAGGTCAGTGGCGAATGGCACCCATGGCCAAGGAAAATATTACTTTTAGCCACAGGAGAAAATGTATCACAATAGTCGAGACAATAAACCTGAGTGTATCCCTTGACTATTAATCAAGCTTTGAGATGATCTACTTCACATGTAGAACCAACCTTAACTATATAGACTCATCTACAACCCGCAGGCTTCTTACCAAGAGGAAGGGGGACAAGCTCCCAAGTACTAGTTGTGTTCAAATACAGGCATTTCATCAATCATGGCTTGTCACCCTCCAAGGTGACCAAGATCCTTATGAACATTTTTAGAAAAAGTATTGGTGGACAAGGAGAAAACAAAAGGGGGATATATAGAAGACAAACAGTGATAACTTAAAAAATTATAAATAGGGTATGGATTGCGAGTAGATTGAATGTTTCTTCTAAGAGCAATAGGCCAAGCATGATCAAAGTCAATAAAAGTGAGGAGGATGAAGGATCCATGGTATGGGAACAGTGGTGGAGGATTTGAATGACAAGGATCTTCAGGCAAGGATGAAGGAGTTATTTGTACCCAACACTAGTATGTGAGAAGAGGTGGTGGAAGAATGTCATTTCTAAGTTTTAGTTAGAGAGGAAGCAAGAATAATCAATGGATAACAAAAATGGTACAGGAAAGACTTGTTGAATAGATGAAGAATGTTCCATGGAAGACAAGACAAAATGTGTATCCTCTAAGAAAGTAACATTAGCATAGATATAATACCTTTTAGTTGGGGGAGAATAACATTTATACCTTTTCTGAAGGCGAGAATATCCTAAAGAGACACTTAACTAATAGCCTTTGCAGAAAGTTTGTCAAGACTTGGAGAGATGTTATGAACAAAACAAGTACACCCAAACACACATGGAGAGACATGATATAAAGGGTCATTTGGAAAAATTATAGAGAGACGAACTTTATTTCCAAGAGAGGAGGAAGACATCTTATTGACTAGGAAACAGGTAGTGAGCACTGCATTTCCCCAGTGATGAATAAAACATTAGTATTCAACATTAGAGAGCATGCAATTTCAATAAGACATCTATTCTTCCTCTTTGCTATACCATTTTGTTGTGGAATGTGAGAACATGTGGATTGTCGTAAAATTCTTTGGGAAGATAAGAATGAAGAAAACATGGTAGAAAAATATTTGTTAATATTATCACTTCTAAGAATTTTAATTATCATCCCAAATCGGTTCTTAATTTCACTGAAGAAAGACAAATATGTATAAAAATTCAGATTTGTCTTTCATTAAATAAACCCAAGTACATTGAGAGAATTCATCAATGAAGATTACAAAATAATTAAAACCAAAAGAAGTGACATGACTTAGTCACCAAATATCCAAATGAATGTTGGAAAAAAAACAGAATTACATTGTGTTTTAGACATTTTAGGAAAGGAAGATCTAAAATGATTTCCTAACTGATAAAACTCACAATCTAAAGCTTGAATTTGTTTGAGACTAGGAATCATCATCTTCAATTTTGATAAACTTGGGTGGCCCAAACAATAATGCAAATGTTTTGGGTCCGGAGTTGTAAAATAGGATACAGAGCAACTCGGTTTCAGATGATAATGACCTCATGACTCACATCCTTCTCCAATTAGACAACCTTAAACCATGTTCCAGGCCACAATTTAAAGAACGAGTCAATTGATTCAGATAGATTAAATTGAAAGGACAATGAGGAATTAATAAGACAAAATGTATATCATCCATATAAAGGATTTGATAACGATGAGGAATGACCCATTCTCTAGCAATATGAACATTGAGGACATCCACTTCTACCATCACGTCCTTCTCGTATGTTCTGACCTTCTTTCAATAACTTGAATTTGATTGCCATCTCTCATTAAGTTAGGCACATGGACGTGTCTAGTAACTAAACCATCCATAAAGGGATTTGATCACCAACTAAAATATGATGATGAACATGATCAAAATCTAAATGTAGGCTTCTCAAAATCAAGACCATATAATATCTATCAATATTCATGTTGAGTTCCTCTAATGAGTTCACCACTAGAAATCTCTTAACTTCTTCTGTTGTAGCCCTAGCCTTTACCATATGTGAGACCATATCAAGATTCATCACGCAATCATCGGGGTTGAGTGGGATTCCAAAAGGCACACCTAACCTTGGCTTTGTCCAACGGAATGACAAAGGTAGTGACAACGGAGAGCGGTGGCGATGTCAATGGTGGTGCCTGTGACAACGACAGACATTGCCAGAGACAATGAAGGAGAAGATACAGTGGGATTGTACCCACTCTAACACCAATTTGAATAAATAAGATGGAGGAAGAGTAATGTATTCAACCTACACTATTTGCTTTTTATTGATGTATATATAGTTGTTAGAAATAAGGCAAGGCAATTACCTCAAACCCTAACCCTAAAGTTGGGTACATACAAAAGAAATAATAATAAAATAAAATTACACTTTAACACACCACTAGGACATGTACATCAAATGGGTATTCTAACACAAACAAAGCTACTCCCCAGTTTGACAAAATATTGTGGCAAATAGAGCAAGTTCTAGATCAATACACAATTGGAAAAAAGTTTAAAATAAATAAATTTAACAAAAATGCTACTCCTCAATAACAAACAAAAAAATTGGCAATGAGTATGCAAATAAAGATTTTATTCGCTCCTTTCATTTTGTTGAGAACAAACTATTGAAGGAATGCTCAATTATTTCAGAAATGCAAATTTTACAGCTCCCGAAGATGTACACCAGATGGGTTTATAAAATATGAGTAAATTGTGTATTGTGAATCTGAATTGCTAGAGAAAATAAACCAGGTTCCCTAAGAATAAAATATCATCAGATACAACATGATTATAAAATGAAAGGAAATATAAATGAGAAACTCCAGCACTCATCTGCTGAAATTAAGGTTCTCCAGTTGTAAAAGGTCAAATTAATGAATAACAAAAGAAAGTGAAAAAAGGCAGGGAGAATAAATTTTAAAAGAAACATTACCACAAATGAAATCACTGCTCAAAGCCACATCAGGAATAATACTCCGGATTTTTTGCACAAGTTCCAAGTAAGCCTCTCGGGTATATCCTCTTCTCATTCTCTCCAGAACTTTGCTACTTCCAGTTTGTGCAGGTAAATGTATCAGCTTGCATATATTATGTCTGTCTCGCATTAGATAAAGCAACTCATCTGGAAAATCCTTAGGGTGTGGAGAAGTGAATCTGAATCGCATCTCAGGAAATTCTGAGGACAATCGATCCAGTAGATCAGAAAATCTCAAGCCCATTTTTTTTACCTTAGCCATACTAGAAAACCCTTCACTAAGTTGCCAATTGGACCCTGATTCAACCTCACTCTCACTCCCTGCTGCATCGTTGTAGCTGTTTACATTCTGGCCAAGAAGCGTTACCTCCTTAACACCCTCTTTCCAAAGCTCACCTACCTCTCTCACAATTGACTCCACCGGACGAGATCGCTCTCTACCTCTGGTGAAAGGAACAATACAAAACGAACACATATTATTGCAACCTCTCATCACTGAGACAAATGCAGTAACCGAGTTCTTGGAGATTCTAACAGGGTTAATATCAGCATAAGTCTCCTCAAGTGAAAGGAGAGTATTGATCCCTTTTTGACCATAGTCAACCTCCTCCAGTAAGCGTGGCAAATCCCTATACGCATCAGGCCCGCATACTACATCAACCATTTTGTCTGAATCAAGTATCTTCTCCTTTAACCTCTCAGCCATACATCCCAAAACCACTACTTTGGGAGGGAACAGAGACTCTGCTCTTCCAGTAGCAACATTGCTCTTCCAATGCCTCTTAAGAAACCAAAAGTAATTAAGCCTCTGCCATACTTTCTGTTCAGCGTTTTCTCTAATGGCACAGGTATTGATGAATATTATTTCTGCACTCTCGGGAGCACTCACAACTTCACTGTAACCGGCCTTTTTCATTATAGAAAGAACGATCTCCATATCATTAACATTCATTTGACATCCATAAGTCTCATGATATATTCGACGAGTGGGAGGAACTTCAGCATCTGGCACAAGGCTACCCACACAAATAAACAAAGAACAAGTAAATAGATTTCAACCCTAAACCCCAATCCATCCTATCTAAAATTTACAATTCTGAACAGATGATACAGGGGCGAAATTGCGTCTTTCCTATGAACATTCTCATGTCATTCTTCCACAAGTGACGAGTAATAATATTAAAAATGCAAAAAAAAAGGTCGTCTTTTCATTCAATTCACCGAAACTGAAGTGAATAGGAAATACCCACCAAGCAAAATAAAATAAAAATCCTGTAATAAAGAAAAACCCAAAACAAAGAGGAGGTGGTGTTTGCAATTGCAACAAAAACTCACCGGGGTTGAGCTTCGGAAGCAGTGAGCGTGGCTTGAGGGATGAAATGGTGGCGGAGAGTGTTGGAATGAGAGAAGGTTCTGGAAGCGATGATGAGATTGAGAGAGCGAGAGCGTGGCGATGAGGTATAAGGGTGTGGAGAAAACACATTGTATTGGTGTTTGTGTTTGCGTTTGCGGTGGAAGATTGTTAAAGTGGCAAAAGAAGATGGACGGTGAAGTTTGAAGCGTTGAGCAATGTGAGGTTGGTTGATGACGGAGGACAGTGAGGAAGCCATGTCTCTCTCTCTCACTCTCAGTTCGGTTCTGAATTAAGGTGGCGGATAGGGTCCTTGCGGTCACAAAAACACTTCAATTTGTTTTCCGGGTTCAAAGAGGTTGAGTGAAAAAGAATTCATGAAATAATTTTTTCAAATCATGTATGAACGCTTAGGAATACACATGTTTAATTACGTTTTACAAGTTCACCATAAACATTCTTAATAATTGGAAATTATTGCAAACCTTTTTAAATATTAATTCGTGAACTGCATTGTTAAAGAATACTTCAAATTTTGTATATCAATAATTTTTTTTTTAAGATAAGATTCGAAATAAATTGAAATCACACAATCTCGTGTGTTAATGATTTTATTTACATGCTGAAAGTAAAAAAGTTGTATTCCACAATCTCAACTGATATTTTTTTTTAACTCTTAAGGGCATATTACACCGGTTGGATTAACTAATCGGTGTAATATGTCTAGCGCCAAAATAAGTTTTTTAAAAACTTTATTTTTAACTTTCAAAGAAACATATTACACCGGTTGGTTCTTACAACTAGTGTAATATATTCTAAATATTTATAAAAATGTCATTACATTTTTATTTACATCTGTTATCAATTAAGTATCAAGCCTTTCTTTGTCATTGTAGTATACGTTTTCTTAAGTACCAAGTTTTTCCTTGTCAGATACTATCTCACAACACTTTCACATATCTTTCTCTAAGCAATTTACTTAAAGCACAAACAAGGATGAAAACATTTTTTTATGCAAGAAAAATATGCAAAGCAATAAAAACAATTGAAAATTGCTATCTAGAAAGCTTGAAAACTAGGCGATGTCCTAGGTAAGACTTCTTGGCACTTTGAACCTTGAAGAGATACTCGCCGAACTAAAAACGAAATTAATTCACTGAGTAGTCAAAGTTTAACAAGTTACTACTCAAAGAAATACAATGAAAATTAGGTCAACAAATTTTTTTGCACTAAAATTTTAAATGACCTATTCTCCACAACTTGTAGCTCTTTTTGCTTTGTGTTTTGTGTAAATTTTTGTGAGGTTGCTACTATTCCTTGCTTTTCCTTTTTAAGATATTTAACCTAAGGTACTTGACTTTACCTCTTTAGTAATGTGTCTCGCACAAAAAAATTCAACTCCACAACTTACCAAGGCAAATTGGTCACTTCCTCCAAGAGAGGTCAAATAATTTTAAAAGCAACAAAACTCAAATTTAAAAATAAGAACTACTGCAAATGGAGTTGGTAATTGACATGACTTGAAAGAAATTGGCAAGAAAAAAATTAAGGTTCACAAGAAAAAGTAACACACAAATGAAATCTTAATGAATAGTACTAGAATAGATTAATAAAACTAAAATTGTACTACAATTTTATTTTATTTTTGTGTAAACTTTTCTCAACTTGCCGAATTTATGTTGGAGAGATTACTTTAAATTAGAACTTCAAATTTGAACCACAAAAACTTAAATTTTTAAGCTCAATATGTTTAAGCTCAATATTGGCAGTGGAATCTCACAAAAACAATATGCCAATTAATTGCACTAATTTTTTCAAATTCGCTGGCAATTCAAATTTTCAGATTCAGATTTTTTTACACTCTCTCCGTTTTTCATATGTCATTTTTTTTCTATTTTGAATTTTGATCAATACAAGAAAAAATAGTTTTAACAAGAGTTTATTTTTACATTAACAAGGATTAAAACTTCCATTAATTTATTTACTCATAGTTGTAGTTTCTCCCGCTAAACCATCTATTAAAATATCATGGGTTTCAAAACCTTCGTAAAATACCTTGGGTTTTAAGACCTCTGTAAAGTAAAATGAGTTTCAAAACATCCATAAAATACCATAGGTTTCAGAACCTTCATAAAATATCATGAATTTCAAAACTTCCATAAAATACCATAGGTTTTAGAATCTCTGTAAAATATCATAGGTTTCGAAATCATAGGTTTCGAAACCTCTGTAAAATATCATAGATTTCAAAATATCTGTAAAGTACATAAAATATCATGGATTTCAAAACTTTCATAAAATATCATAGGTTTAGGAATCTCTGTAAAATATCATAGGTTTCGGAACCTCTGTAAAATATATGTAAAATATCATCAAAATATCAGTAAAGTACCATAATTTCAAAATAAACATTTTTTTTATCATTTAAGCGTTCATGTATTTTTCCAACCACAATTGATTGCATCCATTTTGGATGATTGAAATTTAAATTCTTCGTTCATATGCACTCATTCATTATATTGACTTGTACTCTAAGAAGTAAGAGTGAAAAAATTATTAAAAAAAATAATAAAATTGAGTTATAAATGGTGATATTGGTCACATAGACGCATAAGTAAATAAGTTAAAGATAGATCGTTTGGAAAATATTGCTTTTAGTACAACGCATCTACCACTTTTAAGGAAAACTAAGCACATTAGTGATTTCACTTAATATTGATTTTATAATGGTTTTATTAAAATTTCATTAACTCCACAAACCTCTATGGTCTTCACATCTTCACATGGGCAATAACTTTTTCTACAAATCAAATTAAAATTCCGACTTTTTTATTTATTTTCATTAATAATTAGGCATAAACTTTACCATTAAATAAATATTATTTTCTTGATTGATTATGATACCATATCATCCAATAGCTGAATTTGTTGGTTGAAAAATTAGGAATTATTTATAATTACATATACACCAAACTTTTTGGCATTGCAATTGCGCGAAGGAAATATGCACTAATATGATAACTAAGTAGATTCAATTATGAATAACTAAGGGAAGAGTTAGGATTATAGATTGGCAAGAATGATAAATATTAAGAAAAATTAAAATACAAATACCAAAATATAAACTTAAAAGTCCAACTTTCCATTCTGATATCCTACACGACTTGGTGTGAGCATGTAAAAGATTTTCACGATTTGCTTTACAAATCCTAAAGAGCATCCCTTGAAAAGAGAAACCTTTTGAATGAACTGTTCATACAAGCTTATTGAAAAACTGCAAGCAGACATCAAGATTCACATAAATATCCGAAAAATGATGAACAAAATTGACATTTGAATACCGTGGCAGACCAACTAAGAGTTCTTTGCTTCTATGAAGTATATTTGAGCATTAGAATCTTGCAAATTCTATTATACTTAGAATGGAACTATCTGTAACAAAAATCCTTTTTACTTTTTAAAGTATGGAGATAATGAAGTGCAACATGCAGAATATGGACCTGAATTAAAACATGATGAGATAATTAATTCTGTAAACATATCTACGGTAAATAAAACTGAAAAAAAGAGAATATGATAACACTAATATGATATCTTACCAACGTTGCCATGGTAACAACTGCAAAAGTAGAGGGAGGTGACAACGCTTCCAGAGATGGATGTGTCTCAGAATATGCATATTCACCCATCTTCATTTATGGACTGTTTCTTTCCGCAACTCCATATATTATTCTCCCACCTCGATAAATTTTCGTATTTTCAAAAATATCCCTTTGTAATATTCTGGACAAGATTACATAATTTGGAAGTCTTTTTTCAATTTCATAATTAGCTTCCGGATTACATAATCTAGAAGCCTTTTTCATATGCATGATTAGTTTTCAGATTACATAATCCGAAAGTTTTTTTTTAGCTTCCGGATTATGTAATTTGGAAGTCTTTTTTCAAATGCGTGTCCGGATTACATAATCCGAAAGCTACTTTACGGGGATGACACAAAAAGGATAAAAAGGTATTTTTACGTTTTGTATGGGGGTGGCACAAGAACATATGGAGGTGCAGGAAGAAACACTCTCATGTATGTTGTTCCAATATGCACTTTTTCCCATTATCTCTGCAGTTGCACACAAAATAGGCTGCTTCTTCCTGCACCTCCATACCTTCTTGTGCCACCCCCATAAAATTTTCTTATTCCAAAAATACCCTTTTCAATATTCCGGATTACATAATCCGGAAGTCTTTTTTTAGATTCAAAATTAGCTTCCAGATTTATGTAATCTGGAAGTCTTTTGTGATTAGCTTCCGGATTACATAATCCGGAAGTCTTTTCTATACATAAGATTAGCTTCCGGATTATGTAATCCAGAAGTCTTTTTTTCAGATGTGTTATTAGCTTCCGGATTACATAATTCGGAAGTATTTTCTAAATATGAAATTGACTTCCGAATTATGTAATCCAGAATTTATCCAGATTACATAATCCATAGGCTTATTATTTCAAATCCAAGGGGGTGAAAAAAAAGGATAAAATGGTATTTTCATATTTAGTATGGGGGTGGCACAAGAAGGTATGGAGGTGTAGGAAGAAAGAGTCCACAAAATATCATCAACAGTAAACACAAAAGGCCCATCAAAGTGAACTATATTCAAGATACCCAAGTACAAACTTGGACAAAGATCTTGGAAATTTAGAAAAACTGAGCACACTTTAAACTCCCTTATATTAAGATCAAGAAAGAAAGTGATACTGAGTGTTGCTGCAGAAATAATTAGCAAGAATCCAAAGCAATAACCAAATGTTATCCCAGCAATAATAACTGGAAATGATTAGCCAAGTAAAAAATAGCCAAAAACATCTGATTATCAATTAATGCTTGCTTTATTTATCTTTATTTTTCTTATACTTGTTATAATAATTTGAGTGATCTACCTGTACATTTAACTTGAGTTTCTCCTAGTGTGTTTATCCTTTAATAGATATAATTAACAAGGTGATTATTTATCTACATGTTCATCCTCCTAAACACCAAACTCTAAAAAAAACACATTTTTCTGTTCATCTTTTGCTTTTGATCTTTTAGTTTCGCTTTTAATTTTATTTATATATTTTGAATAACTTTATTTATCAGAAGGTTTTTCTTAGTTTAAATTATAATAATTAATAACTTAAATATATTATATCCCATCCCAAATATTACAACTGAACTAGCTTGGGATTATACGGAACGTTTTGTCCTCTGATTTAGATATTTTATACCATGATGTGTGTGTATAACCAAGCAATGAACATAACACATGCAAAAAACTCACACTTAAATATTTAGTACCAGTTGAAACCCATGATTCACATTGAATATCTATAACTTTATTGTAAACATATCATTGTCCTCAATAGGATTTATGGCAATTTAAGAACTAATGGGCGCAGACTCATTCTAGCTAAGTACGGAATCATATTGGCTTGACTAGGTTTTCTTCTTTTATGTTACTTTGTTCTCCTAGCATTTTTCCTTCTCCTAAAGAAAAGTTTTAAAATGTTAGATACATCGATAAAAAAAGCATATAGTTAAGCTCTCTTTTCTTATAACTAAAAACTAAAGAAAAACTATAAAAATAATCTTAGCAAGTGTTTAAAAGAAATGAAATAAGTGGATATTATGCTTAAGCATAAAGAACACTTTTAAATTAACTAGCATATCAGTAATAAAAGGATGCAAATGCCTACCAGCAGTGAATGCATATCTATATCTCTCTCTCTCTCTCTCTCTCTCTCTCTCTCTCTATATATATATATATATATATATATAGATATATAGATATATAGATATATAGATATATAGATATATAGATATATAGATATATACACACACGTAACAGTCAGAAAAAACAAGATGAATTTAGCTAGCTGGTTGTTGAATTGAATCTACACACAAATAATAATTCTGGTTAAGACAACAAAATTAGTACATGGATTATCTCAACATCCTAAAAACTTTAAACTAGCCTTGTCTCAGACACAATACTCTTCTAATGAACTGTACTGAGCTTTTGGTTAGTTTAATTAATTCCTTCATAGTTGCTCCAGTTAGGGGGAAACTACTTATCAAAATTCACAATCCTTCTCTTTTGGGCGGCTTCTCTCTCTTGGTTAGCTGATTTATCTACTTCTAGTCCTCTATATCTGTCCAAATACCTTCTCGATGGCTCTGTATAGTCATCAAAACCAAGCGACTCTAAGGCCAAACATATGTCATCTCTGTTCGTCAAAGTAACAAGAAGGGTTAATGAGAATCAATATCATTATTACCTGCAAAGGCTTTCTACAACGAAAAAACTTTTTGCTCTCCTGTATCTATCACCTATAAAATATCAAACTAATGCTATAAATAAAAATTGACTTAATTTGAAAATGTTCATGCTGAAAAACCAAAACATTACAATAGTCGAAGAGATACCTGTTACAGATGACTTACAACAAAATCTGTATGTACATACATGAGTTAAATCTCAACAACTAGATGCTGCCATGTTCCCTGTCCCTCCTGATATAGGTCTAGTAACCTGGGCGTTTCCTGCTAGAAAGTTCTCTCATACTTTTGCAGAAACACCACATCAGACATTCCAAACGGTTTGAACAAGTTAGCATCCTTCCTCACTAATTCTTTCGAGAGAAGATCCTGCACACCCAAAGCCCTCGGAACAACCCTTTTCTCCAAACTGTACAAAAACAACTATGGGTACGCAATAAGCGTGGACCGATCCCAACCAAGCCGACCCACCCAAAACCCTGTCACCGCATTAAGTTTCTCCGTGGAGCAAAGCATCATTGCAGGGTGGTTCCTAAACGCAACGAACAACAATTTCTTTTTCATTGAAGCAATTTCTCAAACACATTATCTACTTCAAACCAAATTCAAGTGACATCAATCTCATTCAATCCTTCCATCAAATGCTTCAAATCACATATTTAAAATAATGCTAAATCAGCTATAATGTATTGAAAAGGACAGGGGGGGGAAGTCAATTTATGTATTCAAACAAAAAACGAATAAATAAACAAAGGAACAAAAAAAAAAACAGAGAAAAACAGTAGATAGCATACTTCCTGGAAGGTGCAACTCTTCTTAGTTCATTCAACCCTGCTTTCGCAGATTGTCTATGAGGAGCTAAATGACCATCAAAACTTACATTAAGTAGATCGATTTCATCTGTCAATCCAAAATAGATTAAAAATCAGCTTAACAGAAGGTTCCAAATTAGAACATGCCAACCCAACCAGTTCTCCTACTTTATACATCTCAAAACCAAACAAGAAACTAATTAAGTTTGTATCATATAAATTATAATCAACATCGGAATTGGCAAATTAAGTCAATTTAGAAGCACTCACAATGGGGATCCAAGCATTTATCCAACGATGCTGCAAGTATCATGGAGTCCGGACCACCAGAGAAAAGAATTGCAACAGGAACAAATTCCTCTTGTCTGATACCAGATATCACTGCCTATGCAAACAAATCCAAAGAGTTCTATCATGTGTACCAATAACACTATCAAGTTTCCCACATGTTGCGCAAGCACATTTAAATTTAAATTGGATGAGAGAGCAAAGGTAGAGAAGAACTCACCGATTGAAGGGAGAACGAGAAGAAGAAGCCGGTGAGGAAAATGTAACAATGAATAGAACCGAATACAAAAAGTTCCAAGACGACGACGTTGAAGAAAGATGAAGAAGAAGAATTAGAATTGGAAGAAAGATTAAGAAGAAGAATTAGAATTGGAAGAAAGATTAAGAAGAAGAATTAGAATTGGAAGAAGGTGAAGAAGGAGGAGCAGGTTCCATGGTAGAAACAGACACGCGCGATGGTGAGAAGTGAGAGGGAGACGAAACGGTGAGATTTTCAGTTCATACCTTTTTTTTCAGTCCACCACAGAGAGAGAAGGAAGAAGCAATAATAAAGAAGAAATAAAGAAGAAAGGAATGAAAATGAGAGAAAAATTTGAAATAAATGTTGGCTATTTTGAAGGTGGTTTTTACTGAGGTTTTGAAATCAACCTTTGATAGTTGGCTGTTTGTCCCTCATCCCAACAAATGACTTCCTACACTTCATATTTTTTGGAAAACATTATTTTACTTCTTTTAAAAATAACTTGTAGATTATTTTTTCTATAATATTTCTATAACATATTTTATGAATTTCAGATTTACTATTTCAGAAAATAAAAAATGTATTCTGTAAAGGATATTCTGAAATGATTTTTTACCTTTTGATTGCTTACATAACTCCTATTCTGAAAATACCTTTTGTTTACGTAACCCTTATTCCAAAATTATCAAGGATAACTCTAGTATTGCACAAAATGTAGGGGTGCAGGAAGAAATACTCTTGATAGTTTGTGAAAGTTTTGAAAAAAATATTTGCTATTTAATGGAGATTAAAAAAATTATTAATCAAATCTATTTTTGAAGTTATATTAATCTTTTGTTAAAATCATTATTTTTTTAGTGTATTAAAAATATAATTAATAATATTTATAGTTTATGATAATTTTTAATAAAGTTATTTATATAAAATAAAATAAAATAAAATTCGTTAATTTGTTGAGGTTTTAAAATAAATCTTGATAACCTAATGAAGGTTAAATAAAAAACCTCAGTTATTCTGCAAAGCTTTTAAAATAAACTTTTGAAAATTAACATAGGTTAAAAAAAATTCGTTATTTTGCAGAAATTTTAAAATAAATTTTTGGAAATTAATGAAGGTTAAAAAAAACCTCTGTACGAATGTTAAAAAAACCTCCGTTATTTTGTGGAAGTTTTAAAATAAACCTTGAAAAATAACGAAGGTTAAAAAAAACCTTTGAAAAATAACGAAGGTTAAAAAAACCGATGTTATTTTGCAGAAGTTTTAAAATAAACCTTTGAAAATTAACGAAGGTTAAAATAATCTTCGTTGTTTTGTTGAGGTTTTAAAATAAACCTTTGAAAATTAATGAAGGTTAAAATAATCTCTCTTATTTTGATGAGGTTTTAGAATAAACCTTGTGAACTTAACTAAGATTATAAAACCTCTATTATTTTGCAGAGGTTTTAAAATAAACCTTTGAAAATTAACGAAGGTTAAAATAATCTTCGTTGTTTTGTTGAGGTTTTAGAATAAACCTTTGAAAATTAATGAAGGTTAAAATAATCTCTGTTATTTTGATGAGGTTTTAGAATAAACCTTGTGAATTTAACTAAGATTATAAAACCTCTGTTATTTTGCTGAGGTTTTAGAAAAAAAACCTCACTAATTAAATCAATTCTCAATGTTATATTAACATCTGCTAAATAACCTCTATTAAAAAAAAAAATTCTTGCAGTGGATTTTTTTTTTCACTTTTTCTTGACACATCAATATAATCAAATCCAGAATTTCACAATTTTTCACCAACACAATCAATTGTAATAAACGTTTTCAATCAACACAGAAACTGTAAAACAGAGGAATCCTAAACTGGAATTAAAAACATAATTGAAAACTTGAAAAACACAATGGAATAAAATGGAAATTGAACTTGAATGGAACTAACAACAAGTATGAACTCAAATATGGAAAAAAAAAATGCACCAAAACTCAAATTCATAATTAAATTTGTACTCAAATTAAATCAAACAACCAAAATTAACAACAAAAGTACTACATAGAATTAATGACAATTTGGATGAACATGACTTAGACAATACTTGAATTGATTAAAAAATTAAAATGACTCAACCAAATTAATTTGCACTGATTGAAAACACAATAAGATTCAATTAAAATAAAAAACAGAACAACTTGCTCAATAAAACATAAAATGAAGGCAAACGAAATGTTCAAAACAATTGAACACAAATACACCGAACTGAATTTTCTAAACAGCATTATGAACTAAAGTTGAAATTAAAACAGCAAGACAATTCAAAATTCAAATGAACAAAACGGAATTAACAACACAAAAAAATTAAAAGAATGGAAGACACTTAGCTCTTGAAGAACCAAAACTCTTTATACCAAATGATAATGCCTTCATCCACATAGCTTGTTTTGCATGGAGTTTTTGAGAGGTTGGCGGAAGCTTGGTGTGGGGAATGGAACAAGGATGACTCCAATGGATCTATGGATTCCTTGAAGGTGCATGATTGGTTGCGCCATATCACTTGATGAGGTGAAAAAGAATACCAAAGGTGTTTATCCTAGAGACATTCAGACAAGGGAGTGTAAGAGCTACCAACTTGGCAGTATAACACTAAAAAATGATTTTATTAAAATGTGAGCCAAACACCTCATTATATAGTGAAGAGGTCCAGCCATTGCTTACACAAAAAAGAGGGAAAATTCAAATGGCAAAGGTTTGAAAGTGGCGCCTAAAATGAAGTCACATCGCAAGCATAACCTAGGTGTGCTTCATGTGACTAATTTAGGCCTAAATAACTATTCTAGGTTAATTAGGAGTCTTAATGAAACTCTAATTTAACCTAGGTTGGTTTTTATGTGCCAAATTTCAACCTTAATTCCGAAAAAATACAACTAAATTTCCTACTTTACTGGTGTCTCTGCCATCGGTAGCAGAGTCTCAATCTTCAGAAATCTTCCTTGCCATTGACTTAGTGGTTGGTGGGCCTTCTACCATCAATTCAAGCCCAAGGGCATGGTGAGGATGAACTTGATCAAGACATAATTCCATACTTAGGTGGACCCATGACAAGAGGAAGGCTTAGAAAGGCCCAAGAGTTGCAGCAAAAGGTGGCTAATCTTTTGGAGGCCCAATTGTTGAATGACCCACACTTTAAAAAGACTAAGTTGATTACATGCACAATATGTTTGGAGTATTAGAATTAGAATATTAGTAAAATAGTATTATTATTTTGCTTTGAGTTAGGAATTGAACCATAACCAATTAGAAGGTATCGACTTAACCACTATGTCAAATGATCCTTTCTGGAAATATATGGATTGTATTTTTATTTTATTTACTTACAAACAAGTCTACCTATAACTAAATTTGTATATATACACTTTTGGAATTCAAAATGGTGATGAATGTTTTGGAAAATTAATAGAGAGAATATATCTTTGTTATGGTTGTTCCTTGCATCTTGTGATTTTATCAAGAATTCACTAATTCTTGTGACAATCATCCTTAGACTTATCAAACCTTGTTTGTGGCACCTCCCTCTTTTCAGGCTTTCATTGTTACTATTTTTAATTGATTTCATATCGTAATCCTAAATTCCTAATTCTACTATTAATTTTATTTGGAATCATATCACATTGAATAGTCATAGATTTTGAGTTGCAAAAGTTAGCATGTAAAGACTTGAAAAGGATAATTTTTGTGTGGATAGGTGCATGTATTTATTGTATATTTGATAGATGAGTCTTTATATAGCATAAAATAATTATAGATTTTGAGTTGAAAATATTAGCATAAAAATACTTGAAACTTGATGTTTTTTTTTTTAGCCACATGCAATTATTTTATATTTGATAGATGAGTCTTTAGATAGTATCAAATAGTCATACATTTTGAGTAGTAAAAATTAGCATGAAAAAACTTGAAAGAGTAATTTTTTATGGGCTTTACATATATAAAGAAATGTAAATTTCAACGAAACTCTCATTGGCTTCTTATTTTCTACTTCTTTTTTTTCCTTCTTTGAAATATGTAGCTATTATTCATTCTTTAATGTCCCTGTATTAGCACAAGTTTATGACTCTTTCCCTTCTCTTCTTTCATCTCTTCTCTTGTTTTTCATTCATTTTGATTTAGTATGTTTCAAGGGAGACAAAAGACCAACAAATGTACATTTATGTAACAGTAGAATTAACGAATAAAAAAAACAAAAAAAAACTAATTAATTGAAATTTGTTATCCTTTATTTTGAACCAAAATTGCATCTTAGCTACAATATCATTCATGAGTAAAAGCCTTCAAAACGATGATTTCAAAGTGAAGAGTCAACATATTTTTTTTATATGTGGGACTTTTTTTCTCAAATAATATTATTTCCACTTTTATTTCCATATCTAACATCCTTTTATTTTTATTTCTCTATCTAGCATTATTTCTGACTTTTTGTCATCACATAAACCATTTTCACTTTTAAATATTTATTATGGATAAAATAAATGTAAATTTGTAACATTATTTTTCTTTTTTTTATAGTAAATTTGAATTGTGAAGAATAAATTATAATACATTTGTAAATATGTTTTTATAAATAAAATCGGATAAAAAAATTATAATAAATTATAATGTTGGTACCAAATTAAATGTTGTTTTTTTTTTGTTAAAAAGATACCAAAATAAGTAATAGTAAAAATTAAATAATTTTTTTTGGATATTTTATAAAAAAAAATATTAACTGAATGGTTTAAAAAATTATAAATAAAAATTAAGTTATTCATTTGATGATATGTATGTAATAATAACAAAAATTAAGTTAATAAATTTAAGATTTAGGGTTTAAGGTCTACATTTATTTTACCTATAATATTTACTTACATAAAAATACCTATAAAATATTTTATTTCATTCTCTTTGTATTGATATTTCTTCATAAATTTTTATATACTTAATATTTAATTTCAAATTTCAAATTTTCTTTTATTTCAATTTTATAAATATTTAAATTCACTATAATTTTATAAATATTTAAAAGTAAAAATAGTGTTATTTGATGAAAAAAGTCAGAAACAGTGCTAGATAGATAAATAAAAATAAAAAGATGTTGGATAGAGAAATAAAAGTGAAAATAATATTATTTGAGAAAAAAAAAATAGTATATATACCCTTTCTAATACATCTGATTACAATTTTTTTATAACACTGGAGGTATTCAAATCCATTAAAAAAAAAATCTTAAAAAGGAAAATCAACTTGACTCTAATTATATTTATTATTATTGTGATATAAATAGTTTTAGTTCAGCTAAACTTGTTTTTAACATGATTTCTGAATAATCTATCGATTAGAACCAAGAAAAGTGTATGGATGTGAATGTGAATGAATAAGACAAAAATTGCTGTAAAAAATAAAGGATTAATTGAGTTGAATTGCAAGATAAATTGAAATCAAGCAAATACAAAGTTACATTTTAAAATGAGTACCATATTTTCAATGTCATTATTACCTATTCAATAAACTAACAACTACTTAATTAAACCACTTAGTCCTTCTACTATGTAAAATATAAAGATGTTAAGAGATTGTCTTGCTCCAAACTTTTAAATATTTTTAATTCTTTTATTGACTTCATTTATTTATTACGATAAATAGAGAATTGGATATCAATCACCTGTGAATAAAGAATCCATTTTTGACAAAACCCTAATCTTCAAAGCATTGTATATAAAGAAAATCTCATTTTACAAAATTGGTCTTATAATATACTTTGAACACCAAACACTTTAATCCCTCTTTTAAGCTTTATTTGATCTTTCTCACTTTAGTCCGAGTCAACTTTCATCTGGCATAAGGTAAATATATTAAACGTGATCAAGAGTTTCATTTTCTAAATTAAATATATTTTTGTCTTTTAAATTTTGAATTAATTTAATAAGTTCTCTAAATTTAAATTAACCTCTTTAATTTATGTATTTTAAAAATGTTTAATTTTTTTTATTTAAGTACCACTAAATATTTGGCTTACACGATTAATAAATTATAAATTCTAATTTGATTTTGTATCTCTATTATTAAATTTTTAAAATATTCAATATGATGATAATTAGGTAAAAAAATATTTAGACAGAAGGATTAAAACCTTTTATTTCAAATTAAAAAAAAAATTAATTTTAAATATAAAAACAAAAATAACTTATCATAAATTCGGAGGAACAAAAAAGTTAAGACTAGTTATCTCATTTTTAGACTCTTTTTGTTTTCATAGATGTACTGTTCACAAGAAAAGAAGTAAGATGATATCATTGGTTTGGATCTAAGATTTTGTAGGAAAGAGAAGGAGAGGATATACCTGTGAACAGTAAATATCCTCTCCCCTCAAAATGAACAGATGTAAAAGGAAAGTCACATGAACATGTGTTATTTACGTATTTACCCTTATTCATTTACAAGAATTTTTAATATTAAAAAACAGTATTTTATTTATTTATATAAGATGTGATTTTTTTCTAATTTTATAATATATATTTAATATTTAAAGAAATTATTTAAAGTTCTCTTTTTATTTAATTTTTTGTTGCGTTTATATTAATATATTTTTTATAATTATTATATTTATGAGTTTGTAATTTATTTGATAATAGTTTTTTATGAAATTATTTTCTATTGTTAATTACGCTATATTTTTTTAGTATTTTTTTTTATTTTTTATTATTATATGGTTTTTAATAATAAAAAATATTATCTTTATTTATATAACATCTAATTTATTTATTTTTTTTTTTAATTTTATAAAACATGTTTAATATTTTAAGAAATTATTTGAAGTTTTATTTTTATTTAATTTGTTGAATACACTTTTTTTTCTAATTATAATTTTTAAATTATATATTTATATTTAATATATATTTATTTTCTAATCTTAATTTTTAAATCTACGAAATATGTGAAAGTTGTTTATTTCTAAAAAAATTAACTCATTTCATTATTAAAAAAATTTAATAGACATGGATAAATTTTTAAAGTAACATTTAAGAATTTAAAAAAAAAATAAAACTCCCTCACAACCATCATATCACTCACAAACTCCCATAAATTTTCCTCACACATCCAGTCTAACATACCCCAATCCAAACAACTTTATTTTCTTCAGACTTTCTTTTCACATCCTCAAATATCCACTCCCTCAAATTCTCGTACATACACTTCCCTGCCCAAACACACAATTAAGGGTTATAGACAGAAATGCGTCCCATGATGTAGAAAAAGAAAAACTCAAGTATCTCTTGCTCTAGTTAGTTTTTGAAGGATTATGTATTAAGAGTTTATTGAATGTATATTAAACTAATTAATTAAGATCATAAATGGATCTGTGGCGCAATGGTAGCGCGTCTGACTCCAGATCAGAAGGTTGCGTGTTCGATTCACGTCAGGTTCATATTTTTAAATTGTTTACTATTTTAATGATGTTTACTGCTCAAAATTAATTTGATATTGTCTAACATTTTTCATTAAGAGATAATTTTAATTATCATAGAACGGGGTTTTTGGAAAGTGTATATAGATAGTTTATTGTCTAAAATATAAATAGTGTAATAAATATAATATTAAATATGTAAATAATTCAAAGCATCGTGTTCTTCTACTTGACTATAGAATAGTGAGCATGCTACGTTAGAGTAATGTTACACAATGCATCAAACTAGTTTAACAATGTAAAAAAAACCTAAAATAAATTTAACATATTATAATTAGCTATAACTAAAACTTTTAAATTCTAAATTTTTTATTTGTATTTAAGATGCTCACTTTTAATTAATTAAAAATACTATTAGAAACCATATAATCATGAAAAATAATAATCATTACTTTAAAAAGAGAAATAGAGGGCATAAAAAGGGAAAACAAAATGGGTCAACTCGGCCCGTTTTGACCCGTCACTGATCCGTCAAAAGTGGAACGAGACAGATTGATCCATAAAGATTATACAAGTTGAAATCCGTAACTCATCTCGTCATACGATAGGTATATATATATATATATATAATATATATATATAATATACATACAAATATTTACAAAAGGAAAGACAAAAAAAATCTCCACATTATCCTACAAATATTGCTCATGCACTCTTCCTTATATCTACTCATGTACATAGTACAGTTATACCAGATCACCACACAAACAACACATACGAAGGTAAGCTACTATAATAAATTTCTAACATAAGATAATGATATAAAAGGAAACACGTTTTATTAATAATCCATAAACAATATGAAAAAACATACAACAATCATATAAACCACACAGTCACTGCTATTGACAAAGGCACGGGGAAGAAACAAGATATTACCATTACTGGTGCTAGCACCTTACCTTCAGACGAGGTGGCAAGAATGGGGAATGAAGCATAGAAATTTTCAAAGGAAGACAAAGAGAAGAGGGACACAATTGACACTAAGAACCAAGCAGATTATGTGGTGTACCAGACAGAGAAACAATTGAAAGAGCTTGGAGACAAGGTTTCGGGCCCTATGAAAGAGAAGGTTGAAGCAAAACTAGGGGAGCTTAAAGACGCAAGCTATTAAGGATGTCATGGCTGCCCTCAATAAGGAAGTTATGCAGCTTGGTCAGTCCCTTTACAACCAACCAAGAGTTCTTGGCGGCGCAAGAGGCCCTATGAAAGAAAAGGTTGAAGCAAAACTAGGTAGCTTTTGCCTGGATGGTATCCCTTCTACAACTCGTGGAGTTCCCCAAATTGAGGTCAAATTTGATATTGATGCCAATGGCATTCTCTCGGTCACTACTATTGACAAAGGCATGGGGAAGAAGCAAAATATTACCATTACTGGTGCTAGCACCTTACCTTCAGATGAGGTGGCAAGAATGGTGAATGAAGCAGAGAAATTTTCAAAGGAAAACAAAGAGAAGAGGGACGCTATTGACACTAAGAACCAAGCAGATTCTTTGGGAAAAAAATATTATATCCCCTTCACATAGGAAGACTAATGCATAACAGAAATGTGTAAAATGTTATTGTGTTGGGTAAACCATTACTAAAATCAAAGTGTTTCTTACTTTTTGTTAAGATATTATGTTTGTTGTATGGAAAGGTATGAATGGTATATGTTGGAATGAACGGATATAGAAGCTGGTGGTAGACATTTTGATTACTAATTAAAAAAAATCATATAAATCAAACATAAATTTATATATATATATATATATATATATATAAATATTTACAAAAGAAAAAACTAAATAAAGTCTCTATATTATCCTCCAAATATTGTTCTTGCACTTGTCCTTATATATGCTCATATACATAGTACAGTCATAGCACATCACCACACATACAACACATATAAGGACAAGCTATTAAAATAAATTTATAAAATAAGATAATGTATATAAAAGGAAACATGGTTTATTAATAATCCATAAACAATCTGACATAAACATACAACAACCATATAAACCACACAAATGGTTTCCAACCAATTACAATCCATGCATAGAAACTAAAATCTAGTGATCTTGTCATCTTCATATCACCATTAGAAAACTCTAAAGGTCTTCTTCTTAGATCTGCATAAGAGTCTTGCCTACTTAAAGAGGTTTTCAACCTTTCTTTAATCATCTTAACTTTCTACTGAAACCATGAATGACTCAACACCATCTGAGTCAGCCCAACCTTATAAGAGAATGACCAGGAGCATGAAGCAGGGTTCAAGGTTAGGATAGGAATCTCAAACAACTAGTTAACCATGTTTAGTTTGAATTTGAATTTCCCCTCATGAACCTAATCACACAACACCTCATCCTATAAATAGGTGGACATCCCTCTTATATTTCATACATTATTAAAGAAACTTTGCTTGAGTAAATTTTTGAGTGTTCTAAATCCTATGAGTCTTATCTTGAGTAGATGATTCAAGTGGTGACTCTCCTCCTCACTTATCTTGAAATTCCCTTCTTCCAAGTGACGTGAACTCCTCCATTCTTTCACTTCCACGGAAGTCGTCAACCATCTAAGTCTTTCTTTCTTTTTCTCTAATTTCATCTCTTATGTTTTCGCTATTATCTCATTCTAGCTTCTATTGAGTTCTTTAATTTTTGTTTGCATTCCTTTCATTGTATGTGTTTTTTTCTTTTTTATTTTCTTCTTAGAAGAGAACTTTCACACTTACTTAAAAATTCAAAATCCTAATAAAATGAATATACAATCCATGTGTAATGTGTGCTAATATAAGTTCAACTCATATTACTTTTTCATTAGTTTGTTGCATTAATTCTGGTCAAATTAATATACTCTCACGGGCATGAAACCAACATTTTTATACTTCAATACTTACTTGATAATTATTATTATAGAAATTCAATATAAAAAAAGAAAAATTTCATTTACATACGCGCACACTAAACGTGAACTTACACTATAATTTGTTATTATTTAAATATTATTTTTTACTGTCGTCTACTTTTAAGTAATATTATATTATTTTTCAATTTAATATCGGGTTTGTGTAGATAAGACCAAATCTACTATTGTTTATTTTAAAAGGTTGTCCTTGCTTTTAATGTTTGCAGTATCTTGGACGCAAATCCAACATTTTTTTTTTGTTTAACATGGGGTTTTAGCAATTTGTGTTATTTTTTGTCCACTCTAGTGTATGTTTTCCTTGTAGTGGTTTTGGGTGCTTAACCTCTTTACTATGGACTTCTAAATTGAACTTTATTTTGCTGGACTTTCAAATTCTCTTTGATTATTTTTTCTTTGTTTATGTAAAAATACATTAAAAATAATAAAATTTATCAAATCTTATAAAACTAATAACTTCAATTAAAAAATATCAACAAAATTCATAAAAATATTTAGTAAGTAATCAGAATAGAACTTATTTAAAGCTTATTATATACTTAATGGAGATATTGTGAGGCACATGGTAGGAGGAAGGTGTTTATTAAAAGTGGAAAGCATGAAGTGAATAAATTATTCCCTTTTGTGAGTCATTCTCTCAATAAGAATGAGTGGGGCCCCTACATCTAGTTAACCGAATCTTCAACTAGTTGGAGGCTTTAAAAAGCTTCTCTCATTTTCCCTGAAAGTGACAATGGGAGAGAGAGAAATCATGGACCACTTTCATTGCTCACAAAATGATTACTTAACTATCTGCCAAACAAAACTTAAACACAGTAACAACTCATTCACCTTTCTTTTCTCTCCCTCTCATCTCATTAGTTACTATTTCAGACAAAGAATAATGCATCAAAATGAAGTGAACAACAATTAGCTACCTTTCATTTACCAAATACAGAATCAAATGAAATAGTATGCTTTATTTATTTTTTCGACAAAAACTAAATTTATTATGTTTAATGTTAGGTAATATCTATGTTAGAAAGGCTAAGTTAAAATAAATTTTCTTATTTTTTTATTAGGTTATTAGTAGAGGAAATCGTGATGAGATTTAATAATGAATAAATTATATAAGACATCATGACATTTGTTCTTGCAAGGCATAGAAACAAACTTCTTTCTTATGAACTTGTTGACTTTTTGGTTTTGTGTTTCGATTTGGGTTTTCGGTTTACTATTCTTTTGATTTGGGTTTGGACTTGGATATGATTTGTGGACTCCAACTTAATAGACTAGGTCAAATGGATCTCTCAGTCTTCGATCTCGGTATCCGCTCACGGGTGGGTGTATATACCTGCAAGGAGCTCTGATGATAAAGTCAGAATTGATTTTAGCTGATTATCAGATAAAATTCACTCTACTTACCTCTTAAGTTGATCACCTATTTATAATACTCCTTTATTGAGCTTAAAATTTATTTAGACTCTTTCTCTTTATACCTATCGTTTATTAAATGTACTACCCTTGTTTGAGCCTATACAATGGACTTTGCTATAATGTTTTACTATTTAATTGTTTATTCATTTCTTATTTAATTTTTAGTCTTCTTGTCAGTTTTTCTACCTTTCGACCATTCGGTCTAGTCAGTACAACTTCATCTTTAAGTTAAAATATTAAGCCCATGTCTTTGTAAATTATTTTAAATTATGAAATCATATAACATCACATTCAACACAAAATTTTAAAATAATAAATCTGTAGATTTTATTAAAATGTAAAATTTAAATTTATACTTAAAATCTTAATATTTTTTTCTTTTAAATATATATTCAATCATGTTTATCTTACTAAAAAACTGTTTCGATATCAATGAATAAGGAACAATCATATAAAAAAACTAAAACACTGTTTCATCCAAAATCTTAAAATGATAAATCTATAATATTCATCTTGCTTATTTGTATTCAATTGTGAATTGTGAGAGTCAAACACAATTACAATCTTGATATTTTTTATTCTTTTTAGAAGCTACCTTGTAACTTTTTATGTTTGCATTTAAGGTCAAAGATGACACTTCTTACAAAGTTCTTGTTCACTCTTATAGGGGCATTGTCAAGTTAGTTGTCTTTTCGAGTTTGGAAAAGTCATTTTCTGAGTTTGATGAATTCGATCTATTTGGCTTAGTTGTAGTTTTATTCCTTTATTTTAAGTTATGTATGATTTTGATGTTTTATATTTTGCTCAAATTAATTAAGACACTGTTTTAAAAATTAAACAAATTTGGTCTTGTTTTTCTTCTCTAGAAGCCATCGACCAGTTTATTTCATTTCCAACTTTCTATTATAAAATAGATAAAATTCAATTATGCATTTTAGTTATTTTTAAACTACTTTTTTAGTTGAAATTTAAGTTTTAGCATAATATATAATTAATTCCGACATTCAATATCAGTTTTTATAATAAATAATGGAAAAAACAGACTTTTTTTTTCATTTTTGAAACATGTTTTAGTTAATATTTTAATGTAATAAATACTAATGATAGGTTGGTTTTTAATTATCTAAAATTAGCTTTAAGGCTAATGTTAACAGAAGTAAACAAGTAAAATCATGAGATAAAGAATTCACAGTTGGAAAACTTTTGTATGTAGAAAAGTATTACTAAAACACATCTCACCGTGATTAAATTAAAACAACCAATCTACTACAATTTTTAAGAGTGTTTTAATAATTACATTTTTGAAATTTTTAATATGTACCTGCTTTTATATGAACTGCTACTGTGCACGATTAATTCAGTCCAACGAATTGAATAATTAGTAGTTATACATTCTACATCATTAATTAACATAATTTATATCTCCACTTGTGCAATTGTTTTCATCCAAAAACCACTACTATTTTATAACAAGCACTTGAAAACTCAGATCTTATTAATTTATTTAATAATGTCTTATTAATAAGTATCTAATTTATTATACGTATATTTTTATTATTAAAAAATATACAAGTGATATAGATTTAATATATTTGATAAATTTTAAAAAATTAGTAAAGCATGTAAAAGAATCAAGAATTTAGAAGAGGAAAACTTAATATAAAAATTTAAAATAATTTAGATTAGGGTCTGAAATTTGATAGATATAGATACAAAATAAGTAAAAACTTAATAATTTAATATTTTTAAAGATAATGGTAACACAAGTTACATTCACCTTTTATTTTATTTATATATATATATATATATATATATATATATATATATATAATAATAATTTTCAAATGCTTGAGAATCATGTTGACGGATAGAACAGATTGGGAAAAGAAAAAATAGAAATGAAGAGACTGACATTTTTAATAACTAGGTAGACTGAGCAATGTACAGATTTGATTTTCTCATTTGACCCCCTTATGATTAACGTCTATTTCCAATTTCATTAAATTTTTATTTTATTAACAATAATATTAATTTTATTTTAAATTATTATTATCACAGTATATATAGGTACTAATAATTATTATCATAAATAATTATTATAAGAAATTTAAATTTAATAATTATTTTTTATTAAATATGTTACGGCTATACTTACTAACTAAAAAATAATAAAATAATGAATATTCTAAATTAAAATTAAAAGTACATATTATATATTAATAAATAAATAAATAAAATAAGATTATTAACACCTCGTTAGAAAAAAGATAATCATAAAATAAATAAATAAACAAGACCGTTGTTAGAAACACTTTATTATACTTGTATATTGATTGAACTATTTTAAAATACATTGAGTAAATAGATTTGAACTCTTGTAAATGTTAGATTTATAGTACAAATTGAGGTTTTAGTTTGCAAAATCTATTAAATCCGTTCAACGCAAGTCTAAGCAGATTGAGGTACATATTTTGGATATTTTAAGACTTAAATCCGTTCAACGTTTTTTCCTGCGCTAAAAGTGTATTTTACATACAGGGTTAGGGGAAATCTCGATCTCAAATCTCTTAAGCGAAATTTTCCTGTGCTAAGAGGATTTAGTTGCAGCATAGAAAGAGAAAGAGAAGTGAGAATGAAAATATGTTTTTACATGAAAAGGAAAAGGAAAGAGAAAAAAGGTAGGGTACATAAAAGAAAATGGGAAGTAAAGTGGGTAAGTGGATTTATGCGTATTGAAGATATTCAGATTCAATAGGAGATTAAAGACTGCTTCTCAAATCAATTTGAAAACATTCTTTCATACATTTTTCATAAAATATTTCAAATAAAAATTTTGTTTCCAATTTTCTATCTAATATATTTTAAAGTTTAATTGAGAAGTAAATGTGTACTAATAGTTAAAATGACAATCCCTATATAACATCCCTATATTTTTCCATATCTAATAACCATAATCTATATGAAATATTAAAATAAATATATAAATATAATACAAATATATCTTCAATTCTTTCATATAATGTTTCAAAATATCTCTCTCCTCATAAGACTTGAAACATTTACATAAAATTAAAAACAAAATTTCAAAAGAAAATAAATATTTTCCATCATCCATCTTCTCACCGAGAAACTTTATCACCTGTAACATCATCTACTCCCGTGTAAAATACACGATCATCACAGATCAAAGAAAAGCAACCACAAAACAAAACAAAGGGTAAGTTAGGTATTTTTAAAACTTATAACATAAATATAACTTTAAACATCCACATAAATCCATCATTTCTCATGCATTTCACATAACCATCAAATGTCTATCAACAATTTCAATATTCATCTTTCCCATGTCTGACTTCTACTGACTCATAACACATAGATACTTGACTCTACTTTAGGAAGACTCATGCGTTAACTCAAACTCAGAGATCTGCACCTGTCATACTATCTCACTATGAAATCCACATAGTTATGCGCATAAATAATCTCAATATCATGTCTCTCCTAGTATGAAAGGGTTAACTCAGAGATATGAACCTCTTTCGACTCTCACCACCTGAATAACTTCATCTATATGATTCCATTATCTCAGTAGAGTCAGGATATCTCCTTCTAGACGAATCCCTAGTCAATGCACATCCTAAATAATCTTAACACAGTATTTTCTTTTCTGAAAATACTATGTCTTGATTAAAATTCATACTCTGAACCTCACAAAAATACAACATCAAAGAATCAAATCATACAAAATTTTAGAATTTTCAAAACATACCACAATTCATCTACTAATCATATAAATGTCTAATTAAAGAGATTTTCAATTAAATATACATGAAATAAAAGTCTATATAATTTATAACTATACACAAAGAAATAAACCAATCTTTTAAAAACAAATATATATAAAAACAAATTTCAGATTTATTTTGTTTTTTTTAAGAGTCTAGTTTGAGCTAAAATCAACCTGAGAGCACCCAAAATTTTAGCTTGAGCTAGAATTTGCTAGCTTGAGCTAAAATCAAGCCGAGAGCACCCAAAATTTTAGCTTGAGCTAGAATTTGCTAGATTGAGCTAAACTCAACCCGAGAGCACCCAGAATTTTAGCTTGAGTTAGAATTTGCTAGCTTGAGCTAAACTCAACCCAAGAGCACCCAAACTTTTAGTTTGAGCTAAAATTATCTAGCTTGAGTAAAATCAACCCGAGAACACCAAAATTTTAGCTTGAGCTAGAATTATCTAGCTTTAGCGAAATATGAAGAAAAATTATGCATAACTTAATATAACTATTAGATTATAAATCAACATCTCATTCAATTCATAAGTTTATAAATCTACACATTACATTGAGTTCTTATTCAGCATGATACAATCACTCTCATTAAATCATTGAGTTATTATGTCTATCTATACATATATATGATTTCTAATCCCAAAACCATTTAAAATCAAACAACCAATTCTCAATCACAACACTTTCAATTTCAATCAAACTACAATCTACTCAAAACAAGAAATCTTGCAACAAAATTTGGAATTGGTGACCACGTCACACTCACATTCAAATC
>Ga0123342_1001276_pt1 | contig 42239 bp, 23 predicted proteins | sample Turbeawhitnodule_FD_89960 | JGI IMG/M metagenome (GOLD analysis project Ga0123342, IMG submission 89960) | Root nodule microbial communities of legume samples collected from Mexico - Turtle bean Mexico white nodule | ecosystem: Host-associated > Plants > Roots > Nodule | place: Mexico: Nepantla...
AAATCAATTCAATAACTTTTTTATTTCAAATACTAAAAAAAATTAAAGTTTAGATTAAAAATTAAAATCAATTTAACATGAAAATATAAGAAAAATATATATTTAATTTTTTTTATTGTTCTCATCTATTCCTTTGATGTTTGTATCACTCTAACGGAACAGTTAAAAAGAATGGTATAAGTGGTAACTATATTCATATTTGATATGGTTTATTTCCAAGTGTTTTATCACCGTTTTTTTAACATGTACTGATTGAAGGATTACAATTTTTAAAACTTTTAGGAATTAAAATACTTTTTTCATGTAAAAGACTAAGTTTTATTTCAAATTTCAGAGAATATAAATATAATTAAATTATATATGTACCCAGATTACATTTTATTTTCGAATAAAATGAAGCTTTTAGATTTTATTCCTTAAAATAGAGGATAAATAAGATCCGTAATTAAAATTTCTTTCATGTGATTAGTGTGTTGGAACAGAATGAATTTCCTAATTTCAGCTAATTTCCAAATATTTTAGTTGTTTATTAACAACTAATTATATCTTGTGTCACTTAAATTCTAAAATAGATTTTTTTTTTCTAGACAATAATTTATCTTGTTGCATCTTAGGAGTTAAAATGTTTACTTAGATTTTGGCAGCTTATTTTATTTTTAAAAGTGCAATTTTTAAATTATTCATGTATTTCAATTATATTTTAAGATTAAAATATGCTTTTTAGTTTCTGTAAAAATATTTATTAGTTTTAAATCTTTGACAATTCTTAATGGTGATTATTGCTAGTTATAATTAGTTTAAGGTTATAATTAAAAAAAACATTAATCAATACAATAAAGATAAAAAAAAAAAATTCTTAAGTTAAGAAATTCCAAAAAATACTAAAAAAGCTAATATAATATGAATTTTGAATCATGCATTTAAGAAATGATACAAAGAAGATACAAAGTAAGATATGATACGAAAATGTTTCACATATTAAATAGCATTATAGTAAAAGACACATATTTCTTTAGGTATACCTAAAAACACACTTTGCTCTTACATAAAGCCACCAGATACTAATAAGATAAACACTCACAAAATTCTAACTAAATAAAAATTATTTCAAAATTGTTAAATCACCAACTCACATGAGTCCAATACTAATAAATGTTCTAACCAAATAAACAAGTTTGATTAGAAGTAACAAGCTCCATCAAACGCTTTAAGTAATAAGATGCTACAACTAGATGTTTTTGTCTTAAAAAGAAATCTAGTATACAAGAACTTATAAACTCTACCTTAGACTGCAACTATTTTATGTTGGAATTATTGACAATAATCAATATTTAGCAAGTTCAATCAATGGATGAACTTGCTTCTGTAGATGTAATTGGCTCCAGAAGGGGAGTTGAATGGAGTTAGTTCTCAAAACGTGAATTTAAAGACAATATAAAACAATGTATAATAAGCAAGGATAAGAAAAGAGTATACACAAATTTATACTAGTTCATCCTACTACTTGAGCTACGTCAATTTTCCTTAAGCAAATCACTTAATAGTTTTTCACTAACCAAAATTACTTTGGCTACAACAAATTTCAACACCTCTCCAAAAACAACTATTATACACCTCTCCAGGTACAAGTATTATCCACCTCTTCAAGTACAAGTATTCAACACCTCTCCAGGTACAAGTATTCTACACCTCTCCAGGTACAAGTATTATACACCTCTCCAAGTACAAGTATTTTCCCCCTCTTCATGTACAAGTATTTTCCACCTCTCAAGTACAAGTTGATGTAATCCAACTTTGTAGCCTTGCATGCTTTTTGTGTAGATCTTCTTTTTCAATGTTTTTTATTTGAATTTCTTCAGCGAAAGATGAATGATAACAAAAGCATGTAAGAAGTGTAGAAAATTTCAAGAGGGGATGGAAAATATGATTTCACTTTAAGTGAGGTTAGGCTAACATTTAGTTTCTAGAGTGAGGTTGGGCCAACACTACTAAGAGGAGTTTAGAAATTTGTCTAGCAAGAAGACAACTCTAAAGAAAACTTTAACAAGTAGAAATGTCTCAAAAATTGGACAACAATTCTGATGGAGGAGCATCTTCACTTCCAAGCCACCATACACTCAGCTAAAAGTAGAAGATCAACCTCAGAAATATACAGAAGAAAACCCTGCCTTAGCTTGTATAAATTTGTAAATATTAGAATAATCTTTTTTTTTGCTTTGTATTTTTTAGCCAATTTTTAGAATAGGTTAAAAATAAATCAAAGACAGTTCAGAAACCTTTACTTGACATTTAAGCAAAGGTTTCTAAAACACCTAAGGAGTTTGGACGATCATGAGCTTGACTTTACCTTTACCCCATAGTTAAGTTTAACTTATCTAAGGTGAAGGCATCCAATAGGCACTATTTAGAGACTCTTAAGCCTATAAATAAGAGGTTCTTCTATTGTAAAACTTAAACTTGGATGAAATGAAATGTGTTTCTGAATTTTTAGCAAACTCTCTTCAATTCTCTCTTTACTAATGCTTTCAAGACTAGTGAAAACTCAAGGAAGTTGGCTTAACCTCTTCTTTGGTTCTTGCGCCTAAAACACCATGCCTGTTCATCTCTTCCATCTCCATTTTCAATGAAACCTTCATCAATCTTCAAATATTTCCGCTGCATGCACCAATCTCCTAAAAAATACAAGAACACAATTGCATCATGTGAATCAAAGCAAGGAACCCATGGTTGATAAGTGTCATATATAATTTAGTAATATTTCATACAAAAATATAGGCGCTTATGAATTTTAATTGATAAAATAGTTATAGTTCAACCCCTAATTTAAGAATTTGAATATTTTTACATATTTTTGGATTATAAGATGAATTTGGATGATTGATTCACAAATTTGTATTAATTTCAAGATTCTAGGGGAAAATGGAGAAAAAAGGACTAAAAAAAATGAACAAGATGAAAAGACAAAGTTGGAACATTGGGGACTCACCAATCAAGATCACTCTAAAGGAACTCGCCCAAGACTCCCTTAAGCGAGTTCACTCCAATAAAGTGTGGCTTTTTCTCGTCAAACTCGCTTAAGCAAACAATATTTCGCTTGAGCGAAATGTCACTTAGCCCAAGTCCAATTAGGTAAAATAGAAGGCATGAGACATAATCCTATACATCAATGGGAGAATATTGAGAAATAGAAAATCCTAGAGAAGTCAATTGTCAAGGAGAAACACCCAAAATTTGTTCAAACTCTTATGTATTGAGCTGATATTTATTTATAATATTTTTTTATTTTTTTATAATATTTTATTTTATTATTAAAGTTTGAATCTTTATTCATAATTTTGATGCTTAGATTTTGACTACAAAGTATTTTTAAGCATATGACATAAATGATAATGCTTAACATTTTTTAATGCTAGAAATATATTTGAAATATTAATTGTTTTATAACATTTGTTCGTAATGATAAAAGATTTTTATAAATATGTGAGAAATCAATATTTAAGAAATATTCTTAATAATTTTGTATGCAAAAAATCGATATGAATGATTTTTATACGTTCATCAATGTTAATAAAGATGAAAAATTATATTTTTTTATTCATTCAAGATACAAACGAGCAAAAAGGATAAACTTAATTCCAATTTTCTCCATTTACTAATCCAAACCATTTACTTTGTTTTTATTTAATTTCTTACAAATTCATTATACAAATAACCTTTCAAATAAACTTTTACACATTTTTTTTATATTTACTTAAAATTTTATAACTCTTTATTATAGATTAGAGAATCCAACCTTTAAAAACAAATAATTACTCTGACATTTGTGGTAAAATAGTCATGCGAGATCAACATCTTAGCTCATTGTAAGCGCAACCATTTTTGACAGTTTTATGAGCTTAAAAATCTGAGTCGTGCTGTTCCATCCTAACCCGGGTCTCGTTTTATTACTAAATTTGAGCAGTGGGTTACCTGATTTAAGAAGTTGGTAAATTAAAATGGTAAATGAAAACCACATTTATTCCTTTGAAGAAAGAAGGTCATTTCACTCCATAAAACCTGTGCAGCTAAAAGGTCTTATAATAGTAATACAACACTAACATTAACCATTTCAAAGCGACAATAGAAAGGTTAAACACATGGAAACTATTCAGGAGGAGGAGGAGGTGGTGGTGGTGGTGCCTCTTTATTTACACTTTTGCCTCTCGCTCTTAGCTTGTCAACTTCTTCTTTCATGGCTTCTTTTCTCCTCTTGCTAGCCAATATTTTAGCCATAACACCACTCACGCTGGGGTCCTTTTTCTCCGTCGGTGGAGGCGGTGGACGCCTTGCAGCACCACTTGCCCTTTGCTCATCAACCAAACCCAACCCCACCACTGCCGCACCACTCAACCCCACTAATGTCCTACATGCAATATTGTAATTGTAATAACAATGCACCATTCCTTATTCATTTGTTTATTCGAGAACTTATTTACAAGTTTTGCAGTTGATGCTGATAATAAAGGAGATAGATACCTGCGATGCAGAGAGTGGCCACGATGAGGAGGGACTTTATTAAGATCGGAGATGGAAGAGGGCTGTGACTGTTGATATTGGTGATGAAAGCAGCACACTTTTGACGTTGGAAAGTGACCATTTTTCCAAGAATAGAGGAGGCTCTTCCGGGCTCTGGCGGCGGAGAGAGGTGGTGTTAGCAAATGAGCCATTGGGTAACGTTAGCCCCGGACAATAACAAGGTGTGGATGTTATTTGAATAAGTGGTGTGATCTGATGGTGGAAATCCATTGGCTCATTCCAGATAAGGTTCCATCGCTTTGTCCACCGTGGAACCTCCCCATCTTCATCGCCCTTGTTTGCTATTTAAATCACGTTTTTTTTATTAAAACCAAACGCGTGCCTTTATGCTACCAAGCTCATTGAATATCACTAACCATCGTGAATGAGGGAATGAGAAGGCTACATAAATACATGAATCATAAGAATAAATTCCAAAATTTTACCAAAATGATGCACTTAGTTTGAGAATTAAGTAAATGGGCAAATGTAAAAAAGGGACTATTTCTCACTTAAAGTTAAAGTTGTAAATGGTGTAGGTAGCATTAATTAAATTCATTAGTCTGTTATTTTTTTTAATTAAAGTTGTCAATTGCATTGGTAAATCTAGTTTAAATAAAATTGGATGGATTGACAACTTCATTATATCAATTAAAGTTTTCAATTCAAAACAAATGATAATTAATATTTTTTAAAATAAAAATATATAGTTAAAAAGTTATTTTATAGATAATACCAAAATTTAATTTTGTTTTATTTAAGAAAATGATATATAAAGTTGAAGAATTAAAATGATTTTTTTTTACAATAATTTTAAATAATTGGGTTAAAAATTGTGATAAATTAAAAATATTTACTATTTTTTAAATATTGTTAAAGTTAAAAATACACTTATAAAAAAAATATGATATGATTTATGTATAAATTATATAATATGTAAAAATTAATAGTATAAATGTATTTATCCTAAAATAAATGTATTAAAAATTAAATTATTGAATATAAGTCATTAAAAGAATATGATATTAAAATATTTGATGACAACAACATTACAAAGGATTATTCTACTTTCTAAGTGGACAATTTCCTTTGTTGTGACCTTCATTGTGATAGTAAGAACATTTTTTGGCTTGTTTTGAATTGGTTGATCCATTTCATTATGCAAACGAGTTGTAATTGATCGTCCCGAGTTTTTACGTCACATGTGGGGATCAAGTATGAAATTTGGCCCAATATAAGTAGATAAAAAATCCTCGTTTCGAACGGGATGAAATTCAACTTGATATATGCCTTTCTAATCGTGTGAATGTTATAAACTGGATTAATAAATGTCGTCATTTGTAAATGACAAGAGGAGCCATAACGTGATGACAAGGAAGTCGAAGAGCTTGGAAGTAGCCACAATCACACCATCAATCATTTAATCTAATTGTATATGACTGAGGTTGTCGACCATGTTAGGGGTGACTAATTCTTGGATATCAAATTTATAATTTTCTTCATTAAACCTTTCCACAAAACACATAGACGAACCTTGTTGATATTTTCTACATAATAATGACTTGCGCATAACATGATGTCTATTTTGAATGCTCGTTCAACAAATCATGTTTTTGTTTTTTTGAAAGTTGCCTTAACCAAAGTGGAAATCGGCAAGGAACGAGCTCCCTTAAGCACAAAGTTAATGCATTCTGCTATATTTGTGGTCATATGACCAAACCTCTTTCCCCCATCGTATGCTTGAGTTAATTTCTCTAACGGTATGCGATCTATCCAGGAAAATGCTTGCTTGAACTCAGATTGCATAACTGATAATTTTGTCTGTACTGTGGGTTGTTTCATCTCATAAGTTGTCATAAAGAAGTAAATGAAATTAGTTAAATGATAAAAGGTCGTAATTATCTATGAGGGAAGGTAAGAAATTAATTCTACATGTTAATCAACTATTGTTTGTAAAAACAAAATTTAGTTTTAATTTTTTTTAATATTATTTATTTATAAAATACAAATTTTCACAATATTCTTATTCACTTCATGTAATTTTAAATAATTTTTAAATTATTATTATATATATTTTTAATTTTTAAAATATATTAATTATTTAAAAAAAATCAACTAAACTTGCCAACCAAATTGACAACTTTAATTGAGATAAAATATTCTGAAGTTGTCAATCTAATGTCCAATTTTATTTAAACTGAAGTTGTCAATCCTGTTGACAACTTTAATTTTAAAAAAATGAACAGATTAATGAATTTAATTGATGTTGCCTACACCATTGATAACTTTGACTCAGAAATGCCAATTTATGTAATTTTTTCTACATTTGCCCATTTATGTAATTCTCAAACTAAAGTGCACTATTTTGGTAAAATTTCCAATAAATTCTGCTTTAGGTAGGATCAAGTGGTGTTGATTAGCTTGCCAGTTTCAACTTAAAATATTGCAACCGCACACTATTATGGATGACATTTCTGCTGACCCACTTTATATTTCTAGCAAGTATGGATCGGGTTGACATGTCACACGTAGTAACACGTAGTAAGATTGCTTCTTCCTGCATCTCCATATATTATTCTCTCACCTTCATAAATTTTTGGTGTTAAAAAATGTTCATATGTAATATTTCAGATTACGTAATTCAGAAGTTTTTTTTCAAATTCGTAACTAGCTTCCAGATTATGTAATTCAAAAGTTTTTTTTTTTTCCAGAAGCATGATTAGTTTCCATATTACATAATCCGAAAGTCTTTCCAATATGAGATTAGCTTCCAAATTGTGTAATCTGAAAGCTTTTTTTCAAATGCATGTTTGGATTACATAATCTGGACATTTTACATACTCTCAAATCCAAACTTTCAAATTATATAATTCGGAACACCATTTTTTAAAAATATATTTCAAATTATATAATACGTAAATTATTTCCAAATTTAAGATTAAACTTCCAAATTATATAATTCAAAATATAAAAAGAATAAAAAAGTATTTTCATTATTTTTGTATGGAATAAGAGAAGAACATATGGAGGTGGAGGTAGTAAATATGAATTTGATCCGTTAATTATGGATTATATAATTTGTCAAATATAATATGGATCAATTAATCGGTCGCACACAAGAGTTGACTTGCATAAACTTTTAAAAAAATAAAAAATAAAAAACAAATTTTTAAATATTGAATAAATTTACCTTTTTTTGTTAAATTAATGTTTATATATTTAAATGATGATCTTAGTATTACTCTCGTAACACATACATAATATAAATAAAAGAAAATATTCTAATATTCTAATATTCTAATTTTGAATAAACTTTTGATTTTAATTGTACTACTAAATTGATTCACAATTTTTTTTATTAAATATTACACTTTTTTTAAAATAAAAAATACATGTACACACATATAGACACATGATTAGTATTCTAATTAAAAAATAGTATAAAATAATAAAACTCGAGAGAAACAAATTTATTAAAAATATAAGTCAAAAATGAAATTCACCCTTTTGGTAAACTAAATAACTACTACTGAAATGGAACCTCCAATCGCAAAGTCAATCAAAACTCCCAAATCCCACCTTTCCAAGCTAACCCAGAAATAATACAAATAATATTCCTAATAGAATAATCCTATCATACTATTACATCAATGGATGAACTTTACATACCATAATACAACATAATGTGAAAAGGTTTTTACACAATCAATCAATGTAATAACCAGTACTGACGTGTAATTAAACTGCTCCCAGACTAGCCCATTTGCCAAGGTCATATGGATCAGCATAGTAATACAGTTTAATTCTATTAGACAAAGATAGCCCCACTGCCAGTGGAGAAATTCTAGTGCCAGAATCATCTTGTTCTGATGGGTCGTCAGTAAAAGCTGCAACATCTCCGAGTAGTTTGAAAGAAATTCTGCGAGTTTGTATCTGGCTAGAAAAATCAAAGTACATCGGTGTTCCAGCTCTGGCCTCTGGTAATCGGTACTCACCAATGGTGACCATGCTATGGGGTTCCTGCAATCAATCAAAATAATCCGGTCGTTTCACCCATAAAAGATCAATAGAAAGTAATATTTCAAAAGAGGGGTGGGTAGGTGTCAAATGTAAAAAAAAAGTATTTATTCGACAGTTTAGGTTTATGGAATAGTTGGTTCATATAAAAGCCTTTAGAGAGTTAGAGGTCTACAAATCAATCCTCGTCGCCCCTTTCCAATTAAACAAAAAATAGAATTTTAGCATAGACTAGGTGGACCATGGATCCCTGATTCTATGCCTCTAGCCAATGTAATATAAAATCATTTATATTTCTCCACCTAAGCGAAGAGCTTAAGATTTTCGAATTGCTATTTTATGATAAAAATATACGTAGGAGTTTTCAAAATATCATTAAAACTAAGAGTTCGTACTTTTTACCCTTATGTCGAGGTCAATCCGGCAAAGAAATGTTTTGCCGATTGTAGGAGTCCAATGTGCAAAAGCTTATTATCCTGATTTTTTGGCTTCATTCTCCTTCACATTGGTTTAAATGTAATATACTTATACTGATGGGACAGCTAAAGGTTCTCCTAGTGTATTTGGCTGTGGGATTATTTTTAGCGATCATCATGCTTCCATTGTGGGTTATTTCTCTCCATAGCTTAGTGTTCATAATGCTTTATATGCTGGGATGATAAGTGTGATTGGACTAATCTTTGGATTGAGCGTAACTCTCAACTTATTATTTAAGCTCGGTCTAATACACGTATTATTCCTTAGAATCAAGTTGAATTGTTGTGTAAATAGTAATACTATGTGCATTCATTGTTTGCATATTTTTAGAGAAAGTAATCAGTGCGTGGGATAAACTCATTGAGTTTGGCACTAGATGTCAAGGTTATACTTGGTGGGATAATCTTCCTAGTTTGGCACTAGAAAGATTTGATTTTACCCTTTTACAGGGTTAGGGATTAATGGATCAGGTTTGGTCCCCCCAATATTTTCATATTTTCTTCTTTCTTTTTATAATATTTTGAGGTGCTGCAAATGATTGATGTTGTTTGTGGTGCTAACATAGTTGGGGTACAAACAACATAGTGATGCCTTAGCACTCTCGTTTCTATTAAAAAAATCTACCCTTATGAAAGAAAAATTTCTATGAAGTGTAACTAAAAAACAAACAACGGACGAACCATTTTTCTATTACTTAAAAAGTGTACAACTTATGCTTCTTCGTGGATATAAAAAAAATGCTTTGTGAATTAAACCTTGATGCTCTTTTCTTCTTTTAAAATTCATTCTGCATATTACTGTGCAGGTGCCAAACAACCATGGCCAGAAAAAAAAAAAAGGTATACAGAATCAGAGCTCTACTAAACATAGCAATTCATGAAGGAGAACCTCCACTGATCTAGGCAAGAGAAAAGTGACAGAAGCAGTAATGTTCCAGTAATTAATTACCTGGAGAATAGATACTTGAATATACAGTACAGCTGGAGTGATGTATCTGTCATCCACAAGGGAAGGAAAACTTTTGCTATGTACATCTGAAAAAGGTGAATGGGTAACCCGAGGCTTGATTGCACTAAAGGCATCTAGACGAAATCCAGCAAGCAAGGGAGAAACAGGAGACAGATACTGCTCCAGTACAAGATCATTGTCCATCAATCTTTCAGCCTCAAATGGAACCTAATAAAATAAGAGGTTAATATATATTTTTGAGATTGAGATAACTTCAAAAACAAAATGGTTATCACAAAAGGATGAAGCAAAATAGCATAGATTTTACCTTGAATCTATTTAGCTGTGGTGCTCTTTCCAACCACCCTGTCAGGGCCAACTGGTCAGAGCTCTGTTGTGGTTTAAGATCAACTTCCTTCCTAACGGAGCTTCCAACCACTAAAATCCTCTTGGCATGAAGACAGGGTTCACTTTCAATAGATCCTCCAAATGAGGCCCGTCGAGTTTCTTGTGCAAAAGGATTTTCATCAATAGACAACAGATTGAAGTCATTTCCAATATTTATAGAACTTGAACCAGGTCGCTGAAGGCGTAAACTTATCCAAATTATGCGGCAGCGAACAGAATTCTTGAAGGTAAACTTCACATGTCTAGGCACTTTATGCTCTGTTCCTGACTTTTCAGGTCCATATAGTTCTAAGGAAGAATTAATCATGGATTGCAGATCCCACTTTCCCATTAAAGATCTTTCTTCCTTGTGTATTTTGTTACTTGCCCAAATTTGTACCTGCTCCAACATATTCCTAGAGTTAAATTTTAAACACAATGAACAATAAAAGGAAAAAAAGGAAATGTGACAAATGAATACTTACAATTGGAGCATCAGCCGCAGAGTAGCCACATGGGCTGACAATTAATATAACTCCACTAACATCAGAAGTATTGCCAAGGACAATTCCAAATTCAACGGCAGTGGTACTAGATGGAGCTTTCCAATATGATAACCACAAACCAGAATTTAAAGGAGCAAGCAATGACAAAAATGGAGCAGAATCTGCTGCTGCTTCAAACTGCAATTGCATGGCTAATGGTTATAGCATATAAATGTGTTGCAAAAGAAGGATTACCCTTGTATTTGAAAGATCAGAATCATATTGGCTCCCGAATGTAGCAAAAAATATTTTCTTTTGGCTAAATAGTAGCAACACAAAATTAAACCCCGTAATGTTTCACTTAACACGCAATTAGTACAAAACAAACAAGAGGATAATCAAAAAGTGACAGTTGATTAAACCACTGAAAATAGTTAAATATTTGTTATAAAGCAGCCAATATAAATAACGATAGATAGGTTTGCTATGGTATTTGCTAGTTTTCTAAATCTTTTCAAGAAAACAAGGCTTATATTTTTTTTTTACTATAGTTTCTGGATATATCACTTGAAAATCTCCAGTGTCTAGCAAAATGAGACAGCATAATCATACAGAAGAATTCAGATACAAAAAATCACATACACAATTATTGCAATTGCATGCTTAAAATTTGTGATTGTTTGAACGAAAACTTAAATCTCAAGTTCTTGCATCAGTTGTATCAAATGATTTTCTTTCTACAAAAACATATTCACTGATGAACCATAACAATTAAAATCATTAAGATAATTGGTATTAATCTCGTCCATGCATGGTTCAACTTTGGATGCAAGCCATATATCATTGATTAAACACATCTTTGGTAGATGCAACAGTACGTGGCTTGATATTTCACATGAAAAAGTAAAACAAAATGACGCAGTGGCAAAAATTAAAATATATTAAATTAAAAAATATACCGGGTGTAGAAAGCTGCCAAAAGGAAATTCAGCAAGGGATTCATATCCGTTCAGTAACAAACGTACTGCTTTTCCAGTAGGCTTGTTATTATAGGCATTATTCTTTTCTAGAAGATAATCCCAGGATGAACCAATGATTTGCGTCAAAGCATTGCAAGCAGCCTTTTCCACACGTTCTGTTCTTCGTAAGCTAATCAGAACCCTCACATGGTCCAAAATCAATGCATGAAGCACAATATCCTGGCAACACCGCTTGCAAATTATACCATCTCGAGCTAATAAACGATTTACAGGTAAATCAACTTGGCCACTTTGGCTTGAAGCACCATTGTAATTCATGACCTCTCCTCTAGTGTTATATCCTACAAGCAGAAGTGCCCCCCTCCCTGCACAGCAAACTCTACAAACCTTCCTTTCACATTGAGAACACAAGAATAAAGCTTCTGAAGAACCAGTAGATGACATTGTGCTAGATGAATGAACTGCCTTTTTAAATTCAGCACGCACTTCACACTTGCCATCAGAACAGGTTTCCTCAATTCTGATAATATTCCAGAAATCTATTGGGTTATCATCAAGAGTCTCAAGACCAATAGCACTAATAATTTTATCTTCAAGAGAAGCTTCACCAAGCAGGGAAAGATTGTTTGCAACTTTAGATAATTTTCCCATATAAGCTTCATCAAGAAGTGCATTGGGATTTATGGTTGCAGGATCCATTCCAACAGATAGCAAGGCTCTATCCCTTTCAGCAGCAGAAAGATTCAACTTAAGGCGTTCAATTTCAAGTTTCATGGCTTCAATGAAGTTGATTTTTCTTTGCTATAAAACAGCCAAAATACTTCATGATTAGATTTAAACTGAAGATACCAATAGAACAATTACTTGTTTCGTTTAAGAGCTATAAATATAATATAACTTATACATTCAGTGCCCTGCTAATCACTATTAACCAGTTCTCCAACATCTTATACATTCATTTCCCATTTTCTGATAAAGAAATTGTATTAGTGAGAAATGGAGAAAGTATGACTCATAATAGAAATATCCTCTAAAACAGATGAAGACAATACATGATAGGAAAAGAAGGAATCAATATGCATCAAGGCTGCCTAGACTCTCTCCCTATGAAAAATGAAACTCCTTGAAATAACCATGAGTACTGGAGAGAGAAGCCGTAAGCATGACCTATATATCTCAGAGTGTAAACAACACATCTATTCCATTTTTCTCTTTATACAATAACTCTTTAAAGAGAGAAAGACAAGGAGGGTTTCAGGCATTTTAGTCCGAAAGATTTTAATAACCTTCTGTTAATCCCAAATTTGCAAAACTCTGTTCTCTTTAGTCTCTTTTGGGCCAATACAATAGAGAAAAATAAAGTGAAAAAGGACTAAAACGAGGGGACTAAATGGAAAACCCCTGGCCTATATATAACCTTGAGGCCTAATTTAAGGGGCTTACTCAAATAAAAAATGTAGAATGAGATTTCCTTCGCACTAAGAAAATAAATAAAAAGGAAAGAGTAAAGTCAAACATGCTTGTCAATGCAATAAAACACTCCAAATCCTCAGAAAATATAATAGGGAAGTTGCCTTCTAAAGCCCACAAATACATATAAAACCTTAACTCACTTTTCAATCCAACCAAATACACGAGAACTGAAAAATCTGCACACCACCACCACAAAATATTGCCCTCCTTCTTTTCCAAAAACCTCTAAATTAACCAATATAAGCTGGCTCCAAATTCCACCGAAGTGCAGAATTCACCAAAACTTTAATCCAAATATTAAAAGTGACTGTACTATGATGCAAATACAAGTGTGAATATTGGCAATTAAGATAACAATATTCCTTAGTGGAAACTGCACAGAATCTGATAACAAATAACAATCATGAATGAAACTTATATCCAAATATTATGTCATGAATTATCTTTGGCGACAACAGTAATGGAATAATGTATGGAACATAATGCTTTTGGAAAATTTATGATGATTCATTGAAACATCATGAAATTGATAACATACCAGACCTGGCCCTGCAAGAGTTTTAAGGCACGTCAAATATTGTTGAGGAATACTATCTGAATGTCGGGCATCTTCTGCTGAAAATTTACTGTCACTTTTGGCACCATGATTTTCGACACTTAGGTCCAAGAACTCAAGTGGGTCACTTTTCTGGTAGACAACATCGTCAGTAACTGGTTGCGCAAGTGGGTGTGGAAGTGGGTCCTCCCCAGACAGGAGATCAAGAAAAAGGTCAGCCGAAGTGCCTCCTTGCTTGGGTGGTGATACTTTTTCAATGGATGAAGGGTTAAATGGACTTGTATCTGAACCAGATAAAAAGGGATTAAGTTCCTCTTGAAACTTCTTGACATGCTCAACTAATCTTGTACCAGGGCCTTCATTGGTAAATATATCAGTCCAAGGAAGAGAAACTCCAAGGATTTCAATCTATAGAAAAACCACAACATATAGCAGCAATTAAAGATTTACATAACCCAAATTAACATGCCTACCTTGAAAATAGAAGTAGAGCAATAGAAAATTAACTCAGCAATTGAATTAATAGGGATAGGGAGAGCACATATGCAAGTAGAGCATTCAACCATTGGTCTAGTAAAAGGTAGAAGAACAATCAAAATCATGTTGCATTGCCTTTTGAGCACTCGTCTAGATATACATTTTTAAATTTATTTCAAGACCTTGACATTTTAGAAAGTATTTCTGTTTCATCAAATTAAAAATTGATTTAGAGAAAAAAAGGAAATAATGAAAATATGCTAGAATCAAATCCATTTAGAAAAGGAACAAGTTTTCATTGTTAGTGACATGCAGTCTAAATTAACACCGACAAACGACAATTCACATAGCTAGGAAACATTAGAATTAAAAGCACAGGATACTTTAGCATCCCCTAGTTAAAAATGGGGAATTTTCACACAATACAGAGATACCTCAAAATGGATCCACATCAAATATATTAAACCTATAATGATTGATTATCAACTCACCTATTCAGTTAAATTAAGCATCATATTTGCAATATATAGGATTTTTTAGTCACAAGACAAAATAGTACAGTCATGCAACCCACATAGAATATTAAATAAAAATGCCAAAGACTATTATAGTTAGTCAAGCCACGACTCATATACCTCACCAAGCGTTAATGGTTTTCTTCCAGAAACAGTTGGATAAAAGGTTAGTGCAACTACACGAGTAAGGAAATCCCACTCTCCCTCAAGTTCCTCAAAATCATACAGTAAGGAGAAGGGTGATGCATCTTGGGAATGAAGACGAGAATTTGCCCCAGTTATAGCAATGTCTTCTGCACTAATTGCCCCAGGTAAGGGTATCACAAGGTTGGTCCCACTTGCACATTGTGGTATAGAAGCACCCTGCCAATAGATGTCAGACAGGTTCAGATGTCATGTCAGAACTGTATCTATAAAAACTCCATAAAAGAAAGTAATAAGTTGCTCGTCACTATAGCTAGACAAACCATTGCTTACTAAAATTCAAATATTTTTATTTAATACAGTCAAAATAATAATTAAAAATTGAAGATGCCTTTCAAAATATTCCTTTTAGAAAGTTTTAAGTTGCACAAAGCACAAATGAGCGCAAGACTTCTTATTAAAATAGCATGATTAAGATCAACTCTTTCAGTAGTATTATGCACACGTTAATATTATGAGTTGTGAGACATAATGAGGACAAAATACAGACCTCTAAGACCAGTTTAAGCCCATCCAAATGGCGCCCCGTCCTTACATCAACTGTTGATGGATAAGTTAAATCATCTGCACCATGGGATATTGTGAGAAGGAGCTGACAAACATGGCAAGGTTCACCAAGATAAATAATGATTTCAACTACATCTGCAGGCTGTGGACAAATCTGTAAAAGGAAAATGTATACATACTTTGGTAAGATGAGATATATAAAAATTTCAGGCAAATATAATTGAAAAATTCATACATGATAGAACAGAGAAAAAGATTTAGCATACCCAGACAAGGCCTTTTCTTTTGAAACTAAGAAGACTAGCTTCACCACCAGAAATAGGAAACAAGTTTGCGATCGGTTTGAGAACAAAACCAGACGGTCGAGATGGTACCTACAATGATCAGATAAACAAGTTATTGGTAACAGCTAGTCTGTTCCCACTGTAAACCACAAGGTTTAAAAGTCCCAACATTAAAAAATTTCTATGGTATTAACTGGGATTACAAGTCAACAGTTAAAGTGGAATCCCTCAACCAGAAGCAGAAATTAATACCGAAAATTTAGCAACAGAGAGATGCAAAAAGTGAAAGGAGATGTGATTCAGTGACTAACATGAAATTAATTATGAAACTGCAATTGCTAGGCACTTGATACATGAAAAAGAAACAGAAAGGCATCACTCAGTTAACTTTGACAGTTGGCAAGTCACATACATGTAGAGGTTTAAGGGAAATTGATGGAAGATGCTTGAAAAGCCTCATTCCAAGAAACATTTCTAATTGCTTTTGACGAGAGCTATCCACAACTGCATTCTTATATCTTCTTTGCAGAGTGATTTTCACATTCTGTGCAGCAGAAAACTGTTTAAACTTTCCTGTTTCTTCACTGAATATGCTAAGTATTTGGCTATGCATTGCTTTGGAACCTGTGTAAAGAGTAGCATGAATATCCCCAGCAAGTAAGAAAAGGTCAGAAAGTTGAGATACAGGAGATAAAATTGTTGATCTTTTGAACTCCTCAAATGTCATATCAAATCTCTTCCATGGTTTATCAGGACATGGATGCATCCATGTGGTGGTTCTAGTATTATGATCGATATAATACGTTTTTCCTGTCACGGCATCAGATCGCTTCTCCCACCCAGGTGGCAGTGGAGCAGTGTATCCACCATAATTATTTCTCATTGACTGATAACCAAATGCCAAATCACTATCAAGTGATATACCCAGTCGTCTACATTGCTCAGTGAATACTTGGATGCAGCCAAAAAAACTAGCAGCATTGGTCCTATCCAAAGAATCGGCACAGTTAAAACGTACTATCCCATTTTGATGTGTTCTTAAGCAGAATGCACCTTCAAAATCATCATTGTAGATAATTTCACCTCTGCAATCATTTATTCGTTGTCGGGAAGGCAAATAATCCCCTTCAGATATACCTATGGATATAGTAGGTGCTTTCAGAAGTAACCATAACCCTTCAATTGTCATTTGTTCACCTTTTAATTTTGTACTAGCATGCCAATCATAATTTATCAAATGGACCCGAGTAAAAGGAAGCTTCCCAGATGATCTAATAAAGTTAATAGACTCCTCGAAATGGTGAACCAAAAGGGACTCTGACTTTCCTTCACCATTTCGAAGTAAGTTTATGCATACAATGGGAACCAAAGCTTTCCTGTTTGATTTCTCACCAGCACGTACATCTAGATTTCGAGCATCATATCTCTTACTCAGTCTTCCATAATACTGTACACTTCCTTTATAAGGATCACAATCAGAAACATAAATTTCAGCTTCTGCAGCTGTGATTTTCAGTTCTGCACCCCACCAGATAGGAATAGTGCCTCTTCGCCACACATATGTGTTGAAAGGTTCACTTTGACCAGATCGTTTGGGAACCCATACAAGTTGTTCACACTCCACTTCATTTCCTGTAAAATGGAACCTAATAAACACTTGGCATGTGGCAATACTAAGGTGCACAAAATGATGATTATCAAAGCAAAACAGAATATATGATGAATAAATGATAGAAAAGAAACAGTAAGCACAAGTTACACTACAAAAAGAACTAGGGTGAAATAAGTGATTGTGAAACTTTCCCTATTTGGGAAATTTAACGAAGATATGAATGCATAATGGGAAGCAAAATAAGGTTCTATTTAATAACATAAAACAAGTAGAGCTACTGAAACCATAATTTACATGATGAAGTATGAAAATCATAATCAAACAATATTAAGTTAAAATAAATTATTATTTCCTTAAAGTCAGACAGATAGCTATTCTTACGGGTAAATAAATCAACTCATTATAAGATGGAAAAATGCAAGTTAAACAGTCAATGATAGATATATTCACCTGTACTGAAACACGAATTTAGCCCTCTTGCCAAGTATCGAGTACCTGGGTGAAGCCTACTCCGACGAGCTGTGAGAACCACAATACCTTCTAGTTGACCTGAGCTTCCAAAACTTCTACATTCTGCAAACCCCTACACATCAAGACCAAGTGAGACAAAAGAATGCACGTGTGAATTTCACATCTTAATTGCTCTATACATGTACTATCTTTGGTACAGCATTGCAATAAAAAATAATCACTAATTGAGACAGAGCCTGCACAAGTACGGAGGTAGAAAAGAAAAATTCATCAACCTCCTAACAAACTCTTCTTTCTTGGCCCAATTTGCACAAACAAAACATTTCAGCTAGCAAGATAACACAGGTAACCAGGGTTCAAAAAACAGTCTGCAACTAAAATGTCGATCACAACATCAAGGTTTGTGGGGTGTATTAACTGCCACACAACGACACTTGTGGCCACACTTGTTTGCAATTTCGTACAAAATCTCGGAACAACAAAACTACAACCGTGACTAAAATTCAAAACCTTGAGTAACATAAACTGTATTGAACTCCCGAATTCAGAGTATCCTACTTTCACGCCATTAACAAGATAACAAGCAACCGATATATCAAGATCAAGTTATACTACATTCACTCAATTGCACATTCGGAGTATCCAACTTTCACTACTTTCTTGCAATTCTCAGGGTTCAACAGACAATTGATACTTTAAAATTAAGTTATACTACATGCACTCAAATGTAAACAGAAGAGAACACAGAACCTGCAGTAGCGTGACGCAATGCCGCGGCAAGCCAATATCAACAAACGGCGTAGAAAACCATGCGTTCCAAACGAACTCCTCATCAGGTTGACTCACCGGGAAGCGGCTCGGAAAAGGGCGCGTAACATCCCTCGTCTCGCAGAAGTAATGCTTCCCGTCAATATCAAGCTCCGTCAACTCCTGCACGTTCTTGGCCTCTCCCTTCCCCAGCGCCACCGCGTTGTGCAGCGGAATCCTGATCCAGAGGCTCTCCGCCACCGTGTACACGCAACCGCCACCCGGCATATTGGGAATGCTGGCAGTCAACCTCGTCGCGACGAGGAGCATCGCCAAGTTCCCGAACGCGGCGTATCCTAATATCGCCCTTGCGGAAGTCCTGCTCTTGCAAGCAAATCGCGATCCGTTGGTGACGAAATCCAAGGCCTCACCCTGCGACTTGAACAGATCGAACCCTGGCCTAGCAACGTAGCGAAGCGCGCCGGTGGTGGGATCGACGTAGATTACCTGAGTGTCCGTTCTGGTGGAGAGGCTCACAATGATGCAGACATCGTCGGAGTCCAGCGTCACCACGATAACCGACGTGTCCCTCAAAGCACCTGAAAATTAACGAACGCGAATTCGTTGGGAAATGAAAACTGATCGAACGATAATGTAACGGGTGGATCCAGCTTAACTTACCCGGTGATTCCATCGGTTAGGAGTTGAATCGAAGGCGCGCCACCGCTCATATACGGAATCGCTTCCGGCGAGGGACGGAGGATTTGGGGATTGATTCCGACGGAATCAAGTTCACAACCACCAAAATGAGTATTGCCTCGCTTCAGGCGAGCTAATATATTTTACGATAAATGAATTGAACACTAAAAAGAATTTGTTTGTTTTATCATGTACTGTAGTAGAACGTTAATTTAGTGATCTCATTTTCCTTTTCTAGAATTTAATTTAAATAAATATACAAAATTAAAATTAATCTGAATATTAGATTTTAAGTCATTAAAATAAGATAACGCATTGCTGATAAAAAATAAAAAAAAAATACAGATTCACGAGTGCCATGTATTTTCACTAATTTGTATACCACACATTAACCCCAATTATCTGTTAGTTCCACTTTGCATAGAAACCATTTTTTTTTCTTTTTAAATTATTTTTTTAATATTCAGTTTTAAACAATTCAAAATAGTTTAATAAACTTGAACACAAAACTTGTTGGTTTTGTAATTTATTTCAGTTTAAGCAATTTTTTTTTTCAGTTTAGACAATTTTTCACGGTTCAATTCAATTAATATTAATTTGTCCAGTTCTGATTCTAATTATTTTCCATTTCTGATTCTATCAAGAGCTATTTGTTCTGATATCCAAGAAATAGTTGAAAAGAGAAATAATTGAAGATTTTATTTTTGGGTTAGAGGACAATTACTGGTTGGCAGTTTCTTCCTGCACCTCTACATTTTTCTTCCTGCATCCTCAACAATTTTGTAAATTGTGAAACTGACCTTCACCTGCTATTTGAATTCCTTGGAGTGTGCTATGATTCATCAATCCAGAAGTGAATCATGTTGTTTTTCGGATGAGAGGGTGTTCCGGAAGCAAAGTTTGTATAAATTGTTGATTTCTGGATTTTGAATCCAGAAACCTAATTTCTATTACGGATTGGTGGATCCAAAATGATTTTTTTCAATTATGGATTTCTGAATCCAGAATGTATATTTTGAATTACGAATTGGCATATCCGGAATGGTTTTTTCAATTATGGATGTTTTGCATTTTTTATTTTGGATTAACCTCTCATTCATGTACTATCGGAAACACCAATCTGGGAGATTACTAGACGTGCCAATCCGAAATTTTACCGCAAGTACCAATCCGAAAATTTTCCTGATTTCATAATCCGGAATATAAAAAAATAAATGTATAGTTTTTTATAGAGACAGTTTTATCTTTGCGCAACCTTATGGGTGCAGGAAGAAAACTGTAGGGGTGCAGGAAGAAAGTGCCTTACTAGTTTATTCTGAAACTTGGGCCAGTGTAAGATATCCAAAAAAGAAAGCCCATACCATTAAACACTGATTCTGAAACTGAAACCATTCTCTGCACAAATCAAGAGTGAAACAACGACAATGAAACCTCCTTCTCAGAAATGGGGCTACATTCGAATCATGAGTGGTACAATCCTCGGAGGCGTCCTCGGATTCTACGTTATGCACCGTCTTGAATCTGACTACAAGGTTAGCATGGCATCACTCTCTTCTCTCTTCTCAATTGCTTCTTCTGCCTCTTCAATTTTATGGCTTTCTGAAGCTACCCAATGGAGCCTCGCTAAGATATTCTGAAACCCTTCTCCCATTCAAAAAAAAATTTCATGTGTTTGATGTGGGTGTACTTGTGCTGTCTACAGGAGAGAATGAATGAGAGGCTGAGAAATTATGAGGCTGAATTGAGGAGGAAGAAGGACGAGAGATTGAACGAGTTTGAGGAATCCTCCAATTTATGAAAATTCGTGTTTTTTTTTTTTACTTTTTGATGTTCTCCTTTTCTTTCTGTTTGATTTATGAGAAGAATTGGTAGAATTGTTTCTATGTATGCTAGAAGATTGTTCCTTTACCCTTTACATATACTGTTAAAAGTGCTTAAAGCCTCACTGTAAACCCAATTGTTTACTTCAACCCTAAGAACGAGATTTGCATAGTAGAAGATGAAGATAAAGTGCATTATGTTTGACTTTAATGGTGATTAATTTGTTTTGTTGGAATATGTTTGAATATATTGCAATATCATGATTCTAATTCAAATCAAACCAATCCCGTTTCAGTGATTCAAAACACAAGCTATTAATAAATTATCCTATTAGTTTTCTGCAGCAGAAGTGCCAACCATTTTCTTCCTTTGCTTCACTCTTCCCTGTGCCCTCTCACCATATCATCTCCTCCCATGTTCCCACCAACGACAATTTCGATCAAGTACGACATGAAACCCTTTGATATGTCATTCTGTTTTATTACATCAATAAATTTGTTCAGGATCATTGTATATTTGAAGGGCTTCAGTGGTTTGTTCACCAATGTTACATGGATGAATGCTTTGTTATCATGGTATGAGATAGACAAGGGGTATATGTTTTAGTGTAGCATGTGTAACAAGGGACTTGGTGAGGAGTAAGAGGTTTAAAAAACCTTGGAATATTTTGTTGAGATTCAACAATAAACCTTAAACTTGACAAAAGGTTAAAAAAATCTCTATTAATTAAATTCATTTCCGGGGTTATATTAACCTTTTGTAGTCGCTGTTTCATATTTTTGAGTCTTTAGTCAATTTTAATCGGTAAAATCATCTTAAAACAGTTTGATTTTCATTTTATAATCTAGTTCAATCATGTTCCAAGTCATGTGCATTACAAATTTTCATTTCAGTTCCTAATTTGTCATAAAAACTCCAATATATAATAGGTTACTATATGTTTGACGAAATGTCTAGTTGTAGTTTGCAAATTGTTTAAGAAAATGCCTTAATAAAAAAAATTGTAGTGCTTTGTGTGTTTTTTTATTTATGTTCTTGAGTTCATTGACTTATTATCATACCATTAATAAGCTTCATAGAATTAGGTTTCATAATGTCTTCATTGTTTTGTTCAATTTCATTGGATCCTATAGGTTTCCATTCTCGTTGGAAAATTTGGGTAGAAATTTCATTGGATTGAAATAATTGTTTTGAGCTATTAACGCTATAAATTAAATTTAATTGCATGAAATTTTATGAGGAATGATACTTTGACAATTATGAGAGTTGTATACAATTCTTGATGTGATGGATTTAAATATAAATATATATAATAAATGATAAATTTGTAATTAAATGATATAAAAAAATATTAAAATAATAATATTGAGGATTAGTGGTTGTATAAAAAATATGGATTCATTACTCAAATTTTATATTTAAGCACTTCAATCTATGTTTAATATTTAGAAAAAGAATCATAAATAATAAAAGCCTGGATATCAAGTGCTAGAAAAAAAATCTGGAAACGGTGTGCGATTTGCTCTCGGTAAAAACTTTATTTGGACCAACCTAGAGGTGTTTTTGCTCACATTTTCTTACGAAATTTTCATATATTGAGTTAGAAAACTGTGATAAAAATTGCAAGGTCAAAATCAATAAAACAAAAATTACATAAATTTGGGTATTAACGCGGCCTAAACCAATCTAGTTTGAATTTTGATTTTTAATCCACTCTAAAACTATTTTTAGGTTTTCTTTTCGTGTGCTATCTTTTATTTTGTGTGCCTTAATTTTTTGTTTGTCTAAATTCTTTTGAATTATTTGAGTTTGTCATATATCAACTGATGTAATCCAATTAGTCAAGAAGATGATCAAGGAGACAAGAGACACTTCCAATTTTGATCCGTCATCTCAGCATACACGACAAAACCCCACCAAATATCGAAAGGACCTCAGCAGAAGAGGAATTGGGCATAGATCATAACATCAAATGTTCTTTCTTCTGATCTTCTTACAAGAAAAAATGTTTGTAAATAAATTGACCCACTTTAGGGATCCAAATAGAAGATTAAGATATAGTAGGTTTACTTAACATAAATAGGAGTATACTTAGCAAAATGGGCTTGTTTCAATGCCATTTTTCATGGCACATGCACCTAAAATTAGGGTTTTTAACCTAACTTCTACAAGTTATGCCTAAAGTGCAGTTTTGACCATGGTCAACACCCTAGGCAACCCCTCTCACATTCCTTTTCTACCCCTCTCTCATCTTGCTCTCCAAGTCACTCCTTCCTATATAAAGGGTGCCTCCCTCCATGTATTTGGAAATTGAAGTTGAATAGTAAAGAAACTCAGCAGGAGTATTTTGTGAGACTTGTGAGCTCTCATTTTTGGGTTTTTATCTTAGGTGGGTAACATCTCAAGTGGCGACTCTTTGCACCACTCATCTTGGAGTCCTCTCTTCTCCAAGTGGCGTGACATCTTTCTTTCTTCCATAAGCTCTCTTCATCTCTTCCTCTTTTTATCTTTCTTTGCACCCTCCATTCCATTCCTCTTTATACTTTCATGTTTGTCTCTTAAATTGTTAGTTATCTTTGCCTTATTCTCTTCAATTCCGCACCATTGCATCATTGTCACCATATAATTGTGTTTTTCTCTTTGTCCTTTAGAAGTGAACCTTCACACTTACTTAACCACTTGGTTAAGTTCGTGTCCAGTGAGGATCTTCTTTGGTTCTCACCTTACATTGCTAAAAATAAAAAATCATAAACAAAGAGAAACCAATAAAATGCGCAATTCTAAAATCAACTCACATCATGTGGTATTCAAAGCATGATTTTAATTGTCCTAAATTCTGTTTTTGAATTTTTTTGTGTGAATTTTTTTTTCCTTACCTCTTTTGCTTTAGTCTTATGTTCTTAGTGTTCTAGGAGTCTTTAAATCCATTTTGCTTATTTTGATTTTAATTGTGAAGAGCTAAAAACAAATTAGAAGTTATTTGAGTAGTGGTTGATTTAATTCCAAACATAGAATGCAAGTGTTCATATGATTTAAATCCAAACCCAACATCTTTTTTCGAAAACTGAAAAGTGAAATAACAACAAAAAATATGCATGCAAAAAGGATATGGAACTTAAGAATCCATAAAAACAAAGACAAAAGAAATTGAGAGCATTCACATTTCAACCTTCTAAGTATATGGAAAATTGTGTTCATACTTGTGAAATTTAATCCTTCTTGCTTTCACAATTTCTAAGGACATTCAAACCTTCATAATTAAAGTTTAAGTAAGTTTCTTTGAGTCTTTTTTTTAAGTGTTTTTCTTATTTGTCTTCTCTAAAGTTTTGTCACTATCCTTTTTCCCATTTGGTTTAACTTTCTTTCTTTTAAGCTTTTCTTGCTTGTCTTTCAAATCTTTCTTAAATTTTGTTGTGGGGATCTTTGGTGAGCAAGTGTAAGAACTTTGTCATCTTTCACTTGAAGTGTTTACTACCAAGTGTAAACCTTGTTTTTAGAGTGCAAATCTTTCTTGAGTGCATTACAATTCTTCCCTCCTTTACTAAATAGTCGAGTGATACAAGTGAGTGAGTGGACAAGATTGTTGTTTTTCACTAATTGTTTGTTTAGGGTTTAAGGTTTAAGATTTCTAGAACGTCTATAATACATTTCAGAATGTGTTTTCTGGAATAACTTTTCTGGAATGTATTCTAGAAAAAGCTTTCCAGAATGAGATCAAATTAAATGGGACATTTTGGTCATTTTACCTCTTTGATGGGGGTGTAGGAAGAACTTTGACAAGTTGTAAGAAGAAACACCCTTATTGGAATAGTGAGTTGTAGCTTCACTTTGGTGTTATGAGAAAGTTGGCCCATCATTTAATTTTTGTTTTTTTATTTTCATTTTGTAATCCATTCTAATGCCTATCTTTATGTGTTCCTTTTTTTTCTTACTTTCTTCGATAGCCTTTAATTTCTTGCTTGTCTTGAATTTTTTTAATAATCTTTAAGCTTGTCTCATCTCTAATCTCTCTTGAGTTTCACTTTTCAAATTTAGCTTTTATTGGTTTTATTATTGACCTTTTGAAGTAGAATATACCTTAGATTTGTTCTTTGTGAGAATTGAGTTAACTTCTAGGTAGCATCCTAGAGAAGGAAAAGGACTATGCAAGGGGTACTAACCTTTGGAGGACAAAACAAGTAAAGGCTTCGAAAGAAACACTTCTGAGAAAGAAGAGAATAGTTTCATAGATTTTAAATTTTTGTGTTATTTCAATTTTTTTAATCGGTCGTTATCATTACTTTAGGTGTCTTGGAAGAGCCTTTGGTGTTATTCCATCTCTTGAAAGTTTTATTTTAATTGCTTTCTTTAGAAAACACTTTTAGAGAATGAGTGTATCTTGAAGGCTCACAAATGCTTACAAGCCTCAACATTAGGTTTCGTCTAGATTAATTTTTGCAATTTAAATTCTAATTTTTAAGATTTCTTTTACTTTCTATCTTTAGAAAACTCTTTGTGTTGAGTTTTCATTGGAAGGATATTTGTGAAGTGCATTGGGATAAGTTTTAGCTAGGAAAGACTTGATATTTAAGAGTGTCCACTGTGACCCACATCTCTTTCCTGAAAATATACCTTGTGTGCTAAACTCACCTTCCTTCTTGTGAAAAAATATTTTAATACAAAACTTAAGATGTCTAGGCATACTTCTAAGAACTTAGGATCTTTAGAAAAATAATAAATTGTGTTAAAAGAGAAAAATAATTTAGAGAAAAATTACAAGATCTTAAAGAAAAAAAGATGTAGGAAAAAAGAGAGAGAAGAAAAAGAAAAAAGGAAAATCCTTTGCTAGAGCTAAACCAGACGTTGACATAAACTCTTCTTTTATAGAAAACCCTTGTGAGGATGTCCTTGAAGAAAAATATGTGTCTGGAGCTAAACTAGATAAAGATATAAACATTTTCTCCACAAAAAGTCAAATGAGGGGTTGTTTGAAAAAGAAAATGAGGAATCTAGAAAGATTGTTCTCCACAAAAAGTCAAATGAGGGGTTGTTTGTAAAAGAAAATGAGGAATCTAGAAAGATTGTTGTCATTGAGCATCATTCGAATATGAAGACAAATCATTCTCAAGAGGGAGGGAATGATGGAAACTATTAGGCCTCAAAGATAGATGAAGATCGAGCTTTAATGAAGAGATCGTAGAGTCTTTTTTCTTCTTCTTAGCCTTGTAAAAATTGTATAGGATTTATTGGGTGTTTTATTTTGGACCAAAGTAAAGTAGGGTGTAAATGAAAAAATGAGTGGGGTGTAAAATAAGAAAATAGGGGTGCAAATAGGAAAATAGGAGAGGATGGCATGAAAGTCCTCATGTCCTCTCCTCAATGGAGAATATTTTTCCTCCAATGAAGATATGCCACTTGTTACTCTTCCAACGGAGAGGATTTGAACCAATAAGGAGGTGACACTTGTCACACTCTCATTTGAGAGGTTTTGAGAGTTTTTTTACTATAAATAAGAGTCTCTTGTACATATATTTTCAACTTGGAATTGGTAACGAAATGCTGTCCATTTTTTGCCATTCTACTTGTTTCTAATAGGTTAGTCTCCTTCAGGGTGAAAAAGAAGACCAAAGATGTTTATCCTAAAGAGGTTTAGACAACAAAGTGCTTAGGCTTGCAAATTGGCTACATAACACTCATATAATTGATCTTAGAAAACATGAGCCAAGAATCTCCTTATATAGGTGTAGAAGGCCGACCAACAATTTCAAAATATGGGCTATAATTAAGCCCGATTATACCCTAGGTAGGTTTTAGAATCCTAACCCTAACCCTAATTTACTTAAAGAAAAATTACAAGCAAATTTGCTATTCTACTTTTAAGCAAGAAAATTAGAATCCGACTCTACAATTTGCACTAGGTTATGACATTTTTGAACATGTATAAGAGAGTGTCTTTGCCATCAGTAGTAGAGTCTCAGTCTTCTTCTATCCTCCTTGCCATAACTCTAGTGGTTGGTCCTGAGTTGAAGCCTCTACCATCAACAATGAAGGTTTTGTGAGTATGAGAGGGCACACGTTTAAAGAAGGGAAAATTTCTATGCCCAAGGATCACATAGAAAACTCTTTGTCAAAGAGACTCAAGAAGGAGGCCTCATGGAGACACTTTGAAGTCCGGGCCCATTCGACTCGTGCGACTCGACATCGGTACGGGCCCATTCGACTCGACATTGACCCGGGCCCGGACGACTCGACATCAACCCGGGCCTGGACGACTTGACATCGGCATGGGCTCGTTAGGCTCGACATCGACCCGGGCCCGGACGACTCGACATCGACCCAGTCCCGGACAACTTGACATTGGCGCGGGCCCAAACGACTCGACATCGGCCCAAGCCTGCTCGACTCGACATCGACATGGGCCCACTCGTCTTGACATCAGCGTGGGCCCGCTCAGCTCAATATTGGCCTTGGCCCGTTCGGCTCGACATCGGCCCGGGCCGGCTCGGCTCAACATCGACTCGTGATTGCTCAACTCAACATCTGCTCGAGCCTGCTCGACTCGACATGGGCTCGGGCCTGCTTGACTTGACATGGGCCCGGGCCCGCTCAACTTGACATGGGCCCGGGCCCACTCAACTCAACATGAGCCCGGGACTACTCGATTCGACATCGGCCCAGGCCCGCTCGACTCAATATCGGCCCGGGCCTGCTCGGCTGAATATCGGCCTTGGCCCGCTCGGCTCGACATCTGCCTGGATCTCGGCGTCTGGATCTCGGCCCGGGCCCGTTTGACTCGATATCGGACCTGAAAGACTCAGCTCAACATTGGCCTGGACCGACTAGACTAGACATTGGCATGGGCCAACTCGGCTCGATATCGGCCCATACCGACTCGATTCAACTTGGGCCCGGATGACTCGGGTTGACGTGGACTTGGGCCGATTTTGCTCAACCTGGGCCCAGATTGTCTTGACTCAACCTGGATCGGGCCAAGTCAAAAGCCAACCCAAAATGTAATTTGGATAATCCAAAAATGTATCCATTGTATATTTAATCCATATCCAATTAAATGGATTGGATTTAAAATCCAAAAATATGGATTTGGATTTGAGATAAATCCATTTAAATGGATTAAAACTAATATGAATTTGGATAATTATGGATTGGATTTTGTAATTTAGATTTTTGCCCACCCTTATTCGTGACTTCGTGGGAGATTGTTGGGTATGAAGTCAAGACGAATTGGGTTTGGCTGACTAGACACCATGTTTAGTGAGTGAGAGTGAACATTGTTCCGTGGCTTCAAGTGGGAGATTGTTGGGTATGAAGCCAGGACCAATTGGGTTGGGCTGACTAGACACCATGCTTAGTGAGTGAGCTTAATCATTGTGTCCCTTTTATAATCTCTATTTAAAGAGATCATTGTACTTGTAATTGGTGTGCAACAGGACAAAAATGAAAACCTAATAGTTGCCCGTGTGGATGTAGGTTGCAGTGTGCGATCGAACCATGTTAAATCTTGTGTTGTTTATTTTTTGCAGTTGATTCGTGATTATGTGTGTTGCTTCCGCATGCGTTTTTCCCATCAAGAGAATCATTTCATTGGTATAATAGGCTTCTATCTAGTATATTCTTAGAATTCTTTATTAATATGTATAGTCTACATATGTATAGTTTTTGTTAACATATGAGTTTAGGTCTAATCCCCCCATATTTTTTTATTTTTTTATTTATTTATTTTTAATAATATTTTTTTCATGTGATGGCAAATGATTGTTGTTACTTGATATGTCAGTCTAGCTGAGATGTCAAGTAGCATAGTGATGCCTAACATAAAAACTTTTTATAAAAAAAATAAAAAAAATATTGAAATATGATAATAAATTAGTGTAATTATACCTCCTTAATTTATCAAATCAACCTTAATAGTATCAGATATATTATTTATTAAAAAATAGTAACAAAACTTTCTCTTCATATATTTAAGGCAAGTATGGAATCCCAGGATATTAGTATTTTGGAATTCTCCTGTGGTAAGAGACAAAGAAAGAGTATAATACAATGTGAACATACATTTGAGTGGATTAATGAGTAGTACGTAGTAATTAACGTATTAAACTAGCTTATGCTTATTAATTAGGTAGGTGTGGGGTGGGGGATCATAGTTTAGAAGTAGCGTTGAGGAAGGTGGCGGCCCTTCCAAGGGAAAAGAACTTTCCGGTGGGCAAGAGATGCGGCGGAAGCAATGCAAGGGTGGCTGCGCAGGCGGCGGCGGCCTCGGGGGTGTGGGTACCCTTTCCCTTGGTCATGGAGGTTTGAGTGAAACCAGGGCAAAAACAGTTCACGCTCAACCCACTTCCCTCGTATGAATATCTCTTTGCCAACACTCTCGAATACGCATTCAGAGCCACCTTCGACACGGCGTATTCCGTCCAGTATGACGGCCACCCTTCCTTCTTCCACCTTCCCTCCCTCACGTCTCTAAGGAACATACCCACCACTCCCTCTATCTCCTCCTCCATCAACTCCTCGCGCTCTAGCACTGCTCTTATCTCTGCGTTTCTCACCTTCTGCTCTCACAAACACAGTTCAACAAACAACGTATTACCAAAACGTATAAACGATTAACAAATACTCCTTCTCATATTACAAACTTAAACACCACATTAAATCTGAGACCATCATCCTCACACTCCTTCCAAAGGTGTGAAACCAGTGTGGACAAAAGAAACACATACATAAAAATAATAAAAGGGGAAGGAGAAAAAAGAAAAGTGTAATAAAAAGAGAGATTCTTCCTGCTTCATCATTTCTCTCACTTTAAAACCACAATAGCTAATATACTATGACCAAATGGTCACGTTTTAACGAATAAAAAGAAACTAAAAAATAAATTCGTAAGAAATGAGTTTAGTCAGAAAGTAATTTGAAGTTTAAGAAAGGTAATTTTTTGTTTTGCATGGAGGAACATTTTAAGAAAGAAAAGAAGTAGAAGTAGAAGTAGAGGTACATTGAGGGAGCCAAGCCTTGAGCTAACGTTGAGCACACGAGTGATGGAAGAAGAGCAACGGAAGAGAGGGAGAAGAGCCTGAATGAGCAACTTGGGACCGTAGAAGTTAGTCTTCATCACGCTTTCAGCGTTCTCCACCGAGTTCTTCTCTAGCTCATTGTACGATACCCCAGCATTGTTCACCTGATCATATTACATTCAAAACGCCTTAGTTTTGTAATGATTCATGAGATGACAGAGATAGAATGTGAAAAGAAAAATAGTAGAACAAAAATGGCACCAGAATGTCCAAGGTGGGTCCAAACTTGGCTTTGAAGGAGGAGGCGAAGGAGGACACAGAAAGGGGATCAGAGACATCTAGGAGTAGAAAATGAACGTAATCACCAACCCCTTCTTCTCTCAGTGTCTCCACCGCAGCTTCCCCTCTCTGCTTGTTTCTAGCAGTCAGCACCACACTCACTCCAAGTTTCGCAAAACGCTTCACCAATGCAAACCCTATGCCCTTGTTCCCTCCCGTCACCACCGCCACCGTCTCCTTCGTCCACCACCTTCATTCATTCACCACTCACTTAGCACAGATACATTCAACATACACAACACGTGCAACACACCCCACCAACACTTTAATGTATTCTTGTCTAATCAAAACCACAAATTTATCTCAATAATAACACCTTCAATTCAAACTTTGTTTAAACATGATATCATTCTAAATCCAATTCTCATAATCTGTTTACACATAAGAATAGAAATGTTAAAAGGAAAGTCTTTATAGTTCCTAGGGAAGACCCTTTGGAAAAAAAAACGTTGTATTCAAATCCTTATTGCAAACTTGTTGAGTTACTAATAAATAATCATTGCAAGCAGATTAGTTTCTGAATTTTAGAACAGAAGAAACTAATGACAGGAAAAAAATGGTCTCTAGAATTGAAATTTTAAGATATTCTTGATTATCAAACATGCATATGCATAGATTGATGGCTACCTGCTTGAGAGGAGAGAAGGAGAAGGAAAATAATGCTCGGGTTCCATATGTGTGAGAGAGAATATGAAGGAGCTTAGCTTCAATTAAGGAAGACAGTGATGAGAGCAATGGAATAGGTGAGTGGATGGATATACATATAGAGAAAGATCCACACAGAAACATGCATTATTGGAATGAAGGAACAATCATAGAACCAAACTAGAAGAGAGACACATAATATATGTAGACTTGGCTAGGGACAGTGGCGGTGGAACTATAAAATAAGAAGCAAAATGCAACGTGCAATATTTTTACTAAATCTGCATTGTTAAGTCTTGCAGACGTAACCTCATATAATAAAACGCACTGTTAAATGCATTCTATAATTAATCTCACCTCACCTTGAACGACTAATTTCTTAATCCATAAAAATATATTTTTCTATGTGTATAAACCTATGGAAGTCTTGAATACATGCTAAAAAACAAAAAACTATATTGTGAATCACATTACACCATAAATTGATTTTTTATGAGATCTTTTGAATTATTTAAAATAAGTTCATTGATTTCTTTTATATGAAAAATGTATTTTATACCCAAAAAATGGTAATTTTGCTTATGTCCAATAACATTTTGTTGCACAATGACAGAATTCTCTTTCTAGCTATTTATAGTTATAAATCATTTAGAAGTCAAATTCTCTAATTATTTTATTCAATTCGGATAAAATACAGGATTTTATAATACTTTATGATAATATTAAGTATAAGTAAAATAGAAGATAATATATAATTATATAACTAACGTATGCTTAAAAAATTATAACTAAGAAATATGACTAAAATAATAAAATGGGAAAGATTTTCTTCCTATATACTGAGATTCTTTCCGTTACAATTTAATATATTTATATTTATGCATGTGTATAAATAGACATTGTTTACCAAATTAATAAAAATCTTACGTCCATACATAATGCACTTTTTATTTATGCACACCACATGCAAAATCACATGCAAGATAAGGACGATGATGATTAATATTAAATAGAAGATGATGATTTTCATATAAAATAGAAGTTGATAATGATAATAATAGATCATAAATTAAAATAAAATATTTTACATGTTAACGTTCTAAAGAGAATTTAGAAATGTTGTCCTTTCAAGCATATAATTAGTATGATTGTTTTGTAATGGCTACCTTAACGTGTGCAAATTAATTCAACCACTGATGATTTCGGATGGTAGTTCATTGGGACTTCTTTTGAATATGCATGATGGTATTTTTTAAAATAAGCCAATGACTACGTTTTATAATATATGTTTTTTGATATATCTAATAATCTCATAGTTTGAGTCGAGGTAAGAGAGAACTAACATTTCTTTCTTAAACTTCTGAGACGTTTCTTAAGACTAAAATTGTGACGAAACTCCAAGTTCGAAAGTAGAAAATATCTTGAATGTAGTAATTTATCCTAACAAGCATTTTACTATTTTTTTTACTTTAGACAATACTAAATTAGACCACGGTATAAAATTCTAAACATAGTAAATGTAATAATTTTATAAATCTGACTTAAAAACTATTAAAAGTCATGGTTGTTGAAGTGTTGATACTTTATGCCACATTTATCTTAATGTTGCCTTCAAAATGTGAGGCCTAAAACCATGATGTGTGGTTTCAAAATGTTATTTGGACGAACTTGAGGTGGAAACATCACTACAAGAAAAAAGGATTTTAATAGAGATTATTTAGCGGAGGTTAATATAACTCTAGGAATTGATTTAATTAACGGAAATTTCGTTAAGTTCCAAAGGTTATTCAAAAACCTCAATAAAATAACAAAGGTTTTTTAACATTCGTAAAATTTCAAAGGTTTATTTTATAACCTCGACAAAATAATTGAGGTTTTTTTAACTTTTGTTAAATTTCAAAGATTTATTTTAAAACTTCGGCAAAATAACATAGGTTTTTTTATCCTTCCTTAAATTCCAAAGGTTTATTTTAAAACCTCAACAAAATAACGGAGGTTTTTTTAACCTTCGTTAAATTCCAAAGATTTAGTGTAGTCTTACTAAAACACTCCAGATTTTTCAAACTTCAATAAATAAATATAATAAAATCTATTTATAAATAAATAATTACAAACTATATAGTTTTAATATATTTTATAGTTAAATTCTCTAAAATTTTGAAAGTGTAACTTTACATTACAAATAAGTTTTCTAAAGTTTCAAATTTTAAAAACAAAATAACCTTAGATAATAAGCATTTCAACAGTATTTGCATATTTCTTATGATTGATGGAAGTTGGTTTATATAATTCCTATTTTTTTGTTACAAGCTCATACTTCAAAAAGCCATACTTATGTTCTTTTAGCTTTTGATGTACATATATTTTATGTGCAATTTTAGTTTTAGTTATAATTGTTAAAATTTAATTCTCATAATTTTGAAACATTTTAAATTAAAGCCTTTATTTTAAAATGCATCTAATAACTGTGAAAGTGAGAAGTAATAAAGTTAATCTTTCCTAGCAATATATTCTTGCAAGCTTTGAAATCCTCGTATCCAAAAACACACATGCCTTTGAAACCCACATCTGACAAATAATACAATTATTTAGGATATATAAAGTTGGGGCAGTAAGGTGATGGAAGAAGCAATATTGGAGTAAGAAGAAGATAATATCTTATCTAATGTTTCTTCTCCTTAGATATAATAGACATAAGTGTGGGTGAATTGTGATTCAATGTTAGGACTGATGTTGGCGGCCATTGAACCTGTGCTGGATAGCAGTGTGTCTTTGGTGGAAGAGAGAAGTTAAAAGTATCGTTAGAGATGGTGGAAAATGGGGTTGAATGTTATTTCAAACGGCAAGTCATTTTACATTTTGAAACTCGTGGTATTAACGGAGGTTTTGAAACCCATGATATTTTAATGAGGTTCTTAAACTCATGGTATTTAACAGGGGTTGTGAAAGACTTTTCTTAAGGTTTAAAAAAACCTTGGGGAACACGTTCCCCAAGGATGGTTTAGCGTGGGAAACTGCAACCCTAAGTAAACAAATTAATAGAAGTTTTAACTCTGAATAATGTAAAAATAAACCCCGTTAAAACTATTTTTTCTTGTAGTGCATTGACACCATTTGTGAGGACAAAACAATGATGGAGCTTCGGGCTCCAAAGAGGACAATAACCCTAGTCATTATGTAGTGATTGACCCTAGTCATGATGTTATCTCAATGATATTGAGGTTAGAATATTGGGCGTGGGAATGGAAAAGTGGTTCCAAATATGAACCCACATTCATTTAGTCCTCGATAGGGGTCTTGCTCAAGTATTTTTCACATCACTTTGGAGTTGAGACCAAAGACAAATTATATAGACCTTCTTCTCTTAACCTTTTGAGACTCCTTTTAAAGACAAAATTTTGATGGAGTTTCGAGGTCTAAAGCGAACAACACTACAACAAATCTAGGATTTATCGATGGAAAATTAGTGACAGATATTCATCAATAATTTGATCTTACCAACAAATATGCATTTATTGATAATATCAATAAATAATTGAGCATAAACCAATACCTATCGATAATTTGGTGTCAATCCATATTCTTCAGTATGATAATTTGGTGTCAATCCATAACGGTTTGTAATATTAATATAATGATAATAATATTAATTAAGATAATAATAATCATAGTAATAATAATAAGACAAATAGTAATAATAATAATAATAATCATGTTAATAATAATAATAAAAATAATAATAATTTTATTAATTTTAATACATGTTTTTATAATTATAATACTAATAATTTTATTTTATATAGATACATAATAAAATAAAAATATTAATTTAATAATTTTACATAATAATAATATTAATATATATTAAAATGGAAATATTAACTTAATAACTTGTAATAATAATGATGATAATAATAATAGTAATAATGTTGATAGTAGTAATAAAAAAATGATTATGATAATAAATATAATAAAATACTAGTAATTTTCTTATTAATAATAAGTTATGATAATAGTAATACTAATAATTTTATTTTATATTAATATGTATTAAAATGAAAATATTAATTTAATAATAACAATAAAAATGATAATAATAATAAAAATAATAATTGCGATAATAATAATAATAATAATATAAAAAATAATTATGATAATAATTAGAATAAAAATTAATAATTTTCTTATTATTAATAATAGTTTATGATAATAGTAATACTAATAATCTTAGTTTATATTAGTATATATTAAAACGGAAATATTAATTTAATAATTTGATGTAATAATAATGAAGATAATAATAATAATTTATTCTATATTAATATATATATTAAAGTAAAAATATTAATAAAATCATTTTATTAGTAACATTATTATTATTATTATTATTTGATAGTAATATTATTATTATTAATATTATTATTATATATATTTCTTCTTCAAAATATTTAAATTGAATATTTAAAATATAGTAATAAAAGGGTATTTTTAAAGATTTTGATCCTACAAATAAATAAAAGAAACAATTAATATTTTAGAAATGTAAAGATATAATTATAACATATTAATGACAAATTTTAAATAGCAAAAGAACTTACTCAATTTGATGGAATACTTGAAGAGCTAAATGTTGGATCCGCGTTTATCAATAAGCAAAAAGTTATGGTTGATAGTCAAGGCACAATTCTTTCTACTTGGCCCACTTGCCTCGATCATGATACAATTGATGTCATCTGCAACAATCTTTTCCTCAACAATTGTCCCATTAGGAATCAAACTCTTCGACCGTGACTCATCCCACCTAGCCTATGCCATAGGACAATTATGTGAATTGCAACAATCTCTCACTAAACAATCACTTCATTGAGAATCAAACTTGTTACTTTGACTTTAATACTAATCATTGGATCAAGCGCTTACCACTAGACCAAAAGTTCTAGCTGATAGTTAGGGTGCAACTCTTTCTAGTTAAGAGCGTAATAGCCCAAGTGTCAAGATTCGATATTGACTTGGCCCACTTTGATGGCCTTCTTCTCCATGCTTGTGTGTTTTCTTTTGTTTTGGATAGAAGAGAGTATAGTGGAGCACGAAAGTGGTGAAGGAAGTGTATAAATAAATAAAAAATTATTATTTTATTTTTTTAGTAAAAAAAAATCATACCTCATTCACCCATTATTGCAGTGTGACATTTATTTTATTTTATTTAAAAAAAATGAATTTAATGTACTAACTAAAGGAATGTTTCATTTTAATCATCTAAATGAGTTAGTCTTAAGAATGACAATGAATTTAGATTTAAGTAAAGTCTTGTATTTAAATTTTGTTAATAAAAAAATAATATAAAGAAGAGATTTCAATAGGATAGTTAAAAAATTAGTCATCTTTATTAAAATATTTTGTAGCAAAGTTTGATAAGATACTCTTATACATGTAACATATATAAGAAAAAATAGATGCAAAACAAAACTTTAATTATTTTTAATCAAGCCTTATAACAATTTACATACTTGAATTTATATTTTTATCTTAATTGAATGAATTGAAACATGGATAAAATTTATTTTTTAGTAATATGAATAAGGTTTTTTATATTTAATGAAATTTTATTTTTCTTTTAAAAAATATTTTTCTTATGTGCGCTGGCCTGCAGGCCCGCAGGTTACCTCTTATGCGGGACAGGCCAATGAAATGAGCTCGCACTCCTTGCGTAGGGTGGGTCAACCCGACCCGCATTTTGTAGCCAAATGCAGGGCGAACTTATGTGGGCAGACCAACCTGCATTGCCACCCCTAATTAGTGGTGGAAGTGTGTCAGTCGGCTCCTAGTGTCAACCGCATATTCACCTTAGGATTCGTTTAGTTTACTTCCACTAGTATTTACTTTTTTGCCTTTATTTTTGCTTTTACTTTCCTTTTTTATTTTCTTGTGTTTAAGTCTTTGTGATACATAGGATTTTTTTGTGCTATTAGTATCTCATTTTGCATTCAGACACGCACCTTAGTTTCTAAAAGTTGTTTTGAAGTTCTTTGGGAAAACTTTTGTGAGAACTATCTAAGGTAAACTCTGGCTAGGAAAATTTTGATACTTAAGTAATCCATTGTGACTCACCTAACTTTCCTATAAGTGAACTTGGAGAAAACTCATACTAGATTCTTTGATTTACTTCACAAAAACTAAAAATATTTTCGGAAACATTTTATCACCTAAGTTGAATTGATTTTTTGTGTGATAACAATTTCTGTTTTAAATTCAAAAATGGGTGATCATAGCATAATACATACATGCATTTCAAAATCTAACGATAAATCTAGAAAGAAAATATCTTTTGTGGATCCTCTTTTATCTTTCCCTCCAGAAAAATATTTAATGGTCAAAAGACTACTTGGTAACCATTCTAGTAACTTAGAATATTCACAACGGGATAATCTATTCCACACAAGATGTAATATTTTGGATAAAACTTTTCTTTAGTTGTGGATAGTGGATTTTGTTCTAACTGTTGAATTGAAAGAGTGGTCCTCAAGTTAAATCTTCCAACCACACTTCATGCCAAACCTTATAAGTTATAATTGATCAATGAGGATGAAGGTATATTGTTGTGAGTAACTAAACAAATATTTCAATAACCATTGGATCTTATAAGGAACCATTTTGTGTGACATTATTCCAATGGATACTAGGCATATTCTACTTGGCCTCACATGACAATTTTATCATAAAGCTATTCATGAATTTCAATCCAATAAAATCATTACATACAAAATATTACCAATGCATCTATTTATATCGGTAAATTCAATATTATTATTAATATTAATATTTTATTATTATTATTATATTATAAATAATATTAATAATATTAAGAAAACTAATACTAAAAATATTAAAAATACTAAAAATATTAAAAATAGTAATAATATTAATCATATCAATAGTAATAATAATACTAATAACATTAATAATATTAATAGTATTAACATTATTAAAAATATTAACAATATTGAAAATATTAACAATTTTAATAATATGAATAATCTTAATAATATTTAAAATATACATAATAATAATATTATATTAATATTAAGAATATAAAAAATATTATTATAATATTAATATTATAAATAATAATCTAAAAAAAGATAAAATTAAAAAAAAAAATTAAAAAAGTATGCAACACTACCTACTATTTTAATCAAATAGTAGAGGTGGTGAGGACTAGTTACAAACTCGATTTAGTGAGTATTGCCAAAGGATCAAAGTTGGTGGATAATACCTATGGACTGAACTGGTGGTACATATTATGTACGAACTGAAGTTGATGTGTATTGCGTATGGTTGGAGTTTATGGATATTCCTATTATTAATATTAATAATACTAATAATATTCATAATATCAATAATATTAATAATACTAATAATATTAATAATACTACTAATAATAATAATACTAATAACATCAATAATACTAAAAATATTAATAATATTAACAACATTAATAATACTAATAATATTTATAATATGAATAGTATTAATAATATTGATAATTAAGTTAAAAATATTAATGGACTGCCCAATTATATTCAAACTCGATGTTGGGAAGATACTCATCCCAAGATTTGTGGTTACCCTTTAGAACTGTCCTGAGCATAGTAGACAAAGACTTATTAACTCATTGAGAGGTAAAGTTAGACTGGAGAAGTTTGGAACAAAACGTATGTAAAAACTAGCTAAATTATGAAATTTGCTCACATCTCCCACACTCTGAGGTGTTGACCATTCTTGGATGTCTTTGATATTCTCAGGGTCAACATGAACCCATTTTTATTTACTACAAAATCTAGAAAAACTACACTTTTAACATAAAAGTACATTTCTCAACATTAGCAAACAAATTATTGTGTCTCAGAAGTAACAAGACTTCCCTAAGATGACCTACATGCAAATATAAACTAGGACTATAGACTAAAATGTCATCAAAATAAACAACTAAAAATTTACCTAGCAATCCCTAAGAACATGATTTATTAGCCTTGTGAATGTGCTAGTAAGGTGCATTGGTAAACCCAAAAGGCATCACTAACCATTCATATAGTCCAAATTTGATCTTAAAAACAGTTTTCCACTCATCACCCTTTTCGATTCTGATTTGGTGATAAGTGTGATTCTATATGTATCCATTGGAAATTGAATCATTCAAATTTGCAAGAAACAAAAAATCAACAATTTTTTTTGTAGGTTTTGTTGCGAATTCAATATAGAACACAATGAAACATCAAAAGATAAATCTACAACAATTAAAATGATAAAAACCATACCAAACAACAAGAACATGAAGAACAACCCATGAAAATTCAAGAAACATTAAAAAAATGAAAAGGATCGGTGGAAACTCAAAAGAAATCGTGCAAATTGAAAATAAATAGTGGACAATTACAAAATAATGAAGAACATATGAAGAAACACAAGAACATGGTGCAACATTATCCATAAACTCAAGAACAACCCTTTATTTTTTAGAATTAGACATATCTGGATGTGAAGCTCTGATCCACCTCATGCAATTGTTCTTCAATTTAGGAAAAGTTGATGGAAGCCAGTGGAAGACTTGTAGAAATCCATGGGGAAACCCAATCCTAAACTCAAAATTTAGGTGTAGAAAGAACCAAAAGGTGATATTATTTGAGTTTAGGTTGTAAGACCAACCTATGTGACGTCACAAAAATTAAAAGGTGTAAGACCAACCCATAGGAGGGCAACACCAATTGAAGTTTAAGACCATCACTTTAGGACGACATAAAACTTTTGATTGCGACATGGTGTTTTTTGGAATATGAAGAGTTTTTATATAGTAATTTATTGATTTTTTTGTTAGATAAACATCTTCACCTCATATACTCGGCTTGAGGTTAGAGGACTGTTGTTATCTCCTATTAAAATGGAATATAATTTATTTAAAGAGTTTGTTATAAGACCTATTAATATTAATATAGGGATTGAATAAAATTACCTAGAATCTTAACAAAAAATAGAGGGATATATTTTTGTGATACTTGAAATCAGTTGAGGAAAATTTTAAAAATTAAATGATATTACTTAAGATTTAGAAGATAATTAATAATTAACTAAAACTTATAAATACACCCATCATGATATACAAAATGGAAGAACAAAAAGAACAAAAATATTATGATTTGAGGTAATTTAAATTTTTTAAGTGAGCAAAAGTAACAAACCAAAATAAAAATTTATAAATATTCATCAAAGCATAAATTTGCATTAACAATGTTATTGCTTGGTTGGTACGTTGATAATTAAATATTTAGAATTAGTTTACTAACTACGTACACACACATTTAGACTACAAAAATATAATAGAATTAGTTAGTGTGTACTTCACCAATGCTATATACTATTTATTTTTAAATTATATATTCTCAACGTTTAATTTAGTAATAATATTAAATTATTTTTCTTACTTTATCATATTAACAATATGTTAAACCGACGCCAATACTATGTTCATGTTTTTAAAATTTCTCCAATTTAAAATCTATGATCGACACTATTTCTTATTCAGTATCAACTTGTTTTTTTTGGCTTTTTTTTTATTTTAATATGATGTTCAGATACTTCTCTTAAATGACGTGTCCGTGTCGGATACGTGGATCGGACGTCGATACTCGTACGACCACTACATTAAAAAGTAAAATTAGCTGCAAAAGAAAGTGAAGGTGATGCTAGGAACCCTAAATAGTGTCCATTAAGCCTTCATTATTAAAAAAATAAAATAAAGCGTGGGTTATATGGACATAAACTTAAAAAAATAAAATAAAAATTGTGTGGGTCAAACGGTCACAACTGAAAATATAAATAATAAATAATAATAAAAATTTAAAATTTTGTAGGTTAAGCCCACACAAACATAATATATATATATATATATATATATATATATATATATTTAAATCAAATTTAAATATGTAATAAAATTATGAAGGTTAAGTCCACGCTGGTTTAAAAATTGTGTGGTCAATCTGTTGACTAAGCCCACGCTTCTTTGAATAACAATATAAAATATAATTTTGTGTGGGCGTGTGAGGAGCATGTAAGCTAGGCCTATGCAAAAAACACACCACTTGTGTCCCACACACCCGCCACTATTTTTATGTCGAGCATATTAGCTTCCAAATTTTAATGATAACTATACTTTTGCGTCCATTTATTATAGCTAATGTCCCTTTTTGACCCATGCTAATAAACATATTTTTTGTAGTGGACATGTATTGATAAAGTGTCAAATTCAAAAAATATTTGTTAGATTTCTTACAATTCTAACACGATTCTAACACAATTTTAAAAAGGAGAAATACAATAATTTTCTAAAAACTCAAACTTATTTTATAAATTTTTAGTATGATTATAAAAATAAGGAACAAATCTTTTTGAACCAGCCATAAAAAAACATCTTTCTGTTCCAAAAGAAAATATTGAAACATACATGTGCACATAAATTTTTATTGTCAATTTATATAATTCATAATTATATAATATATAGATTTGTTTCCCTGTATCCTACATTTTAAAAATTATATGAATCTCCATATTTGTATCCGTATTCGTGTTCGTGTCGTATCAGTGTCCGTATCTGTGCTACATAAATTCTAAATGGTCCTCTAATTTTATTTTATTTTCTTGTGGTGCATATAATAATATAGTTGATTGAAAAAATAGAACAGGGTTTAAAAATCTTTAGGTGGGATATGGTGGCGCAGAATGTTCATACTGAATGAACATAACCACAATCAGACATAGAATGTGATTCTTTCACATGGACACACATCTAACGTATTTCATATATTAGTAAGGTTGTAATGTGAAAGGGAGTAAGGTTCAGGTTGAATTTTTCTTTCTTTCTTTATATATATATATATATATATATATATATATATATATATATATATAAAAATAAAAAAATATATCAAATAACGACACAAAAAACACAATAGAAAAAAAAAAGAGAAATATATAAAAAA
>Ga0123342_1001277_pt1 | contig 42208 bp, 14 predicted proteins | sample Turbeawhitnodule_FD_89960 | JGI IMG/M metagenome (GOLD analysis project Ga0123342, IMG submission 89960) | Root nodule microbial communities of legume samples collected from Mexico - Turtle bean Mexico white nodule | ecosystem: Host-associated > Plants > Roots > Nodule | place: Mexico: Nepantla...
CTCATGTTTTTCACAAAGCGTACACATAGAACATATATGCAAACCTTTATTCTGAATATGTTAATCTTTAGGAAGTCGCCCGTGAAAAACTTTCCAAATTACTAGAGTTTTAGAAGGCGGGATAGATGAAGACCAATGAATTTACCTCAACCACAAGGAACTCCTGGTTCCAAGAAAAAAGTCCTAGTTGATTTAAAAGTGAAACAACCAAACTCATATAGAATCCAATTAGGAATATCATGTTCCTCCCTAACCATGATATGATTAAAAAAATGAGACATCTGCTGTAAAGATAAGAGAATATTCCAATTACAACCTGTTTAAAACTGAGAGACTTGTATCCAGAATGCTAGCACCATCATATAACCCTACAATATTTGCTAAAGAAGTAGTAAAAACCTCAATTATCGTTCAAAAAATTAATAAAAAAAACCATGTACCAACAGTCTAAAAAATATAATAAGTATAGTAGAATAAAACTGCTTAATTATATAAATTATAATTATTTTTTGATTAATGTTAATCATACTTTATCAATGAAAATATGTGTGTTTAACATAAAACACTAATGACATTAATAAAGAAAGCTCTTATTAACATCAAGTGAGAACAACACTAACATATTTATTTAAAGAGATTGATATCTTATAGCAATTCTTGTAACAATTTATATTGATTGATATAGTTTATTTTTTTATATGATAAACATACAACAATTTATATGTTATTATTGGTTTGATTGCTCTTTTTAACAGTAAATTTTGTACTTAGTGTTTTTTATTATGTAGTAGAAGGGTAAATGAAGTTTTGAGAATTATATATGTAAACAAATAAAGAAGAACAGAGGTTTGATAGTGGAAGATGAATGGATTCGGATTTGGGAGTGGATTGGTTTTTTAGAGAGAAATTTGGCAATATCCATGCATGCGAATCATTGAACACATAATTTTGGCAATATGCATGCCTAACTCCTTCAACTATGCATGGTTTGACTCCAACAATAATTGAGTTATGTTCACTTCATGCGAACCTCTCTCAGCCTACGCAACTGTTGCCAAAGATAAACATAAACTGTACTTTAGCACTTACTTCTCACCCAACAAACATACTCCTACTTTATTAATGTGTTTATAGTTTTTCTTGAAATTGATTTTAGTTCTTAATTTAAATTTATAATTTTTAAATGTTTGTAATAAAAAAATTATTGAAATCAATATTTTACAAAAACAAATTCATGTGATAAACGGATTTTTAATACAAATTAAAATATTAAAATATTTTATGGTAATTCATTGATGTTATAATACTATAATACATGAAGATTTTTTTGTTACATAAAACAAATACTGGTAATGATCACAAGTATTTAAAAGTTCTAAAATTTAAACTATGAAAAAAAATAATTTTACGTTATAATATAGAGAAAGAAAACATAGTTAATCATGAATAATCCACAATGTTCCTTTTACTCTAATTAATTGAAGTTTGATTTTCATTCCCTTATATTTATTATTAAAACATCCTTATTGCTTCCAAAATTTAAATTAGTAAGCTAAAACCTCTTTTACTTTACGTTAATCTTTCTTTTGTATCACCTCTTTATAGAAGGAGAAATGCCTCTACAACAAAAAAATTTATGTGAAAATATTATTACAACTAAAACAAATAAATGGACTAATATTTCCAAAACAGTAATTATATTGTAAAATTTTGTTTCAATTTTTTAAAAGTGTTTTAAAGTCCTTAACAAATATTTTATAATCATCATGCATAAACCCTAAAGATAAAAATAAAATTAACTAACTTAAAAATATGATAGTGGTTGTTCTTCAATTGAAAAGGTCTTTCCCATTTATTAAGTTTCTCTTTAATTTCTTTGATGTCAACGTCTTCGTACTATCATCGATCTCTTATTGAAATTCAGAAGTATTCTAAATAATAGTTTGATATTTAAATTAGATTTTGATATAATTGAATGTGATAAATATGTATATTGAGATAATGTTGGTTAATATAATTTTGCAAGATTATTTCTATACAGAGTCCGATTTCCTTCAATTTTTCTCTTAATTTCCTTTATGATGCCTCCAATTTTCCTCTTAATTTCCTTTATGACGCAGAAATATGATAAAGTAGGATTTTTACTGTTTGGGTTTTCTTTGTTATCACATCCAATTGCAAACTTGACGCATTTGAGTGGAAGACAGGAATATCACTTCAGCCGACCAATGATTCTATCCAAATAGTGAAAACAATTTTCTATCCTTTTTACGAAGCAGATTAATATGAGAAACCATTCAACTTTTGCAATCAATCATGTTACGTTACACTATAATACTCTTTTCTTAACATGGAAACATTTTTTAAAATAAAACTGAGATTTAGTACAAAAGTGAACAATTTATCCTACAAATATTAACACACTTCAAATAATCATAGGTTTAAGTTTCAATTCAATTCAACCGAACTCATAGGGTTTGTGTCTTTGGAATACACTAGCTCGCATTTCAATGCAAATATACTATAAAGCTTTTTAGTCTAAAAAGAATCATTTTCCATAACTAAAATAGTCTCATCAAAGAAACAAAAATAATTTACAAAACCTTCTTTTTCCTTAATATATATTGAAACATCGAACCTTTAAAGCATAATTAGTCTAGTAGATTTGATATTAAAACATTGAATTAATAATAATTAAACTTACATGATGAAAGGTGAATGTATTAGCTAGTATGTTTTTGTTAAAATTTCAATTATTTGGCATGTTTTTGTTGGGTGGGGTTTCTTTCATATTAATTGGTAAAATCAGTAGTCTTCTAAATGGAAGACAGCAATATTTGTGATAGCAACCAATGACGATATCACTGAATCCATGATGTTTTTTTTATGTAGAAAGTGGAGTGGAAGAGTTATCTTTTTATAAGCTTATGATGGAATAGACTAACAAATAACTACAAAACTCCAAACTCCAACCTTTCTTTTACATATATAATTGTTAATATCCCATTAAGACCTAATTAACAAACACAAAATGCACTTACTATTATTTATTATACAATTCAAAACAAAATAAACTTTAAAATCAATCCTTTTAAATTGTGTACACAGAAGACTGACTGTTTGACTTACAAAATGTTTTTTTGATTTTTTTATTATGGTTCTGTTAAAAAATATATATTAATGTGTTATAATTTTATTTTCTAATTTATTTTTTTCTATTTTGTTATACTTTTAAAAATAAAATAATGTTAAAAAATATTTTTTAGTTTTTTTTTAAATTTTATTGATAATTAAAACTATTTTAAATACCAATAAACTTTTAGTGTCTAAATAATATTTAATTTAATTAATATAATGATTAATTATTTTTTTATTTTTAAAATTGAATTTTTATTTTTAATGATTATGATTATATTTTTACATTATTATTTTCAGTTATGTGTTTCATTAATTTTCTGAATATCATTAACTATGTCAGCCATGAGTGTGGTTATGTAGGTTAAGCCACATAATGGTTATCTTCTCTAAGTCATTGAGGTATACGGGTTGAGATATCCTTGAAGTATTCCTTTAATTTAATTTATTTATTGCTGATAAAAAAAAATGTCGGTCATGAGTGTAGTGAGAAACCAATTAAAAAAATTAATCTGGATACAAGAAAAAATTATTCAAATTTAAAAGACTAAAAATGTATTTAAGCTAAAAATAAAAATAAAAAAGATTTTTGGTTAAACTATAAATTAATTGGAGATTTCTAAAATCTTAAATTAAAATTTACTTGTACAATAATACTGGTGTAATTTTTTAAAAGTCACTATTTGAGTCTCTTCTCATTGTTCATTTAACATTTCGTTATCTAGAATGTTTCACCAATAATAATACAACAAAAAATACTAGCGTTCAAATAATTGGTCTTACGCATTTTGAGAATCTTATATACTTTGGATATTGACTTAAAATTGTTAGATTAATGGATTGAATTAAAATTGTATCATCTAAATAAATAAATTTTTATTCTTTCAACTTTAAGGACATTTCTATTACATAATCATAACATAAAATTTTAAATTTTTTTAAATCATATTATGTGATATTACTTTTAAGATCTCATATGTATTATTTTTCTTTTCATGCAAGAGTATTATAAGACTTGGTTTAATAATATATTATTTACATTTTAACATAACAATATTTATTGTTATAAGATATTTATTTGAAACAAAAGTTGTTTTTAATATAAAATACTTTTTTATTCTTATAACTTAAATTTAAATTTACTCTAATATAAGAGTCTTGTTTGACTCAAATCTTAAACTTAATTATAATTCTAGATACTCATACAATAGAAAAATACTCTTATTTAAGTTAGAATTTGGAGATCAATGTACTAATAATACTGTGAAAGAACCTGAATCATACATGCCCTCCATATCTTAATACTCCTAGCACCTATATCAAGTGATACTTAAGTTAGTAATCCAATGATTATAGAATAATCAGGTATTAAGATTTGTTTTGGCACACAACCAAATTTAAGAGAATTTAATAAAATATTATAAATAGAAAAAGATATTAAAGTATGCATTAATAACCTCACGTACATCCATCTACCTTCGGCATCATGATAACTTCAGAAACACTCGTTGATCAGAAAAATGTGTACACAAGAAGATAAACTCAAGTTCTTAGGAAGGAGATATCTAAATTATGAAAACAGAGAATTCTCACTCTTAAATATTTATTATATCACATATATCACGTATTTTAAATTAGGAATTAAGTATTTATTACCTCAATAATCTCTTCTTATTTTTTTAATGGGCCAGTTTATTCTTTGTCCCAAAAATATTTGAAAATTATAATCTTAAATATTGATTTTAAAAATTAAAATTTGAAATATAGTTTATATTAGCGTATGGAACTCTGAGAAATGTGGTACGGTACCGGAATCATTAGAAAGATAGTTATAAGAGATTATGAGATGTGAAAAAGGCTGAAAGAGGCAAATGATGATGCAAGAGAAAGGAGTAAATGAAAAGCAAAACAAATTAGGCAGTTTGCAAAATGATTGGTATTTACAATAATAAGTTGGGAGCAGGGATGAAGAAGGAAACCAGCTTTGAGAAGCATGAAGAATGTGGTGCATAAGATTATAATGGAACAACTGTTTCCTTGTGGTCCTCTATTCTCCATAGTCCATGCCATTAGTGTCCCAAAACCTAATATTGTCCATTTTTTCTCTGAATATATTCTATGCATATGAAATTACCCACCAATATTTTGTATAAATATATTCGATGCATTTAAAATCATAACACCAATCTTTTTTTATGTGAGATTCACGTGCACTAAAATATATATATATATATATATATATATTAATATAAAAATAGTATAAATTTTATTTGATGAATTGTTTTATAAGATTTAGTTAAAATTTAAATTTATAAATTTATCGAAGTTAAAGTGTGTGATTTAATTAGATCACAAATAATATGTTGGAGAATTCATATAGATTATAGATAAAAGCATTTCATATTACTTGGTTGAATTATAGTTTTATATTATCATAATATTTATGTTCAAATTTATTAAAATTGAATAATTACAAATTAATTAATTGGTTTATATTTGATCTTATTATAAACTACTTAAAAATAATTATAAAGTTCACTTAATCGTTATTAAGATATTATTGATTTTAAATTTATTTTTTATATATAAGCAAATGTGGGTTTACAAAAGAATTATTGCATTTACTATTTTTTTTTAGAAAAGAGAATGTGTGTTGATAAGTTGACTAATTTAAGATTTATTCATAAAGAATCATTTTATTGGTATAATAGTTTTTCATCTAGTATGTTCTTAAAATTTTTTATGAATAGGTATAGTCTAATTATGTATTATTTTTGTTAATATATGAGTTTTAGTCTAGTCTTCTAATATTTTTTTTTTTTAACAATATTTTTTTCATGTGATGACAGATTATTGTTATTTGAGGTGTGAATGTTAAGTTGTATAATAATACCTAAAAATATTATAGTTTAATCAAATTTAATAATATTATATTACAAGATCAACTAAATATCAAGTAATGGATAAACAAGAAAAATAAGAGAGAGGAATCCTTCACTGTAAATATTATTAGTTAATTAATATTTTTTAAAATATTATAATAAAAAACTTTGAAGGCCTTATTCATTTGAAGGTATAATTTCTCCCTGAATCGGCCCTTACATTATCTTATTTATTACTATAGATTTATTGTTGTATAAATTATTTTTGATATACTGTAAGGGTAAATTTAATATGATGGTTTACAATTTTTTCCTTAAAATTTAAATATAACTTTTAAAGTAATTATTTCAAAATTAGCAATCTTATTATATATAATAATTCATAATTATTTTTAAAAAAAACCTTTTTAACATAAAAAGACCAATCTCGCTTCAAAGTAGATTTTATAAATATTAAGATACAGTACAAGACAAATATCTAAATTACAAGATAACTTTTTGAGAAGGTTTGTTTGTTCTATTTTTTTAATAAACTAAGTAAATTTATGTTTTTTGTTTGTTTATCTAATATATTTATTTTAAAAATAAGGTTTTTGTTTTTGTTTTTAAAGAAGTAAATCTCGGGTGGATTTGTTTGTACTTAATTCTAAAAAAAAACTATTTTTAACAAACATAAGTGGATTTATGTTTTTTTAATGTCTTTGTCTGATTTGTTTATTTTATTTAAAATAAGTATTTTTTTTATTTTAGTAAAAAAATTTGGTTTTTTAAATAATTTTTTATTTTGAGTTTAAACAAATGAATCTCTTATTGGCTTCTTAAATAAGTGTTTTTTAATTGTTTATTTTTAAAAAAGTAACTATACATAAATATTCATTAATCAAACCTAACATGTTTTCAATTTCTCTTCACATCACATTATATCATCTATCTATCTGTAATATCTATATATATATGCTCTAAGTGTCATCTAGCATTTTCGGTGTTTATTACAATTTTTTTTAAAATATTATTTTAAATTTTTTTTTAAAAAAATATTTTGTTTCTATACATTGTATGATTGATATTTTAAAACAAAAATAATATAATAAATTTATTAGAATTTTTAATTTTAATCATGTTAATTATTTTAATGATGGTAATAAGAATAAGATAAATGATAATGAAATGAGTATGAGCATTTTTTAAACAAGTTTTCTTGATTGGCATGGCAAAAGAAAAAGGAAAAACAGAACCTTGATTAAGTCACAATTTGACAAGAGCATTGGGGAGGAAGGAAATGGTCTTTGTCTAAGAAAGTGTATGCCATATTCCACTTCTCATAAATACATATTACTGCCTTCATAACCAGCTTAGCATGAAAGCAACATTTGACCCAAGAAAGATCCATTTTTGGCAGAAAGCTTGCATGATTAAACAAGTTACAACTCATCTCTCTACCTTCTCCAGCCTCTTAAATAATATTAACTCCAAAGTCCATAATACACCAGTGATTCCTTTTATACCCTAATCAATATCCACCACTCAACAACTCTCTCCATCCAAAAAATAACCCTCTTCACACTTCCCATAATTTCAAACTTTCCCATATCACCACTTATTCTAAAACTTTATCACATCATGTAAATAACAACCTTCAAAATCCATTGTTTTCTTAGTTACCTACCTGTGAAATCTTAGCTAGTGGCCTAACTATTCCATTCTAAATTTCACTTTGATTAATTGACAATAACAGCAAAATCATCTCCCAAAAGCTTTGTGTATCTCAAATCATGTATGTTCCGGTTTTAGGATAAAGTTATTAGTCTCACCAAATCCAAACAAATTTGATATGTTGGATAAAAAGGTGTTAATTAAGGCAGCACCACTTCTTCCAACTGGCAGAAAAGGAACCATTATTTAATATGAGCACCAAGTAATTAGTAGATTCTGTGGAACTATTACTAAAACACTACTTGCACCATAACCTAGACAGCTGCCATTTGATTTGATGTTTGAAAACCAAAGTTTTCAAGTGCAATTATGTATACATTTAATTAATAGTTGTAATAAAAAGAACTGTGGGTTTAGAACTCACATATTTGGAGAACATTTGGATATACATGTCACCCCTTATTAGCTGTCATGGTCCCACACGAAGCTAGCCCCCATAAAAGACAAGTCAACCCTATTGCACTCCACACGTTTGTAATTTTCTCCCAACCACTTCCACCACCTCCAAAACCCAATTACCCTGTATATTCATTATTGCCTCTTCATAAAGCAGTCCCTATATATAGTTTCAAAACTTTGCATGCACTACCACCCTCACCAAATACTTCTATTGGCGTTTAGTGCCCCTTTCTCTTGCTCAATATTTTCCAACCAAATTAATTAAAACCAAACTTAGGCACCACTTCTTGGAATGGCAAGTAAGATATTTCTTGCCCTTCTTTTCGTAAGCTATGTGATTGCGGTCTCTGCTGGTAACTTGAACCAAGACTTTGAGATAACATGGGGTGATGGTCGTGCCAAAATCCTCAACAATGGAGAACTTCTCACTTTGTCCCTAGACAAGGCCTCTGGCTCTGGATTTCGTTCTAGAAATGAATACTTGTTTGGAAAAATTGACATGCAGCTAAAGCTCGTGCCTGGTAACTCTGCAGGCACAGTCACAGCTTATTATGTAAGTGTCTTACCCTTCATGTTGTTCTTCACCAATTAATATAACTCTTTATTGGTTTTGCCACATCAAATGTTTTAACAAGAAAAGTTAATCAAATAATGTTAGTTACATATTTTGAATACTTTGCATGAGATCAATACAAACTAGGTAATATACATACAAAGAAAGATATTAACTATACAATTTCTTGTAATTGCTGCAGCTATCTTCTCTTGGAAATGTTCATGATGAAATTGATTTTGAATTTCTGGGCAACTTGAGTGGTGATCCTTATATTCTTCATACAAACATATTCACACAAGGGAAAGGTAACAGGGAACAACAGTTCTATCTGTGGTTCGACCCCACCAAGGACTTCCACACATATTCCTTTCTTTGGAATCCTCAGAGCATCATGTAAATACATGCATACCTCTTTTCTCTCTTTATGCCTGCTTCATTAAAGCTTAATTGAGAAGCTAAATAAACAATGGAAAAAAGATGTCTGTATCAACTTTATGATTAACCTTTTCTTCTTATTCTTATCTTAGATTCTCTGTGGATGGGACACCCATAAGGGAGTTCAAGAATCTTGAATCAAAAGGGGTTTCTTTTCCCAAAAACCAAGCCATGAGGATATATTCAAGCCTTTGGAATGCTGATGACTGGGCCACAAGGGGAGGCCTAGTGAAGACTGATTGGAGCCAAGCTCCATTCACAGCCTCTTACAGGAACTTCAATGCTCAAGCATGTGTTTGGACTTCTTCTTCAGGCTCATCTTGTTCATCTAACAATCCATCATCAAACCAATCATGGATGAAGCAATCAATGGATGCAACAGGGCAAGCCAGAATTCAGTGGGTGCAAAAGAACTACATGATATACAACTACTGCACTGATACTAAGCGTTTTCCACAAGGCCTTCCTCCTGAATGCACAATCGCATGAAAACAAAACTATTTCATATTATAAACCTCTCACACCTAGCGAGTTGATTTTTTTCACCTCTTGTGTAAATTAGTGTCCTCTGGTTTATACTTTAATGCATTCTATTGTCTGTTGAATAGTGTGCAAATGAGATTCATTGTAATTTTGGTTACAATAAATTTGTTGGAGAGTTATACAATAAACAATAAATTAAGGTTGCGTTTTCATCATCTTGTTCCTCCAATGGTCAGAGGTCAAATAAAAATCTAAGAGAAACCAGAATGTTCCATAGAATGATATAAAAGAATAATAAAACTCGGATGAATTCAAATAGAAAAGCTATCTTCACTTGGTCATACTTTAAAAAATGAGAATAAATTTTATGTTTGTTTTGGGTCAATAAAAATCTAGATTAATGTTGATTTAGTAAAAGCCTTCCCTGGTGGGTTTTCTTTTCTCGGCCCTCTTTGTTTGGTTTTTTAACCATACATATTACCAATTTAGTAAATGTTATAAACATAGATCATTGGAGATTTTGATTTCATAAAACTAACTTTGAATGAAAATGCATTTGAAATCATGTAATTATAATAGAAATAGTTTTGTATCTATGTTGATGGAAAAAAAAAACTTTTAAATGTGTAAGTGTCCATAAAATATGTAAAAAAATATGAAATAAATAATAAATGTGCTGAATAATGTAAAGTGGAAAAACATACTGGTTTAAAAAGGTTAATAAAATAAGTATGTTTATATTAATCTTCTATTGACCAGCTTCTTCATTAAGTCATGTTCCTTTTGGTACCATAGATACTTGTACATTGTATTTGATTGGACATTTTGATTTTATAATTTTTTCGTGTGTCCCTTAAAAATTACGAAATGAATCTATTATAATATAATAATAATTTTAATTAAAAAATAAATTAAATATAATTAAAATATTAATTTATTGGATTATTCATCATCGTATCAACTTATTATCATCGTAAAAGTTATTATTTTTTCTTTTCTTAAAAGAGTGTTGATATATTAACAAATTAATATTATATTATAATTAAAAAAGTATTTTACTGAAATATAGATTTTATGTAAAGAAAGTGAATAATTTTAAAATTACATTATCTTACATCAAAATTATCAAAAGGAATGTGTCTTTTAGTATAAATATAAAGTGTCAAAAGTAACATTTTTTTCTTAAAATTATATTGCTCCAATAGTTTGGTTGAATGAGATTTTGAGAGGGAGTAGATTGAAGCTGCTAGCGATATTGCAGCAAAACATGAATATCTATAAATTAAATTTTAATTATTTATCATTAGAATTTAAAAGTAGTAAAAAATTTATTCTGCTGTGAGAGTCACAATTATGAATTTAACATACGAGTCTTATTGGACATCTTGTAAACGAAATGTAAATAAGATATAACTAAAAGACTCGCATAAAATATACATTTTATATACAAATTTAAGGAAAAGATAAATTCAAATTTAACTATTTTTTCTGACTGTATCAAAAGCTCATGTTAAAATATAATTTAGTTTCATTAAAATACATCTTATACAAATTTAAATCAACTCCCTAACATGATTTACATATAAATGCAACCATATTTTAATGAAGAGAAAAAACCTGAGATAAGATAAGATAGTTTTGTAAGTAAAATTATGTAATTTAATTTGTATTATTGTTAATGTAAATGTTTATTTGATTGATGTGAGATGGTTTGCTTTTCTTCATGGGAGGGTCTTGTTGTCAATGAAATTTTGGATGAGATGAAAAAAAGAAGAAAATGTATGTTTTCTTCAGAGTCTATTTTCAGAAGGTGATTGATTCTGTAAGATGGTATGAAGCTCAGACACTTCTCTTAAATGGCGTGTCGGTATCGGATACTCATATCGGACACCGACACTCGTATGACACGTATCTGTGAAGTGTCAAATTCAAAAAATATTTGTTAGATTTCTAACAATTCTAGTATGATTCTAACACAATTTTAAAAAAAAAATACATTAATTTTCTAAAAAGTCAAACTTATTGTATAAATTTTTATTATGATTATAAAAATAAGAAACAAATCATTTTGAACCAGTCATGAAGAACATTTTTCTCCTCAAAAAAATAAATTGGAACATACTTGTGCACATAAACCTTTATTATCAATTTATATAATTCATAATTATATAATATATAGATCCGTGTCCCCGTATCCTACATTTTAGATATTATACGTATCTTTGTGTCTGTGTCGTATCAGTGTCCGTGTCAGTGTCTGTGCTACATAGGATGGGAGTTTATTTATTATATGTTAGAAATGGTTGATTTTTGCGACAAATGGATTTGCTAGATAAATGGATGTTTAGAGTCATCCTTTGTGTCATTTTTTGTGAACGGTAGCCCGACTAAGGAGTTCTTACCAAAGAGAGGACTTTGACAGGGCGACCCACTAAGTCCGTTTTTGTTTCTCATTACAACGGACCGTTTGGCGGGAGTGTCTAGGATGACAGTCGAGAAGAACCTGATTGATAGTTTGGAGATTGATAGGGAGAAAGTGAAGCTAAACATGTTGCAGTATGTTGATGATACTTTATTTTTTTGTGAAGCAAATGTCAAAAGTGTTTTCAATATAAAGGCGGCTTTGAATTGCTTTAAACTCTCTTCCGGGCTCAAGGTGAACTTCATGAAGAGCAAGTTAGGTGGTTTGAGGGTTGAGCAGATAATGATCCAACGCTCATGGCGATTCTTAATTGCGAAGTGATGGTGACTCATTTTCTATATTTGGGTTTATTGGTAGGAGGGTGCCATAAGAGAAGTGATGGAAGAGGGTCAAGCATCACTACAAAGGAGAGCCAAACACCATGTCACATTGGGCCAATCACAAGGGTCATGGCTAGAAGACTAGAAGAGGATTGGAACACTGCTACTGATGGCAGATAGACTTATCTCTACATGCTCCAAGATGTCCACATTCAAGCGTAGTATAGCTTTTAATTCTTTTGTATTTGTGTTGAAACATGCAAAGTGGCACTTAGAAGGCTAACCTAAGTTTAATTAGAATTTCCTACTTCTAATTAAACTAAGGTCCAGCCCACATCTAGACCTAAATGAGCGTAAGTTCTAGACCATCTAACATATGGAAGGATTCTAGAACCTACCTCACATGTACTGAAAATAGGCGCCACTTTCACATGTGCAAGCACTTTGAATTTCCCTCTTTTTTCCTCTTTGTAATCCGGCCTCCAAGTGTTATATAAGGAGTGCCTTGGCTCTTGGTTTCAAAAGATTAATACATGAGTGAATTGCTGCCAAAATTGTGTCAATATCACTCTTTGCCCAAAACCTCCTAGAGGCTCTTAATCTTCCTAAACCGTCCCCTTCCAAGTAGAGTTGGCCTCACCACTCTCAAATCCTACCTATCATGCACCTTCAAGGTCACCACCATTCCTAGGAGGACCTTGTTTCATCTCCAATCCATGAAGCTTCCGCAAATCACCTTCAAAACCGAAAAGAGGAGGACACAAATCCATCAAGAAGGGCGTTTTGGGATGGAGTGGTGGTTAGAATGAAGAAAATATTAAGTAGGTGGAAAATAGATTTTTGTTTTTAGCAAGGAGGATTTGCTTGATAAAGTCAGTGTTGTCTTCTATCCCATTGTTTTATCTATCTTTATTCAAAATGTCTAAGGCGGTGGCAAACGAACTCGTGAAAATCCAAAGAAATTCTCTATGGGTGGGGTTCCGATGGAAGAAAGGTCGTTTGGGCCTCCTAGAAAAAGGTGTATGAAGTTAGCGAGGACGGTGATCTTGGGATTATCGACTTAAGGACTTTTAATTTGGCGTTACTCGGTAAGTGGGTATGGTGTTTTGGGTCAGACTAGGGTGGTTTGTGGAAGGAGATTATTGATTCCAAGTACGAGGGGTGGAGAAGCCTGAGAGAGGGAGGGAAAGACAGTAAGGACTCTTTGTGGTGGAAAGATTTGAGGGAGGTTTGGAGTTTGGAGGGTTGAGGTCGGAACTTCGAAGAAGCCATAAATTGGAAGGTGGGTACTAGAAGGAAGTTTTGTTCTGGGAAGATAATTGGGTAGGGAGTGAGGCTTTGAAGATTGTCTTCCCGAGGTTGTCTTCCCTAAGTCTGTCAAAAGCTTCTGCGGTGGTAGCATTTGGTGGATGGAACCCTGAAAGTTGGATTGGAATTTTGTCTGAAGAAGGAATCTATTTGAATGGAAGAAGCAATTAGTGGGTCTACTTTCTCAGGTTGTCCAAGGTGTGAGTTTCGACCTGGATAAGGAGGATAGGTGGGTGTGGAAGGAAGGAGAGGAGTTCAGGTATACGGTTAAATTGGTTTACCTCCGTCTATGTGGGGACGGAGAATGGGATGGTGTTTAAAAAGTTTTGGATGGGAAAAGTTGTACCTACTGAACTAGTTACGGCTTAGAGGGTGTTGGAAAACAAGTTAGTTACTAAGGCTAACCTGGTAAGGCGCGGGATTACATGTAGCCTTTGCAGGGTGGAGAGGAGACTAGTACCCATTTGTTCTTCGAGTGCAAATTTGCTTGGTTATTGTGGAACCATTGTTGTGTATGGTTGGGTGTGCAGGATGTGTTTCATAACTTCCCATTGCTAAACTTCTCCCAGTTTAGAATGAGCAACACGTCAGCTTCGGTGAATGAGGTTTGGGGAGGGATTTGAATCGCAATAGTTAACGAGGTTTGGAAGCACAAAAATATGGTAATCTTTAAAGGGGAAGTAGTAGACATACTAGAAGTTTTTGCTTTGGTCCAATTAAAGACTTGGTCTTGGGTTACATCCAAGTCACAGTCTGCGTATTTCTCCTTTCATAATTGGTGCATAGACCCGATGGTTTGTATGTGGATGATCACATAATGTATTCATTTAAGACGTATAATTGTTTGTCTCAGGTGACTTTTTCTGGATTAAACTATGAGTGTTATGTATAGGCATACATGAGGGTATATCTATTGGGAGAGGTTAAGGTTGTGATTATGTATAAAAATTGAAATACCTCTAAAGTTGTTCATATTTATTCATTTTTTATTGCTGATAAAAAAATGTAAATATTTATTATTAATGTTCAATTATTAAAAACATTATAAATGAGTATTAAATGATTATTAAAAATTATATACTAACTTATGATTGAAAGAGAATAAAAATATATAGTATTGACAACCTTTTATTAGGTACTATTAAATGTTCGGAAAATGACTCCAGTTTAATGTCAATTTGCTTGCGTCATTATCACTCATTTTCTGCACCGTAACAAAATCCATGAAACCACTTTGAGCTGTCATCAGAATCACTGGTCCAACCTTAAAACTGTAGGAAGTTTAATCAACCCTTAAGCATAATTGGAGAGGAATAGAGAGCGAAAACTAGTAAAGAAATAGAAAAACCAAGGAATATTACGTTTTCATTCCTCTCAAAAGTTTCAAAGATTCTTCTTCCAGCTATGGTGGTGCTCTGTTGTCGTCGTCAGCAGTGGTGGTGGTATGTGGTTGTCGGCGGTGGTATGTTCTTTAACCCAGGTACATAGTGAACTTTCAAGATTGATTTTCACACTCAAGAATCGATTCTGATTTTTATTAGATAATTGATGTTCCAATTATACAATAATCCGTTTTAGATTTTTTTTTGGGATAATAATTATCCGCATGCAAGTAATTTGTGTATTTTGTATTTTTAATATATGTTGTTATTTGATTTATGTATATATATAATATTTTTATTTATTTATATATATATATATAATATTTTTATTTATTTATGTATATATGAAATATTTTTAAATAGTTTAGAATTTTTTATTTATTTCTTATTTTTTTTAAATATAATATTAAATAATTTAGAATTTGTATTTATTAATGATTTTAAATAATTTAAAATTTTATTTATTTTATATTTTTATTTAAATAGTACATTAAATAATTTAAATTTAAATTTATTTAAAAATAATAATAATTTATGAATTATATTTATTTTAGATTTTTATTTATATAGGACATAAATGATTTAAAATTTGTATTTATTTGTGATTTTGAATAGTATAGATATTTTATTCATTTCAGATTTTTATTTAAATATATTAAATAATTTAGATTTGTATTTATTTTGAATTTTCAATAATTTAGGAATTTTATTATTTCAGATTTTTTTTAAATATGATATTAAATAATTTAGGATTTTTATTTATCTATAATTTTAAATCATTTAAATTTTTTTAATTATTTTATATTTTTATTTAAATAAGACATTAAATAATTTAGATTTGTATTTATTTAAGATTTTAAATAATTTATATTTTTTCAAATTTTTATCAAAAAAAACATTAAAAATTTAAGATTTGTATTTATTTATAATTTTGAATAATTTAGAAATTTTATTTATTTCATATTTTTATTTAAATAACACATTAAATTATTTAAGATTTGTAATTATTCATGATTTTAAATAATTTAAAAATTTTATTTATTTCAGATTTTTATTTAAATATGATATTAAATAACTTAAGATTTGTATTTATAATTGTTAATAATTTAGAATTTTTATTTATTTCAATTTTTTAAAATACGAAATTAACTAATTTAGATTTATATTTATATAAGATTTTAAATAATTTAAGAAATTTATTTCTTTTATATTTTATTTAAATATTGATATTAAATAATTTAGATTTGTATTTATATAAGATTTAAATACTTTTTAAAATTTTGAATAAGAATTTTGTTTATTATGTTTTTAATTTAGTATGATATTTAATAATTTATGATTTATATTTATTAAAAAAATTAATAATTTAAGAATTTATTTTTGCAAATATGTCAAAAAATTTAAAATAATTTAACATAAATTTTAATTTATTTATACATAAACAATTTAATCACATTTTATTTTAATATAGTTTTAACTACAATATTAAATTTATAATCTTACACTTTTATTTATTTTAAAAAAATAAACTCACTTACCCCACATATCTACTCCCTCAAATTTATTTTTAAATCTATTTTCAAATAAAAAGAAAGCATTAACACAAATGCAATAGCTCATGAAAACATAACCTTAAGAAATGATATGTTTCGAAGGTGAACTGTATATTCGTTAGACCGTTAAATTAAATCGCAAACAAAATCAACAATCTTCACGGGAATGTAAAAGAATGGTTTCCTAGAGAACATATCCATACTCTTCGACGATGAAATCAAATATCATGCTTCAATAAAATGCAACTCTTCAAGAGGCCATACACCATAATCAAAATTACTAGTTTTATAAAAACGTAATCCTATGTTCATCCACCATAAAACCAACACAACGAACTTTAGGAGCAGTAAAGGGATTATTGAGTTCAAGATTGAGAATTTGATGTAAAACAATTGCCCTAGAACAAGGAATCGAAAGTAATTAGTATAAGCTTTTCTTGGGTAAAAAAACTTCATTTTCTATTGCACCGAGAACCCAAAAGGCCCAAAAATTCTTCTTCCCCTATTTTCTTAACACATCATGCCAGGTGTGATCATCATCATGGCACCAGCGCACCGCCAATGTCAAAGAACCTATAGACTTGCCTGTTAATCACCAGAAGTGGGGTATCACTTCCAACACAGTGCAAAGCAATGAATCATCGTACTCAATTTCTTATCCGCCTTAAAATATCAGCAAGTACAGCTACTGCTGATACAACTCACAAGCCTTGTTTCCATCCAAAGAAAGGCAAATCCTCTACTTGCTACCAATATCTCTTACAAATTGGCAGCAACAAAGCTTGAGTTCGAAAAGAAGCTTTGGGGATTCATCCCCAATAATTCATTGTGATGGTTTGAAAATGAATAAACCTATCACCCTTCTCGAATATACAGTGATATCTAAGTATTAGTTGAAAACTACTATGAAGACAGTCCGACAGGTCAAGTACGAGGAATTTGAGGAAATGTTTAAATCAAATCCTCTGTATTATCGTTTTCAGCCACTCTAAAGGCAATCATCAAGCATTTAAAAGTTGTTTCATCACATCATAGCAAGGAGGTGTGGATAAATATAGTCACTTAAGCTACAAATCAAAATGCTTTTCAATTGGCGCAGCAGAAATGAATTATCACAATAAACTTTGAAATTTTTCATAACAATAACTAAAACTGTATGACAAACAAGACATGGAAACCCAACACCCTAACAAGGTTCAGAAAATCAAATCATTCATGCAGCACGCAGTTTTAATTTCTTCAGGCGTTTGACAGATGGAGAAACACCTTTAATTGCCTTCCTGACCTTCTTCATTTTTTGCTTTTTGGTAGGAAGTGGCATCTCCCTGACGGGACCCGGAGGCACACCCTTTTTGAGTGCACTTCCTCTGGGTGTTGCAGAGGGAGGCAACCTCAAACTCTGAGGAGGTAAAGGACTGTGTGGCTTCCACACCAAGTTATTTTTCATCGAAAATCTTACCTTTTTTGCACTCTTATCCCCACTCTTTGCCCCGGCACTCTCCTTACCGACAAGGCCATTCAAATCAGCAGAATCCTGAGAGGCCTTCCCTTTCAAACTCTTTGTCCTCTTCCTCTTCTTAGACACGGTTTCTCCGGTAGCAGAGGCAACCTCGGGCGAATCAGACACACCCGCAGATTCTTCAACCAAACCCGTCTCCTCAGCAACCTTCTCAAACTGCCTCTGCAGGTTAGCAATCACAGTCTCACTGAACACCACAGCGCTTCCATCATTAGCATTCTCGCCATTATCACTAGCCACATTCTCCTTGCCACTCTGGGCAGCACTAGCCAGATCAGAGGCATCACCCTTCTTCTTCTTCCTCCTCCTCTTCGTGCTCTCGCCACCATTAACAGTCACCTCCTTGTCCTTCTCGCACTTCTTTAACACCTCACCATTACCAGCAACCTCTGCAGGCCCCAGTGGAACCAATTCCGGCACCTCCTCTTCATCAATAACATCAGGAATCAGGATCTCAACCCCCGAATTCACAGCCCCCTTCTCCAACTTCAAAAACTCAGAATGCAGCGCAAACAGCACCTTCCTATTTCCCTGCCAGCACTCAGCAGAAGAACCCATTTCATAAAACCTCCCGGAAAACCCCATCACCAAGGCAACAGTTCCAAGAACGACAACCTCGTCACCAGAATCAACATCCTCATCCCCTCTCTTCTTAACCTCCAACAACGCCTTCCCATTCTTAAGCAACAAATGAAACACCCCAGTCCTAATCTTCCCCACCAACACCTTATCGTGGACCCTCCCCATAGCAGAAATAAACGGCTTCAACAGCACTTCCAGAACCTGCTGTTTAAGCGGTAGAAAAGGGCGAAGCTCCTCAAGAAAAACAGTGGCAATGTGGTAATTAACACCGTTCCCGTGGGCCTTATTTTCCGGAGCGGAGAAAGTCCCCTCGTCGAAAATACCCATTAATCTCTGCACAAGTTGGAGATCCCAGGAATTGGTTTTCATGAGAGAGAAGAACTTGGAGACGAACCTGCGAATGAGAAGGTAGAACTTGTCGAGTCGCAGGGCATCTATTCCGGACCACTCGCGGCGCATGGTTAGGAGGAAGATGGAGAAGTACTGGATGGAGAGAGGGAGGTGGAGGGACAGGAGAAGAGATGACAAGCGATCGACGAGGTCGGATTGGACGAGGGGCTTGTCTGAGTGCCACATGCAGTAGAAAAGACCCTTCCAGAGCTTCTTGGCATCGTCGTCGGAGAGGGGTTGGGACTGCGAGGGAAGCCACGATTTGAGGAGGAGGCGAAGGGTTTTCTCTCTGGTGGTTTTGTTGCAGCACGCCAGCTGCTTGATCAGAGACCGACCCACCTGGGACGCCTGCTCCTCCTCCATTCCCAAACACAAACCCTAGTTGCTGCCGCGTTCACCGTCGTAACGCCTTTGGAGTTCTTTTAACAAAACCCTAATAGGTACGGTGGTAGCAGCCCACTGCGGGTTTTAACAATCTCAATGTGGGACGCAATTCTTCGTTTTTAGAATATTTTCCTTAAATATTTTTTTTAAATTAAATAACTTACCTTATTAAACTCAAATCTACTTTATTTACAGCAGTAAACGGGGTTAAAATTCGGTTTATTATATCCCTATTCCCCAAACACAGGTAGAAATCCAGTTATCTTCCAACCGAATTCTGACATGATTTTCTTTTTCCAAGAGTTTTATAAATAATTAATAAAAGATAAAAAAATATCTTAAAATTTTAAAATAATGAATTAGATTCAAAAACTTAAATAATTTAATATAAATGAATATTCATTTAAGTTATTTAATTCAATTTTTAATATAATTGTTATTATTGATAATGATTGATATAAACTTTGAATAAATATATATATGACATTTTAATTATTCATCGTAAAAGTTAAAAATATTTAAAAAATCATTAGAAGTACAAATATTTTTAAAAGTTAAAGCAATAGTTTCAAAATATATTAATTATAATTAATTTATTTATTAAGTAATTAGAAAATACATTTTTCAATCAAACTTGGAAAATTGTTATTGTAAGAGTAAAGTAAAAAATGTAGTTGGAAAAAATCATTTAAAATATTAAAAAAATTACATTTATCAAATAAATTAGATTTATAATGAATATAAATTTAATCGACGTAAATGATTTATTTAACGTAAATTTTTATTATATATTTATTAAAGTATAATAGATTGAAGTAATTATATTAAAATTTTACTTTAAAATATACCAAAAATTATTTAATGATGAATATTTAAATATAGAAAAAATAAAAAAATTATATAACAGTAATTGATTTTTTCAAGTTAAAGGTATACCAAGTAGATTAAAGGTATTGAAATAAATATAATTATATATATATATATATATATTGATAGAAAATTAAAAAATATAATTGAGATTAATTTTTGTTATCGATGAAATATGAACCATTTTATATTGTCATTATTGTTGTGTAAGTTATGCATTATTTTTCTGAAGTGTTATTGTATATAAATTTATGATTTGAACAAAGAATTCAATATTCTCTTTTACATAGTGAGTAGAGTTTTAAAAAAAATGAATGTTTGATTTTTTTGTCATGTAAATATTAATTTTTTATTTTTATTAATTTGTGACAATCTTTTATTCACAATTTAACTTGAAAGATAATAATTAATTTTCATAAATTATTTATTGTCATTATAATTTAATATTTTGGTGAGTTATCAAAGAACTAACTTGAGACAAATTGTGTTGGAGTACCACTTTTCCAATGTTATAAAATATAATGCATATTCTATCCTTCAAATTATACAAAGAACACGAGATTCTAAAATAATTTAGAAGAAACACATTAAAAGTCAACATCTTTATCCATTATATAATGTTGAAGATCCCACATCGACTAGAGATTAGAGTCTCTCATTATATAGAAGTGAGTGCAAACCTCAACTCTATGAGCCGGTTTTATAAGTTTGAGTTAAGCTTAAAATTCACTTTGTAATATATAATTTGATTATTTATAACACAACTACAAAATAAGATATTAAAATAATTCTCGTTATCTATAATTTGAAGTTGATTAAACAATATTATGCAGACAAGGATGAATTTATTTATAGAGAGGAAAAGTAATGGATTTTGATGCAATGATTTCAATTATTGATCTTTGTACCTTCTTAAAACAACGAGAATGGAAATTGTTAATGAAAAAACAAAAACTTAGATCAGTGTGCAATTGTTCATTATCAAATAATATTTTGTTGCTTCATTCCATAAATGTGTACTTGTTTTTTAAAATGAAACTAAAGATGTTTGTCGCACACAAACTTGAAAATATTTTAAAAATATTTTTAAGGTTATTATTTCAAAGATATTATGCAAACAATATTGAATAGTTTTAAAAGTATTTTTACAAATTTCATAATATTAAGTTAAAAAAGTAAAATTGTTTCGCATTTATAAATTTAAATTTATTCTTAAAATATTTGCATAATATAAAATTTGTATTTTTAGTTAATAGTGATTGAAATACGAAATAATAATTATATGAAAGATATAAATGAAAATTTGTGAATAAGACTGATGTGGAGAGGTACATGGAAGAAAAATATTTTAAAACATTTGAAGTTAATATTAAGAGCATAATTTTATTCACACTTAATAGTTTTATTTATACATTATTAGATTATAATAATAAATAATTTTATTGTGTTTAATTAATATTTTTATAATTGGATTTATTTACGCTTTAATTGTTATTTTTGTGTTTTAAGAGTAAATTGTCTAAAGGAAGTATCTACAATGAGTCAAATAAACAAAAATCCAAGTTGTTTATTTGAATCAAAATAGAAAACAAAATCTGAGGAGAAAAATGAGAAAATAAAATCTACAATATATTAGAAACAAATCATAAGCAAATCTTTTGCAAAATAAAAAAAACAAGGAAACAAAATCTAGATTATTCTAAAAACACAAAAATAATATCTAGATTATTCTAAAAACACAAAAATAATAGTTAAAACCCATATAAACTCAATTATATAAATATTAATTAAAATAATGAATTTATTTATTATTACAGTTCAATAAGTTACGAGTAAAACTATTAAGTATGAATAAAATTATGCTCATCAATATTAAAATAATGTCGGGATATGATTTTTTAGTGTAACCATGTGTGTGTTGGTAGGAACGTTTATTAAGAACAATTTTGTTTTTCCTAATGTCCATTTTGGTTTTGATGAGTGAATAAATAATGAGATTCTTAATTAGTTATAAATAAATAAAAATGCTTACATATTAGAATTCACTTTGAATGTAAAATTTTAGAATTTAGAAACTTACTTTCATTTTTTTCACTTGTTAAAAAAGGTACAAATAATAAGTTTTATATATGGACTTGTTAAACTCAATAATGGCATGGAGTGTCAATTTCAAAAAACAAGGAAACAAGTAGTAATTTGTAGTCAACAAAGCTTAATTAAAGCTCACATCATTCTCGAACAAACACAAGGAGAAGAAGACATGGAAAACATGTAACTAAAGATGCAAGAGATGCATGAAGCAAGTATGGTAAACATAACTAGAATTCGGCAAACCTCTTTGATGTCTATCTTTGTTTTTTAAATTTTGAAATTCAAATTTCCCTCCTTATATTAGTTTAAATGTTTTGTCATTAGATTAGGTATTATAGATTTGAATTTGCATTTGATTACAAGGCACATTTAAGTTGCATTTAAACCTAAAATTTTGGACTGAAAGGTTATAAATATGTCAATTTTTTTTGTAAAATTTTTTGACTATTAAATGAAATGATAGAGTTTTTAAAGTTATTTTGTGTGTGAGAGAGAGACTTTTCTTCTTCTTGATTGACTATTATTTTACATCATTGAATCAAGTAACCAATACATATCAACAAATATCTTGAAGTTTTTCCAAGTAGCATGACGACCTTCATTCTCTTATTAGTTATTTCTTTTTATTTTTTAATTATTTTTACATATTATTGAATTTATCTTATTCCTTATTTTGAGTTTGTCTTACTTTGTTTTTGTTTATCATACTTTCTTAAAGCAAACCTTCACACTTATATAATCCTCTTAAATAAAATTCATGCTAAGTGAGAAATTTTCTAAAGTTATTTTTTTATTTTTTCCTTTCTCTTGTTTTTGTTCTTATCTTATATTCATGTTCTTGTTCTTATCTTATATTCATGTTCTTGTTTTACTCTTTGATTCAAACTTTCACCTATATAATCTTATAGATCAAATTAGTGTTTAGTAGTTAATATCTTAAGCTTTTTTGTCTTTCTTAATTCTTAAAAGATAGAACCAGACAATTTCTTCAATTGTTAAATCTAATCATTGGATGATTCTCATGAGGTTTTATTCTATTTTGGCTACCCCTTAGTTCTTTCCATTTGTGGATTTGGGCACAAAATTGACCCCGTGTAAGTTGGTTTGGCCAATAATCTTCATGTTTAGGTTCTCTAACTAGCTTTCCATGGACCTTAAATACTTATTTTAAAGTATAAGCATGAGCCATGTACATCGTGAAATTGTTATGTGTATTTGCATGTAGCAAGCATATACGAATATGACTAGTAAAGTTTTTTAAATTTGTGATAATCACACCACAATTCATCTAGCCTCGTTGAATTACTTTGTTGGTTGTACCTCCATCTAACTTTCTATCTCCTCCATAAGAAATTTTGTGTTCATTTTATCAAAGTTAACTAATTGAGTTTTGTTGTAGAGTTTGTAGGATAAATAACTCAATTATGACATTTGTATTATACATTCTTTTTAAATTAGTAAATTGTACCAGACTTGGAAATTTGGATAATTCATCTTGTAAGGTTATAAATTGATTGTTCAACAAGAACTTCACAGTCAACTCTTCGTATCTCTCTTTTTCATAGTTTTTTTAGCAAGTCTTTAATATCGGTTAAAAGTTCATTTAAGTGATTATTCTCCATTATGACTTAATGAACGTAACAAATGTAAATGTAATGAATGATGAAAATATAATTTTATATAAACTCTGTAATATATGTTATTATTAAAGAATTTTCTTACAATGAAAGTAATGACTATTAACAAGATAACAAATTAAGAAATAAAATGCAGAAAAATTACTAAGGACATGTTTGTTTTTGTGGATGTACGGTTCACAGGTAAAGAAGTGAGAGGATATCTGTCATTTGAATATAGGGTTTTGTGGGGAAGAGAATTATAGGATATACCTGTGAACAATAAATATCCTCTCCGTGCAAAATGAAGAGATGTAAAGGGAAAATCACGTCAGCATGTATTATTTCCGAATTTACCCTTATTTATTCTACTGTTATAGTATTTTTTTTATTTTCCATTACTGCAAGGATTTTTAATATTAAAAAATAGTATTTTTTTTATATAAGATGTGATTTATTTTCCTCTTAATATTTTAAAAAAAGACTTGATATTCTATTTTTATTTAATTTGTTGTTGTGTTTATATTAATATATTTTTGTGTATAATTATTATGTTTATAAGTTATAATTTATTTGATAATAATTTGTTATGAAATTCTTTTCTATTGTTAATTACATTTTATTTTTGTTGTTCTAGTATTTTTTTATTTTTAATTATAACATTGTTTTTAATATTAAAAAATAATATTTTTTTATTTATATAAGATCTGATTTATTTTTCAATTTTATAGTACATGTTTAATATTTTAATAAATTACTTAAAATTTTGTTTTTATTTAATTTATTGAATACATATTTTTTTAATTATAATTTTTAAATCTACGAATATGTGAAAGTTGTTTATTTTTAAACAAAAATAACTCATTTTATTATTAATTTTTTTTAATAGACAAGAGTAAATTTGTAAACTAACATTTTACACTTCTAAAAAAAATTTAAAATTTTTTCACACCACTCATAAACTTTTCTCAAACATAACTGAATCGAAACAATCTATTTTTTTCAAATTTTAGTCACACATCCGCTATTTAAATAAGTGACATCGGCTCTTTAAATAAAATAAAATAAGTGACTAAAAGTATCCACGATTGAAAAATTAGAGAGATGATTAGAAGAACCATTCCTTCCTTGCATTCTCTCTCTTAGAATGAACTTTAATATTACTTGCCACACCAATTGTACTCCCTCAACCTCATGTTTGTTATTTTGGGTCTTGAGTTGTTTTCCTCCTTTCCCAATGCATTAGATCAACACCCATTTGTCCATCTCCACTTTTCTAAATTTTCGCCTCATTTACCCTGCTTTGCATGTCTTCAATAACCTTTTTTTTTTTTTCAGCATGTCTTCAATAACCTTACTTCCATATAAGATTGACATACTCAGGATGATCAATAAAAGGATTCCGATTATGCTGATAAAATTTGCAGATCCTCTCATTTCTTAGTTTTTCTTCCCTTGAAGGTGGATCAACCTCATTCCATTTTAATAAAATGGAAAGGAGTCCCATCTCCCTATTTTCTGTACATAATATTATTTTCATCAAGTTCTCATCATTTTTACCTTAAATAATATTAATGAAAGGACTAAAGTGTTCAAGTTCAACATACCACTGTTAGGGGTATCTGAGAGTCGAAGACTTGGACTTTGCCCTGGTTGCTGGAACCCATAACAGACTGCCATGTACATTAATGCCCTTGCTATATCCCCTCTAACCTGAGATTAGGTTAACTTCAACAAATTTTATCACTAACAATTGTCCAAATCAAGAAGCACAATATAAAGACTTTCTTCATCTATCTTGTTCCTTTAACTGTTGTTATTAGTTTGCAACATACAAGTTAGTTGTAAAAATTAGTGTATTTATACAACTTTCTTTTTAATTTAGAATTTAAAATATTTTATGAGAAAATATAATGTTTAGATAAAAATTTCAAGTTTGTTTCTAGATAAAAGAAGTAAGAATTTTAATAGCTACCCTTAATTGCTAATTCTAAAATTTAGACAGGTATCATAACCACTGAAGCAACACCTATCCTGAATTTCAAGTTCATCAAATAACTCATGGGAAACTTAGAATAACTTTTAAGAACTACTCTAGATTGGCCTCTCTAAGAACTACCGAGCAACATATTCATCAAATTTCAAGCAAGACATGGTATCAACTATAAAGGTTTGAAAATGATAATTTACAAAGATGACAGAAAATATGACCTGCATAGGTGGTGCCCACTTCTGCTTGTCTGTTTCAGTGTCGAAAGCAGCTTCTTTGTTAGCTGGCCTCAAACATTTGGTTGAGCTAGTAACACATTCACCATAGTACTTGTTCACCCGTCAATCCTAAATTCTTCACGGGAGTATAGTAATTGCTAATGTCCTCACAGGGATAAGAAGAGGGAGTTGGATAATCAGAGGCTGCAACAGCGAGATTGAGAGATAGCAAGTAAAAGGAGACAAGTCTAGAAAGCCATTTCCACAAGATATCAAAACGTGTTGGCCAGATTCCTCTCCTTAAGGCCCTGAAGAAAAGGAAGTGCTACTTAGCTTCACAGATCACAACCATGACAACATGGACCATTAGCCGGCACTTTAAAACGTACACACAGACACACACCTCTCGATGACGCTGCTATAAATTGGAGTCGGCGGTTTCTGACGGCTTGAATAGACGACCCAATTACGGCGGCGGCGGCGCGACGTTGGTCCGGCGGGTATGTGAAGTTGAAGTGTTGGGAAGTGGCGGCGGCATGAAAAGAATGGGGTTGGGATCGGCTCCGTTGTGCCTAGCCTCATATTTGAATTGAGTGAATAAACTACACTACTACAATGCATTATCTATCCACATCACTGTAGATATGATATCAAATTTCTTTTTTAAGGGTGGAAATGAATGGAAAAATTAAGTAATTTTTATTATTATTTATATAGATAAGTCATGTTCACCCTTTTGAAATTATATGATTTATTTGATACGATTTTACTTAATCTAACATAACATATTTTTGTTATGTTAATTGAAGTCGTGTAAGTGTAAATAATGTTTGTTGTGGATGGTTATATTGAAATGGTGATACTATTATACCACTTCAATTTATCAAAATAAAGAAGTTGTTTCGAGATAGGATGTTTTACACAATGTCTATTTTGACACATTTCAACACATTAGGAATTTGGTGTAGTAGTTAAGAAGGTGGTTTAAATAAAAAATGTGTCTTCACAACACATGAATACGAATAGGTTGGAACCTTCTTTGAATCATTTGACTTAAACCAGTTAAACTAAGACACGAATATCCTTCGCAGCGCCCTGCCAATCAAGACCATTCATCAAATGTTGTGCTTGTACGACATCCAGCCCAACCTTTCCTCTGTACAATCTGGGGATAAAAGAAAAGAACTCTTAAAAAATATGAATCCAACATATGTTACTGCACAATACACAAAGATAAATAAATTTTAGGTGACAATAATTATCTTACTCTATAATAAGAGCTTTGAATCCCCGACCGAGTTGAGAAATCATCACAACATGAATTTTAATATTTTTAATTTTGAAATCTACATCCCACCACTCCTGAAACACAATGATTCTATATCATTGTTTTTTCCCAACAACACATGGATAAAATGCCTAATCATTGAAAACAGAAATTAAATAGCATACAACTTACAGGTAACAAATATAAAAATCTAACATAGAAAATGACATAAAAAATCTATAATCGTCTTATGTTAGAATGATTTTTTCACTTTGGTAAATTGAAATCGTGTCATGACTTTGGTGTAACCATATACTTACCCTTAATACAACGTAAATTAATATTAAAAATAATTTTTTATTATACTAAGCAAAGTTGTGTAGGTCTAGGACGATTTCATTTTGAAAAATAGTCGTATAATTTACTATTTACGAAGACGAAAACGAGAGAATATCTTTAGTTTGGATTCAATAATTTGTTAAGAAATGTGAACAAGTGTATACATGAGATTACAGTAACAATTTACAAATATTTAATTAACAATTACATATAATAAAAACAATAAAAATTATTTAAAAAAATTTCAAAATTTATGTTCTAACAATATAAAGAACTCATGTTTTTTTAAATAATTATTTAACTGTACTAAAAATAATTTAAAAAAAAATAATTAAATTAAATCTACATAACATACTTCATATTTCATTATTCATCTATTTTTAAAGGCAATATTAAATTTCTAAACTTACATTTTACACATTTAAAAATAAAATAAAATTTCTCACAACCATCCAATCACTCACAAACTTCAACCAACTTTACTCACATACCCATCCTAATATACCTTAATCTAAACACACTAACTTTTTTCACATTTTTATTGCAAATCCTCACACATCCACTCTCTCAAATCCCTACACATCCACTCTCTCAAATTCCTACACATCTTTTTTCTAAATCAGAAAATGATAGTTTGACAATTCTTAGAATTGTATACAACTTTTGATGTGATGAGTTTAAAAATAAATATATATAATAAAAGACAAGTTTAGAATTAAATAATATGAAAAATATATTAAAATAATAATATTAAAAATTGTAATAGAATTGTATAAAAAATATGGGTCCTAATTTAAGCACACCCTAAATAAAATTGTATGAGCATCTGATAATTTTTTTAGAAGGGTGAACATCAACACCACTCATCTATATATGTAATAAAACAATATTTTACCCATTTCAATAATAAATCTGGTAGAATTACAGCTCTCACATAAATTTTCCAAAAATAAATTCTCCATAATATTAAAGAGACAAATAACTATTTAACTTTTTTAACTTTGTCGAAAAGTATCAAATATAGTATATGAAAATGATTAACCATGCAAACAAGTACATAAAATAGTTAAAATTTGATGAAAAAAAAAAATTATGGTTTGAATTAGAAGAGTCATTGTTTTTGCGTGAGTCTGATAAGTCAAACCGTTTATAAATTTATAAGTTGTTACTTTTTACCGAATAATAATTATACTTAAAATAATATTTTTAAAAGAAATTACGTTTATATTTTCGAAAAGTAGTGACTTTATTTTTATTACGTAACACTCTGTGCAATTCATTTTTTAAGGTGACCTAATTAATATATTTGTTAAAAACATGTACACGTTGATTTCCAAGCAATATAATGTAAATAAAGAATCATAAAGAATGTTGACTAACACATTATTCCAACTTAACTGATTGATTTGAATTGAATAGGCGATAATTTCATTAATGCTATTTATAATTTATTAAGTTAAAATAAAATGAATTTTAAATACAATAGACTCTAAAAAGTAAAAAAATAAAGTGAGTAACTGCAATTAGACAGTAACTGGTTCAATAATTTGTAAAGTATTAAATAAGAAATTATTATTATTAAGGGGGGAAGAGTAAATAGAGAAGAAGAGGGTGGGGAGTGGTGAGAATGAATGAGTGAAAGTGACAAGAGGAGCCTAAGTGGAAGCATTATTAATATTTGGTAAAAAGAAAAGGAGAGGTAAATCCAGAACAAAACATACAAAACCAAACAAACCACATCATACATACGAACATAGTACTTCAAGTGTTATAGCAGCAACACCAGACGCTTGGCATTCCATCAACCAACGTGTTATGGGTTTCGGTGCCTTTCTCTTTTCAAATTAAATAAACCCCTTTTCTTCATATATATCCCTCTCTCTTACCTATTCTCTCAAATTAACCTTATTCTATGCCTTATTTCTCTGTTCACTTCTCACATGGGTTGGTGGCATAAGATCACAAAAACTTGGATTGCACTCTCTGCTCGTATCAAGCTTCGCAAATCAAGTGGGTCCTTTCTATCCTTCTATCTCTCTGTTTTAAATATTCATTATTTCTACTTGTAATCATGGGTGGGTTTACCTTAACAGGGATTTCTGGTGGCCGAGTTGGTGGAACCGGTGAATACTCCAATGATTGTGGGAGAATGAGTGGGGGGTTGTTGAAGCTTCGTGATGATGTGCGAATGTGTGGGTACAGAGATGTTGAGGTGATGTGGAACATGTTGAACATAAGTCTTCAGCATGACCAAATGGAAAGGGTGGGTGCAAGCAAAGATCTATTTCCAGGGTTTTGTTCTGGACTGGCCGTTCATAAAATTGAATGATCAAGTTTTGGGAAGGAATCAATTTCAATGTACTGTACATGCCAATGAATGAAACCTTATTTCATAATTATGTAAATAATAAAACAAGTTTGTGTTACTGATGATAAATGGGTGTCACAATTTTGAAGTATTTGATGGTGGTTTTCACTGATTTTTGTGAAGTGCGTGTTGTAGAAGTGGTTTGAGTAGCAGTGATTAGGAAAGCAGAGGGAATATATAGAGATTGCAGAGGTGGATTTAGAAGAAGTATTTTGCGGCTTTTCTTTAGAGTTGCCATAATAATTGAATCACAACTTAGCATAGTTGCACGCATTGCGGATCTAGCTAAAAGTAATCGGTTTCCTTTTGTCTGCATGTACGGAAGAAATTACAGATAGTGTGGTTGGAAATCCGTAGGACCACAAACACCAATAAATCTTAGGCTATAAAAACTATAATTATTAGATTCTTAATTTAGATGTGAAGTCAAACACGCTACCTATATTTTAGACTTATGTTTCAGTTAATTTACATCATTTCTTTTACCAGTTCACAAAATTTATCAGCTACTGTTCACAGATTGGCTGAATTCATCTATGATTATTTATATCCACATGGGAAGTACTCTACTAAAATGAGTACAACTACAATTCATCTTTCAAAAATTATTACGTTAGAGTAATCTCTGCCCGACCGACAGTTTGGAACCCGGTCATCACGGTTAGATAATGTATTTTTAAATGTGATTAAACTTTATAATCCGATCCAATAAAAAATACTCATCAAAATAATATAAATATTATAAATTCTAAGAATCAGATGCTTCATTACACAATACTCAAAATATCGAGTGCCGAATACTAAATCTGATTTCATCACCAGAGTGAATTGTGCAGGTACCATTCGAGTCTGTATACACGAAGATGATCGAAGAGTAAAGTGAGTAGAGAAAAGAAATGAGCTATTTTGAAGAGAAACAAAAATGCAAACTAACCAATCAGCTAAAGAGGTAGAAGAACAATTCTTATAATTCTCTTAGTCTCAAAACCCGTTTGAAAACAATTACCATTGTTCTAAGTAACCATGAATATGTTTATGGATTTTATATCTGTTTTTAACCAAAACATAACAATCAATTATTTACAAGGCCTTGTTTCTTCTATTATATATCAAAACGTATTAAGTGCAATTTCAAATTACTCTTTAAAAACAATTTAAATACATTTTCTTCGTTGAATTAATACTTTTTACACTACTATTAAATGGTATAATTTTAAATTTATTGAATTTAATAGATTTTTTTTAAGTGATATCTAATATTATTTTTGATGAGTTGATAAAGTAAAATATTTACACTAATATAAACAACACAACTTTCAGATTATTTGAAAATTGTAGATGAAGGAGAACTTTTTGAAACATATAGTTAATGGCACCTAATAAGTAGGTAGTTTATAAACAATTATAAGCACAACAAGAGTTTCTTAAAATCATTATTCAAACTACAATTAGGGTGTGTTTCTTCATGTACCTCATCAAAGTTCTTCCTGCAATCCATCAATATTCGAAATACAATTACCTCTTATAAGTGTATTATGGAAAACGTTTTACAGAAATTCCAGAAAGTATTTTCCAGAAATGATTTCCCAAACGTGTATTATACGTCACAAAATGTGTTTTTTGGAATAAATTTTCTAAACTGTATTCCAAAAAGAAATTTATGGTCTTTTTACCCATTTGATGGAGTGCAGGAAGAACTTTGTAGGGTTGCAGGGAGAAACACCCCTGCAGTTAAGCTTAGTTTAATTTCTGGGGTCGTGGGCCGATCCGGAAATGGGCCAAATGAGTAAGGGAAAAGCCCAAAACTGGTCTGCCATGAAAGCATTTTTCAGTAACAGTTGGGAGCGAGTGTTGTAATTTGGAGGTGGAGGAAGAGTGTCGGGAAGCAAGTAGTAGCAAATAGCAATGGCGTACTTGAGCATGGGGGAAGCTCACAGAAGGATCACAGAGTATCTGAATCGCTTTTCCGACGCCGTTTCGTCGCAAGATGGAGCTTCGTTCAAGTCTCTCTTCGCTCTCTCCTCCAATTCCCCTTACCTTCTCTCTCTCGCCGACGCTCTCAACCTCTTCCAAGACGCCAATAGACTCATCAAACAATCCGACAACTATTCTCAGTTCGCCGACATCCTCGTCCCCCTCTTCCGATCCTTCCAAAACTACCGCCAGAACAACTTGCTCGAAGCCTATAACGCTTTCGAAAAAACCGCCAAGTAACTTTGCTTTCCCCCTTTTTCCTCTACTTTTTCTTCTTATTGTTATTTGAATTGTTTCAATTGAGTTTAATTATTTTGTGTGTTTAAATTGGAACGTTGGTGTTCAGTGCGTTTATCCAGGAGTTTCGCAATTGGGAATCCGCGTGGGCTCTTGATGCTTTGTACGTCATTGTTTACGATATTAGGGTTCTTGCAGAGAAGGTGTTGTTTATACTTCGCCATGATATTTTCTCTTTTTTTGGAAGCATGGTTGGGTTGTGTCAAATTTTTTTTTATAATTTTAGGCTGATAAAGAATTGGCTTCCAGTGGGAAGTCTCCTGAGAAGTTGAAAGGCGCTGGTTCCGTCCTTATGAAAGTTTTTGGCACCCTTGCGGTATGTGATTGTTTCCGTTAACTCATTATCATTTGAAATCAAGTTATGTTTTCAAATTTATTTTGGTATCGCTAATTTGAAATCCAATTTTGTTATCATTCATCCCCCTATCAAACGCGCGCAAACGATTATTGTAGCTAGGATAAGTGTTCTACTCTCTCTCATTTAATTTGTTTATTAATGCTATTGATTTTATATCTTCCGGAAACTTAGATATAGAAGATAAACACTAACCATAGCCAATTTGTGTTTTCCTAAAAAAATTAGTATGCTTGTGGCTGTTAATTTTGTCATAATTCAGTTTCTTGTCCTTTAGAACTAGATGGAAGAGGAGATAATGGGATTAACACTCATCAAAGACGTGATGTTTAGCCGTTGAAGACATCCAAATTAAACATAAAAAATGTTTATTATAATTTTCCCACTTTATTATAGTTTTATATCTGGCCATCGTAGAACCTAATTGTTCGTGTAGCACTCACAAAACGAATTGTTTCTTCTGTGTCTGCATATTCTTGTATTGTTCTACATACTTTCTACTTATATAAATTCCTTCCAAGGAAAAAAGTTTCCATGCTTTGTGTTTTCGTTGTGCAATATTTCAATGCTGATTGCTGACTGCTTCAAGTGATTGTATGGAATTTTGCTTTCAGAGGTAATATATTAAATCCTAACTCAATTGCATTCCAGGGAAAAGGCTCTAAGCGCGTTGGAGCGTTATATGTAACTTGTCAATTATTCAAGATTTACTTTAAGGTATTTGTTGCTGCTTTTTCTTCCGTTTTTAGTGGTTCATATTCTTTCGTAGTTTATGATCTATTTGTTGATATGCAATGGCATTAATCTGAACTTGTATATTGGCATAATAGTATGTGTAACATGTCCAACGGGTTCAGGGAAGGTTGGCTAGGACAGGGATGACATGACATTTGTGGTTGAAAATTGAAATTAGAGTTTGATTTTTATTTTATGAATGTCTTGCAGCTTGGCACAGTTCACCTTTGCCGCAGCGTAATAAGAAGCATTGAAACTGCACGTATATTTGATTTTGAGGAATTTCCCAAAAGAGACAAGGTTAGAAATGGATTAATTTGTATGAGTTTATTTTTTATGCACTGTTAGTGTAAAGATTTTTATACTACCAACCAATTAAAAACTATTTTTAGGTACAAAATTTAAAATTATTGTGTAAAAGTCAAGTCAATAACTCTACCAAACACGACAACCTATGATTGGATGACATTATACAATGTTAGTGTATTTTGATTAAATTCAATTTACATATGCACATAATTTCTATATTATCTTTGTGATGTATTTCAGGTTACTTACATGTACTATACAGGTCGTCTTGAAGTTTTCAATGAAAATTTTTCTGCAGTAAGTGATCTATATTTCTTTTAATTCAATTTATGACCTGCTTGTGTACTGTGTTTGGACACATTCAATAATGTGTGCTCTGTAATTTTGGGTAATAGTTTGTTTACATTCCTTTTTAGTTGATGCTACTTTCAACAGAGAACTATTTTCCTATATGGTTGCAAGAAAAACTGAATTCAAATATTACTTATTGTATTAAGCTTAATATCATTACTATTATTTTGAAGGATATTACTCTAGTCTAGTATCAGCCATTTAAAGAAAAAAAGGGGACAAAATAGTAAAGTAACCACCACAATGTCACTATTTTCAAATTATTAACTTTTGGATAACTGAAAGTAACTCTTTAGGTAATTAAATAAAAGAGTTCAAGATCTAAGCACTATAATAAACACATTTTCTTTCATAAACAAAATTAGAAGTAAATGTGACTTGCTTGTATGCCGATTGTTGTTGTTATTCTCTGACAGTGTTTCATCTCCAATTTTACCTGAATTGTATTTATCCGACTGTGCAACAGCAAAGAACAATGAAGATATAACCTTTGATATTTTATTAAATCATTTATACAGTTTATATTTCTAATTTGACAGGCAGATTATAAATTATCGTATGCCTTGAAGTATTGCAATCCTCAAAGTACAGCCAATATAAGGTTTGGTTCAGGTGTGCCAATTGTGTACATTGCATTTGCATGGGATGGTTTATGAGTTGGTTGTATGTATATATTTTGATTGCAGTTATACTTATACATGCACTATAAATGTGTACTTTTGTGGATGCGTGTCTAAGACCAAGCTTTAAAATTGCTTGTGCATTCTCTTAGAAATAGTTTATTTACTCAAACTTTTTGTATCTGTTAAATGCTGTTGTTTTTACTAAGCCAATAAAAGAAATATCTGAGTAAGTTAAATGCATAGGTACCTGTCAGAGGTTGAATAGCTTTGGTCGGTAAAAAAATTCATCTTATAGTTAAAGGAATGTAATAAAAAAAAGCCATATATAAACTATCTTTTTGAGTATAAGGTGTGTGACTTATTGTTTTTGTTGGGCATAGGATGATACTTAAACATCTAATTCCGGTGAAGCTTTCGATAGGCATATTGCCTAAAAGCAGTCTCTTGGAGAAGTACAATTTACTTGAGGTATGTCAGGTGCTTTCTTGAGGATTTTTACTTTTCATCTTTCTCTCCCTGTGTTACTATAAAAGCTTTGAATAAAACTTTTTCATAAACACTTGTAGTAGAAGAAAATAAGAAAGAAAAATGAAAATGTTTTCTCCACAAGTTAAAATTAGTTTATACATAAATTAATTTGTAGTAGAAACTTTCTTATTTTAACTTTTCCAAAAGTTGTTTTTTTAACTTATCCATAACCTAATTTGAACTTATAGATTTGTTTTTCTTCATTTTCCTTATATTCTTCTTTTATCTGTGCTTCTCGAGAAATTTATTCAAATAGACATTTAGTTTACTTAATGTAGTGACTAGCCTAGCTTGCTCAGACAAGTCAGAATGAAATAAATAAAACTGATTATGATTCAAGTCTAAATTTGCTGGCCTTACACCCCTTCAAGTTCCTGATGGGAACTCATCTTTTATAGGATTTTTTTTAATAAACATGCTTTATAATAGAATAATTATATTCAAAATGTGATCATCCTGGTACAGATGATGGTTATCATGTTTATGCTTATGCCACAATCCGGAATGATATTGCAGTATATACCCTATTGCCAGAATTTATGAATCATGACACCTATTTTCAGAATGGTTATTTTTCTAGCAAATTTGGTCATTTCATTCAAAGGGAATTTTTTTAAAAACATTTCATTATCATCTAGCACTGGGAGAAATGTATAGTGCCGTTTATATTACAGAATAATTTTCCTGAGAAAACATGCATCAGCATTATTGCATTTGGTAGTTGACATTTACAGTATTTACATCTTTATGTGCCTTGAAATGTTAATTTTAGTATTCCTTTTTACTTTGGGCAGTATATTAATATTGTACAAGCTCTAAGAAGGGGGGATCTTCGACTTCTTCGACGTGCACTCCAAGATCATGAAGACCGGTATAATTGCCCATCATTCTTTCATGAATAGGATCCGTTGTTCTATGTTTTAATCAAGAGAGCATAATAGAATGCACTTCTTGTAGGTTCTTGAGATCAGGTGTATATCTTGTCTTGGAGAAGTTAGAACTTCAAGTTTACCAGAGATTAGTAAAGAAGATGTAAGTATCCAGTATCACCTTTGCACCCTCTTATTCCGAAGTATATTAGGATTGATAAATGACTTGGCTATTTACTGAAATCACTCTTTTCATTTTACTGCTGGGTTGTAACATGGCAGTTACATCATTCAAAAGCAGAAGGACCCAATCAGAGCTCATCAGGTGAAGTTAGAAGTTATTGTTAAAGCATTGAAATGGCTTGAAATTGATATGGACGTGGATGAGGTAATTTTTTAAAATTTCCTCCTTGCTTTCTACTACTTACAGTTCTTTCAAAAATAAATGAAGGAAGATATGTTTTTAATGTATTTTGGTCATGATGTATGATACTTTTGCAGGTAGAGTGTATAATGGCCATACTGATATTTAAGAATCTTATGAAAGGTTACTTTGCCCACAAAAGCAAAGTCGTTGTATTGAGCAAGCAAGACCCTTTCCCTAAATTCAATGGAAAACCCGTCAATTCTTAGGGACAATGTCATTCATGACACTCAAATTCAGAGGGGTGGGGGAGGGAGCATGGTAATGACAGGGTGACTCTGACAGTTTTTCAACCGTAAGTCATTGTACTGAATGTTTGAGAATTCTCCCAAACGTGTGGGGCATCAAAAATATCACAGCGCTGCTTCAGTTTTAAAACAAATTCATCATTATTTTGTTTAGACAATGCTAACTCCCACAAATTGAATTGTAGTTTAGCTTCCACTTGTATGCTGCAGAGATGTTATCGGTGGAAATAAACTGTAGAAGATACTGAGCTCATTGCAATAACCTAAATTTTTGGCCTGGGGCTATGGATCCTATGTCTATGCTGGACGTACAAAATTGTGATGCATCATGTGTTTTTGCTTTCTACTCTGCCAAATCACCACTAGTAAATTCTTCGTTAGAGCTGCTGGCCCTTTTTATTTGTTTAAATCTCCCAATTTCTTCTCTCTTTTGGTAAAAGATGTTCCGGAGATATTTTTCTCAACTTGTCCTTTTCTTTCATCTCTAAAGGACATTCAGTATCCAGGTGTTGCAGTTGTATGTGTTGGATGATATTCCAAGTCATTATTCTTGTGATCCAATAAGATATTACTCTCATTATTTTTGGCAGTCTTTGTATTAGCGTAACCATGTGAGTTGTTTTGTTTCGTTTTGGTTCACATTTCACTTACGGGTTAATAAATTTAATTTGATTTTGCGTAACTATGGGTTTGTGGGGCTGTAGGTGGTCCACATGAATTTTAAAAAAAATCAATATTTTTTTTGGAAGTTTTTAGTTTAAATTTAAGTATCTTAGTAAAATAAGGATTTACTAGAAATTAAATAATTAAACAAAATATTTAAAGATTAATTATTTAATCTTTATTGTAAGTAAATAAGAAAGAATATTATGAAAGAAATAGGGCTAAGTAATAAAATCTAGACTAAATATATAAATATTAATGAAATGTTAAATCATTTTTTAAAAAGAAATTACATGACGGAAGAATCTGCATTTTGATTCGTTCGAACTCAATGAGTTGAAGGTTGACTTTAGACTATCGATTAGTTCTTAATACTTCTTCACATGTTAAAATTTATGTTAATATTAAATTTAAAATTTGCTTTCTAAAATAGTATTTCAATTTATTTTACTGAGATTTTTTGAATTTTGTATTGACTATAATCAAATTATAATATATAAATATAAATTATTTTAATTGTAAGATTGAATTATATAAATTATTTTAATTGTAAGATTGAATTATATAAATTATTTTAATTGTAAGATTGAATTAGATTTACTTTTTTAAGACAATGGGTTAACTTCAAATATAAATTATTTTATAAATGTTTACAGGCCTAATATTTATTGCATGCGCAATTTTGATTTGAATTAAATTAATATTTTGTTAAATATAGTTAAGCTATATTATTAACTTGTTTGCAAAATAAAAACATTTTAAGAGTATAAAACATTTGAATGAGTCACTTTATTTGAATTTTAACTAAATTTAAGTTTTTTTTATACAATTTCATTCAAAATTATTTTTTTAAATAACTTTATGATGATTGCGCTCTACCGAAATTGATAATAAAATGATGTTTTCCTCTTAAAGTTTAATTAAAAAGTGATGAGTTAAGTTTACTTTTTTATGTGGAACTCCAATCCAATATTAACTTTTAGGATTTTTTTCGAACACACTGAAAGCAGAAACCGAGAGGGCAAAGAAAAGGAAAAAATAATAAAAAGTTTTCCCTAGCAACTTCCGGCTGTCACAGACATTTTGTTCACCGTTGGATTGGGCTGAAATTTTGTCAGCAGGTTCATATTTTGTGTGACTTCAATTTGACTGTCTGGATCGTTGTTTGAGCAGAGAGAAGTTCATCTCACATTGTTGCAGCGTTTTCAACATTTCTATTGAGGGCAAATATTTTCGAATTGCTACAACCGCTTCGTCTATCGTTGGATCGAGCTGAAATTTTGTTAGCAGGTTCATAACTCGTGGTGCTTTAATTGGACCGTTCGGATTGTTCAAAAGTCACAGGAACAGTGACATATAGGCCACGTACGGTAGCTGCATGTGAATTTTCCAGGTTTCTTGTTCTCTGTTTCATCTTTGTTGTATTGCTATTTGGCTGGTTATTGAGCACAATTTGTGCTATGATTTGAGGACTCTCTTGTAACCATAACTTTGATCATAGTGGAGTTTGATTGACTGGCTTGTGCCTGTGGTTTTTACTTCTCACATTGAGAAGGTTTTCTATGTTAAAATTTTTGTGTCTTCCTGAAGTATGTTTTTGTTGCTGAAATTATTTGTTATTACTCCTCACAGATTCTTGCAAGTTGGAGAAATTATTATCCGCTGCTTATTGCTCTTGTTGAGATATTATTTTTATAGTGTTGAATTTTCCATCAGAGTAGTATCACAGCTCCTTGGTTAGAGCTATTTGACTGCTTGAATGAGATGAAGGCAAATACAAATAAGATGGTCTGTTGAACGAAACTAACTATCACTTATGGAAGGGAAAAATGAAGGATATGTTATTTGTGAAGAAATTGCATCTTGTGTTTGCTATTGAAGAAAAAACTGGTGAGGAATGGAAGTTTGAGCATCAACAGGTTTGTGGTTTTATTCGTTAGCATGTTGAAGACAATGTTTATAATCACATTGCTAATGAGGAAGATGCAAAATCATTATGGAAGCAGATCGAGACTTTGTATGCTTCTAGTACAGGAAACAATAAATTATATTTGTTGAATTCCCTGATGAATTTGAGGTAAAAGGAGGGGATTTCTATTTCAGATCACTTAAATGATTTTCAGGGGCTCTGAGATCATTTGTCACAAATGGACATCAAATTTGATGATGAAGTGTTGGGATTATGGCTACTAAATACTCTACCAAGTTCTTGGGAAACATTTTGGGTTTCAATTACAAACTCATCTCCTGATGGTGTTGTCTCCTTGGAAAATGTTAAGAGTAGTTCTTAATAAGGAGATGAGAAGGAATGCTCATGGTACTTCATCTCATTTCGAGGTTCTTGTCACTGAAAATAGGGGGAGAAGTCAGAAAAAGGAACCGAAAGGGAGTAAACAATACAACAGAAGTAAGTCCAAGTCTAGAGAAACATGGCACATTGTTGTCACAAAACATGGCACATTCAGAGAAACTGTTTTCTTTGGAAAAAGGAGAACAAGGATAAGAAAAGGAAGCAGAAGGAGAAACATCATGACAATGATCATCGCGTTACTACTACTATTTGTGATGATGATCTTATTATTCTCCGTGACCATGATTCAGTTAATCTTGTATCAGATGAGAGCATGTGGATAATTGACAGTGGTGCTACATTGCGTGTTACACCAAGGAAGGAGTTCTTCACATCTTACACTTCTGGTGATTTTGGAGTGTTGAAGATGGGTAATCATGGTGTGTCTAGGGTAGTTGGTATTGGTGACGTTTGTTTGTAAACCAATATGGTAATGCAGTTGTTGCTCAGAGGAGTCAAACATGCTCCAGATATCCGCTTTAATTTGATCTGTGTGCAGATGCTTGATGATAATGGTTATGAAAATTACTTCGGTTCAGGAAAGTGAAAACTCTCCAGAGGTAATCTAATAGTGGCCAAAGGGGAGAGAATTAGTAAACTGTATTGGACAAAAGCATTGGTTGCTAATGACAGTGTGAACGCCATGGATATGAATGCTTCTTTGTGGCACTGAAGGCTTAGTCATATCAGTGAGAAGGGGCTGAATTGTTTAGCTAAAAAGGATGTGCTTCCGGGATTGAAGAGTGTAGAGTTGGAGAAATGTTCTCATTGCATGGCTGGTAAGCAGACCAGAGTATCCTTCAAGAAACATCCTCCCTCAAAGAAGTCGGAGTTGCTTGATTTGGTGCATTCTGATGTTTGTGGCCCATTGAAGGTAAATTCATTTACTAGTGCACTTTATTTTGTTACCTTTATTAATGATTGTTCCAAAAAGCTTTGGGTTTATGTTTTGAAGACAAATGACCAAATTTTAGAAAAATTCAAAGAATTTCATGTTTTGGTTGAGAGACAGTCAGGCAAGAAGCTGAAATGCATTTGTACTGACAATGGTGGTGAGTATTGTGGACCGATGTTTATTGCAAGCAACACAGTATCAGACATGAAAAGAATCCTCCTAAAACTCCTTAGCTGAATGGTTTAGCAGAAAGGATGAACAAGACATTGATCGAAAGAGTTAGGTGTATGTTTTTTTGAAGCAAAGTTGCCTAAGCATTTTTGGGGTGAGGCATTGTACACTGCGATGCATGTTATTAATTTGAGCCCTGCAGTTGCTTTGAATGGTGAGGTGCCAACCAAGATTTGGTTTGACAAGAATGTTAGGTATGACCATTTGCGAGTCTTCGGTTGTAAAGCATATGTGCATGTTCCAAAGGATGAGAGAACCAATTTGGATGCGAAGACAAGGCAGTGCATCTTTATTAGTTATGGTCAGGATGAATTTGGCTACAAGTTCTTTGATGCTGTTGAGAAGAAGACAGTCAGAAGCCGTTATGTGAAGTTCATGGAAGATCAAACCATTGAAGATATTGATAAGATAGAGAAGACGACATCTAAGATAGATAATAAATTGTCTAATGTTGATCCAGTTCGAATGCCTTTAAATGACCTGGATATTGTGGAGAATGATGTTCAGAATGATGAGCAACATGATGATGTTGATGATCAACAACTTGGAGATGATTTTGATGTTCCTATTGATGACGTTGAAGAGGAACATGAGATGTCATAAGATGAAGATCTTAGTGATGCTCCTGAACCACCTCAAGTTCAAATTCGATGGTCTAATAGGCAGAGGGAACAAATCTACCATGTATCCTTCTGATGACTATGTTACCTCGACAAATGAAGGAGACCCTGAGTGTTATCTTGAGGCCATAGAGAGTGAAGAAAAGAAAAAGTGGTTGGATGCAATGCAAAATGAAATGAAGTCTTTGTATGATAATCACACTTTTGACTTGGTGAAATTGCCAAAAGGCAAGAAGGCTCTGGAAAACAAATGGATTTATAGGGTAAAGCAAGAAAGCAATTTTACATCTCCAAGGTATAAAACCAGATTGGTGGAGAGGTTTTAGCCAGAGAAAAGGCATTGATTTCAATGAGATTTTTTCTCCTGTGGTGAAGATGTCATACATTAGAATTATGCTGAGTTTGGCTGCTACTCTTGATTTAGAGGTAGAGCAAATGGATGTTAAAACTGCTTTCCTTCATGGTGATTTGGAGGAAGAGATTTACATGAAGCAACCTGATGGTTTTCTTGTTGAAG
>Ga0123342_1001278_pt1 | contig 42199 bp, 35 predicted proteins | sample Turbeawhitnodule_FD_89960 | JGI IMG/M metagenome (GOLD analysis project Ga0123342, IMG submission 89960) | Root nodule microbial communities of legume samples collected from Mexico - Turtle bean Mexico white nodule | ecosystem: Host-associated > Plants > Roots > Nodule | place: Mexico: Nepantla...
GCGGTCGACCAATACTTGCGATGTTGGTTGAGCAAGTTTGGTGGGCGGTCGGCCAATACTTGCGATGTTGGTCGAGCAAGTTTGGTGGGCGGTCGGCCAATACATGCGATGTTAGTCGAGCAAGTTTGGTGGGCGGTCGGCCAATACTTGCGATGTTAGTCGAGCAAGTTTGGTGGGCGGTCGGCCAATACTTGTGATGTTAGTCGAGCAAGTTTGGTGGGCGGTCGGCCAATACTTGCGATGTTAGTCGAGCAAGTTTGGTTTGGCGGTCGGCCAATACTTGCGATGTTAATCGAGCAAGTTTGGGTGGTCGGTTTCGGCAGGGGATGCCGAACCGAGAAGTTGTAGAGGAACTTTGTCAGTATTTTGATGAAAACACCTCGTTAAAACCTCCTTTGTCGGGTGAGGAAAGAGTGCGTGCCTTTATTGATTTTAGCTGTAGTAGAATTTGAGGTGCGTGACATTCCACGTCCTCGATACAATTTTTCCTGAAAGCCATTCTAAATGATAAGCTCCCCCGAGTGCGACTTCTCGGACTCGGAAAGGCCCTTCCCAGTTGGATGAGAATTTCCCTTCATTTTTTCTGACGCCGCTACGCATTCTCCAGACGAAGTCGCCCTTATGAAAACTCATTGACCGGACCTTTGTGTTGTACCGTCTGGATGCCTGGATTTTGCAGGCGGCCTCCTAGATCCTGCTTTTGTCACGAAACTCACTTCTCAAGTCGAGGTTGACCGCTACGCTTTCCTCGTTTAGGTTGAGGTCGAACATCTGTCGTCGTATGGTGGGCTCGGCCACCTCCACCGGGATCATGGCCTCGGTCCCGTATGTCAAGCTGTAGGATGTCTCCTGCATGGTAATCTGGGGGGTGCACCTGTACGCCTAGAGTACCTCGATCAACTCCTCGGTCCATCGGCCTTTTGCCTTATCCAACCGTTTTTTCAGCTCGTTGAGTATGACCTTGCTAGTGGCCTCGGCCTGTCCATTGGTTTGAGGGTGTTCTACCGAGGTCGTGATGGACTTGATGCCCAAGTCGTCGTAGAAGGACTGTAGGCCTCGGTCAATGAACTGTCGATCGTTGTCTGTTATTATCGTGTGCGGGACGCCGAATCGGCAGACAATGCTCCTCCATACGAAGTTTTGCACATTTTTTGCCGAGATGGAAGCGAGGGGTTCGGTCTCGATCCATTTGGTGAAGTAGTCGACTCCCACCAGGAGGAACTTGGTCTGCCCTTTCCCAGGGGAGAAAGGACCGATAATGTCCATCCCCCAAATGGTGAACGGCCATGGGGAGATGATGTTGTGTAACTCTTCCGGTCTTGTATGGTGGAGGGGGCCAAACTCTTGACACTTGGAGCATTTCTTTACGTTTTCGGCACAGTCGCCCTGGATGGTTGGCTAATAGTAGCCGGCCCTTAGAACCTTGGCGACCATCGTCCACGCCCCGGCGTGATTTCCGCAGATCCCTCGTGGATCTCGGTCAGATTGTACTCGGCCCGTTTGTTGGTTATGCATTTTAGCAGGGGGGTCGAGTAACCTCTCCGGTACAAATCTTCGTTGATCATGGTGTACCGGGCGCATTGCTGCTTCATGGCCTTTTCGTGGTCGGCCTTGCATGTGCCGAACGTTAGGTACTGGATGACGGGTGTCATCCAATTGTCGGCCTCGACCTCTTCTATGGTCAGGCACTCGGCCTCAGCCTCAGTCACACTATGGTGTCTAAGCCATATTTGTATGACTGACCTCTGGTGGCTCTTCTTCTTAGTGACCGACAGTTTGGACAGGATGTCGGCCCTTTTGTTGTCCTCCCTCAGTATGTGTTCCAAGGGTACTTTGCTGAAGCGAGCGATGCTGTTTTTGGCCGCGTGGTAGTATCGCTGCAGCAGAGGTTCTTTAACTTCGAACTCTCCATTGACTTGGCCGACCATCACCTGGAGTCGCTTTTGCATGTGACTTCGCGTGCTCCCATGTTGTATGCTAGGTTCAGCCCAACGAGCAAGGCCTCGTACTCGGCCTGGTTATTGGTCGCCCGAAATCCGAATTGGAGGGCTTGTTCCAGGAAAAGGTTGCCTGACCCCTCCAGAACGACTCCCGCTCCACAGGCTATTTTATTTGAGGAGTCGTCCACATAGAGCGTCCACCCGCCTGAGAGGGTGGGTAGTGGTGTCAGCTCGGCTGAGAAGTCGGCTAGGCACTGAGACTTGATGGTGGCTCTTGGTTCGTAGCGTATGTCGAACTCGGAGAGTTCGACTGACCATCCTATCATCCTCCCTGCAAGGTCCGAATTAGATTAAAATTTAAAAATAGGGTAGTCGGTTCTTACAACTATGGAGTTATTTTGGAAGTAGGTGCGCATCCGTCTTGCTGTGAGGATTAGGGCGAGGGCCACCTTCTCTATCATCTGGTACCTGGTCTCGGCCGAGTGGAGGGTTCGGCTGACGAAGTACACCGGTCGTTCCTCGCCCTCGGTCTCCTGTACCAGGGCAGCACTGACTCCTTCTTCCAAGACTGCCAGATATACAAGGATCGGGTGGTCGGGTCTCGGCTTCTGGATGACGGCCGGGGATGTGAGGAATTCCTTGAATTATTCGAAGATTTCCTCACATTGGTCGTCCCAGACAAATTTTTTGCCCTTTTGGAGCAGTTGGACCATCGGCCTCGTCCTCTCGGCCAGGCGGGGGACGAACCGGGAGAGGGCGGTCAGTCGCCCTAGGAGCTATTCGGACTTCTCAAGTTGAGTATGCCATGACATTTGTCGGGGTTGGCCTCTATCCCCCGGTGGGTGAGCATGAAGCCTAGGAACTTCCTTCCCCGAAACTACATTTTTCGGGGTTGAGCTTCATGTTGACTCCTCTTATAGCCCTGAAGACCTCGTCCAGGTCCTTCAGATGTTGATCGAATTTGTCGGATTTCACGACTATGTCGTCCACGTACACTTCTACCGCCCGGCCGATTAGGCCTTTGAAGATTTTGTCCATGAGGCGTTGATAGGTCAGCCCTGCGTTCTTGAGGCCGAACGACATGACCTCATAATAGTAGTTGGCCTCGGCCGTCATGAAGGCTGTTTTCTCTTTGTCCCTTGGGTGCATGCTTATCTGGTTATAGCCAGAGTAAGCGTCCAGAAAGCTCATAATTTTGTGGTCGGCCGTCCCGTCCACCAGTCGGTCAATGTTCGGGAGAGAGTAGGTGTCCTTTAGACATGCGTTGTTGATGTTTCTGTAGTCGACGCACATCCTCCAATTACCGTTTGGTTTGGTGACCATGACGACGTTGGCCAACCATGTCGTGTATCGGGCCTCCCTTATGAACCCGGCCAACAGGAGCTTGTTGGCTTCCTCCTTCGTCGCGAGTCGCTTTTCGTCGCCTAAGTCCCTCTTCTTTTGGGAGATCGGGCGGACTTCCTTGAATAGTGATAATCGATGGGTGATGACATCCGGGCTCACCCCCAACATGTCGCCCGGCGTCCATGCGAACATGTCGATATTCTTTTTCAGCGCGGCGTGCATGATCTCGGCCTCGACCGCGGCCAAGGCTGTTCCTACAGTCGTGTTGTGTTCTTTGTCGAGGAGGGGGACTCTCCTCAGCTCCTCTCTCGCCTCTAGCCTATCTTCGGTCGCCCGGGGATCGAGGTCTACCAACGGCACGGCTGGCTTGATCTTCCTCGGTCGGTCCTTCCTGGGGGAGCGGTCCTTTCAGGAGGATTTTCTCATCCTGAGGGGAGAGGTGTCGTCGGCCCTTAAAGGCTCTACCTGGAGGCTCTCGGTGTAGCACTCTCGTGCTTCTTTCTGGTCTACGTGGACCGTGAGAATGTCCCCTGTCCTCGAAGGGAATTTCATTGCGAGGTGAAGGGTTGATACTATGGCCATTAGTCGGTTGATGGATGGTCACCCAAGGAGGATGTTGTAGGAGGTGTTGGCGTCGATGACCAGGTATCAGATTTTAATGGTCCTGGTGTTCTTCCCCAACCAAAGGTGGTGTACAACTCGATGTAACCCTTGATACCCATCCTCTCGCCCGAGAATCCTACCACGTGGTCATCGTATGGCATCATCTCGGCCTCGGCTATCCTCATGGCCTTGAAATTTTTCCAGTAGAGGATGTCTACCGAACTTCCTTGGTCTACAAGGGTCTTTCGTATGGTGAATCGGTCTATATCGATCGCTATCACCATCGGATTGTCCTGCTGGCGGTAGTCTACGCCCTTAAAGTCTTCGTCTGTGAACGTGATGGGTGGCATCCTCGGTCGGCACAGCATTTACCTGATGTACCGCCCAGAGATGCTTCTTCCGGGCGTTGTTCGGACTTCCTCCCCCGACGAAGCCGCCAACTATAGTCTTAATAACCTCTCGGTTACGTCTTCTATCGGCCTCCCTTGGGGGGTCGTCCCTCGTGGGTTGTTGGTCGCCTTTGTTTTCTTGGTCATTTTGGCCGCGTTGAGGTGACCTCGTCCGCCTAGGTGGATCCGCTTGGCGGGGTGGGTCTCGGCTATTCCTGACGAAAGGGCGAAGATGTCCAACATGGATAAGTTCCTCGATCTTATCCTTAAGGGCCTGACACTCCTTGGTTGAGTGTCCGGTGTTTTGGTGGTACCGACACTACTTCCTTAGATCAACATTATTTGGGCTGGCCACCTTCCTTGGAGGAGGGATCAACTCGGCGTTGAGGGCCTCGTCCAGAATCCTCCCCCTCTCGATCGTCAGGGGCGTGTACCTTGAGAATCGGATTGGCCGGTCTCGGTTGTCCCGGCGTCGGTCATTTTTTTGATTCGGTCGCACCTGGCGGTTCTTTTCTTCCTTGTTTCTCTCCCCACCGGCCTCGGCACGGGCCTCGTTGCGGAATTCTCTTAGCTCTTCCAGCTGCATGTACTTAGCAGCTTTCTTTCTCAACTCGTCCAGGCTGTCGGCCGGCTGCATGCATAGGTTGTCGACAAAGGGCCCCGAACGCAGGGCCGTCAGCATGTGGTGCATGGCAACGTCCGGGCTCAGATTTCGGATGCTGATTGCCACTTTACTGAACCTATCCACAAAGGCTCTCAGCGACTCTCCCTTCTCCTAGCGGATGCCTACCAGGGCAATGGAGGTTAGGTGGTGTGGCCGGCTTGTCGCAAACTGAGTTTCAAACTTTGCTACGAGCATGGCAAAGCTATCGATGGAGTTGGGTGAGAGCTTGGTGAACAAACTAAGGGTTGCTCCTTTCAGGGATGTGGGAAACACTCGGCACAACACAACGTCGTCCGAGGTGTATAGACTCATGTGGGTGGTGTAGGCGTCCATATGCTCGTCCGGGTCGGTCGACCCGTCATATGGGTCTCGGTTGAAATCCTTCCACTTCTCAGGCAGTGGGAATTCGATGATGGTGTTGGTAAAGGAGTGTCGGCGGTTCGGGTCGGCCGTCAGGGTTGTCCGGGTGGACCTCATCAGGCACGACTCGTCGCCCATCTCGGCTTCCCGGGGAGGGGGTTGGCCTCTCGTCCCCTTAGCCACATCTGGGTTGGGGGGAGAGGTGTAGGACTTGCCGACGATGTTTGTCGATATGACAGAGGGTCCTCCCTCCCCCAACTTCTCCTTCATTTCCTCGTTCTCCCTTCGGAGAACTTGTAGCTCTAGCTCGTTTTTCTGGGCAGCCTCCTCAGCTTTTCTTCTCATCTCTGCCATCTCCCTCTGGAGAGACAACAACAACATTGTTTGGTCGGCTTCAGTCATTCTTTCCATGCTTCTTGTTGAGACCATTTACTTTTTTCCTTCAGCTAGTTTCTCTCGCGGTGGGCGCCAATTGTTCCTACTAGGGAGATGGGACCTAGAGAACTATTGAAGTCTTCTTCTCCTTCCTTCGGTCGGTTAGGTGACTGGGTGGTGAGCTGGGATTCTTGTCGTCCTCCTGCTTCTCCTTCGGCACTCGGCCTCGGATGAACACCGGATGGTGGGGGTACCTGCGAAGGCACTCCGATGCTCAAGTCAGTAAAGCGGGTGGTTAGCTCTCAGGTAGGTGAACAGTAATAAATGACATACCTTACTCCTTGGGATGCGTGTTATTTATATTATACTAATGGGCCTACCTTGTTGGGCCCGTTTATTGAGGTGGATACCGCTTAGGGTTGCATTACCTAATTCTTAATGATGGATTAGCTTTACTGATCTTGGTTTGAGCGTTAACGGTGGCAGGGGTCTGCCGTCGGCCAAGTTAACCTGATGTGTGTCGGCCTTCGGCCAAGTTCTTATGGTCTTGGCCGTCTCGGCTAGGCCTTCTAAGTTCTCGGCCAGGTAGGCCGTCGGCCTCGTCATCTCAGCCAAGTCTCTCAGGTCTCGGCCGACTTTCCTTTGGTTTGGGTCAAGTTGACCTGGTCTCGGGCAGGGAGACCATGGGTTGGCCTCTCCCATACCGGTACAACACAATTTCTTATGGGTGATGAATCTTCGATGGAGAGAAAAAAAGATAAAAAGAAGAGAAGGTTCTCTAACTTAGTTTAACATGAAAAGAAATTGCTCATATGGGGAAAATATGATTGCATATTTTTTTTTTTAGTGAAAATGTGAAGAAGAAAAAACAAAAGTTTATCCTAATTCATGGTGTAAAATATACATAGTTATATCGGAGGTACGAAGAGTGTGTCATTTTTCTTCACTATTTTTTCAAACGAGTTTGAGGAAAAAGATTTGTGGAGAGTGTTTAAGAGGTGGGAAAGGGTCTTAGATGTTTTTATTCCTGAAAGGATAGACTCAAGAAAGCAACATTTCGGGTTCGTTAGGTTTCAAGGATTGAAGGACGTAAACGTATTGAGAGAAAACTGGATTTAATTTGGATTGGTACTGAAATTGAGGGTTAATAGACCCAAGTACAATTGAAGTGAGGCTCCTAAGGTAGATGGGAAATCTGTTCGGAGGTCTGATCTTGTCAGGAAGGCTTGGAAACCGGTCAATCATTCATATGCTCAGGCGGTTAAGAATGGATGAGGGGGTTCTGTCCGATAAATTACGGAAGACAAAGCAGTTCTTGTTAGGACCAAGGTGGAGTCTACATTGTGGTTGAAGGGTTGTTTTGTTGGTAGACTCATCAAATATTTTAATGTGCAGTTAATCAAGGAAAACTTCATATTAGGTGGTTTTAATTTTATAAGATTTAGGTATTTGGGAGAGAAGTATGTGCTTTTATGTTGCGAAGAAAAAAGAGTTATTCAGAAGTCTAATAATGTAAACAACTGTATCTCTAATAGTGTTGTGGAAAATTGTAATAGGCTGTTTTGGCTGAAAAATGACAATGCGAAAGATGTTAGAAGCTGGAAAATTGGTAAGTAATTAGGCTTTAACTTTAATGGTGAGAATGATATTGTTATTAGTCAACTAGAATTTTTTGGAGAACAGGGACAATAGCAAGAGGAGGTTTAATAAGATAGAGAATAATGTTTTTTGATGATGAAGTTTGTTAGTTTGAACATTAGGGGGTTAGTTGGGAGCATTAAAAGAAAATAATAAGAGAATTAATAAACAAAGAGAAGGCAGATATGATTTGTTTACAAGAGACAAAATGTTTTGAGGTTAGCAAGGAAAGTTGTTTCCTCCTTTGGGGGTGTAACAATATTGATTGGGTTGAAAACAACACTTTTAATAATGTAGAAGGGGTTATTACTTTGTGGAAGAGAAACAACTTTCAACTTTACCTTCTTTCAATATAATTTTTTAGTTATTGAAGAGGAGTGAAAGGTTGGTGTTGGGGTTGAAGTTACTATTGTGAATATTTATAGCTCCAGTTCTTTGAAGGAAAATAAGTTAATCTGGGAAGAAATTAGCGAGATCAGAAGAAGGTAAAGTAGGGTGTGGTACGGGATTTTAATTCTATTCGTAGTCAGGAGGAGAGAATAAGCTCATGTTCAAATTCAAATTATAGCAGATAAATAAGATGTTTTAATAACTTTATTGAGAAATCACAATTGGTGGACATTCCGATGGTGGGTAGAAAATTTACCTGGTATAAACTGAATAGGTTTGTGAAGAGTAGAATTGATAGGGTGTTAGTGTCCAGAGAGTGGTTGGATATTTGGCCAGATAGTAAGAAATTTGTCAACAAGAGGCTTGTCTCTGATCATTGTGCTATAATTCTTAAGGATTCGAGTGTGGATTAGGGGTCAAAGTCGTTCAGATGTCTGGATGTTTGGCAAAGTGATGACAAGTTTAAAGATTTTGTGCAGAATAAATGACTAAGTTACGAGATACAGGGTGGGGAGATTTTTGTCTTCAAAGAAAAACTGAAAAAGTTAAAGGCAGATTTAAAGATTTGGAACAGTGATACATTTGGAATGTCAATAAGGTGGGGGAAGATTTGCACAAGAAAATTCAAGAGTTGGATGAATAAGACGACGAAAGTGAGCTAGACGAGCAAGGTTGGGAGGAGAGGAGGTTTCTGGTGGTAGAACAAAATAGGAATTTTTTCAAACAAGTAGTTGTAATGCAACATAAAGCGCATCATAAGTGGTTTAAGCAGGGTAATCTCAACACTAAATTTTTCCATTATGTTGTAAAATGGAGGAGGGTTAGGAACAGGGTAAATGGAGTTTTTGTGAGCGGCCAATGGTGGAATAATAAGGAGGTGGTTAAAGACAAGGTTAGTGATTTTTTCAAATCTAGGTTTGTCAAATCTGAAGGGGTTCTTATGAGATTGGATAATGTCAACTTCAATTCAATCAATGGTGAGGACAACAATATGCTGGTAGGATTGTTCTCTGAGGAGGAAGTTAAGTCAACCGTTTGAAGTTGTGATAGCTCAAAGAGTCCTAGTCTTGATGGTTTTGACTTTGATTTTATTAAGTTTTGTTGGGAGTTCTTAAAAGAGGATATTTTATCGGTTGTGAACGAGTTTGCGGCTCTTAGTAGATGGCCTAGGGGGTCCAATGCGTCATTCATTTGCTTGATTCCCAAGGTCGACAATCCCCAACAACTGTGTGACTTTAGACCTATTTCGTTAGTTGGATTTTTATATAAAATTGTTTCAAAGCTTTTGTCTTTAAGGATGAAAAAGGTAATAAGCAAAGTTATAGATACTAGACAATCCAACTTATTGGACAGTGTTTTGGTGGCTAATGAGGCTTTAGAATAGATGAAAAGGAAGAAGAAAAGCTGTGTTTTTTTCAAAGTAGATTATGAGAAGGCTTATGATTCTGTTTGTTGGGAGTTCATCTTTTACATGCTAGGAAAAGGTTGGGGTTTTGTGAAAAATGGATCAGTTGGATTAAAACGTGTTTGGAATCTTTGTTTGTCTCGGTGCTAATAAATGGGATTCCAACTAAGGAATTCATTCCTCAGAAGGGTCTTCGTCAAGGTGAACCTCTAGTACTTTTCTTGTTTCTAATTGTAGTCGAAGGTTTGACAGGTGTTTTAAGGAATGTTGTCGAGTTGAATCTGGTCGAGAGTCTGGAGATCGAGGTTAAGAAGGTAAAGATTAATATGGTTCAATTTGCAGATGACACTTTGTTCTTTTGCAAAGCTAGTTATAAAAGTGTGTTCTCTATTAAGGTTATTTTGAACTGTTTTGAGTTAGCCTCTGGCCTTAAGGTTAACTTCTCTAAGAGTATAATTGGTGGGGTGGGAGTTGACATGTCTTTGATTCGTGGTTTCTCCGCAATGCTCAATTGTGATGTGATGAAGAGTCCTTTTAAGTACCTGAGGATGCATGTGGGAGAGTGTCATAAGAGAGCCGCGTTTTGGGTCGGAGTGTTAGATATAATTAAAAGCAGACTGGGTAGATGGAAAGGTAGATTTTTGTCGTTGGCAGGGAGGATTTGTTTGATTAAGTCTATTCTTTCATCAATACCATTGTTCTACGTATCTTTGTATAAGGTTCCTTCTTTGGTATTGAAGGAAATTGTGAAATTACAGAGGAATTTTCTGTGGGGTTAGGGTTTGAAAGGGAGGAAAATTGCTTGGTTTCTTGGAAAAAGGTTTGTGAACCACGGGAAGTTGGCGGTCTTGGTATCCTGGATTTAAGGTTAATAAATACAGCTTTGTTGGGGAAATGGATTTGGCGTTTGTGCTCAGATAATGGAGGTTTGTCGAAAGAGATTCCTGAATATAAATACGGAGGGTGGAAAAACTTAAAAGAGAGTAGGATTTACAACAAGGATTCTCTCTGGTGGAGAGATCTGAAGGGGATTTGGAGTATGGAGGAGTGGGGAAGGAACTTTGAGGAATGTGTTGAGTGGGATGTGGGAAACGGAAAGAACGTCTTGTTATGGGTCGATGTTTGGGTGGACAATGAAGAATTGAAGAGTAGATTTCTGAGGTTGTTCTCTTTGAGTACTAGCAAAGACGCAAATCTAGAATCTTTGGGAATTGGGATAATGATTCTTGGAAGTGGGACCTAGTTTGGTGAATGGTTTATTTGATTGGGAAAAGGTTCAGGAACGTCAGCTTCTTCAGGTGTTTTAAGGCATGCGACTCATCTCAGGTATGGAAGATTGTTGGGTTGGAAGGACGACGTGTCCTCTAGGTTTTCAGTTAGTTTGACATATAATATTTTTAAGGGGTTATAGTGAAAGGGAATATTCATCTTTGTTTGCTTTTTTTTGAAAGATCAAGGCTTTGCCTTAAGCTCTTTTTACTGCTTTAAGGCTAACTTGGTTAGACGAGGGGTTGTAGTTGGTAGTACTTCCTGTTGTATGTGTGGGGAGAAAGAGGAGACAACAAGGTTTCTATTTTTTGAATGTAGAATTGCTTGGTTAGTTTGGAACTAGTGTTATGCTTGGCTTGGGGTAGCATCACTTGATTATAATGGTTTTATTTCACATTTCTTGCATTTTAAATTGTGCAATGTTCCAAGCTTTGTAAATGTTGCTTGGGAAAGTATTTGGATTACAGTTATTGGTGAGATTTGGAGGCATAGGAATAAGTACATCTTTAAAAGAGGATTGATTGACCATTTTGAGATTTTTTCCTTGGTTCAACTAAAGGTTTGATCCTAGTTAACATATAAATTTGCTTCTACTTGTTTTTCTTTTTTTTTTATTGGTGTCTTGATCTGTAGACTTGTTTGTTTTTTTTATCAAGGGCCTTTGATAGTTTTGAGTAGGTGGATTTTGTGGTGTTTTGTTTAGTTGCCCCTACTAATTTTGAGTTGACAGCTTTTGGTAAGTTTGTAAGGTCTCTTGAAAAGAATTGTTTTGTACAAAGGTTAGATTATCCTTGAAGTTGTTCATATTTATTTATTTTCTCTTGTCGATAAAAAAAAACCTAATTCATTGTGCATTATGTTATCTTACATTATTAATAATTAAAAAAAATTCATAATTCATTATAGAGTCCCATAGAAGATTTATAATACTAGATTTTCTTTTCATCAATCTTTATTCCTTAGTGCCAATATTGTATTTGTCGTTATTATATCCAACAAGTATGTGTTAACATTTTGACAAAGCTCTAAATGACTTAGGATTTGACAAAATTCTTCATAAACTAGAGGAGAAAAATCAAAGGGAAAAATAGTATTAGAATATTTTTTTTATAAATCATATGAAAGAAATTTCATAAACTAGTTTGTATATATAAACTAATTTTAACAAATGAAGAAATTTATTTAATTTAATTTTTTTCTTATAAATTTTTATAAGAAAATTATCCAAACATAGTCGTAGTATAATTGGATAAAAAAGTTATCATCTCTTAAATTTCCATCACTTCATTTGTGCATTTATTTGTGAAAGTTAAGAAATAAGTAACCGTGCAATTTAAGTAAAAGCAAATGCAACAAAATGAATTGTCTAAACTTAAATCAGATTTGAGAAATTTGCTTTATTTTTTTTTCTTTAAAATTCTTATGAAAAAAATTATCCAAACATGCTGCTAGTAATTGGATAAATCAAGTTATCACCTCGTAAATTTTCTTTACTTCGAACAATCTTGTGTATTTATCAGCCAAAATTAAGAAATATGTAACTGTACGATTTAAGTAAAAGCAAATGCAATAAAATAAAATTTCCAAACAATGAGAATAATGAAACTACTATCTTATATCAAGTTATCACCTCTTAAATTTCCTTTACTTCAACAAAAGTTAAGAAGTATTTAACAGTGCAATTTAAGTAAAAGCAAATACAATAAAATGATTTTTTCAAACTTAAACGTGAGTAAAGAAACTACTACTATTATGGGTTTTTTTTTAAATAAAATTTGGAACAAACATAAATAAAAATCATTAAAAAATAGATTATATAATTTTAGTTTCTAAATGAGTCACTAATTTATAATTAAAAATTAACTTAAAATATAAAATAATTCATAACTAAAATTTTAATAAATAATATTAAATATTAATTTAAAAAGTATTTTATAAATTTGTCTTAATAATAGCAATTATTTTAAATACTATTAACTTTTATTTTATAAAATAATATTCAACTTAATTAATATAATAATTAATTATTTTTTATCTCTAAACTAATTAATATCTAATGAATTTCTTTAGTGAATGGAAATCATCTCCATAATAGATTTATATAACACTATTTTTTGAAATCTTTATTTTAATAACTGTAAAAATAATGAGTAATAAAAAAATAGTAATAATAATAAATAAAATAGTCTTTCTTTTTAACACATTTTTTTTCAATTAAACAACTGCTATTAATATTGAACCTATTACTTCTTTTTTACATTATTTTTATCTTTTTTTTTCTACCAAACGAAGTGCTATAATATAGTTTTTTTTTTGTCTATTTCATCAACCTTTTATATTAGTGTTAGTAGGTTCTTTTCCAATTTATCTTTTTAGCTTTAAACAATTTTTTATCGATAAAAAAATAAAATAAAAATAGAATTACTAAAGATACTCTAACTCATTATAAAAACAATCTTAAAACACATAAGAAAAAAGAGGGAATTGATCTCCTAATTCTCCTTCAATTCTGTCTAAAATGAAACCTCCCTCATTCAAACACACCCAAAAGTAAAAACTCCAAAGAAAACATAAAATCACTTCTCCCTATACTAAGTGATGATAGTAATAAATTATACATAGAATAGTGATTATAATTCACCAAATCACTAAACTACTGAATTGGAAGACAACATGCAAAACACTATGTCCAAAGAAGATTAATTATTGTTGCATCTGCATCTCCAAAACAGTTTCGCATCCTCTGCTGAGGTTCCACAACATTATTTGCAATATTGTTGCAAACTCTAACTTAAAAGGGACAATATACTCTTTTAAGCGATCTTGTAATTTTGTGACCAAAAAATATTTTTTATTTAATGTAATATTTTTGCCGTTATCAATAATAAAAGTGAAATTTTTGGTTATAAATATTTTGGTGATGTCTCATTTTGTTACCATTTGTGTTCTTTCATAGATTTTTGTCACCAAGACAAAACTTTCCTTGTTTTATGATGAATATTTTCCATCACAAAATAATACTTTTTAAATAGTATAATTAGACTAATTGAAGACTTTTTCAAATTTTAACTCTAAAACCAAACAGTTGCTTGTAGTGCAATACCCTTAGGTTTTCATCTGGAAGAAGTATATATACACGTGAATGAAATTTTAGTAAAACTGAAGAAAATTAAGAGGAGAAAGATCTAAAGTATTTTTAAAATACTTTTGAAAGTTATATGGTCAGAACTTGTAACCTTACGAATACTTTTCTATATACATTTATTTTAATATATATATGTATTCAAATACATAGTGAAGGGAGATAAACACTGTTGTAGTTATATTATAGAATTGTTGAAGACTTATGCTTTCCCATTTTATTAATTAAGAAGTATGCAGTGTATACCCTACCCCCTACACCAAAGGAAAATATAAAATAAAATGCTGTGCAGTCAAAGCAATTTTTTTTAATGAATCAGGAACAAAATTATCTGATATAAATTAAATTCAACTATCTAGTATTGAAATATTGCAAGAAAGAACGGACATTATTGACTTTGTTTTTCTCCCGAATCTCCAAGATCTTTAATTAAAAATTATCTTCAATTAATCACAAACTAATAAATATTAAGAAATAATGGCATTCAAGCATGTGTCCGGCGGCTAGTCACACAAAGGATTAATTAAAGAAAGATAATTAAAAAGGAGCTTTGGTTTGTCATCTAGTGTTTTACAATAAAAAAATATATATGTATGTATGTAAGTTTGATGTGTTGATTTATAATTAAACACCAATTTGTTATATAGATAAGAGTTAGGAGAGCGTCTTAGTATTTAATTAAAAGGGTGACTCATTAAATTAAGGATCTAATAGGTTACTAGGTTAGGTTTGGTTTGCAACAAATATATATAAATTATGTCAAATTTCATTAAACAAAATAATCAAATCAAATTCTAGAGTAAAAGCTTAGACTTGGTTTCATGTTCTAATGTCACATGGAACCACGAAACAAGTACCATTTCACTACTAAAAAATTATTAAAAATTAATTTTAGAGAAAAATTAAATAGTTACACTAAATTAGATATTATCTTATATAAACTAAAAAAATATTAATATATAAAGTAGTTTCTAAATTTATAAACTAATTTCTAAATTTTAATTAATTAATTAGTATTTTTTTTATCAGCAATAAATAAATTAAATTAAAAGGGAATATTTCTGCGGTATCTCAACTCTTATACAAAACCACTAGTATCTAATTAACCACAAAATTTTAACTATCAATTTTAGAATCTAAATTAATTGGTAGTTAAAATTTTTGTAATTAATTAAATACAAATTTAGAAACTAATTTATAAATGTTATTAATAATATAAACTACTTTATATATCAATAATTTATTTATATTTAAAATAATATATAATTTGATTAATATAATAATTAATTATTTTTTATCTTTAAAATTAATTTTTATTTAATTATTTTCTTATAGCATAGTGTTAATCACCTATATACTCATTGATATATACTGACTGATATAATAGCCTCAATTGTACACTAAGAATTTGTTTGTTTGTGATAGAGTTAGTTCATGAATTAGGGGAGGAGCAAGCATTTATTATAATATTATGAGATTGAAAAAAGGAAGATGTGGCTAAGAAAAAAGAGAAACCAACATAGGTTAGATGGGGATAAGCACAATGGAAAAAAGAAAATTATAATTTATAGCCTATCAAAAACAGTAAAGTCAAATTAACAGTAAATTAAAATTAACGATTTAAAGTATTTCATTTCATATATTTTTCAAAGCATAAAAGTTAATGGAAGTACATTATAATGGAGTGAAATTAGTCTGTTCTTGGACATGATAATGAAGCTGATCGTGAGGTGTTTTATAGTAATTTTAGCTCTGATATTATATCTTAGCTAGTTACCAAGTTACACCTCCTAATGATTTGACTTTTATAAATTGAGTGGGTAAATTTCAAAGGGTTGTTGTAACAACGGAAATGCTATATCTTTTGTGAAACTCTGTTTTAATAACACGATTCTATGAAATATTTTACTCTATTTTTCAATGTAATCTATTATACCGTGTTAAAATTGTTTTTATTTTTATTTTTTATGTTCCAATATATCTAATGTAGAAGTTGGGACCAATAATAACTTATATACATATTTTCCTTTAATTTTTTTAAAAGATTAGTTAATTTGATTTTTTTTCCATATTTATAAGTTTATCGTTGTTATATATTCTGAATAATTATTAGATCATTTTGAGCATTTTTTCAGAAAAAAATAATAGTATTAAATTAATACAAGAAGTAGCATAGTCAACAAAATATAATAGGTAGCAACATATTTAATTATGCAGAAAAGTTTCTTTCACACCAAGGAAAATACATACAGTTAACTTTAAATTAAAAATAAAATAAAAATGAATAAAATATTAATATATTAAAGTATGAAGTGTATATACTGTTTAAGGTATTAATATATCAGGCCCTTAATTATGCCACCTTACATCTTATGTCCATATACACCAGAAAAGCTAGAAAAAAAAAGACAGCTTCGAATTTTGCTGCATAATAGAGCCACTTTTTCATAATTTTTGACAATCTTTGCGTGACACATGGCTAAAGAGATTGAGATTGAGAGATTGAGATTCATAGTGCATTAAGAGATAGAAATTCACACTTGTGTTAAAAGTCCAAACACTGGTTGGGGAATTTTGATTTCATTCATTCATTGGAGACATTGTTTTAGTTATACAAGCAACTACACATGGGAAAATTATACATTAAATAAGACGAGATTAGGAAATAGGTAATGATGAAAGTAACTTGTCACTATCGAAAAATATTTTCAGATAAAAAGCCATTGTTATTAGATTTGTATTAGTCTTTATTACCTAAAAGTAATGGAGAAACCAAATATTTTACCCCAGCTGTTATGATCATATTCCAGTTTCAAATTTACAAACTTTTCTGATTTGACAGCCTTATATTTTCACTTTGCACGCCCCATTGGAGTTTGTTTCACTCCTTTAACATGCAACATTACAGCTATAGGCCTTTGTCAAGATAAATTTATCCTCACAAATTTATATAATCTCTCTTGTCTCATGATCCATTATTTCTGTCAGTGTATATGATTCTATGAATAAAAATTCAGTAAATAGGATATGTACTAACATCATGAAATTAAATTATCATTAAGCACAAATTTTTATACATAATTAGTTTGATTATATTGATAATAATAAAATTTATATTAGTAATTTTTATTAGTAAATTTTTACAATTGACACTGCTAAATTTGTATCTCACAGGAATAGATAAAGAACATAGAGAATGAAAGAGAACGTTATCTAATATGTACTTAGAATGTAGAGAAGTGTATATGTAATATCAAATGGCTACATACTATGATAAATACATCGTATGAATTGTATATGTTGTCTGAATTCTTAAAGGTGGTCATTGTCAGACTCTTCAGTGAATGGCTTTGCAGGGACCAAGGTAAGCTGACTCTAATGAATTGTAACTTTGTTTTTTACTTTTTCTGATTTCCTTATCCCAAATGTTTGAGAATTGATGCATTAAAATAATTAAAGGAAAAACAAGGAAACTGCTGATCAAACCTACAAGTCCTGTATATACTAGATTACATCCTCCTTAGAGAACTTCTTGTATTTGACTCCAAGTTGAGGCCTAGTTGAAGATCTAGGGCTTTACTATGACTCTGGTTTGAAGAAGGGAAGTGGCAAGGTTTATAGATGAATGGAGTGTTATTATTTGCATTGGAGAAAGTAAACATGCAGGTATCTTGCTGTGAAGGTGGGTGTGATGCAAGAGAATACCAACTAGATTTCTGGTCACAAGAAAAATTGGTATCTAAAACATTTGAATTGAAGCTAATCTGAGGTTCTTCACAAAGGGTGAACTCAGAATGGTAGGTAGAGGGGTCATAGAACCAAGGACTATCAGAGGCTTGGTAAGCAAAGCCATGGTTGGTTTGAAAAGGGTGTTGGAGGTAACGGTTTATAGATTGAAGCTGCAACCTCTTCTTCTTCATTCTCTCTTTCTTGTGAGCATTTTGGTGGCCTCCTAATGCTTGTGAGTTTGCAAATTCTTTGAAACAGTATTGGCACTCGAACTTCTTCTCATCTGGGTCTTTGGCTGAGGTCTTTTCTTGCACAGTTTTGTCTCCTCCTGATGAGACTGAGTTAGAGGAGTTTACGCTTTCATCTCCTTCACCAGACTCTTTGAGACAGCCCTCTTTAGAAGGGTTTAGCTCAAAGCCAAATAACCTGAGCCTTTTCTCAGTAGAGTTGCCATTATCACCATCCCATGTTTGAGAAAGATCACAGATATCCTTTTCCATCTCTCTTTGGTAAAAAAAATATTTTGAGGTTGGAAATGCAGTGGTTAGTTGTTAGGCTTCTCTTCCTTTTATAGTAAACTCTTGAAGTTCCAGCATGCATTGTATCGATTAAAAAAACTTGTTTTATAGTACATTGACAGCATAAGGGTACCCCAGAGTCAATAGAATAAAAGATTAAAAAGAAAAGTCAGATTAGAGAAAGCCGTCTCTCATGCAATGTTTGCTATTAAAGAAACTGTTTTTGTTACTGTAGTAGATGCACCTCAAACTTCTCAATCAAAGAGGATTCACTGTGATTTATTTAAGGTGGAATCAGATGGGCTATAAGCACTTAATAATATTTATAGTTCCACTTGGCTTTTTCTCTTATTAAAAATAGACATATTCCATGCTTAGGACATGATTAAAGTTATTAAACTAACTGTAGCTACAAATAGTCAAAGAAAGAGGGGCACTAACTTTGTAACATATCTACTACTGTACTAAAATGCATATCTAATTATTTTACTGACCAGCCAATAACTTCATTGCTTCATGTATTGTCCTCTGCCCAGACTAATCATATATTATAAAGATTGCCTAATGAATATTACTGTAATAATATTGGATGCTAATTAAGCCATAACCAAGTCCTATATATACTTGAGTTAATTCAATTCATGTTGTTCATAAAATGCTGACATCTGTATAAATTCAGCACTAAACATAAAGCTTCTTTGTGATTATCCCTCTACCCACAATCACATTAAAAAATACCCTTAATCAGTTTTTTCTTGACCATGTTTTATGAATGCTCTTGTGATATAGAAAAGAAAGAGTAGAAGCTAAAAAAAGAATAAAAGAAGTGGGCAATGATGTCAGCATATATACTAATAAGAGTCTTGCATAAGATCTGGGCATATCTTCTTTGAGCAGGCAAAGCCTATATTTTAATAAACTTATATTTTCAGGTGAATCAAGTCATCAACTATAGTATTATTCTACAAATAAACGCAGCATTTGCGTTGGACAGTTGTTATAGTTGGCCCCACACTTTGTTGCTTTTGGGACAATTTAGAAATCATTAGATTGTGTTTTATTCCATTGTCTCTTACTAGATCTTCCATTGGTTGACTTCTTCCTCCAATAAGCCTCTCATGCTCTTCAATTTCCCACTCCTTTTTCTCTATTTTCATGCTTAATAAACTCTCTTTTCTTGCTTCAGGAGGAGAATTCCAAGTAGGCATGCTGTCATCTACCATTTCAGTATCTCCTAACATGTGGAATAAAAAGAGGCCATGAGGGAAGAGATTGGGTTATGGTGGCTAAGTGGGTGGGTACGTTGGGTGATTGATTGATTTTAGCTAATTCCATTTCATTACACGTTGGTTTGAGTATATCAAACCGTGGTCCCTACCCCAAAAAACCTTGCTCTCTCGCCACTGGCTATTGTCCTTGCTTTTCGACAAATCTAAAGTGCTATTACTATTTTTTTATGCCAAACCATAGAAGGCCAAAACTGACTAAGGAAAAAACTTTCTACATTGGAATATGATAATACAGTCATGTTATATCAACGACAAAAATATGTTACTTCGGAGAAACATGCTAAGTTGAAATGTATGCTTAATATACTAGTACATCAAACGCACTTGGATGAGCACTATAAGGAAGATTCAACCTTGTTTGGTTGCTGACTTAGGTAGTAACTCCAAGGCTATGCCTCAAACCTATCTAGCGATAGATCAAGTAATTCCTGTTGGACTTAAACCTATAGCAGTATTATGTGAAAGTGACATCAGAAACCATTGTGAGTGAATGCAGTGTGTGTGAAGAACTTCCATAAAATCTAATCTGACCAATATGTAAGGGCTAAAAGCAGCATATAAGGGCATCTTAGATTTGCTTTCACATTCGAGAGTATTCAACTTTTGCCACGTACAAGAGCAACAACTATTGCTAGGACAAATAATGTAGCTTTTTTATTTATTTTATGGGTCCAAAATTTGTTTGTGCGTAGATTTTAAGTGTTGTATAGGTTGCCAAATTTGTTTAAAAGTCTTGTGTTGGTGACACCTTAACCTTTATTTTAAGGTAATCTGGCTTGTTGGCATTCACAAAGTTCCAACTTTCAACCATTTTCTCTGATGATTTAACCATAGATTAGTTTAGGTTAAAAAGCAGTATCCGAAGCAAAGTGTAACATTGTCAGAAACTGTCAGAAATGACTTTATGAAGGTCGTTAGGTATGGAAAAACTATTGGTTACAGTTATCCAACTGTTAGAACTGGTTTAGGTTCATCTTTTTGGGTACAGTATTGTCACCTGCTCACTTATCTCATGAACTGTTAAACTGTTGAAGGAATCTTATCATTGTAAAATAATTAATTGTACTTTCGTTTACTTCCATTTTTATTTGTTTATTTGAGAAGATTGAACAAATTAAAAATTATAATCAATATTCTTCTTTATTTTAAAGTTATTTTATAGCTTTCTAGCAGTCTTATATCGTTATTTATTTTCTCATTTATGCTATATGTTATAACTAGCTAAACACAAGAACATGATTAAAAAAAGTAATAAATGAATTTTAAATAGACAAGTAAAAATAATAAATAATAATTTTTCAAGAATACCCAAATATAAAAAGGAACAACAAGATTTACCAGTCAAAACTATAACGAATAAAGAGAAAAATAAAGAAATAAACAAAAATTCTTTAGCTTTGCTGCTACCATTGGATTATAATAGAACTTGAGGTATAGGTCGATAAAATAGTCATGTCGAGTGTCAACAAGCTAAAGATAAGACAGATTCTTTTAAGCGATTTTACTGTCTTTTCCAAAGCAAAACAAACTTGACTTATTCAATTCCAAAAACTAAACTATGAAAAGAAAATTACAATATACACTAAAAAATATTAAATAAAAATTAATTTTAGAAATAAAATATAATTAATTACTATATTCATTAATTAGATATTATTTTATCAATTTAAAAATTATTAATATATAAATTAATTTCTCTTTAATGATAAAAAAATAAAAAAGTAAAAATGTTTTCAATTAATTATATATATATATATATATATATATATATATATATGTGTGTGTGTGAATTTTACTTCGCTCAATTTAAAAATTAGGCCTTTTTTTACCCTTATGTCAATTAATTATCAAATTATTCTCAAAATGATAATGTGATGAATGTAATCCGACTTTGATTTCAAAGTAAAATGTACATTATATTTTAAATTACACGTTTTAGTATTTTTTTTTTCATAAGTATTATTGTTAAACTTTCAATTTTTTTTGAATTTTACCATACGCGTTTTACTTTTAAGTCACAATTTATTAATAATATGATAATGTGACTAATAAACAATGTAAAAAGTGAAGGTATAATAATATAATTAATAAGTCAGACAAAAATATTTCATAAAGCATTGTGTTAGAGTATGCAATGAGCCATGAAAAAGAGAACAAGAGAATATTATTGATGTATATGATTCATGTTTACATAGCAATGAGACGTGTGTATATATATATATATATATATATATATATATATATATATATATATATATATATATATATATATCCCTAACACTCCCGTAAACTCATGGTAGTTTGATAGTCACTGTGAGTTTATTTTTTAGCAGGATAAAACTGGAGCCAAATATTGGCTTTGTGAGAGGTTTGCAACTTGATAGTGAGTAGGGATATGAAACAATTTAACATGGTGCTGTTGGATGTGATCGCCAACAAAGTGCAAGTCAAGTTCAAAGTGTATGGACTTGGAGTGCATAACAGGATTGACACTGAGGAGAACATCACCAAGGTTGTCAGAGAAAACCTGAGGAGTAGAAGTGTGCATGTGTAACTCACGAAGAAGAGACTTAAGCCGAAGAATTTCAGCCATAACAACAATTATGGCGCGATATTCAATCTCTGTGTTGCTATGTGACAGTTTTTTGCTTGTGAGTGGACTAGGAAATGAGATTGGAACCAAGGTAGACACAATACCCGGTAGTGGACTATCATCGACGTCGACAACCCAATCAACGTCTGAAAAAAAAAGGATGGAGGAGGAGGAATGAGGGTGAAACATGATGCCATGATAAATATTACTCGCAAGATAACAAAGGATACGTTTGACAACTTGCCAATGAGGAACATGCATGAACTGAGCAAGTTTGTTTAAAGAATAGGATAGCTCTGGACGAGTGACAAAAAGACACTACAAGGCACCCACAACAGACCTGTACATCATAGGATCAAAAACCGCTTCGGAAGAGGATTGTTGAAGGCCAAGAGAAGAAATCATAGGGGTGGGTTGCGGATTGGAAGTCAACATGTTGGTTTTGCAAATAATATCACGAATATACTGAGTCTTAGATAAGTGCATGGTTCAAGTTGGAGTGCGAGAAACTTGAATCCCAAGGAAATGATGGAGAGGACCCAAGTCCTTTAGAGCAAAGGAAGGATTGGAGACTAGTGATGAGATCCGTTAGGTTGTGATGTGAGTTGATTTTTAGATGATTCCATTTTATGGTGACACTTTACTTAGATTTGGGATTTTAGCAATTTATGGTGAAACCTAAGGAAGATTCCTACTGGAAAGGAACTTAACCAAATGGTTAAGTAAGTGTGAAGTTGCACTTCACAAAGGCAAAGATGAAAAATCAATATAAAGTGATAGATGGAATGCAATGTGGAATGGAAATGACAATAATGTAAGCATTAATGGTGGTCATGGCCGAACCAAATGATGAACCATAAGCATATAGCAAAAGGAAAACCAAGAGCGAGAATTCAAAACAAAGACATATCAAATGGAAATGAATTGAAAATAGTGGAAGAATAGTAGCTTATGGATTGGTTGTGAGAGTGGTTCACACCACTTGGGGTGTGGTAGCCACCAAGATGAGTGAAGGGCTACCACTTGAGAGTCTCACACCACTCAAGATAAGACCTAGCCAAGAGGATTCAAACCTCACACACTTCTCACACAATTTGTGCAGAGTAACTTTTATCTTCAAAATTAACATGTAAAAATACAAGGAGTATGACACCCTATTTATAGGAGATGGTGCCTTGGAAAACAAGAAGCAAGAGTAGGATGGAAAACCTAAAAATGGGGCTGCCTTTAGGGTTTGACTAAGTCAAAACCACACTTTAGGTTTGTTCTTCTAGAAACTAGGTAAAAAAAAGCTAAAATGATAACTACACCCCCTAATTATGCTAAAGGCACCTATTCTAGCCTATCTTGCTATTTGAACTCCTAAAGTGAGCCCAAAATTATTTAAAACTTGTTTTATTCTTAAGAAGACTAGCAGGAAAAAAAAGATGTTCTAGTTTGTGTCCATTTCTTCCTCTAGTGAGGTATGTTAGATCCTTGGTGAGGTCTTCACTTGATTGTTGAGATGACTTCTCATAGTATGATGGTACTATGCATCCTTGGTCATCTCCTTGTTAACTTGCTTTGTATCAGGCTGTCACATAGGATCCTGTAATTAGAATATCATCAACGTAGACAAGCAAAAAAAGAGTATGAGAAGAGTCAAACTTAACAAAGAGAGAATTATCACTTATAGTGGAATGAAAACCAAGATTTTTTAAGGTGGTACTTAGCTTAAGAAACCTTGACTGAGGTGCTTGCTTCAAGCCATAAATGGCTTTGTGAAGATGACATACAAGATGTGGATCAGTGAAAGTGAAACTAGGGGATTGTTGCATGTATACGCGTTCTGTGAGGTCACCGTTGAGAAACATATTATTGATGTCAATTTGATGTATGGGCCAACGAGAAGCAATATCATAAGCAAGCACCAGGCAAATAGTTGTGTGATGAACGACAAGACTGAACATCTCAGCAAAGTCAATTCCTCCAGTCTAATGAAAACCTTTGGCCACAAGTCTTGCTTTGCATCGTTGTAGATAAACATATGCATTAAGTTTAGTTTTATATCCACTTACAACCAACAAGTGGTTCTCCTGGATGAAGAGAGGTTAAAGTCCAAGTGTTATTTGAGAGTAAGGCATTGTATCCTTTAGTCATAGTCGTGAACCAAATGGGAGAAGCAACAACAACTTGATCAGAGATTGGAGTAGAGGGAATAGAAGACAGAGAAGTGTGATAGACTTTTGGTTTAAAGATGCCACCCTTGGCATAGGTGACCATAGGGTGAGTATTAGCAGGAGGGTCATGGGGTGGGGAGGAGAGAATGGGAGAAGTAGAGTGGTTATGAGGGGAGGTAGGGTGAGAGAGAGGGCCTATGTCAATTACAGAGGATGGAGAGGACAAATTGCAAGGTTGTATAACAGTTATAGTAGGAATAATATCAGGTTGAACCTGGGAAGAGGCAGAGGCAATTTTATACTGGTTTGGATGATCAATGTAGAGGAACTTAGTTTCATTGAAGATCACATGACGCAAGATGATGGTTTTGCCGTTAAGAGTGAGACAAATGTAATATGCATGTTGAGTACTATATAAAAAAACAAGCAGCATGAAGAACGAAAGGCAAACTTACATTGATTGTAGGGTCGTAAACTAAGATAACAAACACAACCAAAAATCTTGAATTTATTATAATCCGGTTGATGTTGAAACAAGAGATTGTATGAATTATTACCTTGTAACATATCGGTGGGAAGGACATTGATAATGTGAATTGAGGCTGTGAAAGCTTCAGCCCAGAAACGAAGAGGGAGAGAAGTAGTATCAAGCAATGTCAACCCCATATCAATGATGTGACGATGCTTGCTCTCAACGGAACCGTTTTGCTCATGAGTATAAGGACAAGTGAGACGATGGTGTATCGCATGTTTATCAGAAGAAGAGTTAGAGAAACATATTCACGTGCATTTTTAGTTTGTAGAGCACAAATCTTGTGACCGGTTTGATTTTCAACCAAATTTTTAAAGGTTTTAAAAAATATTGATGACTTGAGACTTTTTATGCATGACATACATCCAATTAAATTTAGTATATGCATTTAAAAAGGAAACGTGATAGTAGGCACCATTGGAAGCCATTACAGGAAAATGACCCTATATATCAGTGTAAATCAATTCAAGAGGTTTATTGTAAGTATATAAATAATGATAGAAAGGTAACTAATGGCATTTTCCATGTGAACAGGGAAAGCAAAACTAAACATTACTACGGACACGTATATTACATTGTGAAAAAATTTGTTTGAGAACTTTAAAATTGTAGTGGCCAAAGCGTTCATGCCAAGTGTTTATAATGATTTTGTCAGTAGTGAAAGATAAAGTATTTACAAAGAAATCAAAAACAAATTGTAAGGCAGGAAAGATATATACAAGCCATCTTTAAGAATTCCTTGAAGAAGAACTCTTTTCGTAACTTGATGAACAACATAGCATGTGTTAGAATGAAATTCAAAGAAAACATTATTATCATGACAGAATTTTGAAACACTTATAAGACTCTTAGTGATTGCAGGAACATGAACAAGATCTTTTAAAACAATAGTTTTATTGAAAGTAGAAGAACGAGTACGAGAATAACCGATAGCAGAGATTTTCAAACCTGTTACATTACCCATTTTTCTTGTGTTAGTGTCGTCATAGGAATTCTTGTTAGTGTAAGCAGAGGAGTTGTTTGTGGTATGGTGTGTAGCACCGTTGTCTGGGTACCACAGAGGGTCGTCAACAGAAGAAGGAACACCCAGCATAGAAGAAGCATTGGACTCAGTGTCTTGGAGAGACAGATGAATGAAATATGTGAAAGCCTTATTGGAAGAGTTTTGATCATATCGTTACCAGCAGAACTCAACAGTATGCCCAGGTTTCTTGCAGATTTGAAAAGTGGGTCATGAGGAGGTTGAAGAAGAATTCCATGAGTCATGGTGGGGAGGTCTGAAGTTAGAAGAACAAGGCCCATGAAAAGAACTTGAACGAGACTAGCCACGGTTGCCATGAAAATTGCTGAACTTGGTCTTAGATCTATCCGTTCTTGAAGGCATTGGGTTCATGAGGCAACAACAACAACTACTAGAGAGGCGAGAGGATCAATAAGACGTTATTCGTCAAGACGTTCTTCTTGCACCAACAAAAGAGCTTCTATTTCATTAACAGTGTATGGTTCAAACTGGGACATAATGGAGGCCACGAAAGGATCATAGTCTTCAAAAAGACCATCAAGAATGACCTCCACTTGATCTTCAACTGTGACTGGAGCACTTATGGGCACTAGGGAATGAACATTTTTTTATGTCTGAAAGAAAAGCACCTATAATCTGATCTTTCTTGGTAGTCTAGAGGTGCAATTTGAATTTCTTGATCTGGGCACGAGTGTTGGAGGCAAAATATGTATGTAAAGTAGATCAGATTTGAGATGAGGATTGAAGACCTACAATTTTTTTCAGGAAAGGAACGGTCATAGAGGCTAACATCTAAGCAATGAGGAGGTTGTCTTGCTGTTTGTAGAAGGAGTAAGCAGGATTAGAGGAAGAAGAAAAGTCATCCTCATCAGAAAGAAAATGTAAGGGTATGGTAGAATTATCAAGATATTTGGTTAGCAGAAGACCACTGTGGCTAGAATCTGCTGTTTCCATAAGAGGAAATTATCATTTGAAAGTTTGAGAGAAATAGGGGTTGTGAAGTGATGTAGGGTTGGAACAAAATACCCCATGGATGCATGGGACATGCCCTCAGTAGAGGTGGAAGAAGACACGAGAAAAAGGGCAACAGAAGAAAAAAAGAAAGCTCTTGATACTGTTGAACAAGATGCTTTGATTCCTCCAAATCCGTGTGGAAAGCTTGAAGACCCTGCTGTTATGTGTGTGTGTTGTCTAGTAGTTTTTTACTTGTTCATTCACACCTTGACCTTGAAATGATCAAAGCTCATTTGAATCTTTATCTCTTTCGAAAGAAATATTTTCTTAAAAGTTGAGAAATTTTAATTCAATTGTTTTCAAATCAACCAGTTGAAAAAGATACTACTCAAGGAGGCTAAGACAAGTTTTTCAACCTATTGAATTGTCGAATCAACCTATTGTTTGACATTTAGTGGTTTTCAAAATTATTTGGAAAAACTTTGCTTAATTTTGTCTTTGCTGTCAAATTGAAAAAATAGGTTATTTCTATAAAACAACTGGACGTTTTTATGAAAACCATAACAGAAAATTTATTTCAATATGTTGTTTTGGAAAACAACTTGTTATTTTTTTAACAAAATTTTGTTATGAGTTTTAAATTGTTTTAAATGTTTCCAACTGCTTTTGGTTTTTGATCTAACAACTTTGACCACTTGGTTGAGTTTATATAAAGGTTGTTTGATATTTTTTTCAAGATTCTAAGAAAAAGAGATCATTAAAAACGTTTTTCAAGAAATCAAAAGCTTTGGATCATCACTTGTGTGTGGAATAGGATTGAGTTTTGTATACTTCTGTACTATAGCTTTGGAAAGCCCATGTGTATTCTATTATCTTCTCTTTGAACATTGTATTTCTGTGTGTTCTTGTATATGACAGTTTCAAAACAAGTGTTTTGAAAATTGTGGTGTTGCCAAATAGTGATGTGTGTTCTTGAGAGGTTCAAGATCATCACTCTTGGTATGTGTGAATTCTCAGTAGTTAGCTGAGGACTGGATGTAGCTCTTGGTTAAGAGTGAACCAGTATAAACTTCGTATGTAATTCTCTATATTTCTTCTCTTATACACTGGTTTTAACATTGTTTTATATTCTACTGGTATAAAAAACCTGTTGTTTCAAAAAAATAAATGGTTGATTTTCTATAAAGAACCTTAAAGCATAATTTTATTCAGTTGAATAGAAAATCAATTGATTGATTTTTCATAACTTTTCACTCTACTTCCAATCTTTGCAAAAATCTTGTGAAAACAATTCACCCCCTCTTGTTTAGATCACTAATTCTAACGGATATCATGTTAGAGTATGCAATGAGCCATGAGAGAGAGAAAAACAAGAAAATGTTATTGATGTATGTGATTAATCTATTACAGAGCAATGAGACGTATATATATAAAGACCCAATGCAATGAGTTATAACTAAGATGCAGTGGGTTACAACAATATCTCTAACACATTGATAAAAAATGATTATATAATTACTATTTTAAATATTAAATATTTGTATAATTTATCTGTATTTGATAACTCGTTTAGAATTTTCAGACATTGATTTGCTTATCTATTTCATGTTTTAAAATTATATAGCTTATATTTTTAATATTATATTTGGGCCGATGTCCAGATAGTAGTACAGTAACTAATACATTCACAAAAGTTATATAATACAGTAAAATTAGAAAAATATATAAAGAAATTTAAAATAATAAATACAGTATAAACCATTAATATATAATAATTATAAGATCTTTTAGTAAAAGATATTTTGAAAAATTATATCTTAATTATGTTAATCCAGTACATGTTGATTAAATATTAAAGCTCAACAATTTCAAAGTTTATATTTATTTTGGGAAAATGGATTTAACAACTAATTAATTAACTACAAATAATATAGAAATGTGAAATTTATGAAAATATTATTTTGAGATTCATAAAAATATATACATTTTTAGTTATATTATTTTGGTTTAAAATTAATCAAAATATTTAATCTAATTTCCCCATGATTAATCATTTAAAAGTATTTTACCATCTAATAGTTATAAAAAAATAGAATAAAAATATTTTGTGTCAACAAACCAAATAACACAAATTATCACATTAATGTAAAATACACATTATTATTTTAACAAATTTTGAACAGATTTGCATTTCATATTTGGTTCCTTTTCCCGAATTTTACCCAAAGAAATAACTTTCTTCATACTATTAGTAAGTTGGTATCCAATTAAAGAAAAGGTAAAATGTAATTTTGAAATTCAAATGGTAAAGTGAGTGAAATTGAAAGTTCAATGTTAAAATTCATAACTTTAAAAATGCATTGGTAAAATTCAAAAAATTAAATATTATGATAAAATTTCCGATGTTGAAAATTCAGTTGTAAAATTTACAAAATTATAATTTAAAATAACCTTAATTAAATTTGGATATTTTAAATTAAATATCTATTAAATAAAATATTTATCATTTAATTTTTTTCATTAAATAAGTGATGTGATTATTTTTTCTCATCGTCTTATTTACTTATATCAACACCTTAAAAAATGTTTTTTAATTAATACAAAATAATATTGGAATTAATCTAAAACTATAAATTGTTTTTATTGAAAACGTATTAAATAACAAGAGATTATTGTTATCACTTATATCAATGATAATTATAAGACGGTCCATTTACATTGAACTTTCATAAGAATATGACGATTTCTTTATCTCTTTATTCAACATGTTTCAATTAAAACAATACAAATTATTTAATGTTTTTCATCAACTATAATATTATTTTTTATTAACCATAAAATTTCACACATTTTTAAGGATAAGTAAACAAACTAAAACAATAATAATCAGTATTAATAAAAAAATTATAAAGTAATAAAATTGTAATCTTATTCTAATTATCTCTTTATCACACTCTTAGTAATTTAACAGTAGTTAAAAATAAGGTAAAATGTGTATAATTTAAATAACAATTTATAAAATTGAAAGTTTAGTAAGTTTAGGATAAAATTTGTAAAAGTGAGAAGTTTAGTTGTAAAATATGTAACTAATTCATATATTTTTTATATTGCATTTCACCAAATTGACAATTGAAGTCCTCAACGCAAAGACAGAGAAATGAGACAACGTGGATAATAAATTGAATTGTATCATATCCCCAAATAACACAAATTGTTATTAAAAAATAAAAAATGTTCGTCATACTTGTTATTTTTAATGACTAAGTACCTAATACCTAACTATTCAATATGACCAGCACTTGTAATTCGTTTAAAAGGGCAATCTTATGACCCGCATTTTTAACGACTAACGTGCTTTTATGTTTTCCTCTTTTTTCTAATCTTGCAGACTGTATTTCTTAACGACGAATTTAAGAATATGCGATTATAAAAATTTACTTCAACAATCAATGACGAAAAACAATTTATTTAGTTCCGCAACACGTGACGCACCAAAAATTATGAGCACAGTTCTCATTCTAGAAACCGCATGAAATCTAATTTGATAATAACGCATCACCAACAGTTTCAAAAGTGATTAACTTTAACTCCACAAATTCATTTTTCAGTAAATGGGGCCAGGAATTGGATTCTTACCGACATGCGATGAACCATGTCTTCAATTTTGAGAGAAGAAAAGTAAACGCAGATTCGATGCAGACATTGTGATTCGCTAAGCCCAACATTCTTTCAAAAACCAATAAATTACTATCATTAAACTCTATAGCAACACAGTTTTCCTCCCAATAGCAAAAGAAAATTGGGACCGAAAGTTGGACAAGTTTTTAAAAAGTGCCTACAAATAAAAACGTCATGGCATTCTAAGCATCAAGACGTGCACTTTTCTCTAAATTGTCAAACTTCGGGCACGAGTTGGAAAAATGTGCATGAACAAAGTTAAACGTATTTTGCTGACACAGTTGATCTTGCTCAATGCAAATGTTTACACAATTGATTTAATTTCCTCTTTCTTTCATCCAAAAGAAACAAAAGAGAAAGTACGGATAGCATATATTACAGATCAATATTTCCAATAAACGAAATTTTGACCGGGACTTCTTCGAATTAAAAAAAATGCGACAAAGGATACAAAGGGCACTCGAACCCTACCTACAAGGGACAAGGGTTGTTATATTCGTAAAAATTCTCATCTGAGCTTTACCATCACCCAAACTATAATATTTAAAATTAAAAGCAAAAGTGGTGATCCAACAATGTATTAGTTTCAGCATCAAGCAGGATAGATGTCGATCATTGTTGACGCTTGGTACGGGGCAAGAGAGCGAGAAGAATTTTTTTCCGTGGACCCTGCAACCCAAACAGCCTCCATTAGACAAACAAGAGCATACAATCAGATTTGACTACTCAGCATATTCACATAAAAAAACATTCTTTTAGAACGTGCAACAGAAGCGAGCACGCACGTACACTGTCCTATCATCAATGCAACTGTTTATACGCACATTGCAGGTAGAAGGTCCAATTCGAATACCCTAACTATCCCCTCTCACTAGGTTCAGAAAGCAGAATTCACAGGACATGTTCATATTTAGTTGGCCGAAAACAGAAACATTCATTCATTCTGGAAGATGTTCTCAAACCAAGAAAGAAATACAAAGCATATTCACAGGCTAAATGTGCAAGCAGGAGGATAATTCAAGTCTTCCAGCCAAATAACAATAAATAGACAAGCGTAAGAGGATTTATTGATAAAAAGTTAAACACAATCTCAATAGTTGATTTTCTAATATTTTTATAATAGAGGTTTATCCCCCAAAGCAAACACACCCCTTCTCACTTTAGGAGTCAAATCTATATTTTTTAAGGGTTATTTGGCAACTGAGACATTACACTTTGTTTTACAAGTATTTTGATCAAATAAACACACGGTATTATTACAAAAAACAGTGTTTAACAACATTTAACATGAAGATATATCCAAACACAACTCCATTAACCAAACACATGCTACATTGTCTGAATATAATAAAACAATGCCTAAATCCATATATTAGGTGTAACATTCACAACAGTAAGCCTCATTGAATAACATCTGAATATATATGAAAAGAAAGATAATTAATTACCATAGGAATCCCTAACTCTTTGAGATCATTTTCTCCCATCTGCTTCAATGCAGTCATATCCACCTGATTGAACATATCATCAGAGCATGAGATAACCAGCAGTGCAAAATTAGAATAAAAACAATTCATTGCTAAAGCATATTTACCAAAACCATAATTCATATTCCGTTAATCCATACTAAGATAAATTGAGACACAAGACAATATATGATCACTTGAATGCTCTACACAACAAACTCAGTTCATCTCCTAGTTAAGATTAAGAGTACAGAATTGTCTAAATGACAATTGAAGCCAAGAGATTATTAATCACTGTAAGATGGTAAGAGATGTTATTTAAGAGTTAAGTTTAATCAGTACAATATTCCCCCCTCGTGCAAGGTTGAATGGCAACCCCAAAAAGGAGAGAAAGATATCCAAACTATTTACAAGGCATGATTCTTTAAAAAAAAAATCAATTGTTAGCATTTGTTGGAAATTTTACATCGACTAGAGATATTATAGTGTATAAGTGGAGTGCAAACCTCGCCTCTCGAACCAGTTTTGTAAGATTAAGCTAGTCCTAATTCACTTCCTAAAAGAGTCTATGTCTAGCAAGGTGATTGGGCTGATCGTGTCATCCACTATCGAATCACAACATAAATATTTATTCCTATGCTCAATATGTCCAATCCTCGTGAAAGGATGTGTTGAAGACCTAATATCAACAAGAGATATGACTAAATTATAGTATATAAGTTGGTACAAATTCTTTCTCAAGCCAGTTTTGTAGAGTTTAGTTAATTCCCTTTCTAAGAATATTTATACCCAATTTATGCAACTACAAAACATTCACACCACACCACCAACACAATTTGCCAATGAACACTAGTACACTACAGATAGAGTAAAACAATAAAATTTAATTAAAGAGAAAAGAGTTTAGTCTGAAACTAATATGCAACAATGTGACCATGTTGGAGAACAGAGACTCAGTCATTCAATGGAACATATTTCCCAAAACATGTAAATCGAACACAACTTACAAGAATTCAACCATCAATGACAAAAAATGAAACAAACTATGATAGAGAAAAACACATTAATTCAAGAGGAACAATACTACTCGAGAATGTCTTGGAGGACAATCTGTCGAAAGTTCCCAACATTTATAGTCTTTACAGTCATTTCGTCAGTTAGAATTCCAGTACCAACCATTAAGTAGATGATTTTGACATCTAACAAAACACATGACAATACAAATTATCAATTGAAAATAAATACAAAAGAAACATGATTTTCATTTACGGAAATAAATGAGTTACATACTTCCTCAGCCTTGAAGAGAATGGCATATTTTTGAAGACCTAGTGCATGTAACAGGCCATCCACAGTCTGGTTTGATTGCTGTACTTGTTCATCACCCTATATGATAACCATCAAATTGAAACGTTAGGATGAACTTTACAGTTAATCTGTTTCAAGAACTAAACACACCTCAAGTATCCACAATCAATTCAAAAAGATTGTTCAAAACTACAGATGCAATTAATATAAACTTCCATTCATTATATTTTGTCTTGATAGGATGCTAACATTTCTTCACAACAAGAATAGAGCAAATATGTGCATAAGCAAAAGCCAGATAAGCATAAGCATTACACAAACAGTAATTTTGTTTATATAAAGATGTACCCAATGCAACATCTATTGATGGAGTATTCTTTTTCTAAATGAGTGTTTCTTTAGTATAACCTTTCCACTCTTACAAGACAATATTAGGATATTAATTCATGTCAATGAATCAAATAAGGGTCACTTGTGGTAGTATTAGTGATTGGCACCTAAGCACTTGGGAAACCTCCTATAAATGCCAGCTGTCAAGGGGAGGAACTTAGCCACTTAAGTACTCCACCAAACATCCCACACTACTCATGTGGAATTTGGGCACCCCAAAATACCCATAACCATAATCCTTATCATTCACAGCACCTACACTAGAAGTTGACATATCAACAGTTGCACTCTACAATGCTTCACTTAGCTTTTCTAATTAGCCCTCCATAGGTAAACTGATGTCCCAACAGATGCACGCCACATGCTTTGCTAAGTTTTTCTTATAACCCTCCACAAGCATCTTTGGTGCAAAATCGTACTTTTGAGACCTGGCGCTACTTTTTGGTGGGTTATCACATAGGACACAAGATTTCTCAATATCTTATTCAACTTTTGCTCTAGTGGTAGATTTTCAAAAAATGCGTAGATCTTCAAGAGCCCATCCTCCATCAAGAATCCCATGCTGCTCAATGTGGGATTTGGACACCCCAACCCAAGTCCCTACAGTAGCATTTCCTTTGAAAGTTGACATAACAACAGCTGCACAGCACAACACTTTACTCCCTTTTACGTCGGTCACTCCATGTGTAGCCCTTTCAAACTCAGACAACCAGCTCCAATATCGGTTTATAAGCACCCAAACACTTTAGAAACCGTCACAAACCAAGCCATTCAAGCATCTTATGTCACAAAATGTGGGAGTTAGACACCCCATAATATCTAATCCCTATTCCCAATCAGTTATTAAACTTGGAATGAACTTGCTGGTTCAATAAATTTAACGGATAACTGGAAATACATTCTTGTGGTAATACAGTCAACTCAGGTCAGATCTGAACCACAACAAGTAAATTCAACCAATCAGGGTCAACAAAATGGCAAAACCATGCACCAAAAAATAACAGAACCCATTAGCTTCTCCAAGACAGCAAGGTTGTCACTTAGGCATTCATAACCAAATCAACATTCCAGCAATAAAACATCACACACAACACAATAACTATTTTACAAACATATATCCTGGAAAGGAATGTAACAATCACTATGATCTGTCTGGGTTGGGCAGCAGAGGACAAAATCATTCTCACCCAAGAAAATAATAGAACCCATTAGCTTCTCCAAGCCAGCCAACTTCTCACTTACAGAGACATTCATAACTAACCAACATTCTACCAATAAAACAATACACCACAATACAATTAATTATATGGCCATCTTATCTCCTAGAACGGAACCAAGCATACCCATCACGAGGATCATGCTTGGGAGATGAAAAAAATCACTGGATGCCCTCCATATACATACACATATATATATATATATATATTCAAAATAAAACAAGTATTACTGTATTTTTTTTAAAGAAACCAACTTAAAATTGAAAATCATTATTTAAATATTATCCAAATTAAAAATACAAAACTCAATGTACACATAAATTATAGTTTTACCTGTACAAGTGGTGAGAATGAGAGAGTTGCTTCTATCGGTATTTGTAATCACAACTCTTGGGTTTCTTAATTAAGTGGTATTCAAATATCAATTCCTAAAAATATTTCACGGAATAAATCACAAAGATTATATATTTTATGTATGCCTAATGTTTAGAATAATATAAAAAAAAATGATGATAGTTAAACATAAGACTAAAAAGAAAAAAATACTACAAGAAAAAATTATGACTGTTATATATATATATATATATATATATATATATATATATATATATATAAGTGGAATCTTATAAGAGGGTACTTTAAGAAAAAGGGTTGAGGTGTGGGATCCTTAGGATTTGTGTTGTTGTCAACTGGAGTAATAAATAAGTTGCAGACCCTCACCAACCAAGTCTTTTAGTGAATTAAGGTTTTAACTCAACGGACAACAAGAATTCGTAATACAGGATTATTAGTTGTACAGAAAAACAATAATTCTAACATCTAAGCACTCTTTCTACTTATATTGAGCACTCTTTTATTTTTAAACATTTCTAAATGTATCCATGTCGGATACAACCTTGACAAAGACACATTGGCCTGATGAACATATCAGTGCACCAAAGGTTTGCAGACAAAGAAAGAAACTAGAAGTAAAACATCTAAAATCAAATTATCAAAAAGAACTAGCAACCAGCAAAAGCACAACTTCACACCATTGAACAATCCAAAGTCAAGAACAAATTAGAGAAATTAGTCCTTGATTTGACCCCAGAAATGCTATAGTAAGATGGCATATAGGAGATCACTGTTATAAAATGCAGACAATCATGCCACTATAGTTCCAATCCAACCCTCGGCACTGCTTGCTATCACAGCAAATTTGAGTTGTGGCTGTATAGCTGCTAATTGCAGCTGATTTTGTGGGTGTCATCTTTTAGTAGGGGCAGCTGCTCCACACCTCTTAAGATAATAAATGTAAAGCAAACAATTTACACTTGACAAATACTGATGTTCAAGTTAAAAAAGAAAAGACTCAAAAAATAAAGTTGTATTCATCATTAATAATAAAAACCACAGCTAAAACAAATAATCGTAGTTAGACTAAGACATAACTAATGCAGTGAGAAATAGGCCATCAACTTTTTAAATTTAATCCGTCCATAAAAAATCCTGAGACAACACTGATTGGAAAAATAATGCCACAAACCCAATGTCTGTGCACAGGAGGCAGAGGAAGGCATAAAGGCATCGAGTATGGAAACTGGTCTATTAAGTGCTGACTTTGGCTGGAAAATTTTAAATTGTGCAGCTGGCGGGAAGAGCAACAGAAAAAATGTGGAAGATGGGAACTAAGGATTTCTATACCTAAACTGGTTTCGAAGGACAGAATGATTTGGAAGCATTGAAGTAACACTAAAACACTGGCCTATTTATCTAAGAACAGAGGGGAACATCATGGATTTTAACTTGATAGAATAAATATTGCATCCTCTGCATTTCAACCAAAATTTTGGCTTTTATCCTTGCGATATAAAGTTCCGAGTAGCAGATTCAGCATAACCACACTCTGAGTCAAACACAAGAAAAACTCCAGGAGGCAGTCACTTTTCAAATTACCGACAGTGCAAAGTTTAAAACATTTAGCACACTATATCAAGTTAACTAACATGACCCAATTCTACAAATCTGGTAAAGCCAGCCACTCAAGCACTTGTCTTACATAGGAAACTAGGATTACCAGAAAGAGAGATTCTAAACTATCACCAAAAGCAGATTGCAAAGTTAACACATACCTATTTAATTATCAGATCTGATTAACGACCAAAAATTTATAAATACCAATCCTCCAAATACAGATCCCATAGTGGAAAATCATGAAGTTGTAATTGTATTTAATCCCCCCAATAAAATTATAATTCACCACTTACTATTGCTACAAAAAGGATTGCTTGAAGAATCTTTTATTTAATCTTTGTTTGTCCTTATGGCTATAGAATACTCAAGCCTATATGTTATACTTACATAAAAACAACCCCCTTTCAGCTTCTATACCCAAACGGGAAAAACACAATTAACTCTGATATCCACCAATGGTAAAGGGAAAAATGGATACCTACAGATCAGAAGATGATTAATACTCACCACATACGATGACCTTTGGGCAACACTACTTGATGGAGGAAGTTGGCCAGCAGCATGAGATGCTACAGGCTTGGCAGTTACTGGAGGCAATGTGGACATTGAAGAGCGTGGCATGAAAGATTGAGGTGTACTTACTGGAGGCCTCGAAGTATCAAGAGTATCCCTACTTACATATGGACCTGGCCTGACACCATCATATGTCCTGTTTAATGGCCTTCTCTGTAGGTCTTGGACATCCCTTTGCGGGGAAATACCCCTGGAAGTACTTGGAAACCCTTCTGGTGATCTTCTCCTTATATGATCCAATGTCCAAGGAGAGTACGAGCTTCTCATGGATTCCATGCGCATTAAATCATCAGAACTTCTAGCAGAGGGAATTTGCCTCAACAAACTTGTTTCCCTTGATTCTGGCATGCGCTGCTTTGTATTAAAACTATTTGTCAGTGGGTGAGTTGTCTTTGAAAGTTTTTCACGGAGATCCATATGCCTCTTACTACCATTGTTGTCAGCTTGCCTAGATGCACTTTTTTGCATGAGCTTCAACCGAAGATCATCTTTACCAATATGTCCATATAAGAAATTAAGAGGAACAAGATTAGAAATATAAAAATCATTGAGTAGCATAAAGATGCAAGGGTGTAAAGTCACTGCTAAGGGAGCTTACTGCCATCCAGTCTATTTTGTATGCTTAAATCTCCTCGTTGTCTGCAGAGAATATGAACAGCAAAATTCATGAAAGCTGGTTTTAATTAAATCATACAAACAGAAGGGAGACTACTCTCTCTCATTTATCATTCTATGGCAAACAAACCACAGACACACCGTTTATTGCCGCCAAGTCCATTTCCGGGCCACACAGAACCATCTGCATTATTTCCTATCCTGTCTCTTACAGACCGCTTCGTGCCAGCTGAGGGAAGAGAAGAGAAAGAAGAAACATCTACAGATGATACATCCCTCTTCACAACCTAACCTCAAGTAAAATACAAGGTCACGGACATCAATCAAATCATGAAATATCAGAGCAAAACTCTATCTCAAAAGGTAAGAAGTGGTAGCAAAAAAGTGCAAATTGAACTGCATTGCTTTACTTCTGATAAATAAATTGAACAGCATTGCTTTACTCCTGATAAATAAATTGAACAAAAAATAGAGCACGAAGTCATGCCGAAAGTAGAGCTAGACGTAAACAACAAACGAAATCATTATGAATCATTCATACATTCAACCGGAAAACAACCAAAAAGTTCAATAAAAGGTAAGAACATCATATTCATTGATAACTTCCCAGAACACTATTTGAAGAAGTAAGCAGAAACAAGTCAAATCCAAACATGGTTAACAGAATCAAAGTAGCGGAAAGCACAAGAAGAAGTTCCTTGTATAGAGCATTAACTACAATAAGATCCCGAATTAAACGAAATCGCAACCTACCTGACCACTGCGCCCTAGAGTGATGGTAACGCGACCCCTCGAAGGATCGGACATGGCGACAACCGAAACCCTAAACTATCAACTGAGCAAAAACTTCTTCAACGGCTAATTGTTACCGTGAGAATCGCGAAGAGTTAGCGTAACCCTAAACCGAACCCTAATCCCATTGCATGTGACTCGAAGCAGAGGAAGCGAACTAAACGTCAACACCACGGTTTGACAGATAATAACATATACGAGTTTCGAGATTCGGATTCAGCTTCCAGAGAGATAGAGGAGAATGAAGGGTTATTGGTGGAAGAGAAAGAGGCGAAGATTTTGCGTTGAAGTGAAAACGGTGGAGTACCGAGGGGTAGTGGAGCTGTGCACAGGGAATATCGTGGCAGCTTGATCGAACCAGGACGGTTGGATCGACTGACCGCGGCAATAAATAGGGCTAGGCCAATTTTTACTAATAAATGCTTCCTTCAAGTATTGTTTTGCGTGTTTCCGAAAGATCTCAGTGTTCAGTGTGCGAAATACCTCAAAAAAGAGTGGGCAGTTTCTTCCTGCACCCCTATATTTTGTAAATTCCGAAACTGACCCTACAATTTCGGGATCTGGGAACGGATTCATCAATTCAGAAGTGAATCATGTTGCATTCTGGATGAGGGGGTTTTCCAGAAGCAAAGTTTGCATAAATTATTGATTTCCGGATTGCTGAATCTGGAAGTCTAATTTCTATTATGCATTGGTGGATCCGGAATGAGTTTTTTCAATTATGGATTTCTGAATCCGGAATGCATATTTTGAATTACGAATTGGTGGATCTGGAATAGTTTTTTCAATTATGGATGTTTTGCATTTTTTTATTTTGGATTAACACTATCATTCATGTACTACCGGAAGCATCAATCTGGGAGATTACCGGATGCGCCAATCCAAAAATTTACCAGAAGCACCAATCCGAAAATTTACCGGATTTCATAATCCAGAATAAAAAAAATGTACAATTTATATAGAGACACTTTTGTCTTTGCGCAACCTTGTGGGGGTGCAGGAAGAAAAAATGTGGGGGTGCAGGAAGAAACTGCGTAAAGAGTGTATGAGAAAACACTCCCAAAAAACAAAAAAAGAAGGCCCATAGGGTTAATCTAACTGTTTTTGTAAGGGTGTTTCTTTCTGCACCTCTACACTTTTCTTCATGCACACCTACATTCTTCAAAAATATCGAAATTATACTTTCGAGTTTTAGATGTTTCCGGAATAGTGGTTCCATAAGCAAAAGATATTTCTGGAATAGAAAATTCGGAAGAAAAAAATCATTCTGAAACATCTTATCTAGAACACATTGTTTTTATTTCCAGATTTATAAATGTGGAATTCATAAAACATGTTTTGGAAAAGACATTCCAGAAATATTTTGAAAAGAACATCCGGAAGTCATTTCTGAGAATGAGTGGGTGCAGGAAGAAATTTGTAGAGGTGTAGGAAGAAGTTTCCTTTTTATAAATACAATGGGGTTAATTAATTTAATTACTTTTTATAAATATGTCATCTTTTAAAGTAAGAAAAACCATTGGTAAAAATCATAATAAATAGGTCTTGGTGACACTCACCGTATTATAGAAGTCTCTTATGACAATCACTAAACAAACCTCATCAATTACTAAGTACACCGTTTTTATCCCACGTTCCAACTATATTTGTAAATCACCTTTCGCTATAAACATTGGTGTATTGGTTTCATCTTACCAATTATTTGAGATTGTAGGTTTGTATGTATAACATCAATCTCTAGTTATGAAGATTGAATTTATTAAGGATAAGAAATGTCCAAAAAAATTGTTTGGTGCACCATTAAGAAGAAAAGAAATAATAATTAACGAGAGTCTTTTAATTTTGAGTTTATAAGAACAAGTTCATTTTTACGATATTGATTATTTCTTTGTTTTTTAACTTAAAATATATCTTACCATATACTTTAGGATACATTTATATTAGAGGTTGAATTTGAGGGAGTGGAAAATGAACATTGAAGTAAACATTAGGTTTTATGGACAAAAAGGAAACATTATAAGAAAATCATTAAACAGAAATCAATTTTAGAGACAAAAAATAATTAGTTACTACATTGACTAAATTAGATAGTATCTTTGGTAGGTAATCAATTTAAATTAGTTTGTAAATTTGATTAACAATAGAAACTAATTTAAATACCAATTTTGTTAGTCTCTAAAATAAGATCCAACTAATTATTTTTTGTCTCTAAAATTTGTTTCTACTTAATGATTTTTTTGTAGTGCACCATCTTCAATAAAATACAAACAAAAATATTATAGTGGATGAAGGACATGAGTGCGGATGAAGGACATGAGTGTGGATAAAGAAAATGAGTGTGAATGAAAAAGATGATCATGAATAAAGGAGATGACTATGGATAAAAAAATGAATGTGGATGAAGAATTTAAGTGTACAAATTTATATAAAAAATGAGAGAGAAAAAGTAAAAAGATTTGTTATTTTCAAATTTGTATTTTTGAAATCAAATAATGCATAGCCCTAATTGTCTCAAATAACATATCAATCTAATCAATAATAACTTAAATAAACATTAAAGATATTCTATATATTAACATGATCTTATGTTAAATCAAATAAGTAATAAAATTAGATTAGTGTTTGTCTAATAATACTAACTTAAATACATATAAATATGAAAAGTAATTAAAATTAACGTAATTAGGCATATTTATTTCAGTTAACACTATACTAAAAATAATTAAGTGAATTTTTAGTCCACTAGCTCAACACTATTAATATTCCACGTTAAGTGAATTTTATTAGAATTGGTTTAATTAATATTAATCCGACACTAACAAAACTATTTTTTATTTATTAAAATATAATTGTAATGCATTTTATGAAAGAAATAAAAGTTGTTTAATGCTTAAAAAATTGAAGGTATTATTTGATAATAAGACAAAATATAAAATAAAAATGGATAGTTTTTTTAATGAATTTTATGTATTAAAAGTTCGGTGTATGATTTGAATGTGATATATTTATCAATTTTATAAAATAAGAGATATTGTATGTAAGTTTTATAAATAGAAATTTCTTTTTATAAAAGAATGTAAAAATCAAAAGGTGGTGAGAAAAGTTTATTTTTCTTTGGCTATTTACTCTTGTATATAAGTTTGATGGTGAATAAATCCTAGGACACATTCCTTTCAAATCCATCCAACACTTTCTGGTTGTTACACTCAATACATGCATGGCCCTTCAGTTATACGCAATATATGATTATATGTATTTGTGGGCCTCCATTCAATGATGTTGCACCAGAAATCAAGTAAAAAATGATACTTCACAGTGTTTCATATGGTTAATTTTGCCTCCAAAATTGAATCAAGAGAAATAATTCAGAACCTCAACATCCACAAACTTTTGCGCTGAAGCACTGTTTCTGATTGTGAACTTTGCAACAAATGGAGCACACAAATGCTATTAGAATTTGTGTTCCTTCTCTCATAATTATTAGCAGTAAACAGTACTGTGTCTTTGCCTTTCTGGTTAATTAATTTGCAAATAATCTAGAAGTCTTGTTTATATGGATCAGAAGCACATAGATAAACCAAAACTGCTTGCATATACTTCATTAAAAACATTCAATAATTCTATGCATGCACCGGAGGAATAATAAATCTTTTGTGATTATGTATGAATATTAATATGATTCGGAATTGTTAGATATATAGGCAACTTAAGTAGATTTAAACTGTCACTGTATATGGATGGAACACACACATACGTGTATATATATATATATATATATATATATATATATATATATATATATATATATATATATATATATATATATGAATATAGAGAGAGAAATATATATTTAAAAAAAAAAAATATATTTTTTTATATAAAAAAAAAAAAAA
>Ga0123342_1001279_pt1 | contig 42185 bp, 26 predicted proteins | sample Turbeawhitnodule_FD_89960 | JGI IMG/M metagenome (GOLD analysis project Ga0123342, IMG submission 89960) | Root nodule microbial communities of legume samples collected from Mexico - Turtle bean Mexico white nodule | ecosystem: Host-associated > Plants > Roots > Nodule | place: Mexico: Nepantla...
AAAATTAATTTTAAATAAAAATATTTTTTGTTTCAAGGTTTTTTTTTTTTTTTTTTTTCTATACGAGCAATATAGAGTTTTCCATCTTGCAACCAACAATGTCATTCTCCATTTTTTCCCAAAAGAATACGACTCAGGACGAATTAGAGTAAGACATTTTTTTGTTAATTTTAAATGTTTTTTATCATCTAATTTGCAAGAGGTGAGAAAAATCCTTTTGAACTCTTATTAATTATAAAAACTCCAATAATCACCTTTCATATAGCATTACAAATAATAACAAGCGTGAAAAAGGTAAATAATTCCACAAAATATCAATACTAGTATTTTACATTTGTTTGTTTTTAATTTAAATATTCGCAAAACAATTTTATATTCTTTATAAAATATGAGAAATATATTTCGAATTCATTCATTTGTTAATAGTATTTTTTGACTTTTATAATGGGGCTTTTGGGCCAAACTCTATTTGAATGGCTAATTCTAATTTTAGATTAATAGTTTTTGGAAAACTATAACTTTGAAGGATAGTTGGTTATTTAATTATTACTTCATAGTATAAATATTTTCTTCCATGATTATATTATAAAACTTGTAAACAAAATTAGAGCTCAATTTTCTTTTTAATGCAAATGGATAAATAAATATTTTAGTTGTTTTGTGACATATTGTATTTAGTAGATATTAGTTGTTCTTTTAAAATTTGATGTGAAGATTGATTATTAACTTAATTTCATTTGGTTTTATTTTCTTTTATTTAAAAATAAAATGAAACAATAATGAAATTAATTATATTAAATCTTGAATTGTTTATTTAGACGGTTTAGAAAATTAAATAATTTTTTTCTAGTTGATTAGTATGTTTATTTTAATAATATTATGTATATTTCATGAAATTTTGGTTGATTGTATTTTTATTCATCTTCAGTTCATATTTGGAAAGCTTCAAACTTTATCTTAATCTCAACATCTTGATATACACTTCAATGATCATATTAGAGGTTTTATATATGCTATTGCGAAAAAAAAATATTTTGTATTTTAGTTTTTTTTACCAAGTATGAGTCATTGAGCATAAACTTAATTAAAGAAATTATTCATGCATGGTCATGATAAAATCCTTCTTTAATTTCTTATTTGGCCTTATATTGAATTTTGTAATTTTGTTTTACTTTGTTCCTTTTAACTACACATTTGTTTTGTTTTTTTTAACAAATTCATTTTATGAATTCAGTTTTCTCACTTTTTGCCTTTTTCTTTCTCTCTTTACCTTTCATTGTTCTCTCTCTTATCCTCGATTAAGGTTTCTTGCCTTAACTCTTGATTTTTAACTTTGCCGATTACTTCTCCTTTGCACTCTTGCGACGCCCTCTTAGGGTTTATCTGCTTGTGTCAGTTAATCGTATTATGGTATCAGAGTATGTGCATATAGGGATAGGTCTAAAATTATCTAACTCGTCCCAAATGATCCTTAATTTTGTAAAATACTCAATCACAAATAAATCCCCTTGATTTAAAGAAGCTACCTCAAGTGGAAAATCATAAATTCTAGATAAGTCACCTTGAGAGTATTTGGTTTTCAAATCATTCCAGATATCTAGGGCAACATCCATCCAAATTATGATTTGCTGAATAGGGAGAGAGACAAAGTACACTAACCATGAAACCACCATATTATTGCATCTATTCAGGTCAAGAAATTTGAATGGTCTTTTGTTGGGCAAGGATTTGTTCCTAAAATAAACTTCACTTTGTTTTTGGACTAAGATATTCATAAGCTAATGTATAAGTGTACTTGGGAAGTCACAACTTGATACATTGCAGGATGAAAGACAGGACCATGATGATTATAATTAGGTATTTATCAAGTAGATGAATATATGAATAGTCCAAAATAACATCCTGGATTAGGATATTCATAGGCCAAGCTTAGGACTGTTCAATACCTGCTCAACATCGCCAATGTTAGGTAACGAGTTTATATATCTTTTATTGGTTGATAAATTGTCAATATTTTCAAGAAAAATAATTATGATTACACTAATGTTTTTAATGAGAAATAATTAACTACCCAATCATTTTTCAAGTAATGTTTGATGTTCATAGTTGATCATCATCATAGTTGATCATCAGAAAAGAAATATGGATCCATATGTTTGATAAAGTGAGATTGAGTCTTATGGTTATAGGTAAAGTCATAAACCTCAATGTTTATATTGTATGTTAAATTTATTAAAATTGATATGTAAGATTTACAAAAATCTCACTTTTTTTCATGTTTTCGTTCATATGTACATGTCGTACAAATAGAAACAAAATCTATTTAGTAAGAGTTATTCAAGAAAATTTTAGGATAAATTCTCTATAACATTGACTCATAAAAAACCTATTTTTAATACCTTTAGGATATATGATGTAAAATATTTAAACAATTCTCTTTTATGATGTAAAATTTTTATATTTTGCAAAACTTAGATATTTTTGTAATATATCATGAATTTATATCTAAAAAATTATATTATGATTATGTTTGAGAAAATATTATTACAGAAAATTATACTCCCAATTTCTAATTAAATAACAATCCTATTACATGAGTTATCTAAAAAATTTATCTAAATTACAAAAATGTTTAACTTTTTACTCAAATAGGATATATTACATTAACTTTTTTTTAACCTTTTTCTATAGTCAAAGAGATGTAATATTTGTGAGTATTCACAACTTTTGTAATATTTGTACATATTACATTATTGTTGAACTAATGTATAATATTTGTATGTTGGTGACAATTACACTGATATCTTATCTTAACTGATGTAAATACTTTTGACATAATGAAACAATGTATTTTTATTTAAGATTATCTCATAACTCATTGACACTTTCAAAATAGTAAGAAAGATGGAAGTTTTGGACTCAGCTGTCAATTATTATTAATATCACTGACATTGAATAAATTTAGAATCTAAAATTATTTATTTATATTTTAGGAGTATATAAATATGCATTTATTTCACAATCGCTTTTTATCCTCTTAGTGTAAATGACATATAATCTATAAAAATATAAATAAGGCCATCAGTTTGTTAAATGTATTATTTTTACTAAATACAAATTTAATACTTATACTATATCTTTTATATAATTTTTATTACTATTGTTATTTATTTATATAATTGACAAAATTATTCTTAAAGAGCTCGGAAAACTTGTCTGAAAATAATTTGAACAGGTGTAGTTGAAAATGATTGAGATGAAAAAACCTAAAGGTATTTGCTAATGTATTAATTCAATTAGTCTAAAGAGACATACTTAACTTGACTAATGTATGCTAATTATGCGTTTTATTTATTTTTTTATTTTAACCTATTACTAGATAGAGTTTGCTTATATAATGTTGATATTGGCCAATAAATAATAAATAGAATACATTTGATAAAAGTTTCTTAACTTACCATTTTTCATATTGCGCAATTGCCTATTAAATTATCGATGAATAACCTTAGTGCAATATTAGTTGTTTAGGTTTTATTAATCTAATTAAGGAATTAAAAAGTATATTGAAAATTATACGAGAATGTATTAAAAACCACAAAGAAACATATTTTCTCACAATAAAAGAGTTATTTCTTAATTTTTTAATTAGTATTCAACTACAAGTATTTGTCAAAATATCTATCTTTCTAAAAAATATACCTTTCTAATTTTTATTTATTAATGAAGTCTTTATAACTGTTTTAAGACGCCTGGGTATATATTTTATTATTAATTTGACTCTTATAAATATATTGTATTTGATTAATTTTATTATTTAAATAACTATAATTATTAGCAAAGATTATTATGTAACGCTTGTTATCTACACAGTTTATTACAAATTTTACTTTTATCTATATAACTTATTTTCTTATTTAAATAACTATTAATAAAAATGATTCCTTCTGTGTTAATGAGTATTTTGTAAGGAATTTTAGTATACATAATTTGTTACAAATTTTATTTTTGTTAATATAATTTATTTATTAATTTTATTATTTAAATAACTATTAATAAGGACGATTCTTTTTTATGATTATTTTCTAAGCATGTAAACATTTTATTATCAATTTTATTATTTAAATAAATTACTTAAAAGTTGAGCAGATTGGGTGTATGTTCCTTTAACTTTCAAAGACATTGATTGTTTTAAAAGTTGGTATTCACAAAAATTAAAATGGATAAAGAAGAAAAGGGAGTTGATTTTGTGAAATGAGTTATGCAATAGGAGCACTGCTTGCTCCATCTTCATCTCCAACTTTCCTCCCTTTGGTAACACTATTTTCTCTTCCCTCTTTCCCTTTCCACATCTTCTTCCCTTTTGTGTCATCATAACATTCTTTTTCTATTCTTTTTGTGGATTTTAGGTGAATTCCACTGCTTCTGTGGAACTGGAACAAGGGGTGAAGCCCATTGAAGATGGGTATAAGTGGCGCCTGGTTTTGGCTTACGAAGGAACCCGATACTCAGGTTTCCTTCTCTTTTCATTTTTGCACTCTGCCCATTCCATTTCATCTATAAAGCCTTCAACTTTCTCAAACATTTTCACTTGGGTCGTTATCTTTATTATCTGGGTCTTCTTGCTTCACTTGGCACTTATATTTGTTTCTGAATTCCATGCTTTGAGTGCTTGTTTAATTTATCTTCTCATTCTATTGTTTTTGTACACACAAAGTGTCAATGAAACTGCTTTGTTTATTAAGATGTTTGCATAGTTGCATACATTCAGTTTTCAGTTGCTTTGAAGAATTTTAAACATTGTATTTATCATTTTAGGGTGATCTCATTGTATCTGGCATTGTAATTATAGTCATGAGGTCAGAAATTTATAAATGCACTTTAAGGAGTAAGCATCTTACTTTTCCAATGTCATTTTGCACCCGAAAGAAAATACTATAGTTAATGATGCTTGGCTAATGATGAAAGTGACAGATATTTACAATTTTAAGGACTGAAATGGGGGGGTTTCTTGAACTTCCAGAGGATAACAATTCCTTTTGTCTTAAGGCCATATAGAAAGGTGCACTTTTCCAGTATTAATAAGTAAATATATAGTTTAATAATTGAGCTCTTTCCTTTAACCCTTGAATGATGATCATATTTCAGGCTGGCAATATCAACAGTCTCCCCCTACTGTACAATGCGCTCTGGAGAAAGCTTTAACTCAAGCAACAAAGCTTCAAAGGAAGGATCTCAGTTTGGTTGGTGCGAGCAGGACTGATGCAGGAGTCCATGCTTGGGGTCAGGTCTGGTTTTGTTTCTTTTGTGTGGCTTCAACTTTCAAGTAACAAGCATCGTAAATTTATGACTTGGAAGAACTTTCTACTGCAGGTTGCTCATTTTTTTACACCTTTTAACTATGACAATTTAGAAGACATTCATGCAGCTCTGAATGGCCTTCTTCCTTCTGACATCCGAGTTAGAGAGATCAGCCCTGCATCAGCTGAATTCCATGCTCGATTTTCTGTCAAAAGTAAGATTTACCATTACAAGATATACAATGATAGCATCATGGATCCCTTCCAGCGGCATTTTGCTTACCATAGTATATATAAACTCAATAGCGCTGTTATGAAAGAAGCTACAAAATATTTTGTTGGGAAGCATGATTTCTCGGCCTTTGCCAATTCATCCCACAATGATCGGGTGCCGGATCCAGTGAAGCATATATTCCGATTTGATTTGAAAGAAATGGTACGTTACTAGTTCTACCACTGAAGTATTTTGCAGTCTATTACCCTCTCTGTACCTTTTTCTTTATTTTCTGTGAAGACTTTAAAGCTTGAAGAGACTGATTACTTCAATATCCTTGATTAGGGAGCTCTTTTGCAACTTGAGGTTGAAGGCACAGGTTTCTTGTATAGACAAGTCCGAAACATGGTAAATAGTCTTGTTCCTGATTAATGTAGAAGATTAGTCAGCAATTTCAAAATCACTTAGTAGTTGTTCCACTTTTGCAATGAATATTTCTGTTTGCTTTTCCAGGTGGCTTTGTTGCTTCAAATTGGTAGGGAAGCTATCCCTCCTAACATTGTTGCACATATTCTGGAAAGTCGAGATCGCAAAGAGCTTGCAAAATACTCATTGTCTGCCCCTCCTCATGGCCTCTGTCTTGTTTCTATCAACTACAATGAAAGTCACCTATTGCCTCCACCAGGGTGTCCTGCAAACAGTTTTGGCAGGTATCATACCATAAGGAAATGCAAGGTTCCATTCTTTTTGTGATAGGCAATAAAGCTAACAGTCTAAGGTTTTTTGGTAATAATAATGACCTTAGGACTGAGTTTTTTACATTCAGATTTTAAGGATATTTAAAAGATGTAATTTGATTGAAGTACAGTCTTTGTTTAATTCAAACATGTAGTTCAGTGCAGCCACCGGTATTTACTCCATATATTTTAGAGTTAAAGATTAAATCCTTAGTCCATTACTACATATATTACAAAAACAAAGAACATAGTCCATAATAAATCAATTTGATCTCTTGGCATTGCAACCACAGCTCATTTTCATTTATCTCATTAAATCAATTAATTTTGCAATTGTAAGTTTAAAATCTTTTAAAATTGAAAACAGATTTTGGAAATTAGTTTTTTTCCCAATTTTATTTAACATTTTTGTCATCTTATTAAAATTAATTTAATGGTTATGACAATCTAATGACGTTAACAAAGATACGTGTTGCCAGTGGAGGTAGCGACAATATTAGATTTGCGGCAACGATGATAGCAAGACAAGTGATTCTCTAAAATTAAAATCAAATCACATAAAAAATAACTTTTTAAAAATTAAATTGCAATTAAAAAAATAAACTAAAATAAAATTTATTATAAATATAAAAATAAACTGTTTAATTTTTTTAATTAATTGTCTACTATGAATGAATTGAGTGTGAGTGAGCCTAGACTAAGACTATGTTCACAATTAAATATAGTTAAAAATATATCTACCTATATTCGAATAACACAAATAAGTAACGGATAACTATAAATGGTTAGTTATTCATAACTAACAACTACCGATTGTACAAGAGCAATGGATTGTACAACATGTCAGAATGTGTTTAAACTGTAAAACAAGCCACAGCTGGTAACAGAATCTAGGATTTTTTGATTGAGACACTGTTGTCCTATAACACTACTTGTAGTGATGTCCTTCGTGAACATCATCACAGCAACAAATACCATCACAATGAACATCTGCTCATAGTGTCAACAGCAGTCTCTTATTCCTTCTAATTACCCTCCGCTTTCCCTAGGAAGAATGCTCATTATTAAGTTGTGAACAATAGTATGTGTACGAGTCATGCGCAAGGTTCTGTGGAACACAGACAAACATAACTAGGTCAGTTTAAGTCCAAAGAATTCAATAAATGATGAAAAAATAGTAATCACAATACCTGTTCTTGAGAGCGGAAATACATGAAGGGCGTATAATGCAGAAAGTTTGACACCCTAGATGTGTATATGTCGGCATATCTGTCATAAATTTAAAAAGTTCAACATCAAAAGAGAAATAAGATGAAATAGAGATCCGGGGCATCAAAAAGCAAGCACATACTTCTCAATTTGTCTCATCAAGTGGCTTTTATCCCACAGTCCAGCACGAGATAGAAAACCCCACCTAATGCAGATATATACACCAAGTTAATAACAAATGCAAATGGTAAAAAAACCAAAAAGCAAGACAAGCAGTATCCAAATTGTTATGTAAAAAATACTCTCCCCTAACCCATATAGCAAAGGAGAAAAAAAAGATGTCCCAACTTCCTTGCAACTTTTAAAAAGCGCAAAAACCAGGATATTGTAATGGTCAATAGTATGTTCATGTTCACTGTAACAAGAGCAGTTTCTTATTCACCGTGGATGCCACAGAAAGAGAAGTAACCAGAGGGGAAGGGGGTTGAAAGTTTGCTATCGTAACAGAGGATCTTTGGTCTTTCTAATAATATCAAGTACAGACCGAATACAATTAGAGACCTTCTGAATAAAAAGTTCTATCCTCTAAGCTTACCTTGAATTGAAGAGCTCCCCGTCAGCCTCCAGCATTGGAGCAATTTTCTTATCCAGTCTTTGCATAACAATAAGTAGCTTTTGCATGCTATCGGTGAGGTCTTCATCATTCATGTTAGTTGCTGCAAGGGTCTTTTAAGAAGATAGAAAATATTACAATCAGTACTGAAGCAACAGGCCAACAGTATATGTAGCCTGATCTGGGTAACTTCATAAAATAATAATAAAAAGGTATGCTCAATGTAAGTTTTCTGAGATTTTTAGGCACAAGAGTCACAGTTGAAGCATTAACAAAAAGCTTCAATATATGAAAGGAAGGTTAATAATTAGGCTAATAATGTCAAAGTTTATAACAAAATAACTAGCATTAATAACTGAGATATGTGGGAACAGCGTTGAATGATTATCTTTAGAATAAGACTATAGGCAACAAACTAATAGCAGCCAAAGATTGACCAGGGGTGTATTATCACACGAATGCAAAAGAAAAATCCTAAGTGCCTTATGCTTTTCGTATCACCAACAATGGCAAGAGGTATTTCCATTACAGCAAACAAAGCATAGAAAATATCAGGATTATATGATCAAAACTTACCTGAGCAGGACGGTCTCTATTTCGCCTCTGCAGAGCCAGCCGAAGTTGATTAAAGAGATCCCCTACAACCTCCTTTTGATTTATAAGCTCCACCAATGATTCTCTATAACTCCGGCTACCAATCAAGGCATTGTACTGCAAGTTTCAACATTTACAAAGCACAAGGATATTTCTTAGTTGTACCTAGTCATGGCATTATATTTGCTTTATAAACACATACAGTTCAATACAATGTATTACTGAAAGCCATTAAATGCATTTTAGCTTTGAGTCAACAAGCAATCATACTATTTGCTTATTTCGAGAAAAAAATTGAAATTCGGGAGTTTTTTAGTCAGAAATTAATCAAGCATAAGCTGGTATTACTAACCTCTTCTTCCAGTTCTCGACAAATCAATGCTGTTCGCCACCGCAAATGGACTTTGGATTGACTGACATCAGTGTAAATATGGTCGCCAACATACAATATCTCATCTCCATGAACACCTAGAGAATTTTCAACCATTTGCGCACTCCCCCCTGAATACAAACCACCTGCAGAAGATGGAGTACCATGATCATCAGTAGTAGCATGAGCAGCTCAATTATCCTTAGTGAAAAACAACATGATGATTGGATGAGTAGTATTAAAATAAATTTTGGAAAAAAATGCCAGCAATTTTGAATTCTAGTTATATATTATACAATCACTCTTTCCAAATGTCATCAAATCTAAAATATCCAGAACTAAATGGTCGATAAACATTAATGCATCAAAAAAATGTCAGTGTTTATTTCTTTGTATTGTCTACAATCTACGACTTATTCTCCATTCCCATTTCTGTAAAGGAGGTAGTAGCAAATCCAAAAGCTAACAGTAACAGATATATTTGAGAAAGGAATGCCTCCAAACATCTAATCTTTTTGGTTCTGTTAAATGAATAAAAACGTATTTCAGGAACAGATGCATTCCATTTTTAGAAGTTCAAAAATGTACTTCAAAATAATGTATTTCTCATTTGAACCCGTTTGCACTTTTATACAGCAGATCCAAAAACTACCAGTAACAGATTTATTTGTCGAGAAAGGAATGCGGAAATAAATAAAAATATATAACCCTTCTGGTTTTGTTAAAAAGTTCACTTGTCTCGACTTGTATTACTCGCATTCCAATTTTGGAAATAATGTATTTCTCATTTTGAAACCCTATTGTCTTTTTGGGTCAATAAATCTGGGAACAGTAGTCTTTTTAGTTCAATAAATTTGTATGGCTCGCATTCCATGTTTGGAAGTCTGAAGTGTATTCAAAATAACATATTTCTAATTGCGAAATCTGGGAACAGCATTGTCTTTATACTGTCATTTTAGTTCAATAAATTTGGGAGCAGTATTCAAAACGACAGTCTTCATTCATATATTGACCTATGAAATAAAAAAATTAGAACGTTGACATTCTCTTAGAAAATATGAATCTCAAACTTCATATAGTGACAAAGCAAATGAGCCACAAAATAAGGATCATACAAACTACTAATTACCAGTTTGAGCCTTGAGGCATGGCCTCATAAGACCGTCGCCTGTGACCACTTCATACATGGGGTGTGATGTTTGGAAGAACTCTGGTTTTCTTGCTGAGACAATTACCTATCCATGAACAAAATCATACCCATTTATGCAAATTTATTTCATAATAAGATAAGGCTGTTAGTTTAGGGCAAAGTAATGATGAGGAGATAGAGTATTTCATTCCTCCAGTGTCAAGAACTTTTTGTAAATTTCATTCAAGAATAAAATAAGAAATAATGTACACGAACTTACAATGTCAAATAGATCTCGCCAACCCAGATCATTGGGAAGGAATCTATTAAAAGAATGCCGCATCATTTTGTCTGTGTAATGATAATCTGAGTTGGTAATTAGCAGAAGTTTTTTACCAGCCTGTTTCAATTAGCCAACTGGTAAGAAGTAGAAGGGCAACATATGTTATGCAAAATATAACACATTAGAAGTAATACCTCCTTCTGATCCAAAAGCGCCAAAGGTAATTCTGGATCAGGCTCTACAAAAAGTTCAGGCTTAGACATGATCTCGCTCTGCATAAATTTCATGTCATTTGTTGTGAATGAAGCACAACACTATAACTTCAGAGTGGCCAATACAACAGCTTGACTGTGTTTACCTTAAGGCGACCTTCTACATGTGCCCAGAAAAGAGCTTTTCCAACAGCCTGAAAGTTGTGGCAATGGTAAAGAAAAGAACTTAAATAATCAATATATCATTTATGGTTCCGAAACATTTGCCCCAACCATATTACCTTATATAGTCCTTTATAATCGAGAGGGCCAAGATCTGATGGTATAGTCCCATCATCCAATCTGTCAACCATCTGAAAGAAATAGTACATCATTAATGAAGCCTTACCTTAAAAAAAAGTAGTACATTAAATAAAAAACTAACACCCTTATAAATTAGGTAGGTACTATGATTAGTCATATTATTGTCAAGAATTACGGCTTACAGGAGCTGCCTTATATTTTAATTTCACATCTTCATATTTCAGCAATCCCATTTGGACCCTGATACCTTCTTGAAGTTTGGACTACCTAGTTGGCCTCTAAAAGAGTTAACAAGGGGGAATGGACAAGGGTTCAAAAGACATCGCTAACATTGTTCAACTTTAAGAGAGCAACAAAACCCATGACCCATTGGAGAGATAAAAAGAAGACACATAAGCCAAGATAACATTATATCAGAATATATCTCCACCACCGAAAGTTTTGAGGTTTACACCAGCAATAACAACATACCTGCATGTAGGCCACAGCTTCAGACACAGAAAACAGTGTATTGAGAAACTCCCATCGACTCTCCTTTCGCAGGTCCACCAGTTCTCTCCCATACATCTCACTTCCATTGCATATAAAGTTAAGTAGCACTCTCCAATTTTTGATAAATGACATCTACTAAACTATTAATGTGTATGAACATGCATGCATGATTGTTAATAATGTATACATAACATATATTAATTTGAAGGCTGTGTAGCAACACAGCCAACCAATGAATAGTTGATGATGATTCATGTGCAAACCTAAAATGATCAAATCGGTATTGTTGGAAGAGGGATTTCTGTCATCCTAAAATGGTGTATGTTTTGATAAGTTTCCATTATCAGGAATGAAAATACAATGACACTTACCTCACAGCTCGAGTAGATAACATTTTGGTGCCATGCATGGCTCTTTTTATGTAACCAAATCGATCAGCTTTAACCAAATTTCCTTTCTCTTTGTCTATGACAAGGCCTCTAATTACCTGAACAATTTATAACAGAATGCAAAGATCAGTTAAACAAAAAGGAGAGAATATGGATTTCCATATGCCTTTAGCTTGCCAGAGAGAACATATTACCAGGTCAGGATCAAAGGCAAGTCCATCAACAGGGAAACCCATGTTCCTAAGGTTTTCCATACAGTAGTCATAAGCCCTGCCTTCCCAAGCCTGTAAGAGAATACGTAGAAAAGTTCATTACCTAAACAGAAACAAACCTACAGTTCCAGGAAACACCACACAATACATAAACTATTTTGTACTTCTCTTATTTTGAAACACCATGCTAATGTTTTTAACATACAAAAATAAAACCATCAAGCAGAGTAGGGGCAAAATACTTTGTACTTTACCAATGTGGTAAACATCAGAACTAATAGAATGAATTAGTACTATAAAATAGTATTGAGGTCTTGACTCATTTGATGATTACCTTATGCTAAAATTACGAATGTACAACAGAATTTTTTTGTTTATAAATCTGACATACAGCACAGTCAAAAATTGAACAAAGGAAGTTATATCTGCATATTTAGTTATTAGGATTATTAAAGTTCATACAGACTACTTGGAACATGGAACAGAAGTGTACCATCACGTTATAATGAATCAAGGTATAGTCCATGTCATATCCAATGGCACTGATGGACCGCAGATTCAATGTTCGGCTGCAGAATATTCCGCGAGGCGACTCTCTGGATGAAGAAGGGCTCTACACATGAACACAAACAAATGATATTTTTTTACAGAACATGAATCCACTTCTCAGTCAAATCCAAGCAGGAAAAGAGTGAGAGAGCAAAAATAGAAAAAGGCAAAATACGAGTGCCAGTCAGAAACAATAATTAAATGAAAAAAATAACAAGTGATTGAAGAAGTAATAGGTGGTTGTGGAAAAGGTTGATAATAATGATATAAAACATCCACATTCTAAGGTGACACTCCAAAATAAAAAGTAGAAATTTATCTTCCGGGAACATCTATGGAGAAACAAAAATAATTAAATGATGATATAAGTAAATTATATCAAGTATCGTCCTTTCAAAACTTTAATGAAACCTACACAAACACCTCATATTCATTGTATACGTATATAGATATCTAAAATATGAGAGGCCTAGGCAATTTGTAAAAGTGGTCAGCTCATGATGGTTGAATAACAATGTAAAACTAAAAGGAGGATATTTTGCAACTTGTCATGTGAGACGTCTAAATATTAAGCATACAGCTCACGAAAAACACAATTTGTAGCATGTTTAATGTCCATTATCCATCCATGCCTGAATTGAGAAGAGAATTTGATAATGATACAAATATGCACACAGCAGAAGAGCACATTAGGGGATACAGATACCACCAGATATTGCATAGGACACAGGGAAGTAGACTGAAAATTGAAAAAACAAACACAAGCAAGCAAAAGGAGTAGGCCAACTGCACCACCGGAATGCCCAAATCTTTTAGCAAATCCTCTGCTTGTCTTGCTTCTGATCTGGCCACTTCCTCAATTGGACCTTCTAAAGCACCATGACAATCAATTCCTACAAACAAGGGGACCAACATTTGCCTTGTTTAGCACAAATTTACAAAACCGCATTCAATTAAATAAGAGTAAAGATATGTTTGAAGAAAACTTATTCATAGAAACTTCTAGGAGAGAAAAAATAAGAAGGGAAAATAAATTCATTTTATCTATAAGCTAAAATTAGCTTATGTATGAGTTAAAGAATCTAATACGAAAAATATTACAAATTAACTTTAGTGGTAACAAAAAAAGATGTACTGGAAGCGAGTGAAATCGGCCTAAGCTGATATCTGTTGTTCAGAACATTGAAACAACTATATGATCCAATGTCCTATTCTATGATATAGAGAAACTTTCACATTCAGAAGCAACACTTGATCTTGATCTTGATCAATGGTGCTATCAAGTAACAACCAGCAGTCCAAAACACAACCAAGACAGACAAATGCAAGTGAAGACCAAACATGAGAATCTTGGAAAAGTTTCAAGTATTACCGAAAGCCTCAAGATGCTCCGACTTGACGTTCAAATCACCTTTGGTGCTCTCCCCAAGGTAGTCCACGTCGGACTTGTTCGACGACGTCACAGAGAAAACGTCAGTGTTTGAGTCAGCGCTGTAGCAACAAGGCGTCAAAGCCTTGTCTGACTTCAAATTCACGCGGTTATGGGAAGTTGGTCTGGTGAAAGCTGCAATCTTGAAGCACTTGTTGTTGCTGGGGGTGGTGGGAGCCACTGCCGGCGTAGCATCGCCGCCGTGGACGGCGAAGAAGCCCAAAAGGTCCGTGGAGTACATGAATTTGCAGTGGTTGAAGTGAGGGAAGAGAGGAAAGAAGAATATGATTGGTGGGTAACACTGGCAGTGAAGAGTGAAGAAAGAGTCGAGGATAGAGCTTCTTGCCAGAGACTGAAACAACACTGAACACAGAATCTCTTTCTTTTTCGTTTGTGGCGTTAAATTTGGATTTGGATTTTATTGGGATGTGTAAGCTCAAGAAAAATGTTTTTTTTTTTTTCTTTCTTGACTTATATTAGGTATATATTATTTATTTATGGTATGCCCAGGATATCTTTGCTTACCACTTTTGTTAAATTTTATTGAATTTATCTAAACAAAATTTTATTTATGGTAATTTCTTTAATTGTTTGTATTTAATTATAAGTTGTGCCACAAAGACATTTTGGATCGAGAAATTGTGTGTGTAAAATGTTGATTAAATATATTTTTATTGTTAGTTTGGATGGAAAGTAAAATGTATAAAAAAATATCACATTCATTTTAAGATAAGTTTGGATGTGAATATAACATTCTTTTTATAATGCAATTAATATATATATGTATATATATGTGTGTAATTTACAATATATTATTTAATATTTTTTAATATTATTTTTACAAAAACATATTATTGTAATGTAATAAAAATATAAATACAGTTTTTTACTAGTGTGTCTATATATATGTATATATATATATAAATTTTTATAAGAATGGCTTTGAAAAAATATGTGATGGTGATTTTTAAATAAGATGTTAATTAATTATTTTAAAATGGGAAAATATTTAATTATTTATTTATTTATTTATTAAATAAATAAATAAATTATTTTTATCTATTTAAAGATAATATTTTTCAATTAAAAATAGATAAAAAAATTTCAGTGTATACTTTTAATAATATAAATATATGTATAAAAAAAGGCGACATGCATGTAGTAGTGATTAATTAAAACTTTAATTTTATGATAGTGTGTGCATTTAAGTAAATTTAATAAAAAAAAGTTTACATTATTAATATTTATTATTTGTATTAATGCAGCATTTAATATTATCATTTAAATATATTTAAAAAAATTATGAAAAGGTTTTATTCATGTTAGTATAGACTGTATAATAACTCTATGAGTAAGTTCGGTTCGGTTTTTAAGATTGTTTCAGATTTTTTAATGAAATTTTGAATGTGTTACAAATGATATCTATATGCACATCAGTTTATAAAAAAAAGTTATTAAATTATAATGTATTTATTAGATGCGATAATGGAAATATAAATCTATTAAATGTATAATATTTAATGATACTATATATATATAAAAGTAATTAATTCACTAAAAAAAATTATAATTTTAACCGAAGTTTATTAATGGAGGTTAATATAAGTTTTACTAAACATTCAAGTAGAAGAGTTTTTCAAACTTCTTATTTTTTATTTTTTTTTTCTTTTAGAAATTTACCGTTTATTATTTTTCATTTTGTTTTTTTTTTATAATCTTCACTTCATGTTTTACACTTTTTATTTTGTCTCTTTTATAGTCTCTTTCCTTTTTCAAGAAACCAACCACCACAATGTTTCGTTTTGTCAAATCTTTACTTGTTCCATTGAGATTCTTCAAATAATCATCACTCTTTTCACATTTTCTTGTTACTTCATAAACATCTTGGCTCATAAACTCTAATTCTATAGCACATGATCCTGATGTGACTACTACTACCAACAAATATCATGTGACATGTTCTCACCGTACATGGTCATCGTACAAAATAAAATATAATCTTACTCACACAATAAACAGTGAAAAAGAAATGATGGTTCAACTTTTGCTTTGGTTTAATCCGGATTTGGTTATAACCACTCTTAAGATCAAATTTGGTAAATATTTGAGACCATGTAACTCATACAACAAGTCATCTAATCTAGGAATGGGATGTCTATAATTAATGGTTATGTTGTTTATGGCGCGACAATTCATACACATCCTCCAACACCCATCCTTTGTAGGGACAAGAATCACAGGCATAGCACAAGGACTCATGCTATCTTGCATTCACCCCTTAGCTATTAATCCCTCTACTTATTTTGTTGAATTTCTTTGGGCTCGGTTGGATTGGTCCTATATGTAGGCCTATTTGGTAAATAAGCACCGGGAATGAAGCCTATTTGGTGCTCAATGTCCCTTAGAGGAGGTAATCCTTTTGGGATCTTGAAAAACATCTTCAAATTTCTTTACCAAAATTTTCAAACATGTAGGGTAAAGACTATCTACCACCGACTCACTCGTAAGGGTCCTAGGAAAACCTAAGTATATAGACTTTTGGGAAAACATTACCTTTTTAAACATTATAATAACTAATTCACTAACAAAAAATTATAATTTTAACAGAAGTTTATTAATGGAGGTTAATATAACTTCTACTAAGCATTCAAGAAGAGTTTTTTCAAACTTCTGTCACGATTTTAAACAAAGTATTTTCTTTTAGAAATTTCAGCGCACTGTTATTTTCACAGTTCACTATTCTTCACTTCGTCTCTTTTACACTCTTCACTTTGTCTTTTTTACACTTTTCTTCGTCTCTTTTACCGTCTCTTTCTTTCTTCAAGAAACCAGGCGCAACAATGTTTCGTTTTGCCAAATCCACCTTCGTTGCTCGCATGAGGAATAGAACATGTTGAGGGTCCCTTGTGTGGGGAATAGAAAATGCTGAATTTTTCAGTCTTAGACCAGTCCATAATTAACCAGAACTTTGCCAATTTAACAGGGTCACAAGCAGCATAGTTGGAGAACGTCCTAAAGGAGTGTGAAGGGGTTTTTGAAGAACCCAAACAGCTAACACCCAACACAGAGAAATTGACCATAAGATTCCGATCAAAGATGGGATGGATCCTATCAATGTAAGACCGTATAGATATCCCCATCTACTGAAAACGGAGATAGAAAAACAGGTAGAGGAAATGATGAAGATCAGAATAATTATACCCAGTAACAACCTTTATTCTAGTCTGGTGATACTTGAGAAGAAGAAGGATGACAGTTGGAGGTTTTGTGTGGATTACAGGGCTCTGAATAAGGCAACTATTTCGGTGATAGAAGAACTGCTAGACGAACTATGTGGGATGCAATATTTTTCTAAGGTGGACCTCAGGGCCGAATATCACCAAATTCGCATGCACGAATTGGATATACAAAAGACCGCTTTTCACACCCACCATGGACACTATGAGTCACTTGTTATGCCATTTGGGTTGACAAATGCGTCTGCCACCTTCCAGTGCACCATGAACGACATTCTACAAGCTTATTTGAGGAGGTTTGTTTTGGTTTTCTTTGACGATATTCTGGTCTACAACAAAACTTGGGAGGAACACCTGACCCATTTGAAGCAGGTTTTAGAAACCTTGCAACACCACCATTTTTATGCCAACCACAAGAAGTGCGATTTTGGCAAGCGGGAGGTACAATATTTGGGTCACATCATGTCCGGTCAAGGGGTTCAAATGGATCCCAAAAAGATTTTGGCTATATTGCAATGACCAATACCCAAGTCCTTGAAGGCCCTAAGAGTATTTTTGGGTCTCATGGGTTACTATAGGAGATTCGTTTATAACTATGGAAAAATTGTCAGGCCTTTGACACAATTATTGAAAAGGGGAAGTTTTGTGGGGACCACAGAAAGCACAAAAGCTTTACACAAGTTAAAAGCAGTAGTCACTACAGCTCTGGTGTTGAAGATGCCAGATTTCAATCAAGCTTTCTGTATTAAATGAGATGCGTTTGGGATAGGACTAAGAGTAGTGCTATCTGGGACAGGACTAAGAGTAGTGCTATCTCAGAACAAACAAGTTATTACTTTCTTCAGTAAGGCCTTAGCCAAGACTTCACTCACCAAATTTGTCTATGAAAATGAGTTAATGGCCTTAGTGTTGGCTATTCAAAACTGGAGACCATATATGATATGGCGGTGGTTCACGGTTAATACTGACCAAAAGAGTCTGAGATACCTTCTGGAACAACGAATAACCACCTAGAACCAACAGAATTGATGAGCAAAGTTGATGGGGTACGACTTTGACATTGTGTACAAACCAGGAGCGGCCAATAGGGTAGCACACTCGTTATGTCGAAGATTAGAGGAAGATGAAGACAAAGTTAAGGAGATCAATGTCTTGTCCAAACCTTATTGGAGGGACGTTGAATTAGTGGAAGAAGAAAACTTGCAAGATCCTACCCTAAAGAAGATCATGGAGGACTTGAAGAGCAACCAGAGTCACATGAAAATTATACCCTGGAAAATGGGAGACTTCATTACAAGGGTAGAATAGTGTTATCGGCGTCTTCCAGTTGGATACCCAAGTTACTACACGAATACCATACGACTTCGTTAGGTGGACATTCAAGAATTTTCCGTACCTACAGAAGGATAGGTCAGTCGTTGTACTGGATGAACATGAAGAAGAGCATCACGGACTACATCCACGCTTATGCAATTTGCTAGCAGAGCAAATATTAGGTGTGTTCACCACAAGGACTACTACAACCTCTACCAATTCCAAAAATTGTGTGGGAGGAGATAAGTATGGATTTCATTGTTAGACTTCCTAAATCATGTGGGAAGGACACAATTTTGGTGGTAGTGGATCGCCTTAGCAAGTATGGTCATTTTATCGCTCTTAAACATCCATATTCTGCGAGATCTATTGCGGAGGTTTTTGTTAAGGAGATAGTGAGATTACATGGCATTCGCACATCCATAATCAGTGATCGGGATTCAACTTTTCTAAGTCTGTTTTGGAAACAATTATTTAAGTTGCAAGGAACTACGTTGAAGATGAACACGACCTATCACCTCGAAACAAACGGTCAAACGAAAGTTTTGAATAGATCGTTGGAAACATACCTACGTTGTTTTAGTTCAGAACAACCTAATTTATGGGCGACTTTACTCTCTTGGGCGGAATACTGGTATAACACTAGTTTTCATGGAGCGACGAAGTGTACACCGTTTGAAGTAGTGTATGGTCGTCCACTTCCATCCTTGGCACGCTTTATTCCAGGAGAGACGATGGTAGAAGCAGTGGAACATGATTTAATGAACCGGGAAGATGCCCTCTCACAACTCAAATTTCACCTGGAAAGGGTGCAAGATTTGATGTCCAAATATGCTAACCGCCATAGGAGACCTTCCCCAATTAAAGTAGGTGATATGGTTTACTTAAAAATCAGGCCCCATCAGTAGCTGTCAATGCCGAACAGATTGCATCTAAAACTGGTAGCTAGGTATTATGGCCCGTTTCAGGTGGTGGCTGCCATAGGGAAGATGGCTTTTTGCATACAACTGCCAGAAATAGCTCGAATACATATGGTCTTCCATGTATCGCAACTGAAGTTAGCAGTAGAGACACAAGAAGTTCAACCTGAGCTTCCTAGAGAGTTTCAAAGCTCTGTAGAGAAATTGTATCCAACAGAAATATTGGATAGACGAGAACTGTTTGCCCAAGGAGCATATATTCCACAACTATTGATAAAGTGGAATAAAGGAGAGAGGGACACAACTACTTGGGAGGATGTGACGACAATCCAAGAACAATTTCCTGAATTCAACCTTGAGGACAAGGTTGCTTTGACAGAGGGGAGTAATGTTAGGACAAAAAATAAAAATAAGGAAAAGACTTGGAAGGTATATCATAGAAGAAATAAAAATAGGAACCATTAAGGGAGCAGTTAGTTGTTGGTTGGGTATGGTTGGTCATTAAATAAAGACCAACAGGTTTTCGGAATGTGTTAGTTTTTGAGTATTACACTTTGGTGATAGGAGTAGTCTTGTGAGAAAGGGAGTGTGTTCCTTTAGAAGGCATTTCATTCTGTAACAATGAACAACAATAAACAGAGGAATTTTTCAGAGTTTTGTTTGTGTCTTTGTGTTTCTTAATTACCTTTTACTGGATTCCTAACATTATGTCACAAACTATTCACTCTAGTTCGATAAGCCTTGTCCTCAAAACACACCTCAACATGTATGTGGTGCTATCTGTGCTCTTAAATTGGCTCATTTCTCTTTCTTGTTTTTCTATATGAAAACATTGATTTTAAAGAAACAAATATGGGATTAAGAGACTTTCATATCAGCCTTCAGGTATGTCCCTTCTTCACTGTTCCATTGAGATTCTTTGAAGTTCATGACAAATAATCATCCTCTTTTCACATTTTCTTATTTCTATTGGAGATGTCATAAACATCTAGGCTCACAAACTCTAATTACTACTGCACCCTGATGTGAGCACTACTACTAACAAATATTATGTGACATGTTCTCACCGTACAAAATAAAATGATCATCGTACAAAATAAAATATAATCATACTCACACAATAAAAAACTGTGAAAAAGAAAGGATGTTAATAATAAACCCTCTCTACTGCAAAATCGCACTGCACTACTACAAATTTGGCTCTCTACTCCAATTTGATTCATTGGTTATGATGCTTCGTCTTCTCCCGTTATTTTTTCCATGGCTCCCAAAGTTCTTTGACTTCACAAGGTTCATCTTCCTTCTGCAACATAGTTAAAAAAATGTCACAAACTATTGACCTTCGTTCGATAAGCCTTGTTCTCAAACACACCTCAACATGTGTGTGGTGCTATCTCTGCTCTTAAATTGGCTCATTTCTTTTTTTCTATATGAAAACATTCACTACAAGAAATAAGAAAAATAGTGTAGGTTGTTGAGAGACATAGGAAAAAACCCATGCAAAATCGCTCTTATTGTAGGTTTAGCCTCAAACATAAAATGGAAACTAATACCTTTGATGCTAACATTCTAGCGTGGGATTGAATGGTTGACGTAATTTGAGTGGGCTAAACCTACGCAAAATGGAAGCAATTTGAGTAGGCTAAACCTATGCAAAAATGGACGCATTTTGAGTAGGTTAAAACTACACAAGGTGGACGCATTTCATTTTGAGTGGGCTAAACCTACGCAATGTGGAAACATTTTGCGTGGACTAAACCTACATAATGTGGACATGTTACATCCTTCCGTATACGTATGGACCGCCACAAAGTTTGAGGTTAGTGTGGGTGTAACCACTTCTGGGACACTAATTAAATTAAACTCATGAATGAATTTAGTTGACACAAATTTGAAATAATTTTAAAATGTTAGTATGGTTAAGCCCACACAAATTGTGAAATAATATATATATATTTAAAAATCAAATTTGAACTTTTTTTAAAATTAAATTAATACCATATTAAATTTGAATCAGTTTTCAATGAATCTAAATCTAATTTATGAGAAGCACTGAAAATGTATGTGTATCCACATTTTTTATATATAGTTATGTTCCATCTTCATCGTTGTGTTGCTTCCTCCACTGAATCTTCTTTACTCCTTTGTGTATTAATGACTTCTACGCCATGTGATATATGAAACACAAAAAACAAAACATGGTTAGGTTTACAGTTGTAGTGTCATATAAAAAAAGAAATTGAGAAACTTACTCATTTGAGAATAGAGTGAGCGAGGGGAATTAGAGAAAAGAGCGCGTTGGACGAATAGTCACTCATCTTAATTCAGCCAAGGGACCGATTGTAAACCAATACAAAAATTATATTCAAAATCTTATATACAAAAACGCAATGCATGTAAAGAAGATGAAACAATTGAAATAAAACCATAAGAAATAGAAGAAAAAAAATGAGGATAAGAGTACGTACTTATTTACATATAAGAGAAAACAAGAAGAGGGGAAAATGCGTGTGTCTCTAAAAGAAAATTATGTGTGAGATGAGAGTAAGGTTTCACATACATTAATAAATACTGTAAGGGCAATTGAGAGAGGGAAGAGTGAGAAGTTTTTGATAGAGAGAAAAGTGGGAAGTGTTTGATAGAGAGGAAAGTGGGAAGTGTATGATAGTGGGAGAGGTGGGCAGTTGTTAAGATGATTAATTATATTTTAATTAAATAATATTTATTTTTAAAAAAATATCAAGTATACTAAATTTTATAAATATTTATTTTTTCTAAATAATAATTTAATGCTTATCAGAAACTTATAAATTTAAAAACGTAAATATTATATATATTAAACTTTAAAGTTGACATTTACTTAACGTTATTAAGGTTTGAATAATTAGACATTTAATAAATTTATATTTTAATTATTAAATTTAGTTATTATATTATGTTTAATAAATGCATCAAACGTATTATTTAAATAAAACAATCATTTATATATTTTAAAACCTTAATCTAATAACATAATTATTACATGTAATATATAATCCAATATATAATTATTTATTTTTATTTTTATTAATGCATATAATATTTTTTTATTTTATTATAAATATATATATATATAATATTTTTTGTTTTTATTATAAATATACTTAATACTTTTGGGCATGTAATTTTTTTTGGGATGAGTTTTAATACAAGTAAATCTTGTGTGAAAAATATTTGTTTTTTCAATGTAGTAGTTTAAAGTGCTTGAAGTCAATTACTTTAGCATATTTTGTTGTAATTTTTTAAATGTATATATTAATGTTATTTAACTGGTGCATGTGCTTTCGGTTAATGCGGTTAAGAATGCCACTGAGTTGGTTGCAAAATTACGGGCCTACCACCATTTAGCGCTAACTAAAGCTGATAAGACAATCAGAAGCAACTTGGAGGCTAGACTCATTGAGCTAATAATGAGCAAATTCAAAATTATTCAAGTATGTATTTAATTATATATAACAGTTGTTGTAAAAAATTTCCATCTTATATAACTACCTAATCAAACTTTTGGTTATTTATTTCAGTTTGTCACCGAAACTGTTATTACTATCATACAATTGATTATATGATCAAGCTTGTCAAGGAACAAATTCAAAATAAAGATTAAAGTGTAATTGAATTTAGGAAGCGTCTACTTCCCAGTTCTTACAAAAGGGAGAATTTTATAAGTTGTGTTGGTGTGCATTTGAGGAGGATATCTGCATTTTATCTTCAATGCCCTTGTTCTTGAAGAGAAAATGTTATAATTGTTTTTATTAAAGTAGTGTTTATTGTATTTAACTATAACTAGCATTTTATCTTCTTACAATTTTAGGCACACATTTTTGGTCTTGCATTGGCTGGTTACATTTTTGTACATCTGAGGCAGTGTTTGGTTTTTGGAATTTTGATGTTTTATTTGTAGTAATTAGTTTTTAATTTATGAACTAAATACGTGTGCAAAATGGATTACGATGTCATTTAATCTTTCATATTAAGAGGATACATAACTAACTCTAACATTATTTTGTTAGAATTGATCTCAATTCAAACATATTAGCAAAATTGATCTACCTAACAAGTTTTTGTCGCATATTCATTTTATTTAGATCAAAATCATTTTATTTAGATACAATTATCAAGGAAGTTTGTTGTTCCATATTTTGACTTCTCTTCCATATTGTTGCTCGAACACAACAGGTAATCTCCTATGTATAGCCGAAAAAAATGACTTAGCAGTATAAAAGATCTTTTAAAACAAGGATTAAACGTTCACTCCAAAGTTCGTCGTACAACAATCCAAATGGTTATGGTAGAAAATCATGTGGAAATGGTTTAGTTGCTTCTCATGAATGGTGCATATGTATCTCATGTAGATAATTATGAATTTTATTCATCCACCTTGACTGAAATGCTAAATAATTGTGAAATTGGATGTTGAATTAATGTAATTGATTTAATGCCCAGTGAAGTTGTATTAAAGGGGAAACATCAAGAGGAAGAACATATTGAAATAAAGAAGATATTGTTGATGGGTGGCGGCTAGTTGCTGGAGGTATTCCTGTGTAGATCTACCTTAGTTATGAGATGATAGATATATATGTATGTATCTTCATTCTTTTTCATACAAATATCATCATCTCACTTTCAGATGATCCATTCATAAAAGAATGGGATGACTCTTTTATCCATAATGACTTTAATGAGGATTTGAAAAAACCTAGAAGTGATGGGGATTTTGAAAATCCCTAGAAGTAGTGGGGGTTTGGAAAACCCTTGGAAGTGACGGGGTTTTGGAAAACCCTGATAGTAACAGAGTTTGGAAAACCCCTGGAAGTGGCAGAGGTTTACAAAACCGTTGAAAAATAATTATCTTTCTAGGAGTTACTAAAAACTGTCGGTAGTTCGTTAACGCCGCTGAATGTTCTAGAGGAAAAACAAACCCCGAGTAATGCACTTAACGGGTTAAAACCGTCGAAAACGTTAAAAATAACCATTATTAAAAATAATTTTTCTTGTAGTGATTATATCTTTGGTCACGATGAACTTAAAATTTCTTTTAAACTTTTTTAGTCATTGATTCTACCACTACTAATTGTTAATACAATATAATGATTATAAAAAGTAAATAAATTAAATTTGTAACATTTAGGACTAAGAACCTTCAATCAAATCACCCGTAAACATTAATCAAACATAAAAATTAAGAGGATGATTAGAAGAAAAAAAAATGTAAAGGTCAGAAAATTAACTGAGAAAATTATATTAATATCTAGGAATTAGATATCATTTTTATAAATAAGTTGACCTAGAATAGATACACATTTATTAAACATTAAGGTGAGGAGTTATAGTTTTTTTAACTTGTGTGAAACCATTTTTCCTTACTTAAATTTGTATTGCCAAATCTAAAAATACATCACTGTTTATATCCTCGAAGAAATTCAAGTAACAGTAAGATGTAGCATTCTTAATATTTATTGTAGTTTATATTTGTTTCACCCACTTTTTTTTTTATAGTGTATAAAGGAATTATTCGAAATAGTAATTAATATCCGTGATTTCGTTGAAAATTTTAAAAATATATAATAAGTATTCTGCTTTTAATATTATTTGTTTTGTTTAAAATGATACTACTTATGACAGACAATACATATTTGGTGCAGAATAATTTACTTGGATTTAGGACCACTGATCACACTTGAGACAGGTAAGCGATAAAAAATATGGAATGATAAAAAATTTGCTGTAATTAAAATATGGAAAAATAAAAATTTTGAATGATAAAATTCACAAAATAATAATAATTAAGTCATAAAATATGTAATTAAGTTTATTAATTTGTATATATAAAATAGTATTCATAGTGTATTTTTCAAAACTAATTCTAAAAAACAATTCTATGAAGTATATCTTTTCAAAATCAAAATTTCAATTATTCACATTTTACTAAGAATTTATATATCACTTAAAACAACGTGTTATTGTCTAGGTGAGTTCATAGTTGTGTGTAATCATTATATTAATTGTTTCTTATATTACTTAGGTGATTTATTGGTTATTTAAGCAAGGTGGAGTATAAATTAAGCAATGGTTTGTAGTTTGAGGAGACAAAAAGCTAGGACAGTTTTCTTTCATTTGAAAAAGTATGGTTTCAAACATTAGACAGATGTTAAAGCGCCAAGATTTATTGGTTGTTTTGAACACGTGTTGTAACATGTGCCAACGTGTGATATGTGTATTGGGTGTTCAAACATCCTGTGGTTAAGTCCTCACAAACTTCTTAGATGATGTTTTAATATGTGGTTGTTGTTTAAGTGTTGGGCTAGAACAGTCAAGCGACAAATACTTAAACAATGAGATAATCTTTGGAGTGATAGGAGACCCTTTGACAAGGAAAACAATGAAACAACAACTAAAAATACTAAAACATACTATGAAAATAATTTTTTAAACTTGTAAAAATCTTTGAGGAGCTAGAAAATGAGAACAATCACAAAATAAAAGACATCAATATTTTGAATGTAGAAGAAAAAATTCTATCAATGTTAGAAGTAAAAATCTAAAGACACAAAATAGTCAATCAAGCTCCACTAACATCAAATATAAATTCAAGAATATCATATCAAATGTACAAACAAGTGCTTATAACTAGCCACACATATTAAAGTAATAAATGTTTTCAAATGAAGAACAAAAAGGAATAAATCTAAAATAGAACAAAAGTGTAAAACTGATTTCTCCAACCTAAAACTTCCAATGGAAGATCCAACCATCAAAATGAAGATTAATATATGGTAAATCTCCAATTTTCAATCCAACCGAGCAAATTAGGAATCATAATTTTATTGAAGCTCCTTCGTAAATATGTTAACTAGTTTTTTTTTTTTTTTGGTCTTTTTTTTTGTCTCTGCCAAAGGTTATGGAAAATTAGCACTCTCTCTTGATCTTAAAGATCTTTGCCAAACTAGAACTCTCTTTACAAACTTGATCAAATAGCATAAAATGAATTTTAAGAAATCAATGTCCCTAGCCATATGAGCATATATGAATTGGATAACCAGGAACAAAATCACAAATCACTGACCGAAATTTATATATTAACAACAGTTTTTATCTTTCAGTATTTAATAATAAATCACTCGTTACCAGTACCTATAAAATATACTAATATTTTAGTTCATACAATATAAAGGATAAGTGTTTATTCTATAGAATTAAGTTTAATGTAAAATTAAATAGGTTTAATTAGTTTTTTTAATTCTTGAAATTTAATATAAATTCGGTTTAATTTCTTAAATTTAGAAAGTTATTGTTTAGTCCCTAAAATATTAAAATTGAAGGCTTAAAAACGATTTTGAAAGAAATTATTTCAGTCACTCAAATTTAATATTTTGGAACAGAAATCACGTTTTCTAAAAATATAAGGGGCTAAAATAAACATTTTAAATTTGAAGATCAGGAATCATATTTTTCTTTAAAGGATTATAAATATAATTAATATTATTATTATTAAATAATAAAATTATATAAATTTTGTAAACATATATACGCTATATTTTACATAGTTATGGTTACTAATATATATTTTATACAATATTAGTTTGTATTATTAGTGACCTTTTAGGAAATATAAAAAAACTGATCTAAAAATGAAGATAAAAAGTAGATTTAAAAAGTTAAGAAACATTTTAAAAGTAGTATCACTGAAGAAAATTCTTAAAAATGTTACATTGAACTTATAAATATTGTCGTTTAATAAAAATGCAGTATGTGATTTTTCATTCAATTATGGGTAAATGTAATTGGCATCTGGTTCGGGTCGGGTCGGGTCGGGTAGGTTATGGCTGCCCAACGAAAAAAAATAAAAAAAAAAAATATTAATTTCTTACACAAAGACAATTATACCAAACAATAGTTAGTGTTTGACTTTTTTTAGGACATCTAGAAAAGAATTCAATAGTGTTGATAAAAGAAAGGAAGAGAAGAAAATCAGAAAAAAAAACCGGTTTTTGCTAAATACATAGGCTTACTTATATTGATATAAAGAAAAAATTAAAAAATATTATTATAGATCTGACATCTAATATAATTTATTAATTAAAGAAGTAAGTAATATATTTTAACACACTAGTTTCATTCGCTTAATATTTTAAAAAAATATTATTTTAGCATAAATAATATTTTATTTAAAAAAAGTTGTACGGTTAAAAGAACTTTATCATTCGTATGATGTTTCCAGATATTTGCCAGGGAATTGGGTAACGCTGAAAACTCAGCTCATCAATAATTAAAGTCATTGTTTGGATATCACGTAAAGCATATCTGGAATTTATTTCTTTATTTATATTACTTTTATATAAAATCCTTTAAAGTGGGTATAGAATAATCTTTGTCCAAGCCTACCTGGTCCCAAGGGTATCTAATCACTGCTATTATTGAATATTTAATATATGATTTATTTTTATTTTTAATATAACTTTTTCAAATTATTATTTTTTATATAAATTCCTTTATTTCTTGTTTCTTCTTTCTCATCGTTTTCTGTCTTTTTCTCTACTCCCTTGTCCAAACACATTTATATGTATTTGAAAATATTAACATTTTTAATAAAATATTATTGATAAAAAACGACATAAAAATAGTTAATGTGGGACTTTTAACAGTCAGAAGAAAATTCTGATTAGAATTACTTGAATTTGCTTGGCGGCAAAGAAACTTCAAGGTCAGAGACTCTTATTAATTTGACCAACTATTTGTAGTATGAACTCAGTGAACTATATAAGTCGAAAACGGAGTTCAACTTTACAACCCACCATTTGTTTTTTAAATTCATTCATTCATTCATCGCACTGTTGCTGTTGCTTACTACTACTAGGTATCTTCCCAACTCACAAATTGCTTCAGCTTCTTCTCCAAAAAGGTTCATTTCTTTTTCTCTGCATTTAATAAACTCACGGAAAGCCAAAAAAAGTTATATGCTGAAATGTGTTTGAAGTTTACAACGACCGTGAACTTAAAAATTTGACATTCAACCATCATCTTCTTCTCAAACTCAATGTACACACAACAAACCAGGAAACTAAACAAAAAAAGAAAGATAATGAGCATGATGGAAGGCACTGTGTGTTGTGTGTTTCTCATTTGAATTAATGCATTTCCTGCAGCTGTTTTAGGTTTGCAATCATTGGTGGAGGGGTTCGTAAGCAAAAGGAGTCTTTCCCTATTGAAATGGAAGGGGATACCAGTTTGAACGGGGTTACCAACAACAATCAGGAATCAAAGTCGAGGGAGTCCAAAGATGAACCCACCAAATCAGTACCATTATACAAGCTTTTCTCCTTTGCTGATTCTTTGGATTACTTGTTGATGTTGGTGGGCACTGTGGGTGCTATTGGGAATGGAGTCTCCATGCCCTTGATGACTTTGATATTTGGAGACATGATCGATGCATTTGGAGGAACCAGTAGTAACACAGACGATGTTGTTGATGAAGTTTCCAAGGTACTTTCTCACCAATCCCTTTTACTATCACTAGTCCATATTTTTTAAATAGTATCCTTGAAGTTAAAAGTCGGAAATTAACATTTTCAATGGATTACTCTGTTCAGGTGTCTCTGAAATTTGTATACTTGGCTGTGGGTACCTTCGCTGCATCACTTTTGCGTGAGTACATCGGGTTATACGTTTTTATGATCTAAATAGTTAGATTCTGACAATATGATCAACCTCTCAAGAAACTTTGTTTACTATGTACCAGAGTTGGCATGCTGGATGATCACTGGAGAGAGACAAGCTGCAAGAATTAGAGGCTTATACCTTCAAACAATTCTGAGGCAAGATGTGACCTTCTTTGATCAAGAGACTAGTACTGGAGAGGTTATTGGAAGGATGTCAGGTGATACTGTTCTTATTCAAGATGCCATGGGTGAGAAGGTATTAACGAACCATCCTTTTTCTTTTAGCTATAAAAAAAAACAGAAAACAAAAGAGTTTTAGTTTAAGGTTATTTAATTGGTTTTCTCCCCTTTGATACTAGGTGGGCCAGTTTATTCAGTTAATGGCAACTTTCATTGGAGGGTTTGTTATATCATTCATCAAGGGATGGCTTCTAACTGTTGTCATGCTATCTTGTATTCCACTTCTTGTCTTGGCCGGGGCTATGATGAGCCTGGTTATTACAAGAGCGTCATCCAAGGGACAAGCTGCTTATTCCACAGCTTCAAGTGTTGTAGAGCAGACAATTGGTTCTATCCGAACTGTACGCACACAGGCTAAAACAAACTCTTCATTTTTTCGTTTAGTTATTGCTGATATATAAATCACCTTTATCTCTCTAATGCAGGTTGCATCATTCACTGGGGAGAGGCTAGCAATAGATAAATACAATCAGTCCTTAATCAAGGCTTACATGAATGGAGTGCAGGAGGCACTAGCTTCTGGTTTCGGTTTTGGTGCGCTATACTTTGTCATTATCTGCAGTTATGGTTTGGCTATTTGGTTTGGCGCTAAAATGATAATCGAGAAAGGATACAATGGAGGAGAGGTTGTGACTGTAATATTTGCTGTATTGACTGGCTCCATGTAAGTTGTGTGTTTCTTTTGTTTCTACTGACCTATAATTTCAAAAAATTGATTCCCTCTCCCTTTCCCTATCCAAGAACTCCGCGGAGTTAGACATAGAGTATGTATTCCTGCCTAACTCTATTTGGATTCCCAGGTCTCTTGGGCAGGCATCTCCAAGCTTGAGTGCTTTTGCTTCAGGACAAGCTGCAGCCTTTAAGATGTTTGAAACAATTAAAAGGAAGCCAGAAATTGATGCATATGACACTAATGGTCGGAGGCTTGAAGACATTCGTGGCGATATAGAGCTTAGGGAAGTTTGCTTTAGTTATCCTACAAGATCTGATGAACTGATATTCAATGGATTTTCCCTTTCAATACCAAGTGGCACTACTGCAGCTTTGGTGGGACAAAGTGGGAGTGGGAAATCCACAGTTGTTAGTTTGATAGAGAGATTTTATGATCCACAGTCTGGTGCAGTACTTATTGATGGTATCAATCTCAAAGAATTTCAACTGAAATGGATTAGACAGAAAATTGGCTTAGTCAGCCAGGAACCAGTTCTCTTTACTTGTAGCATTAAAGAGAATATTGCCTACGGCAAGGATGGAGCAACTGATGAAGAAATCAGAGCTGCGGTAGAACTTGCTAATGCTGCCAAATTTATAGATAAACTACCTCAGGTGAGTTCGCAAACCTCATTTAGATATAGAAACTGATTCATGAATTCGTCCTTAGCAGTTTGAAAGCTTTTCTTCCTTTCTTTGTCAGGAATATTTTTATCTTCATGTTGTACAAGATAAAATAAAAAGTTTCTTCTATCTTATTATTAAAGGGTCCTTTCACCTCAATGACTTTTTATGATTTATGAATTTAGGGACTAGATACAATGGTTGGTGAGCATGGAACTCAGCTCTCTGGGGGTCAAAAGCAGAGAGTGGCAATAGCAAGAGCAATTTTGAAAGACCCAAGAATCCTACTTCTGGATGAAGCTACAAGTGCCCTTGATGCTGAATCTGAGAGAATTGTACAAGAGGCATTGGACAGAATAATGATAAACAGAACAACTGTCATTGTTGCCCACCGCTTGAGTACTATAAGGAATGCCGATACCATTGCTGTTATTCATCAAGGAAAAATAGTTGAAAGAGGTAATAGAAAGCTATCTTTTTCATAACTTAAATTTTTTGGAGGCTTATAAAAATTTAAAACCTGTTGTTTATATTCCTCATTACATGACTATACGCAAAAATTGATCAGGTTCACACGATGAACTCACCAAGGATCCCGAAGGAGCCTATAGCCAGCTCATCAGACTACAAGAAATTAAGAAGTCAGAAAAGAACGCAGAAGACAGAGAAAAACAAGAGAGTATATCGCTTTCGGGAAGGCATTCAAGTAAAAGGTCTTCTTTCTTACGATCTATAAGCCAAGAGTCACTGGGAGTTGGAAACAGTGGTCGTCATTCATTCTCAGCATCATTTGGCGTGCCCACATCTGTTGGGTTTATAGAACCCGTTGGTGAAGGGCCTGAAGACCATCCTACACCATCTCCTTCACCACCAGAAGTGCCTTTCCGTCGCCTGGCTTACCTGAACAAGCCAGAGTTTCCAGTGTTATTCATGGGGACTGTAGCTGCAATGCTAGCTGGAGCAATATTACCTGTTTTTGGACTATTACTCTCCAAAATGATAAGTATTTTCTATGAGACAGATCATGATGAACTTCGTAAAGATTCAAAAGTTTGGGCATTAGTATTTGTTGCTATTGGTGTGGTGTCACTCCTGGTTTATCCGGCTAGATTCTACTTTTTTGGTGTTGCTGGTGGCAAGTTGATCCAAAGGGTCCGGAAAGCATGTTTTGAGAAAGTAGTTCACATGGAGGTAAGCTGGTTTGATGAAGCAGAGAATTCCAGTGGAGCAATTGGAGCAAGGCTCTCTACTGATGCAGCTTCCATTAGAGCTTTGGTTGGGGATGCACTTGGTTTGCTAGTTCAAAATATTGCCTCAGCAATAACTGGATTGGTAATTGCCTTTGAATCAAGCTGGCAGCTTGCTCTTATAATCCTTGTTATGGTGCCTCTACTTGGACTAAACGGATTTCTGCAAGTCAAGTTCTTGAAAGGATTCAGTGCAGATGCAAAGGTTTGTTCCTGACTTCTACTACGCCATCACCAACTAAAATTTTAAACAAATTATATGAAAATATGTGTTCTGAACTTGTGGTGAGGTGAAGTGATAATTATGAATATGTAAATTCATTTCTTTAAACATTTTTTGCATTATAGTACTAGGACTGAAAAAAAATGTACTGTGTTAGAGGATGGATCAACAACGTTACAAGCATATGCTCAGTATGCATTTTTTGCTTAGCTATATGTTATGAATATTGATATTCTATATGCCCACAGAAATTGTATGAGGAAGCAAGTCAAGTGGCGAATGATGCTGTGGGGAGTATAAGAACAGTTGCTTCTTTCTGTGCTGAAGATAAGGTGATGGAGTTATACCGAGGAAAATGCGAAGGACCAATTAAGACGGGCATAAGGAAAGGGATAATAAGTGGAATTAGTTTTGGTATATCATTCTTTGTGCTGTACGCAGTTTACGCAACAAGTTTTTATGCCGGAGCTCGACTGGTAGAGGACGGCAAAACATCATTCTCAAATGTTTTCCGGGTAAGTGTCTCTCCTAACAGTTCACCCTAAACCCTCTGCACAAGGTTTCTAACAGGTTGGCTTTTTCTGGCATTGACGATTTTCTCTCCCAATTTGCAGGTCTTTTTTGCTCTCAGTATGGCGGCTATAGGAATCTCTCAATCTGGCTCTTTGGCCCCTGATTCAGCCAAAGCAAAAAGCGCTGCTGCTTCCATATTTTCCATTATTGACCGAAAATCACAAATAGACCCAAGTGATGACTCTGGAATAACATCGGAAGAAGTGAAGGGAGAGATTGAGCTTAAGCATGTGAGTTTCAAGTATCCTACAAGACCCGATGTTCAAATATTCAGAGATCTTAGCTTGACCATTCGTAGCGGCAAGGTAACCTTCTAATTTAAACATCTTGTCTTCTTCACTACTCTAAATTGTTCTTCCTAAACTAGTAGATTGATTGACTATGCTGATAAAATAAACAGACAGTTGCGCTGGTTGGAGAAAGTGGAAGTGGAAAATCAACTGTGATCTCATTGTTACAAAGATTTTATGATCCAGACTCCGGTCACATTACACTGGATGGAAAAGAAATTCAAAGCATTCAAGTTAAATGGCTAAGACAGCAGATGGGCCTAGTGAGCCAAGAGCCTGTGCTGTTTAATGACACCATCCGAGCCAATATTGCATATGGAAAAGGAGACGCAACTGAGGCTGAAATTATAGCTGCAGCAGAATTGGCAAACGCCCATAAGTTCATAAGTAGTTTGCAGAAGGTAAATTATTGACTCTCTCTCTTTTTGATAATTTATTAACTCAATCTCTAGTAGTTCAACTATAGTATTTTAGAAGTTCTGAATTAGTGCAAGTTATGTTGACAACATATATTACAAATGCAGGGTTATGACACGGTGGTAGGGGAGCGAGGAGTTCAATTATCTGGGGGACAGAAGCAGCGGGTGGCAATAGCACGAGCTATAGTAAAGAATCCAAAAATATTACTACTAGATGAAGCCACAAGTGCACTTGATGCTGAGTCTGAGAAAGTGGTTCAGGATGCACTTGACCGTGTTATGGTGGACCGAACCACAATAGTAGTGGCTCATAGGTTATCCACTATTAAGGGTGCTGACGTAATTGCTGTAGTTAAGAATGGGGTGATAGCAGAGAAGGGAAAGCATGAAGTATTACTCAGGAAGGGAGGTGACTATGCTTCTTTAGTTGCATTGCACACAAATGCTTCTACATCTTAGTTCCCTTTCAACTTAGTTCCAACCAAATTTTTGTCCTTCTCTCCCATGCCTTTAGTTATATTATATGTCAATATGTAAGATAATATTCCTTCTTGAAAGAAATAATGGAATAATGTGTTTATCTTGTTCAGGAAATGGTTCTTGTAACTCATTTATATCACTTTACATGAAGATATATCTTTCACAAAATTTGGTTTCTTGTTTACTATGCACAACATATGTGCTTGATAAAAAGTTGATGTGCAAATATTAAACTCTTTCGTTCATGTAGTTCTTGAAGATTGAAACATTACGAGGAATATCGAAATCCTTAGGTATGAGAAATTCAAGGACATACTAACATAGTAAACCTTAATTTTAATTAGAAAAGATGATGAAAGAAGTGCACCATTGACTATAGTAGAATTCGAAACCTATAGTGTATTTTTTTTTATACTTTTACCCGAAAATAACCTTGCATTTTGCTTGCATAGAGAATTAGTCATTAAAAAAACTAATCAACAAAATTTGTCTTTCCAACAATGTCTCACTTTTAATAAAGAAGATAATATAAAAAAGAGATGCATCAATTTTGAAAATACCAATAACTTCAAATTCTTACCTTTTAAATAAGATTTGAAATAATTTAATTGCTCTCATAATTTTTTTTTAAAAATTCCTTAATCATAAAATATTTTAAATTCTTCCTTTTAATTTCTTAAAATTGCGAGTCTAAAAGATGATGTGTGGTTGTTTTAGGTCCATATTATACTTTTTAACACGTGAATCCTTATCTCATTATGAATTCACATGCAATGAAGTGGCTTGGTTGTAGTTATGATTACATATTTTCAACCAATTAGTAGCAGATAAAGTGAGGAGTTTGGTGGATGCAGTTTTTCATTGAAGTCATATTTTGGTACATCACTTCCTTCTATTTTTTCAAACAAACCTAATTTATGCATCTCAATCTTAATACACAAGTAATTCAAGGCTTGGCTTAGTTTTCTTTTTTGTGCGTCAAAATATACTTCTATGACCTATTCTAGAAGCTTTAGTAGGTTCTCAAAATGTTTGACTTGGTGAAACTAAATTAACATGAATTTTGTAATTAATTTTGTTATTAGTATGACAAAAAAAAATATTAAAAAATTAAAGTTTAAGTGACTTTTGCTTTAAATTATCCAAAGAACACTCCATCATAGTAAATAAGGTACTGTTTACTCTGTATGTCCAACATCTCAGCAATATATGACGCATAACATTACATATATATGAAGAACTATGCTTTTACAATCCTTAGAATTATATTTATGATGAGTTTAAAAAACAAATATATATAATAAAAATAAATTTAAATAATTAAATGATATGAAAAAATATTAAAATAATAATGTTAAAATTTATAATATAGTTATATAAAAAAATGTGGATTATCAAAATAAATATATATATATATATATATATATTTGTTAGAGTAAACAAACTAAAAAGGTCTAGTTGGCCGAATGTTTAAATTTTGTTTGAATAACATTCTTTTTATAGGAAAAAAAGAATTAATATTTTTTAAAATAAAATTAGTTTTTATACAAGTCAAATTTAATTTTGTACCGGTCGGATATGATAGTAATAAAACATAATAAATACATGGTAAGAAAACAGTTATAAATAATGTTGAATGAGTCAAACACCTACTTCAAAATACACTCTCGTGGTATCAGGAAATAACTACACATGACAGACCACTACACACGTCTTGGTGAACTAATTATCTGGCCCACGCAAGTGGAGGCCCAAGTCAACCTATAAGAGGACTTCTGAAGGGGAAAAAAGTACGTTGTTCATATCCTGATAGAACAAACCAAACATTAGCCCTGACTTGAGCATCAGAGTACAATTGCAGTTACTCCACCGACCGACGGAGCACACACGCAGGAGAGGAAGAGCTTCGAAGGATTTAGAGACCATCAACACGACAACGAATTGTGTACCAAGTAGACAAACATTACTTAGGTCCCGACATCTACAAATTTTAAAAACTAAAATGCGATAACATCTACAAAATAATTTAAATTTATAAAATAATTATTTCTTTTTATTTATCAATAAATGTTTACGAAAATATCAAAAATAAAATAAAATTATAGTAGAAGATTGGAGATTTATCAGGATGAATCCGTCGTTACAAAATTTATGAAGTTACGGAAGAACTAATTATAGGAATATTCTCCATACTTAATAATGTATTTAATCGCTACAGCGTAAGGTAATACTAATTTTGATTTCCCAAATTTAATAAAATTATTTGGTAGTTGAAAATTGAAAAAAAAAACTTTATATTCGATTTTAGTTTATTTAAAATTAGCTTTTATTTTAACTTTTATAAAATTTTTTCTTTATTCATCTTAAAAAAAATTAAAACCATTTTTTTTTAAATTTTGATTTTAATCTTTCTAAAATGTTTATATTTAATTTTAATCTTTCTAAAAATTTAAATAATTATTTTTAGTCTTTAATATTCATTGTAAGATAGATGAGTAATATTTATTTTACCAATCTTAAAAATATCTTTGAATTTCATATACCAGTAAAGTATTACAACACTACATTATATGAAAGATAATTAATATTATATAATATTACAAACTAAAATTAATGATTTTTTAATTTTAGAAAAAAAACTTATTTTAAAGAACAAAATAAAAATTTAATGTAGACTAAAAATGTGTTTAAGCCAAAATATTATTTTAGTTCCTAACCATAAAACAAATTTTTAGATTATTTTTTAATTCTTTATATTTAATGTTTAGAAATTAAGATTACATTTTATTGAATTTAAAAGATTAAAATAAAATATTTTTAATTAAAGACATTTAAAAAGATCTATTCCAAATTTAAAGAATTAAAGACATGTTTTTCCTTCTCAACGTACAATCTCTTACTATGTCTCCCCTTACTTCATCAGTCCCTTTCAAAGGGCAAAAGAAAAAAATAAAAAAAATAAATAAAAAATAAATAAAATAATATATATATATATATATATATATATATATACACACACACACGTATATATATTATGTACTATATTAAAATTCGTTTTTGACAGTGATTTATAGTTAAGGAAATGATAAAATGCAGTTTTGGTCAAAAAGATGACGAGTGGTGATAAGACATTTATTTTCTTAAGAAAATAAAATAATCTTAATTTCAACACTATACGTATAATTTGATTTGGTCCACACAGCTAAAAAAATATAATTTCTTAATAGCATTTGTTTAACTTGCGGGAGAAGAAATTGCTGTTCTTTTCTTTTACCCTTTATTAAAAAAATAAAAAAGTCTAATTTTCAAGGTAAGATGTCAATAATTTAGAAGTTGGGGAATTAAATTGAAAACTTGATATTGATAGAGGAATGAAAAATAGAGCAATTAAGTAGGAAAAGGGAAAAACAACAACATACTTTTGTTGATTCAAATTTATAGTTTTTGAAAACTAATGTTGTAGTGTAGGAACTATCCAAGGTGGAACTTGGTTTTTCAACATTAGTTGCAGCCTTTGTTCCACTTTTCAACTACTTAGTTGTGCTGCATGTTAAAAGTAGTACAGAATTTCTTCAGCTTTTGGTTGTGCAAAGTGTTCACTTGTTCTTTTGGTTTTTATTATACTGTTTACAGTGATTGCTAATCAGTAGAGAAGTGTAAAAATTGTTCCATCAAGAAAATGGCAGAGGAAATAGAGTTGAATGGAGATCCTAAAAGCAAGCAAGACTCAAAGAAGAGCGAGGCCAAAGATGAACCCGCCAAAACAGTACCCTTATACAAACTTTTCTCATTTGCTGATCCTTTGGATCATTTATTGATGTTTTTGGGGACTGTTGGTGCTTTTGGGAATGGAATCTCCTTGCCCTTGATGACTCTGATATTCGGAAATATGATCAATGCATTTGGAGGTAACAATAACTCCAAAGAAATTGTTGATGAAGTTTCCAAGGTAATTCTCCATTAATCCAATTTACTAATACTAATACATATTGGTGAAGCTGGAAGTGTTTTCTTTTTCTGGGGGAGGTGGTATGAAATACACTACATAGCAACTGTTTACTATAGGAATGGTAGTAACAACATTCTCAGACTTGATGCATCGCAACAAATTGCTGTGTTCAGGTGTCTCTGAAATTTGTATACTTGGCTGTCGGCACCTTTTTTGCATCACTTTTGCGTGAGTATGTCATATTGTCTGTTATTTCTTACAATCTAACTGATTAGTATGACTCATTATGACCCGAAATGAAACCTTGTTTGCTATGTATCAGAGTTGACTTGTTGGATGATCACTGGGGAGAGACAAGCCGCAAGAATTAGAGGCTTATACCTTCAAACTATTCTGAGGCAAGATGTCACCTTCTTTGATAAGGAAACAAGAACTGGTGAGGTTGTTGGAAGGATGTCAGGTGATACTGTTCTTATTCAAGATGCCATGGGAGAGAAGGTATTAACGAACCACTTACAACTCTAAGATCATCATCTTTTTTAAGGTAAACTTCGTTCATTGCTTTTCCCCTCCCTATCATTTCAGGTAGGACAGTTCTTGCAGTTCATGGCAACTTTCGTTGGAGGTTTTGTAGTAGCATTCATCAGGGGATGGCTTCTAGCTGTTGTCATGCTATCTACTATTCCACCTCTTGCTTTCTGTGGTGCTATGGTAGGCCTGGTTGTTTCAAAAGCCTCATCCAGGGGACAAGAAGCTTATTCTGTAGCAGCAAGTGTAGTGGAGCAGACAATTGGTTCTATCAGAACTGTATGCACCCTGACTAAAAATCAACCTCTTTTTTTATTTTATTTTATGTTGTTGAATATATAACTGACTTCCATTTATCCAACAAAGGTTGCTTCATTCACTGGGGAGAAGCAAGCTATAACTAATTATAATCAGTCCTTAATCAAAGCTTACAAGGCTGGAGTGCAGGAGGCACTAGCTTCTGGTTTTGGGTTTGGTTCTCTCTACTTTGTTTTTACCTGCAGTTATGGTTTGGCTATATGGTTTGGTGCAAAAATGGTAATAGAGAAAGGTTATACAGGAGGACAGGTTGTGACAGTAATGATGGCTGTTTTGACTGGCTCCATGTAAGTTGTGTGTGTTTCTCTTTCTCAGTGTGAACCTATAATTTCTAAAATTGTTTCCCTTCCCCAATCAGAAGGTAATTATACTATTCTATCTAACTAGATTTCCAATCCTAGGTCTCTAGGGCAGGCATCTCCAAGCTTGAGCGCTTTTGCTGCTGGAAAAGCTGCGGCCTTTAAGATGTTTGAAACGATTAAGAGGAAGCCAGAAATTGATGCTTATGACACTACGGGTCAGCAGCTTGATGACGTTCGTGGAGATATAGAGCTTAGGGAGGTTTACTTTAGTTATCCTACAAGACCAGATGAACTGATCTTCAATGGATTTTCTCTTTCAATACCAAGTGGCACTACGACAGCTTTGGTAGGGGAAAGTGGGAGTGGGAAATCCACAGTTGTAAGTTTGATAGAGAGATTTTATGATCCACTGTCAGGTGAAGTTCTCATTGACAGTATCAACCTCAAAGAATTTCAACTGAAGTGGATCAGACAGAAAATAGGCCTAGTTAGCCAGGAACCAGTTCTCTTTACTTGCAGTATTAAAGAGAATATTGCCTATGGCAAGGATGGTGCGAGTGATGAGGAAATCAGAGCTGCAGCAGAAGTAGCCAATGCTGCCAAATTTATAGATAAACTTCCTCAGGTCAACCCTTGAATCTCCATTTAAAATGAAAATATGCACAGTAATAAACAGTTTTAAAAGTTCGCTTCCTTTATCAAGATTATCCTTTTCTGCATAGCATTTAGACTTAAGAAAATTCTTCCTTCTACCATTATATTGAACCTTCCTCTAACTTTGGTAATTTTTTATAACTATGAATGTAGGGACTAGACACAATGGTTGGTGAGCATGGAACTCAACTATCTGGGGGTCAAAAGCAAAGAGTTGCAATAGCAAGAGCAATTTTGAAAGACCCAAGAATCCTACTTCTGGATGAAGCTACTAGTGCTCTTGATGCTGAATCTGAGAAAATTGTGCAGGAGGCATTGGACAGAATAATGATAAACCGAACAACTGTCATTGTAGCCCACCGCTTAAGTACTATAAGGAATGCTGATAGCATTGCTGTTATTCATCAGGGAAAAATAGTTGAAAGAGGTAGGCAGAGCATGCTGTAATAAAGATCCAATTTTTCCACTACTCAATTCTCAAATGTTTGTATACTTTAGTGTTATATTTTTCCATGATCAGGTTCACATGCTGAGCTCACCAAAGATCCTAACGGAGCCTATAGCCAGCTGATTAGATTGCAAGAAATTAAAGGATCAGAACAAAATGGTGAAAATGACAGAGAGAAGCTAGAAAGTATAGTGCACTCAGTGCACTCTGGAAGACAATCAAGTCAAAGGTCTTTCTTAAGATCTATAAGCCAAAGATCATCAGGACTTGGAAGCAGTGGTCATAACTCATTCTCAGCATCACATGGTGTGCCAGTATCAGTTGGCTTCTTGGAACCTGCAAGAGGAGAACCTCAAACACCTCCTTCAACTTCACCACCGGAAGTGCCACTCTCTCGCCTGGCATATTTAAACAAGCCAGAGATTCTAGTTTTACTGGCAGGGACTCTAGCTGCAGTAATAAATGGAGTTTTACTACCCATTATTGCAGTCTTTATCTCCAAAATGATAACTATTTTTTATGAGCCAGATGATGAACTTCGTAAAGATTCAAAACTCTGGGCATTGCTATTTGTTGCACTTGGTCTGGTATCATTCACCATGCTTCCATGTAGATTCTACCTTTTTGGTGTTGCTGGGGGCAAGTTGATAAAAAGGATTCGGAAAATGTGTTTTGAGAAAGTTGTTCACATGGAAGTTAGCTGGTTCGATGAAGCAGAGCATTCAAGTGGAGCAATTGGAGCGAGGCTTTCTTCTGATGCAGCTGCTGTTCGAGCTTTGGTTGGGGATGCACTTGGTTTGCTGGTTCAAAATGCTGCAACAGCTGTCGGCAGTTTGGTAATTGCTTTTGAAGCAAGCTGGCAGCTTGCCTTTATAGTGCTTGTTTTGGCACCGCTATTAGGACTAAATGGATACGTGCAATTTAAGTTCATGAAAGGATTCAGCGCAGATGCAAAGGTTTGTTTTTTACTTCCTCTAATCTATCAACTTAAATTGTGAATTAGGAAATATCTATGTTTCAATTTCAGTGGGATTTGGACCCATTTCTTTGTAAAATTCATTTGGCACGACACTGATAAGAGTGAAAAAATTACTGTATGAACATCAGAACATGGATCAACAGTGTGACAAGAAGCACGTGCTCTTAATGTGCTTTTGACCTATATTAATATTCTATTTACCTAGCAGAAACTGTATGAGGAAGCAAGCCAAGTGGCAAATGATGCTGTAGGCAGTATAAGAACAGTTGCTTCTTTCTGTGCCGAAAAGAGGGTGATGGAATTATACCAGGAAAAATGTGAAGGACCAATTAAGACAGGCATAAGGCGAGGGATAATAAGTGGAATCAGTTACGGGGTATCATTCTTCTTGCTTTACGCAGTTTATGCATGCAGTTTTTATGCTGGAGGTCGACTAGTAGAGGATGGAAAATCAACATTCTCAGATGTTTTCCGTGTAAGTTGCTCTCCTAACTTGTTCACTGAGTCAAAATTTTCAGCACTTTTCTTCTTGTCATCACAATTTCTGCTAGGCTATTATTGACTGAGCTAGGATGGTTCTGTGTACAATGTTTCGCCTGTTTTTCTTGTACTAACGTTATTGATTCCTGATTTCCAGGTCTTTTTTGCATTCAGCATGGCAGCTATGGGAATCTCTCAATCTGGCTCTTTGGTACCTGATTCAACTAACTCAAAAAGTGCTGCTGCTTCTGTATTTGCTATTCTTGATCGAAAGTCACAAATTGACCCAAGTGATGACTCTGGATTCACATTGGAAGAAGTCAAGGGAGAGATTGAATTTAAAAATGTAATTTTCAAGTATCCTACCAGACCTGATGTTCAAATATTCAGAGATCTTTGCTTGACTATTCATAGTGGGAAGGTAACTCTCTAATTGTGCATCTTGTCTGATAGAGTAGGGTTAATTGTTCTTCCTAAACTATTAGACTGATTGACTATACTGATAAAATAAACAGACTGTTGC